>Ga0209013_10000905_pt1 | contig 27239 bp, 29 predicted proteins | sample Cruoilmetagenom2_FD_187291 | JGI IMG/M metagenome (GOLD analysis project Ga0209013, IMG submission 187291) | Oil polluted marine microbial communities from Coal Oil Point, Santa Barbara, California, USA - Sample 2 (SPAdes) (version 2) | ecosystem: Environmental > Aquatic > Marine > Oil seeps ...
AACTATGCTTCTATCAAAGAAGATTTTAAAGATATCATCGAAGGTAAATGGGTAGACGAGAAGAAACTGCATCTTACTTGGATCTTTTTGAGTGAACACCCATCCATGACTGAAACCATAGAGAAAATGGCACCACTAACAAGTCTGGAGAGTGAAGTAGAGATAGCAGAACTTGGGTACTTTGGCAGGCCTCCACGCATCTTGTATGCCAAAGCAGAGCAGAAAGTACTCTATGAAAAAGCCAGAGAGTTTAAAGCAGCAGGTTTTGACCTTTACCGTTTTAAGCCGCACATCACACTCTGCCGTATAGAGAAGATACTTGACTACAAAGCCTACAAAGAAAAGATGAAAATATACAGAGAAAAAACATTAGGAACTATCTTGCAGAAGATCATACTTTACGAGAGTAAGCGTACATCTAGAGGGTTTGAGTACCAGAGTCTCTATGAAATTTCATCACTGTAAAAATGGGGATATTTTATAGTCCGGCACCTGTATCTACATACTTTTACAAAAAGGGGAGATATAGAATTAGTCTGAGCATCGGTGAGGGTGAATGTACTGTATGTACTATCTATAACAAACTAAGTTCTTCTACAGTGCACACCCTTACCCTTAACTCATATGGGAGAAAATACAGTATAAACTTTAATATACAGGTGCATTGAAATGATACTCGATCTTGATTACTGAAGTATTACCTACTGGTCATCATGAAAGATTTATTTTTTATCAAGTTTATCGGCAACGTGATCTATCTCACTTAAAAAGTGTTCAATCTTACTCCCAAGCTCTTCTATGAAACTTTTGGTCTTGTTCAAATCGATATTGATATGTTCATCATCTACTTTGATCCCAATATTCTCTGAAAGATCAACAGTCCCTTCAGAAATACTTTTTTCGATGGTTTCAGCTTTTTTCTCTAATTTATCCTGCAAGGTATTAAAAAAATCTTTGGTTTTTGTCAGATCAAGATTGATATTATCTTCACTCACATCCAAACCGATCTTTTTGAAGATCTCTTCTTTTTCTTTAGGCATACAAATTCCTCCATTACATTTTAGTCATTATATCAAAAAAGAATCAAGATCTAAAGAAAAGCTAAAAGAGAAGCCGTGACAGCCACATTAAGAGACTCAACACCACGTTGCATAGGGATGGCAATGCTTTCATCACAGACAGATGCTACTGCCCTGCTCACTCCCTCACTTTCATTCCCCAGAACAAAAATGGTTTTGTCTGTATAGACTTGATCTTTATAGCCGTGGGAGGCATGAGATGAGAGTGTATAGACAGAGGCACCTTCATTCTGAAAAGATCTTAGTGTGTTTGCCAGATTGGAAGTTTTGATGATAGGCATCTTAAAGAGTGTACCCACAGAAGCTTTAATGACCAGCGGACTTATCTGCGCGGCACCTTTTGTAGGAAGCAGGATGGCATCTACATTCCCTGCTGCGCAGGAACGGATGATCATACCCAGGTTTTGGGGGTTTGTCACACCGTCTAATGCAACGATACAGTATTTAATATTTTTTGATATAAACTCTTCCGCGTCTCCAAAATGTTCAAGTATAAGGTCAAGCGCCACGCCCTGATCCTGTTTGGCATTTTTAGAGATACGAGAGAGAGAGTGTTTATCGTGGTATACTATTTCAATATTTCTTTGTTTGGCAATCTTCTTCATATTTTCTATTATAGTAGCATCTTTATTGGATTTTGAAAAATGCAGTTTATGGATGGTCACTGCCCCGTCTTCCAGTGCTTCCATCACAGCATTACGTCCGTAAATAGTCAGTACTTTGTCAAAAAAAGCTTTTTTTTCCAAGTATTCTTTTGAGTCATGCATGCAGCAAATGCCTTTATTTTCTTGTATTTTATCATCTTTACTTGATATAATTAGATATGTACAAACTTTTTTATAAGATTTCACTTGTCAGTATCATTGTTTTATCTGCTGTTTTACTTTACCAAAAACATACCTATGCCTACCATACACTCGTAAAAGTAGACCCGCTGCCACATACAAAAGCACTCATCTCCCAAGACAACTATGTGGATGCCCAGGAGTATCTTGAGTATTTTATGCAGTTTGATTATGTACAAAAAATACCTGAAGCGCAAACATTACTGACAAATATAAAAACAAAAAGAGAAAGTTTTGAGTACCAAAGTACCAAAATATTTGAAGGCATATACACAGGTACAAGCGATGAGATAGAAGGTCAGATATCAGCTATTGGTTCTGACTTTTTCTTCATCGGTGATCTGCGGGATCTGTTCATAGAAGGTTCACACTATTTCAAAGATGAAAAGGTGGACAGAGTCCTAGTTTCACTCTCAACCATCGGTTTGGCAGCCTCTGCCACCACACTTTTCACTTTAGGCGGGAGTTCAGTTGCCAAAGGCGGGATATCTGTGCTTAAACTGGCTCAAAAGAGTAAAAGCATTCCAGGCTGGCTTCAGAGATACCTCAGCCGTCAAAGTATGCAGGCAGGGAAGTCTACAGGAAAATCTATAGGAAGATCTAAAAATATCACCTCTTTGACGACATTGTTTAAACAAATCACCGATCTCAAACAGACACTGGGACTGCAAAACACACTCAAGATACTTTCAAAAACCAAAAATATAGATGAACTCAAAGCCATGAGTAAACTAAGCAAACGTTACGGCAGGAACACCCCGCTTATGCTGGAGCTCTCAAACACAAAACTTCTCACCCACGCCGATACACTGAAACATTACGACAAAGGCACGGTAAAACTGGCAACCGCTTATGGAAACAGGGGTTTTACACACTTACTTAAAGGCGGAGAAAAACACTTTATAAAAACGACCAAACGTATGAAGTCTTATGCAAAAATCGGAGTGAAAGGTGAGATATGGAAAGTCTTTTTATGGATGATGAAACATTTGAGTGATACGATACTCATAGCCATGCTGAGTATCGCCAGCTTACTGCTTTTACCCTTTAGGAAGATAAAAGTTTTAGCGTAATTTTACTTTTCACCGTATTCTATTTTTCACCGTTCCAGGCAATGTGCGGTTTTCCTGCATCATCAAATTCAACCGCAGGCATCCCCATGATGTTATAGCCTGCATCTACATAATGTACTTCACCGGTTACACCGGAACTGAGGTCTGAAAGCAGATACATACCGGAATTTCCTACCTGGGAAATAGTGACATTTTCTTTAAGCGGTGCATGTGCTTTATTCCATTTGAGCATAAAGCCAAAGTCACCTATGCCTGCAGCAGCAAGTGTCTTGATGGGACCTGCAGAGATGGCATTGACTCTGATACCGTCTTTACCAAGATCTTCTGCAAGGTATTTCGTAGTCATCTCCAATGCCGCTTTGGCTACACCCATGAGATTATAGTTGGGGATATATTTTACACCGCCGTAATAGCTCAGTGTCAGGATAGAAGAGCTGTCAGAGAGCACAGGTTTCAACTCACGCACGATCTCAATAAGTGAATAGACTGAAATATCCATAGCCACATCAAAGGCTTCTTTTGAAATGTCATAAAAACGGCCGCTCAAACCTTCTTTAGGCGCAAAAGCGATAGAGTGGACAATGAAATCTATCTGACCCATCTCTTTTTCAAGAGATGTTTTAAGTGCTTTGATCTCTTCAGGCTTGGAGACATCACAAGGATAAAGTCTTGTTCCGCACTCCAGATCTTCTGCGATAGGCGCCAGTTTTTGCTCAAATCTTTCATTGAGAAATGTGATAGCCATTTCCGCACCCTGCTCCTGACACGCTTTTGCGATACCGTATGCGATAGATTTTTTGTTGGCGATGCCTAAAATGACACCTTTTTTGCCCTTCATGATCATATAAATACTCCCTGAAAATTAATTCCGTTATTTTACCATTATTGCGTTAAAATGTAAATCTATTCTCTCACAACTAAGGCCATAGATGAAAAAAATACTTATTATTAACACAGGTGGCACATTTAACAAGATATATGATCCCCTTAATGGAGAACTTACGGTAGACAATACTTCAAAAGCACTGGAAGAGATAGCATCCAAATGGCTTTGTAAATTTGAAATACTCAATATCATAGGAAAAGACAGTCTGGATATGACAAATCATGACAGACTGGAACTATTGGCAACAATAAGTCACTCAAGCTACGAATATATTCTTATCATACACGGTACAGACACGATGCATATGACGGCCCAATATCTCTCTGACGGGGATTGTGAAAAATGCATCGTATTTACAGGAGCTATGGTTCCCTACAGTATAGATCCCGTAGAATCTACTGCAAATCTATCTTCGGCTTATGGATATCTCAATGCGCTGGAAAAATCCGGGATCTTTATTGCAATGAATGGGGTCATGGATGTGTATGAAAAGGTGAAAAAAGACAGAAAATTAGGGAAATTTATATATGTGTAGGGTGTTGTCGGGAGATTTGTCCAACAGACTTATGCAGGAAATCACTATATGATTTCTCGCACAACATCCTACATATGATTATCTACCGTAGTTGGAACACTTTCACCCGATGCCTGCATACGCAAAGCTTCAGGGTATTTTTTATAATGTTTCCGTACTGCTTTGGCCAAAGCTTTTTTTGTCTTTTCTTCCACAGGTGTCGGTACTTCTTTAGGTAAAACTTTTAATAATGCTTCGACCAGACTATCTTGAGGGGCAGGCATCTTTTCTACCCACGACGCTAAAATATCTTTGTTGACATGCGAAGGGAGTGACCCCATGATACCCAGGTCATTCTGATCATGTACCAGCAGTCCTGATGTCGTACCTCTGTCAAGCGTAAGCACCTGGAAGAGATAGAGTGTATGGTAAGCCAACTGCTCTTCTTTGTCTTCTTCTGTAAAGGTCTTGTGTGCTGTGAGTTTGACTGAGAGGATAGAGATATACGTATCTATCACAGCTTCAGCTATTTCCAAAGCAAAATTTTTATCTCTTTCAAAATTTCCGCTGTTATACCCTTCAAGATAATAATGACTTACACCGCGATGTCTTCCCAGGGCAGGAATATTAAAATATCTGTCACCCTGGGCGGCACCCTCTTCATAAAGTGGACCCGTCACCTTCTGAAGGGTTGAAGAGAAGATCTTTTTATCCAGGTTCGCTTCACTGATGATGGAAGGATTCAGATCAGCCATCACACGCCAGTATCCGCTTCCCTCTTTCATCTGCGTCCATGAGATATGCATATGCATCGAGGGGGCATGCGGATTATGCGGATGGATGATCGTCGAGATGGCAGTGGCAGAACCCAGTTTTTTACTCTTGACATCATCATAATGCACTTGAGAAACATTCACGGAACCCCTGTCGAAAACAAGAGGATCTCTGGTCTCGTAACGTACACCGCCGCCATGGTTACCGCCGTCACGCCCCCATATTACGGTCTCACAGGATCGTCCTTCTCCAAATGCCAGAGCAAGTGCATTCAGTTTTGAGACAAAATAAGCCTGTAAACCTTCTACCAGCAGGATCGCTTCTTTTGCCTGTGATGATCTTGCGGGGATTCTCATAGTTTAAAACCTTTATTTTTGTGAAATTATAACATAGATGTATAGTTAATTTTATTTGATTTTGTTAAAATAGGCTTTAGGAAAAGAATTGATCATAACTAAAGGAAAAAAATGAAATTACGTTTAACTATCGCAGCCTGTATTGCCCTAAGCTTCTCCGGATGTACGAATTCCATAAATTCACTCATGGCGCCAAAACCTGCAGCAACACCAAAAGCACAACATTATCAACAACCCACAGCTGCAAAATCAGAAGCCTATCAACAAACCATGAGGAAAGTGGCAGGAGGCATACAGCATGATCCAAACTATCAAAGGATCGCCCTGGATACTCCGGAAAAGAAAGCATGGTTTAAAAGCCTAACTTACAGATTCTGGGACAGACAAATTTCACGACAGCAGTTTATCTCCGAAGGTCTTTCCCAATATCCTGATCACAGCTATGAATTTAACTTTATTGCCAACGGCTTTCAAACACATTCATAGAGACACATAAGAGATCGGGTCAACCGACCCGGCTTCTTTAAAGCCTTTCAGTCTCAACCTGCAAGAGTCACAAACACCACAGGCCTTTTCTTCAGATTTATAACAACTCCATGTATCTTTTAACGGTACATGAAGTGCTAAAGACTTCTGAACTATCTGACTTTTTTTCAACGCGACCAGAGGCATCTTTATCTCTAGCCTTGTTTCCTCTTTTGTCCCCAGATTAATGGCATCCTGCATCTGTTCTATATAAGTTTCACGACAGTCAGGGTAGCCGGAACTGTCTTCTTCCACCACACCGATGAAAAGTGCCTGTGCAGCATGTTTTTCAGCAACAGCAGCAGCAATGGAAAGAAAAATACCATTTCGAAAAGGTACATAGGTGACCGGGACGCCCTCTTCTATCCCTCCGATCGGTACATCTATACCTTTATCCGTCAGTGCGGATGCCCCTATCTGTTCAAAAAAAGGCAGATCTATCTCATAACTTTCACTGGCTTCTACTGCCGCTGCGATCTTTCGAAAACATTCAAGTTCTTTATCTTCTGTACGTTGTCCGTAATTAAAATGCAAAGCGATGATCTCATACCCTTCAAGCTGGGCCATCTTGGCACTCAGGGCAGAGTCCATACCTCCGGAAATAATACATACTGCTGTTTTCATAAAATATGTCTCCTTCCTAATAAGCAAAGCTCATTTGAAATTCCTCTCACTAAAGCTTCACTTGTCAGTTCAGTTGATTTCATCAAACTCTCTTAATATCAATATTTTACTGCCATTTTACCAAGATTTGGGTAAACTTCATGCATGATAGAGCTTGATAACCAAACCACACTGACAGTCGACCTGGATGCACTTGAAAAGATAGCGCAAACACTCTCTACCAAAGAAGTAGAGCTTATCATCACAGATGATGCAACGATGCAGGCACTCAATGCAGAGCATAGAGGAAAAAATACTACGACGGATGTGCTCTCCTTCCCTATGGAAGCACCTTTTACAGAACAGTCTATCTTTGGTATGCCTTTAGGGTCCATCATCATAGCAGAGTCATTTGTAAGAGGAAATGCAGCGTCATTAAAACACAGTCCCCAGGATGAGCTCTCCCTTCTCTTCATTCACGGCATGCTGCATCTCCTGGGATTTGACCATGAGAGTGATGACGGAGAGATGCGGGCCAGAGAAAGAGAACTCATAGAAGCATTTGGTCTGCCCCATAGTTTAATTGTAAGAACGGAGGAAAGTTAATTTGAATTTTGTTATTTTTGTGATCGCCATGGGCGTATTGATCTGGGGTGCGGATCTGCTTATAAACCAGAGTGAGCGCATCGCCTTAAAGTTTAAAATACCTGAATTCATCATCGGTGCCACACTCATCGCCCTGGGTACTTCTTTACCGGAGATGGCAGCAAGTATCGCTGCGAGTTTAAACGGGAAATCCGAGATCGCCATAGCCAATGTCATAGGGAGCAATATCCTCAATATTACCCTTGTGCTGGCCGCTGTTTTTATCATTGCCAAAAAGATCACTCCCAACAGAGACTTCTTTGCCAAAGACAGTACCTGGGCACTGGTACCCGTACTGGTATTTGTTTTGATGATACTCGACGGTGTCATCTCCAGGTTTGATGCTTCTCTTTTATTACTTTTAATGGGTGCCTATCTTCTCTTCCTTCTCCAGGATGCCAATAATATCCCCGAAGAGGATCTTGAAGATCTGGATATCAGTGACTTTTCATGGGTAAGAACCATACCTGTACTTTTAGCCGGTATCCTTCTGGTCATTATCGGTGCACACTTTACGGTCGAGAGTGCTTCGGAGATAGCCAAAAGTTTTGGTATCTCCGAGTGGATCATCGGTATCATCATGATATCGCTGGGGACCTCGCTGCCAGAGCTGGTGGTGAGTATCTCCGCAGCAGTAAAAGGCAAAGTTGATATGGCCATAGGGAACATCATCGGTTCCAATATGGCAAATACCACCGTAGTACTGGGTGCAGCAGCTTTTACAAACCCTATGAACATCAACGCTTCCACATACACCTTCGATATCGCGACTATGCTCGTAGCGACTCTGATACTTGTCTTTATCACAGCGAACAAGCTTTACAACAAATCTGCAGGTATCAGCCTCATTATCATTCTGGGACTCTTTTTGAATAATACACTTCAAAGCATGTAAAGCGGAATTGATCAAGCTATCTAGAAGAGATCCAGGGTTGCAGGTCTTGCTTTTTTCTTGACAGGTTTTTGTTTCACTTTACGTATCTCCTGTTCGGTATAAACATCCATATTTTTGACTGTTTCATTATTTTCTGCAGTGAGATCATCGTCTGCGACCAGAACCTCAGGTTTTTTATCAAAATATCTGTGTGCAAAAAGCCATTTGTATATATCTGCGGCAATTGGTCCTGATGTACTTCCCCCATGCCCTCCATGTTCGATCAGTACTGTCACCACATATTGGGGATTATCATAGGGAGCATACGTTGTGATCCAGGCATGCGAACGGTGAAAATAAGCCAACTCATGTTCTTTCAAACGATGGACCGTTGACTGAGGGATGGAGGTGACCTGGGAAGTACCTGTTTTACCTGCTACCGTGATAGGCAACCCGCTCATCGTTCTAAATGCTGTCCCTCCCGGTGTATTACAGACATCGTACATCCCGTGTCTGATCTTATTGAGGTAATGCATGTCAAAATCGATATGCTTCAGTTCAGGAAGAATCGGCTTTCCGTTAACCTCTTTGGCTATATGGGGTGTAGGCAGATAAGAAGTAGCGAGCATGGCAGTATTACGCACCACCTGAAGCGGTGTGACCAGATCATAGCCCTGACCTATGGCTGCGATCACTGTCTCTCCCCTGTACCACGATTTATTAAATCGTTTCTTCTTCCATGCCTGATCCGGTATCACACCCGCATATTCACGTGGAAGATCCACCCCCGTTTTCACACCATAGCCAAAAGTACGAAGATTTTTTGCCATCGCATCAATACCTACACTCAAACTCTTTTTATAAAAATAGACATCACAAGATTCACGAATGGCCTTGCGTAAAGCAACCGTACCATGCCCATATTTTTTCCAGCATCTGAATTTATGTGAGCTTTTTCCTATCGTAATAAAACCGCTGCAGTATTCTGAATTGTCCAATATACCAGGTTTTGCTTTCTCAAAAGCCAGAGCCATAGACATTTTGATCGCAGAACCCGGAGGGTAGGTCCCGTGTATGAATTTATTGGTAAAAGGATGCGCAAGATCATTTTGCAGTGCTTTCCAGTCTTTTGTACTGATACCACCCACGAACATGTTGGGATCATAAGATGGGTAACTCACCGCTGCCAGGACTTCACCATTGGTCCGCATCACGACCGCAACACCGGTATGTTCACCAAAATGCTCATAGATCATCTTCTGGAGATCTATGTCTATATTCAGACGTATATTCTGATTGTCTTTGGGAGCTTCCTTTTCCAGGACATCAATGGCTTTATTCGTTGCCGTGACTTTAGAGATCTCATAGCCAAGTTCACCTTGTAGTACTTGATTGTAATGGCGTTCCAAACCACTTTTTCCTATTTTGCCTACTTCATCTACTACAGTATCTTTTTTATTTTCTTTTTGATTTGATCTGCCGGTATATCCCACAATATGTGCAGAGATTTTTCCGTAAGGATAATAGCGTTTTGTTTCTGCTTCTATCTTCAGATTCTCTACCATACTTAATTCCGGATAGACACCCATCATACTGGCATAGTGTATAAAGTCCACGACTTTGATATATTGGTGATTATAAGGAGATTGATGTTTTTTGTACACCTTGAGCATAACCGTTTTATTGAGATCTGGAAAGGTATCCACAAGGGTATTGATCACCGCATTCAATCGCTCTCCTTTCAACTTTAGATGCGGCGAGATAGAAAGAGAGAACCCTATACGGTTCATGGCAAGCAGATTACCGTTCAGGTCATTGATCTCACCCCTGACAGGTTTGATATATTCTTTCCTCTCTATATTGTCTTTTGCCAATCCCTCATAGTAAAAATTGGACTTGATACTGACATGATAGAGTCTGGTAATCATCACAGCCCAAAAAGCAAGAAAAACAAGGATTATGAATTTATATCTCATAAGATCACCACGATCAGCATATCTACGATCAGAGAGTAGAGTAAAATACTGTCCAACACGATCGTTTGCGTTTGAAAGATAAAGTCATAGGCAAAAAGAGCCCCCAGATAAATAAGGTCTAAGAGGATCACAGACAACAAAGGTCTGCATACCCTGCATTTGCGAAAATGTGTCAAATACGGGTAAACTGTGACATAAAAAAGCAAGGTAATGATCACGATAAGAAAAAGAGGCAGAGAGAGGTTGACCTCCAGGTTGATCATGTAGAAAAGTGCAAGCAGGGTGTACAATGGTTTAGGTCTGTCCAATCCTTCAATTAAAAGAAAAGACATCGCACCTATAAAAAGCGGTAAAAAAACATAAATAGAGATAAGTATTGGGTAAAAAGCAATAAAGAGCAACCCTCCCAGCCAAAAAAAGATCGCATATCTTTTCTTCATTGCTTTATCCATATCGCTCATCTGTCTTAAGTCAGTTTGTAGACTAAAGCTACTTCATTACAGACAGGAAAATGAATACATTTAATACAGTCTGCCCAGATCTTATGTTCAGGTATCACTTCTTTGTCGATCTCTTTAAAATCAAGTTTTAGAAAAAATTCCGGAAGATAGGTAAGGACAAGGACATCTTCTTCCACACCCAGATCTTTGGCTTCATTTAGTGTGAACTCTACCATCTTCTGACCTATTTTTTGACCACGATATGCAGCATCAACGATCAGACTTCTGATCTCTGCCAAACGTTTGGAATGTATATGTAAAGCGGTGTAACCAAGAAGTTTCCCTTCCTCTTTGGCTAAAACATAGGAGCGGATATTGGTCGCAACTTCATCTTCACTTCGATTCAGGATGATCCCGTCTTTCACTTCGGAAGCCACAAGTACCTGCATCGCAGGAATATCACTCAGTTTTGCTTTAACCAGCTCTATCACCCCTCTGCTCCTTTCTCTTTTTCTACAGTACTTTTCTTTTCTATATTTTTCTTTTCTGCACTTTTGTCTTCTTCTTTGCCTACCGAAAAAATAGTATGAAGGATCTCCTGATGCACTCTGTCATGACCATTTTTTTTCAGGTTTGAAAGCACAATGGAACCTGGAAAATCTCTTTTCAGCTTTCCTCTCTCTTTTTGATTGAGTTTGTCTATTTTTGTAAATACTGTCAAGTATTTCTGATCGGGACGAATGAATTCAGAGATATATGCTTCCACATCATCATCTATCCTGGCATGCGGATGACGTGCATCACGCAGGTGGATAAAAAGGCGAATGGAGACACGGTGTTTAATGAATTCAACAAGATTTTTCTGCCAGACCTCTTTGAGTGACTTGGAGACTTTTGCATATCCGAACCCCGGAAGATCCACAAAACGCACAGGATAACTCTGCGCATTGTAAAGGTATCTCGTTTCAAAGAAATTGATCAACTGTGTTTTACCCGGAGTGGCCGAAGATTTTGCCAGATTCTTTCTTTGTGTGAGTGAATTGAGTGTAGAACTTTTACCTACATTCGAACGTCCCAGAAAAACCACTTCGCTCATATCTTCAGGTAAAGAATCAGCGATACTCTGTGCTGATTTTATAAATTTGGCTTCAACAACACGGGGGATACTCATTTCTTCTCCTCCATTTCAATGATGAATTTCACAGGTTTCTTCTTATTCCCTTTTACCGTTGCATTGCCGCTGATCATATCAAGTGTAATTTCATCACCGGCAATATGGCTTTTATTGATCAGGTCATCTATGATCGCATGGCCTGTCAAAATATAATAGGATTTAACAGGATAGTACTTTACATTGTCCGCAGAGCCGTTATATGCACTCTTCTCATCTTTGAACTCAAAAGTGACCGTTCCAATGGCTTCATACATTTTTGTATCATTATTCTCATCAAAGTAGACGATCACTTTATCAGCATCCAGCCAGTCATCTCCCTGTTTGATATGCACGTCATCTATAAAGTGCACTTCTTTTTTGACATTTTCTGCGTGCATAGAAGTAGAAGTGATCTCTACTTTATTGGCAAAAAGTATCTGTGTAAACATCAAAAACAATATTATTTTTAAAAATTTCAATCCTGAACCTTGTATAAATTTTCACTTGGACATTGTAGCATGATATTACTTTTCAGTCGTATAAAGTACAGAGTCTATTTTTGTGCCGTATACCTCTTTTTTACGCGTATTATAGCGCAAGGTATCTCCCTTGATAATATTTTTATCTCTTGTCCCGACAAAAGGTGCCGTGATATTCAGGATATCGCTTTGTTGATTATAGTTTGCATGTTCTGTTTTGTAGGTATATCCCTCTTTTTCTTTCAAAACTACAGCACCATCCAGATAAAGTATCTCACCTTGAAATCTTCCACGATTCGCTACAAGTGACTCTATGGTATCTGTACTGTAGTGCAGATTTTCCAATGTAAAAACACCTCTGTCACGCACTCCGTAAGTACCATGGGACCTGCTTAAGGTCTTCAGAGTATCTACTTCTATCAACATCGTGTTTGTAAACTCAAGCTCTTTGGTAAATACTTCACCCTTGCTGTCTATGCCGCCCAGTTTCAACAGCAGGGATCCTGCTACTATAGCTGCTATTGCCGCGATGAGTACAAATTCAAACTTTAGTCCCATAGCTCCAGATACTTCTCTTCAAGTCCTTCTTTTTTTATGAGATGCTCGATCATCTCACGTACTGCACCATTCCCGCCTCTTTTTGTAAGTATGACAGTAGCAATTTTATCTACATAGGCAGAGGCATCTCTTGGTACAAATGAAACTTCAGCTGCCTTAAGCATTGACAGGTCATTCAGGTCATCTCCAATGGCAGCCACATTCTCCATCGTTAGCTCAAGCTTTTCAAGCAAAGATTCCAACACTTCTTTTTTATTGTGAATACCCTGGTAGAAATGTTCTATATGCAGCTCTTTTGCACGTCGCGCCACGATAGCAGAAGATCTTCCTGTGATGATCGCTACCTGTTTCCCAAGTTTTCTCCATGAAGCAATGGCCAGACCGTCTTTGACATTGAAAGACTTTATCTCATCACCGTTCTCACTGTAAGTGATACGAGAGTCCGTCATCGTACCGTCTACATCCAAAACGATCAGTTCTATACTCACAGTACACCTTTTGTACTTGGGATACCTGCATTCTCATTCACTGTGACCGCTCTGCGAAGTGCCACGGCTAGCGCCTTGAATGCACCCTCGATAATGTGATGTTTATTTTTACCACGGTTGTAAATAAGATGCAGTGTCAAAGGCAAATTGAATGCAAACGCTTTAAAGAATTCTTCAACCAGTTCCACATCAAAATCCCCTACTTTACCACCGATAGGAAGCTCAAATACAAGATACCCGCGGTTTGACAGATCTATGTCACAGCTAATACTTGCCTCATCCATCACCACCGTTGCATTACCAAAACGTTCAATGCTCTGCACAGGATAGATAGCCTGTCTGAGTGCTTGTCCTATCACGATAGCAACATCCTCAACCGTATGATGATCATCTATATGCGTATCACCTGTACAGTTGACTTCCATATCCATATGTGCATGTTTGGTAAAGGCTTCTAACATATGGTCATAAAAGCCCACACCTGTATTGATATTTGCTTTACCCGTACCGTACAGCTTTAGTTTTACCGATATTTGTGTCTCTTTGGTTTCTCTTGTTACTTCTATCATCTTTCCATCCTATCTCTTTTTATCCGATCTCTTACTGCCTATTTAATTTCTGACTATAAATGCGCCCTCTAGATCATGGCTGTTTTTAAAGTCTCTTGCTTCCTGTTCAGATCCAAAGCCCATCAGCCATACTCTGTAAAGCGGTGCCCCGTCCACATCTGCAAAACGTTTGATCACAGGCTTGTAACGTGCATATATACCTGTATATTTACGTTTATATATTTTGGCGCCAGAGTGTTGTCTGAATGCACCCACTTGCACACCAAAGTTGGAAAGTGCCACACGTGTCTGGGTATGTGTTCTTTTACGTTCTGCTATAGTAGCAGCAGACTGCACTTTACCGGCAAAGCCAAGTACTTTGACAGAGACTTTGGCTATGCCCATCCTGTCAAGTCCTATCTCTTTACCTGCTTTATAAGAACAGTCTATAATGCGCCCTCTGACAAAAGGTCCTCTGTCATTGATACGCACGACCGTACCTTTACCGTTTTGAAGATTTTTTACCTGAACCATGGTATCCATCGGCCATGTTTTATGGGCAGCTGTTCTGGCATGCATATTATAGACTTCACCGTTACTGGTATATTTGCCGTGGAAATTCGGTCCGTACCAGCTGGAGATCCCTTTTTGCACCTGTCCGACCTCTACATAGGTAGGATGGTATCTTTTCCCATGCACCTTATAGGAACGCATCGTAGATCTGTGTCTTGCCGCACTCGTATACTTGGTCGCACCCGGTTTTTTCGTTCCATAACGTTTTTGTGAACACCCGGTAAAAAGCATACTTGAGATCAGCAGGATCAACAGTAATACAAGGGGGGAAAGTCTCTTCATAATACCTCTTTGTTTATAGGTAGATATTATCTCTTTTTTTGACTTTGTTTTTGCTTGATGATCAGCGTAAGCAATGCTTTGAAATAATCGCTTCCAACGCTTCAATATCCAGTGGTTTTACCGCATAGTCATCCATACCTTCAGCAAGATACTTCTCTCTGTCTCCAGATGATGTATTGGCAGTGAGTGCCACCACAGGAGTATGTTTTAAAGTATGTTTAGATTCATACGCCAAAATATTTTTACTCGCTTCCATTCCATCCATCACAGGCATTTGAATATCCATAAAAATAATATCATAGTCATTTTCTTTCACCGTTTCAACTGCTTCTTTTCCATTAGAAACGATTGTCACTTCAATATCAAGGTTTTCCAAAATGATCTTTATCAATTTACAGTTTATCTTATTATCATCTGCGACCAGTGCACTAAGCGACTGAGATGTTCCAGTCTGAGAAGGAAGTGTTTTCTCTTGGGCACTGCCTAATATTCTAATAGTCTTTACCAAACTGACAGGTGTTAGAACTACATCCTCAAAATGATGTTGTTTAGGATTCACACGGGATCTTAAACCGCCATTGGTAAGAAGTACAGATCTACATTCAAGAGAAGCACAGAGTTCCAGTTCACCTGCTAGTCTGGCGTAATGGTGATCAAAGACCATAATGTCAGGTAAAGTAATTGCTTCATCAGATTCAAAAAGTTCTTCATAATAGTAAACAGTAAAATCCGCACCGAGATAAGAGGCATATTTTTCAAAATTACTGTCCATCTGACGTTTAATACTTTTTACAGGAAGTGCCAACCCTGCCGATAAGCCGGAAAAATCAGGATAGTTGACAGGGATATGCTGCTTGTCCTGCTTCAATGTCAAAGTAAAGAAGAAAGTTGCACCCTCATTTTCTTTACTCTCTACTTCCAGGTCTCCACCCATTAACTGGACCATATTACGTGAAATGGTCAGACCAAGTCCAGTACCTCCATACTTTCGACTGGTACTTGACGTGGCTTGGTTATAGGCTTCAAAGATACTCTTTTTCTGTTTTTCGGTCAAGCCTATACCATTATCCTGTACAGAAAACTTTAGCTCTGTCACCTCATCAGTTGTATGCAGACTTTCAACAAAAAGATTTATCTTTCCATAGGTCTCTGTAAATTTAATAGCATTACCCATAAGGTTTGTCAGTATTTGAGAAAGTTTTATCGGGTCGCCGATCAAGTGCTGTGGCAAAGAAGGCTCAACAAATAATCCAAGCTCAATGTCTTTCTGGTCAGCCTGTTGGGCAAAAGGTGCTACGATCAGATCAATGGTTTCAAAGAGGTTAAATGAGACCTCTTCGATCAGCATCTTCTCTGCATTCATTTTAGAAAGATCCAAGACATCATTGACAATAGTAATAAGATTATGTGAAGAATTCTCTATCAAAGAGATATACTCTTCTTGGTCATTGCTTATTTCCATGTCTTTAAGGAGTTTTGTAAAACCGACAATGCCATTAAGCGGGGTACGAATCTCATGTGACATCGTAGATAAAAAATGACTTTTAGCTTCTGCATCATCTCCAATTTTTCGGCCCTCTTCATGCAAAAGAGAAAAACGTCTATCAATATAAGCATAGATATCTTCTCTGCGTTTACTCTGCATCAACGCTTCATCTGCCTGTGAGATATTGACAGACAGATCATTGATTCGCTTGACCAGAGAAAGTAGTAATCTGTCTTTATTTACTTCTTTACGGTAGGTATAAAACAGATATCCCATAGAAAACAGACTGACCGATACAATACCCAGAAACAAGATCAACGCCCATAGGTCAACAGGCGTATACTCTTCCCATATCACATATGAGATAGTGATGCTGCCAATAAACAAGAGGATGAGGGGTAACATACGGATAGAGAGATCAAAAAAGCCTTTTTGCAACATGTATCACCTTTTTATGAAAAAATCATTTTAACATAAAGGCACCTATAATACTCCTGTATATTTCTCTTATTTAGACATCTTTTCAAATATGTGTTGACTTACGGGGATGGCTAAAAAACTGTCCAAGGTAAGCGCATCATCCTCTAAGTGATTTGAAATTCTTACCTGATCCATATCTGCCTCATACAAGTGAGCAATACTTTTGACTGTCTCTCCCATCCTGACATAGTGTGAGATCATATGAGAATTCTCCATTCTCTTTTTTTCCGGAAATTCATAACGCAAATAAAATGCATACATCTTCTCTATAGGAATAGTGATCTTATAGAGCGGTTTATCTTTGGGTGCCAATCCATTTTTCAAGCTGCTGTTAAGCTTTAAAAGTCTCTTTTCTTTCATTTTCAGAAGTGTAGCGATCTCTTTTAACGACGCTCCGGCAAGAACATCCACCTGTATCAGTGTTTCTTCCAGGTTTTCATGTGTATCCTTGCCAAATCCCAAAGTCACACTCTCCCCTATCATGGCAACAAGGAGGATCTTTTTGATATAGTCTCTTGTTTCACGGGGCAGATATTTCAAATGTCCGTCTGTCAGTATGCTCAGATCATCTGTCCCGGCGCGGCTGATAGCTCTCTGCACACATCCCTCACCACAATTATATGCCATCGCTGCAAGATACCATTTACCAAAGAGCTTATGCAGTTTATTGAGATAATTGATCGCTGCAGAGGTGGCAGAGACCGTGTCACAGCGTTCATCATAGATCCCACAGATGTTAAGGTTAAAACGTTTCGCCGTTGCAGGCATGAACTGCCATAAACCCACAGCCTTTTTTGGTGAAACAGCATTTGAAGAAAACCCGGACTCCACCATGGAAAGATAGATGAACAGATCAGACACACCATCTTCCACCAGCAATCCCTGCATGGTAGGAAGTATCTCCTGTCCACGATCTAAAGAACGTCTGTAAAATGATCTTAATTTTTTTTCATGCTGCGCTGCAAAAGAGACAAAGGCCTCATTATAGAGATACGATTCATCCACATCAAACTCATTGAATACATAAGAGTAAGAGGGATATTTCTCTTCCAGCGACAGGGCATAAGCGTTAGAGATACCCAGGATATGGATCACAAAGAGTGTAGCGGCATATCTGACAAAAGTATGCATTAAAATCCAAAAAGTCTCTGGGCATTGTTCGTACTTAAGTCTGCTATCTCAGCCGGACTGAGCATAGAGAGTTCACTCATTTTCTCTGCAACGAAGGTGGTATAAGCCGGTTCATTTCTTTTACCCCTGTGAGGATGAGGCGTAAGATAGGGTGCATCAGTTTCAATAAGCAGTTTATCCTGAGGGATCTTCGAATAAACATTGATGAGTTTTTTAGCATTTTTAAAGGTCAACACCCCACCGATACCGTAGTAAAAATTCTTCTTTGCGAGTTTCAACAGAGACTCATCTGCATTATAACAATGCAGCACACCCCCCTCTTCTCCCGCATATTCATCCAGCAAAGCAAGACAGTCCGCAGAGGATTCTCTTATATGTACGATGAGAGGTTTTTTAAGCGATTTTGCCCACAATATCTGATCGATGAAAACTTCTTTCTGTACCCTCTTTTCCTCTGCGATCTCTTCCTCGGATTCCGGCAATCTATAATAATCCAGGCCACACTCGCCTATGGCTATACACTTGGGATGATTTACAAATTTTTCCAAATAGGCTCTGTCATAATGTACAGCATCATAAGGGTGCACACCCACTGCGAAATAAACACCCTCATATTTCTCAGCCAGATCTACAGCCCTTTGCAGTGTTTGAGGGTCTGCTCCGGGGATAATGAATTTTTCCACTCCCTGCTGCCTGGCATTTTCCAAAACCTCTTCTATATCATCATTATACCGTTCATCATCCAAATGGCAATGTGTATCTACTATCATTAATGAGTGCCCTATTTTTTGAAACATTATAGCAAAATTCTTTTATTTCACATATAATTCAACTCTATTGTAATATTAAATAAGATATAGTTTGAGCTAAGACTTATATAAAAAGGGCTCCGTATGCTTGCATTAACCATTTTATCACTCTTACTCCTTGTCATTGTCATTATCATTTTTATAGAGTACAGAAATGAAAAAAAGTATCAGGCAAAAAGACGTGAACAGAGGGCCCAGAAGAAGAGTGAACCGAGAAAACTGGTAGTCAGGAAAGCTCCTCCTAAAAGCAAAGCAGAACCGAAACCAGAGCCTGAACCTGAGCCAATTCCGAAACCAGAACCTGAGCCAGAGCCAGAGCCAATTCCAGAACCAACTCCTGAACCTGAACCAATTCCTGAACCCGAGCCTGCACCTGAAGTAAAAACTCCGGAAGTCAAAGAAACAAAAAAGCTACCTGAAGCAAACTACCCTGAATTCTCGCATATCCGCCTGGTAGAGATGGGGCTTTCAGAGGAAGAAGCAAAAGAGTTCGTGGCTGAACTTATCCCACAACTCGAAACGGAGATCCCTCTCCTGGAAGCAGCACTGAAAGAGGGAGATTTTCATAAGATGGAACGATTGACACACGGCATTAAAGGTTCAGCGACCAACCTTGGTACCGGCGGAGTTGCAGACCTTTTGGCTGAGTACAATACTTACCTCAAAACAGGTACGGATATTGATATCGCAGAAGCATATATTGAACATCTCAAAGAATATACGAACGCGTTAAAGATCCAGTATAGTTAAGGAACCTCTAAGCCCTTAACTTTTTGGCAAATTCCAAAGCTTCGGCAGTGGGGTTCTCTCCTGCTATGATCCGTGCTATTTCAGAAACACGTGTCACGTCATTCAACACTTCAACCTTACTTTTTGCTCCTGCTTTGCTTACGACAATATGCTGCCCCGCTTTAGCAGAAAGATGGGGCTGATGTGAAATGGCAAAAACCTGATAGACAGAAGAGAGCTTTTGTATCATCTCTGCAATGGCGATAGATTCATCGCCGCTGACATTGGCATCTATCTCATCCAGGATAAGTACACCCTGCTTACTCTTATCTGCAGGGATCGTCACAGCCATAAGTGCCAAACGCACACGGTTAAACTCCCCCCCGCTCAATGTCGCTGTTTTTGAAGCACCAAGCATCACTTCCAGACTGTCCGTACCGCTTGCTGACAATGAGAGAGGAGAGAATACAAAAGTAAGGGCAGGAAGTTTGAGTGTCGTCAAATACTCCGCCAAACTTTTTTCAAGACGCTTTGCTTCTTTTTGACGGGAAAGAGAAAGTTTTGACGCAAGGATATTCAACTCGGAAAATTCCAAGGCTAAAAAGGCTTCCAGCATACTCTTGTCTTTTTCTATATTCTGATACCCGGAGAGTTCTTTCTCTTTCATTTCTTTATAGTCTAAAGCTTCTTCTATGCTTCCATAACGGTTTTTAAGTGTTGTCAGGTCAGAAAGACGATCCAGTACCTCTTCCACATCTACCTCTTCGAGTTCATCCGCAAGATTTTCCGTCTCTTCAAAATCAGCACGAAGCTGATTCATCGCATCAGAAAAGAGTGAACCATCCTTATCTAAAAGTCTGTAAACTTCTTCTACACTGGCTTCCAATGAAAAAATATCTGTGGCACTTGAGAGTGCATCTTTGATCTTGTCTATACGTGAAAGCTGCTGTTTTATCTTGAGTAATTCTTCTTCTTCCCCTATTTGCGGGTTAATGGCAACTATTTTTTCTACTTCATATCTGGCATACTCTATCAGTTCCGCAAGCTTTGCTTCATCTTCTTTTATCCTGGCAAGTTCCAAGGCTTTAAGTTTATAATTTTTATACCGTTTTTTGTACTCTTTGAGTGTCGCTTTGAATGTTTTATCTTTGGCTCTGAGCTGCATATCGATCATCTCTAAAAGTGTTTCAGATTCAAACCCGCCTCTGTCGCGTACAGAAAGGTATTTGATATAAGGGGAAAATATCTCTCCCAGTACTTTTTTAGAAATATTCTGTCCGTCTATAAAATAACGAAGTTTCTCTTTTTTAAGTGCTCTTATCGTCATCTCATTTTCAAATTCATAAGCATCAGACTCTAATCCCAGCGGCTTAAGCAAATTCACTTCACAAAGTGCAGCTGCACCCTGAGTGGGGTATCCGAAGCTTGAAAGTATGGCAGACATGAGTACAGACTTCCCTGCACCGCTTGGACCGGTCAACACAACAAGTCCTTTGTCAAACTCCAGCTCTACTTCATCAAAGGTAACGAGTTCACGCAGGTATAAACGTTCTATCAATTCTCATCACCCCAGGAGAGTTTTTCTCTTAAGACAGAAAAATAATTACGTTCTTTTCTGTGCAGGAGTTTAGCCCCGCGTTTTGCTCCCATGATCACCAGGAGATCTTCAGAAGTCATTTCATAGTCATCCTGCCCGTCGATCACAGCGATAATACGCTCTTCAGGAGAAGAGAGTTCAATGGTAAAATCAGCAGGCACGACCAGAGGACGCTGTGTCAAAGAGTGTGCCATGATGGGTGTCATAATGAGTGCCTGGGTCAAAGGATACATCACCGGACCGCCTGAAGCAAGATTATAAGCAGTTGAACCTGTAGGTGTGGCAATAATGAGTCCGTCTCCCTTGTACGTGTTAAATCTCTCCCCGTCGATAGAAGCATAAATAGTTGCCATTTTAGAGACTACAGGACGTGTCATGACCACATCATTAAAAGCAAAGAACGGCTCTTTTTTACCCTCTTTTCTCTGCACATACCCTTCTATCATCATACGTTCATCAATACGATACTCATTTGAAATAAGTTGTTCCAAAAACAATTCTACATCATCTATCGTCACATCCGCCAAAAAGCCTAAATTCCCTGCATTGATACCTACAACAGGTTTATCATACCCATGAGAACGGCGTACAAGTGAAAGCAGTGTACCGTCTCCGCCCAGTGAGACCAGAAAATCTGATCTTTCACACATCGATCCAAAATCTATGCCTTCTTCACCGATCATTTTAGCTGATCTCTCTGCCAAAAGTACAACAATACCTTTTGCTTCAAATTCTGCCTCTATACGCTTATAAAGTGTTTTGATCTCAGGGTCATCGGGTTTCAGTATAAATCCTGCTGTTTTGATCTGCTCTAACTTTTGATTACTCATAATTGTCCTGCTTAAATAATTACTATAAGATTATCATAATATAGCTTTATGGTCTTAAAACTATCTCAATTTTATTCTCAACAACTTTTAGATATAATCGCGTCATTATTAATATATAGGATAGTTGATGAGAACACATTATTGTGCAGACGTAAACGAAGAACATATTGGGCAGGAGATAACCGTTGCAGGTTGGGTTTCAAGCCGCAGAGACCATGGTGGGCTTATATTTATAGACCTTAGAGACAAAGATGAAGTCATACAGCTTGTCTGTGACCCCGCAGATAATGTGGCAGCACATAAAGTAGCTGAAGATGTAAGAGACCAGTTTGTACTTGTTGCCACAGGAAAGATGCGTGCACGCGGTGAAGGTCTTGAAAATCCTAAACTCAAAACGGGTAAAGTTGAAATGGTTGTAGATACGCTTACCATTGAAAACCGTTCAAAACCTATGCCTTTTGATCTTAACGATGAAAAAGTAAACGAAGAGATCAAACTCAAATACCGTTATCTGGAACTTAGAACACAAAAATCTTATGATATTTTCAAACTTCGTTCAAAAGCGACCATCGCTGCTCGTAACTCACTTGATGAACTTGACTTCCTTGAAGTTGAAACACCTATCATTACCAAATCTACACCCGAAGGTGCCAGAGATTACCTTGTACCTTCGCGTGTACACAGCGGTGAATTCTATGCACTTCCACAATCTCCGCAACTCTTTAAACAACTCTTGATGGTAGGCGGTTTTGACCGTTATTTCCAGATAGCAAAATGTTTCAGGGATGAAGACTTGAGAGCAGACAGACAGCCGGAGTTCACGCAAATAGATGTCGAAATGTCTTTCTGTGATCAGGAAGACGTGATCAAAGTGGCAGAAAAACTCATTAACAATGTATTTTCTGCCTGTGGTTTTGACATTCCTGCAACCTTTAAGCGTATGACACATACTGAAGCGATGGAAAAGTATGGGTCAGACAAACCTGATATGCGTTATGACCTGGCAATGGTAGATGTCATAGATATCTTTGAAAGATGTGATAATGAGATCTTCTCAAGCATCGCAAAGACACCTAAGAAAAACCGTATCAAAGCACTTAAAGTGCCAAAAGGTGACGAGATATTCTCTAAGCGTCAAATGAAAGGTTTTGAAGAGTATGTACGTAAGTTCGGTGCATCGGGTCTTGGGTATTTCCAAATGAAAGAAGACGGCCTTAAAGGTCCTCTTGCCAAATTCTTCACAGAAGAGGATATCCAGGCTATCGTTGAGAGATGTGAACTTGAAGTGGGTGATGCAGTCTTCTTTGGTGCAGGTGAGAAAAAACTTGTGCTTGACTACATGGGTCGTTTCCGTATCTACCTTGCCGAGATCATGGATATCATCCCTAACGATGTCTTTGAATTCTTATGGGTCATGGACTTCCCTATGTTTGAAGTGGAAGACGGTAAAGTCAAAGCACTTCACCATCCGTTTACTCAGCCCAAAACACTTGACTATGAAGATATCGAAGATATTGAGTCCATCGCATATGACATTGTCTTGAATGGTACAGAACTCGGTGGAGGATCCATCCGTATCCATAAAGAAGAGATACAGGCAGAGATCTTTAAACTTCTTGGTATCAGTGAAGAAGAAGCACAGGAGAAATTTGGTTTCCTGCTTGATGCATTGAAATTCGGTGCACCACCGCATGGCGGATTCGCCCTGGGCCTTGACAGACTCATTATGCTTATGACAGGTGCCTCAAGCATTCGTGAAGTGATCGCCTTCCCTAAAACACAAAAAGCACAGTGTCTGCTTACCCAGGCACCGAGTCCGGTAGATCAGGAACAGCTTAAAGACTTAAGTCTTAGAATCAGACAACAAACACCAGTAGCATAAATAAAGGAGTACATTATGAAAAAACTATTTTTAATCATCGGAGCACCAGGCTCAGGAAAAACGACAGATGCCAGCATGATCGCTGAAAACAATGACAACATCGTTCACTACTCAACAGGAGACATGCTTCGTGAAGAAGTAGGAAGCGGTTCCGAACTGGGAAAAGAGATCGAATCTTACATCTCCAAAGGTGCCCTGGTTCCTCTGGATATCATTGTAAATACGATCGTGTCTGCCATCAACAACGCACCTGTAGATAATGTGCTTATAGACGGTTATCCAAGAAGTACAGAGCAAATGACAGCCTTTGATGCACTGGTAGAAAAAGAAGAGAACATTGACCTCGTCTCGGTGATAGAAGTAAGGGTATCTGAGCAGGTAGCCAGAGACAGGATCCTTGGTCGTCGTGCAGAAGCTGCTCCGGGAGAAGAAAGAAGCGATGACAGTGAAGAGGTGTTCAATGACAGAATGAATATCTACATTGAGCCATTGGGTGCAATTCAAAGATTCTATACAGACAAAGCATTACTTACTATCATCTCTGGTGAAAGAACACTTGAAGAAGTGGTTGCAGAGATGGAAAGATTTGTAAAAAGCAAAATCTAAAGCAAAACATCCCTCTATTTTATGGGACCGTCCGGTCCCGGCTCACTCTTACATTTATACTTATCATATCTATTCATTATAATTCTGCTTATATTTATTATAATAAAAATATATATTATAAATTTAATCTCATTGATTCAATAAAATATATAGATTTACTTGGTAATTAAATATTATTTTAGATACTATGTGTGCACATTTACTAAAAGGACAAGATAATGAACGTAAAAACAACAAAAACAATCGCTAAGCTTATCACGCTTTCTCTCATCACATCAACGATGGTACATGCAACAAACGGAGATAACCTTATCGGAGTTGGTGCAAAAGCAAGAGGTATGGCTGGAGTTGGTATGGCAGTAACTCATGGTGCAGAATCCAGTTTCAGTAATGGGGCACTTATTACATCTGTAGAAGGTACTGAAATTCAATTTGGTGGTACACTTTTTATGCCGGATATCAAAGCACAATTCTCAGGACAACCTGAACTCACAAGTCAAGCAGATACAAACATGATCCCCTCAGTGTCGATCGCACATAAGATCGATGACAATTGGTACATTGGTGTAGGTATGTGGGGAACTGCCGGAATGGGTACTGATTACAGTAACAAAGTACTGAATCCGGCAGCAGGTGCATTTGCCAACTTCAATATGGTAACTAACTTACAACTTTTACAGTTTGGTGTACCTATCGCTTATAAAGCAGAAGGATTCTCTGTTGCCGTAACACCTGTTATGCAATATGGTAACCTGGATATCAATTTCCATCTTCCAACGCCAATGGGCATTGCAAATGTAGGTGCCGGTTTGGCACAGGACTTTGGTTTTGGATACAACATAGGTATGGCATATGATTTTTCAGAAAATGGTGCCCCTGGTCTTACTGTGGGTGCAATGTACAAATCAGCTATAGAAATGACTTATGACAATCAACTTTCCACTGCTACAGGACCTTTTGTTGCTATGGGTGTATTTCCAGCGCCAATGTCTGACACATTAGAACAACCCGCAGAATTTGGTGTAGGTCTCGGATATGTGACAGGTCAACACACTTTCGGATTTGACTATAAAAAGATTAAATGGTCAGAAGCCAAAGGTTATAAAGACTTTGGCTGGGATGATTCTGATGTCTTTGCACTGGGTTACCAATATACACAAGACAACTGGGCTTTAAGAGCTGGTTACAATCGTGCTGATTCTGCTGTAGTTGATACGGGTGCTGGAGCAGTTTCCCGTGCAGCTGCAGCCGTAAACTTCTTTAATCTTTTAGGTTTCCCTGCAAACTCTGAAGAGCACTATACAGTGGGTGGAAGCTACGAATTTTCAGAAATGTTCTCTGTTGACTTAGCTTACGTCTATTCACCTAAAACAACTGATACATTTAATATATCTGCCTTAGGTATGTTCCCGGAAATATCAACAAGCCACAGAGAAGACGGTGTTTCTTTTCAATTAGCTTATAAATTTTAAACGCTATACCACCCCAAAGAAGATGGTTATCTTAACCTCTTCTTTGCTATCTTATAAATTACCCTCCACCAACTACAGATTAACTATCTAACATAAAAAAGGATAAACATGTCAAAAATGATTACAAAACTCACCGTCGCTGTGGCAGTCTTTTTCTTCGCTGCTGTTTCACTACAGGCAGCTAAGATCTCTGCATACTATGATGCTCCCTATGCAGATGCAAAAACAGTAAAAGTAAATCTTGAGAAAACAGGCTTTCAAGTACTTACTACGTATTCACCTGCCGGAAAAGAAAACTTGAAAGTACTTGTTTTCACAAATAAAGCACTTACCAGTAATGCAAGTAAAAAAACGCGTGGTTTTGCTGCGATTCAAAGAGCTTTAGTAGATTCCAAAGCAAAAACGGTACGTGTAACCAACCCTGCATACTGGTTTAAAGCATTCATGCAGAAAGACTACAAAGCAGACAGCGATAAAGCGATCACTGCATCTATCACAAAAGCACTGGGGAAACTGACTCCAACTAAAGATGCATTGAATGCAGATGATATTGCACATTATAACTATGCAGATGCCATGCCTTATTACGAAGATATGTTAGAGCTCAAATCAGGTACTGCATTAGCTATCAATCCAAAGAAAGTAGCATTTACACTTAAATTGGAAAACGGTAGTACTTTAGTGGGTGTAAATATGTCAAAAGGTTCAGAAAAATTCATTGAACTTATTGGTGAAGACAAAAGCCTTGCCTTGCCATATACAGTACTTATCGAAGATGGAAAAGCGTATGCACTGCATGCAAAATATTACCTTGCCATTTCATATCCACTCCTCTCTCTGGATGAATTTATGAAAATATCAAGTACACCTGATGTGATTGAAAGAAAACTAAAAAAATCTTTTAAATAAGCATTTTAAAGATAAAGGACAACCTTCTCCTTTGTCTTGATCTTTCAACCTCATCATTTTATTCTCATCACAGTATCATCCTCTTAGATAAAGACATTTAACCCATCGATCTTAACAGCTCAAGCGTTATTTATCATGATCCTTTGTGTATCTTTTTCCAGGGAAAAGAGACTTGATATTATCAGTAAGGACACACCATGTGCTCTTTTTCTCTTTTTCTAATTCACAAACATAGCCTTCACCCATCAGTGCATTGGTATTATCCATCAATACAGGAATAAAGAAGAGTGATACCAGTGTGGCAGCTATGCTACCAAAAATGAGTGCTACGCCCAATCCACCAAAGATAGGATCAGTTGACAACAACAGACTTCCAAGGATGATGGCTATAGCGGTCAGCATGATCGGTTTTGCACGCGTCGCAGTAGCTACAGCTATGGCTTTTTTCTTCTCCATACACTCATCCGTGATCAAAGACCTTGAAAAGTCTATAAGGAGCAATGAACTCCTCGCAGAGATCCCCATCAACGAGATAAATCCTATCAGTGATGTCGAAGTCAGAAAGAAATGTGTATCAATGGCATATAACTGTATTTTGTCTGCCACCCAATGCCCTGAAATAACCCCTATAATAGAA
>Ga0209013_10000907_pt1 | contig 27168 bp, 22 predicted proteins | sample Cruoilmetagenom2_FD_187291 | JGI IMG/M metagenome (GOLD analysis project Ga0209013, IMG submission 187291) | Oil polluted marine microbial communities from Coal Oil Point, Santa Barbara, California, USA - Sample 2 (SPAdes) (version 2) | ecosystem: Environmental > Aquatic > Marine > Oil seeps ...
CGCGCCGTCGATCTGCACGTGACGGTCGTCCCCACGATCCAGCTCACCTACACGAGTGACGAGTGACGAGTGACGAGTGACGGGCGATTTCGTCGCGCCGATCACCGATTTTGTGTCAGCTCTTACCCGTGGCGTCAGGGTAAGAGCTGACACAAAATCGGTGATCGGCGGCTGGGCTGTGGTGCGTCGTTGCTTAGGTTGAGTCTGATTCGCTGTTACCGGCGAGCGGGACCGTGCGTCCGCTTTGAACGTGGGGGTATCCGAACCGGCCTTTGATGCAGAGATTGCCGTGGGTGATCGGGTTGTCTTCGGGCGAGGTGACCTTGACGATCGTGTTGTCCTGGACGTGCAGCGTGAGCCCGCAGCCGACACCGCAGAACGCACAGATCGTGTCGGTCGTTGATTGCGCGTCTTCGTCCCACGTGCCCGCTGCGCGCATCTCGTACTCGCTCGTCGGGATCAGTGCTCCCGTCGGGCAGACCTGGATGCAGTTCCCGCAATAGACGCAGGCGGACTGCGTGAGAGCGACGTCATTCTCGGTCGAGACATGACTCGCAAATCCTCTGCCGGCAATCTCGATCACGAAGCTGTTCTGCCACTGCTCTCCACATGCGTCAACGCATTGGTAGCAGAGGATGCACTTGGAGTAGTCACGAACGTAGAGGTCGTTGTCGACCTTCACCGGCTGGGCCACCGTCGCAGCCGTGTCCCCGAAGCGCTCGGGGTCAGCGCCGTATTCGGCGTTCCACTCGGGGACGTTGTCGGTGAGCGACAAATCGACCGATGAACCGAGGAACTCAAGCACCATCTTGCGGGCGTGATCCACACGTTCGGATCGGGTCTTTACGACCATGTCGGGCTCAACAGCGCGTGAACAGGCGGGAACGAGTGTGCGCGATCCCTCGACCTCGACCATGCAGAGCCGGCAGGCGTTCTTCGGAGTGATCGTGTCGGCGTAGCAGAGGGTCGGGATATCGCCGTCCTTGCCACCGCATGCCTGCAGAATCGTCGAGCCTTCTTCGGCGGTGACTGCCTTGCCGTCGATGATGAGGGATATCTCAGTCATTGAACACACCCAGAGTGACGATGGCGGATTCGATGGCGCCGTGAGCGGTTTGCCCGAGCCCGCAGATCGAGGCGTCGGTCATCGCTCGCCCGATGTCATCGAGCAAGTCGATCTGGCCATCACGAATTCCCGAAGCCAGTTGCTCGATCACTTCCTCCTGACGAACGGTGCCGACGCGACACGGCACGCACTGACCGCAGGATTCGTCGCGGAAGAATGCCGCAATGCGACGGACCTGATCGACGAGATCGACGGTTTGGTCGAGCACCATCACGACACCTGAACCGAGGCTCAGCCCGGCTTCGCGTACAGCTTCGTTGCTGAGTACAAGGTCAAGTGAGTCCGGGCTGACGAAACGGCCCGCCGCTCCGCCGAGCAGCACGGCCTGGAGCTGGGAGCCGTCACGTAACCCGCCGGCCACGTCGATCAATTCGGCCAACGTGAGGCCCAACTCGACCTCGTAGACGCCGGGCTTCGCGACCGCGCCCGAGAGGCAGAACAGGCGGCGATCCGATGACGTGCGGCCGAGCACGATCGACGGCACATTCATCAGAGTCTCGACGTTGTTGACGACAGTCGGCTTCCCGAACAGCCCGACCTCGAACGGAAACGGCGGCTTGTTGCGGGGCTCGCCGCGGTATCCCTCAATGGAGTTGAAGATCGCCGTCTCCTCGCCACAGATGTAGGCGCCGGCCCCACGCACGAGTGTGATATCGAAGCCTCGCTGGGGTCCGAGCAGCCCGCTTTTTCGGAACATGTCGAGTGCTGCGTTCAGCGTTTCTTCGACTCCGGGGTATTCGCCGCGCAGATAGATCCACCCGTGCTCGCAGCGGGTGGCAATCGCGGCGATGCACATCGACTCGAGCAACGCGAAAGGGTCGTTCTCGATGAGCGTTCGATCTTTGAAGGTGCCGGGCTCTGACTCATCCGCGTTGCACACGAGATGATGCGGCGTTGCCTCCTGAGTTCGCACGGCCTCCCACTTTCGTGCGGCCGGGAAGGCGGCACCACCGCGGCCCAGAAGGCCTGCGGTGTCGATGGCCGCAATGACCTTCGCTGGGCCGAGTTCGAGTGCCCGGCCCAATGCGGCGAGACCTCCGTCATCGACGTATGCATCGATGTCTAGAGGGTCGGCGTTCCCGGCGCGGCGCAGCAGAACCAGATCTGGGTCACCCGCCTGGGGAATCGGCTCAGGTTGCGTCCTGGCCGGGGCTTTAACTCCAGCGCCGGATGCTGCAGCAGCGATCTGCACTGGCGTCACGTTGCCGATGCCCTGGCGTCGAACCGGGTCACCGGAGTCGATCACGAGCATTGCGGGAGGTCGTTCACACATGCCGAGGCAGGGGGAGGGGTACGCGCCGGCAGGTAGGTCCGTTTCCCTAATGCCGCCGAATGCCCGGCAGGCCAGGTCGACGCAAACATGCACCTGTCGGGCCGGTCGCTCCTCGGTGGCGAACAGCGAGTAGAAGGTCGCAACGCCGTAGATTTCGGCGGGCGATATGTCGAGCCGTTCCGCGATGTGATCGATCGCCTGCTGGCTGATCCACCCGACCCGATCGTTTACGGCATGAAGAGTAGGCAGGAGTAGGTGCCGCCTCGAGCGCAGCTCATGGCCGCCACGAACGTCGTGAACATCGCGGGCCGGTGCAGGCCCCAGTACCGACTCGACGGCTGTTCGTTCCGTATCTGTTGCTGGAACTCCTCGTGTCTTCAGGTCCATCGGTCAAGTTCTCGCATGGTCGTTCAGCTTCTCGATGCGGACAGCGGCAGCCTTGAACTCGGCTGTACCGGCCTTGGGGTCGGTCGCGTCGATGGTGAGCTGATTCACGTCGACGTCAGTTGGGAAATGGAACGTCATGAACACGAGCCCGGCGCGCAGTCCCGGGTCGATACGTACCGGGGCCTCGACGCTGCCGCGGAGAGAACCCACCCGGACCAGTTCTCCGTCACAGAGGCCCAGAGCGTGCGCGTCTTCCGGTGAGACGTCGATCGTTTCGCCCAGCCGATTTGGGCTGCTGTAGCCGCCCGACTGCACGCCGGTGTTGTAGGAGTCGAGTCTTCGGCCGGTTGTCAGGCGCAGCGGATAGTCATCGTTGAGCGCTTCTACCGGGGGGTCGTCGAATACCACGCTGAACGGAGCGGGCCGTCCGCGCGCAGCCGGGTCATCGGCCCACAGGCGGCCGTGCAGAAACGGCGGCTCGAGTGAGTCGTCCGAGGGGCAGGGCCATTGGATGCCGCCGAGTTCTTCCAGCCGTGACCACGACATGCCGGCATGCATGGGGGAGAGTCGCCGGAGTTCGTTCCAGATCTCCTCGTGGTTCGCGTAGTTCCAGTTGTGGCCGAGGCGGCGGGCGATGTCCAACAAGATGTCGATGTCGTCGCGGGCGTTGCCTGGCGGGCTGAGTGCCTGACGCACACGTTGCACCCGCCGTTCGGAGTTGGTGACGGTGCCATCGGACTCGCACCATGACGCCGAGCCGGGCAGGACCACATCGGCCAGTTCAGCGGTCTTGGTGAGATGGATGTCGAGGACGACGAGGTGGTCGAGATTCGACAGCAGATCCACTGCGCGGCTGACGTCGGCCTCTGACTGGGCCGGGTTCTCGCCGATGACAAACACGGAGCGCAGGTCGCCCTGTTCCATCGCATCGAACATCTGGGTGAGGTGCCAGCCGTTCTCGGCCGGCACAGTCACGCCCCACTCGGCATCGAACTTCGCTCGGGCGACGAAGTCGGTGACGTCTTGAAAGCCGGGAAGCTTGTTGGGCAGCGCCCCCATGTCGCCGCCGCCCTGCACGTTGTTCTGGCCGCGCAGGGGAGACAGCCCGGCGCCGTATCGACCGACCTGCCCCGTGAGGAGCGCCAGGTTGCACAGCGCAAGCACGTTGTCGACGCCGTTGTGATGCTCGGTGATGCCAAGGGTCCAACAAAGCTGCGCCGCTTCGGCCGTCGCGTACGCATGGGCGAGCTCGCGGATCGCGTCAGGGGGGATGCCGGTGACATCGCTGCCCCGTTCCAGGGTCCACACCTCCACGGACTTGGCGTACTCCTCGTAACCGGATGTCGCCCGTTCGATGAAGCTCCCGTGGGCAAGGCCCGAGTGGATGATCTCCCTGGCGATCGTGTTGGCGAGAGCAATATCTGTTCCGACATGCAGGCCCAACCAACGGTCGGCGAACTGAGCAGTCTCTGAACGGCGCGGGTCGACCACGTAGAGCTTGGCGCCCTTGTTGACGGCCTTGAGAACGTGTTGGAAGAAGATCGGGTGCGCGTTACGGGCGTTCGAGCCCCAGATCACTATGACATCGGCAGCCTCGGCCTCTTCGTACGACGACGTTCCGCCACCTGCTCCGAACACTGTGGCCAGACCGACCACCGAGGGAGCGTGTCAAGTTCGATTGCAGCTGTCGATGTTGTTTGTCGCCAATGTTGCTCTTGCCAGCTTCTGGGCGATGAAGTTCATCTCATTGGTCGACTTGGAGCAGGAGAACATGCCGATCGATGTGCCGCCGCGACCTTCGAGTGCGCTCCGGAATCCATCGGCCGTACGATCGAGGGCCTCACTCCAACTGGCGGGTTGCAATACGCCGTCATGACGGACGAGCGGCTCGGTCAAACGCTCCATTGGGCGGTGCTGATGCCGACCAGTTCTCATGTGGTGACAGTACTTCAGTATCGGAGGAGTCTCCTTGAATGGATCCTTCAGCGTGGAGGGTTCCCATAGGTTGTGTACAGCGGTTTCGTGCTCCAGCGGAACCAACGAAAGTGAGACATCCAATGACATTTCCGACAGATCTCGAAATTGCCCGGGCCGGACACCCGAAGCCGATGTCGGAAATTGCCCACAAGATGGGCATTGGGGAGCATTTACTCGAGCCCTACGGCAACGAACTCGCGAAGATCGGCTTGGATGCCATCGAGGAGATGAGCGACCGACCAAAAGCCAAGTACGTGGTCGTCACCGCCATTACCCCAACGCCACTTGGTGAGGGCAAGACAACCACTGCGGTCGGTCTTGGCCAGGCAATGCAATGTCTCGGCAAGAACGCCGTGCTCACACTCCGCCAGCCCTCGATGGGTCCGACCTTCGGAATCAAAGGTGGTGCAGCCGGTGGGGGATACAGCCAGGTGATCCCGATGGAGCTCCTCAATCTCCATCTCACCGGTGACTTCCACGCCGTGACCGCCGCTCACAACCTGTTGTCGGCAATGGTCGACAATCATCTCCACCACGGCAACGAGCTCGAGCTCGATCTCAACAACATCACGTGGCGGCGCGTTCTCGATGTAAACGACCGAGCGCTGCGCAACATCGTGATCGGCCTGGGCGGGCGGATGGACGGTGTCGTGAGGGAGACGGGCTTCGACATCACCGCGTCCTCCGAGGTGATGGCCATCCTCGCGCTGGCTACCGACCAGGAGGATATGCGTCAGAGGTTCGGACGGATCGTCGTCGGCTACACGGCGAAGGGCGTGCCCGTCACCGCTGAGCAACTCCAGGCAGCAGGATCAATGGCCGTCATGATGCGTGATGCGCTCAAGCCGAACTTGCTGCAAACTCTCGAGAACACTCCGGTCATCGTCCACGCCGGCCCCTTCGGCAACATTGCACATGGCAACTCTTCGGTTGTCGCCGACCTCATCGGTATTCGCGGCGGCGACTATCTCATCACCGAAGCCGGGTTCGGTGCCGACATGGGTGGCGAACGGTTCTTCAACATCAAGTGCCGCACGTCCGGTCTCGTTCCCGATGCGGCCGTACTCGTGGCAACGGTGCGTGCGCTCAAGGCGCATTCGGGTAAGTACAAGATCGTTGCGGGACGAGACCTTCCGGCCGAGATGCTCTTCGAGAATCCCGATGATGTGCTCGCCGGTGCAGCCAATCTGCGCAAGCAGATCGAGAACGTCATGGCTCACGGTGTGACCCCTGTTGTCGCCATCAATGCGTTCCCGACGGACCACGAATCCGAGCACCTTGCGATCCGTGAGGTTGCCGAGGAGATGGGTGTGCGAGTAGCCGTGACGAATCACTTCGGTGAAGGGGGTGCCGGGGCGATCGATCTTGCAGAAGCCGTGATGGAGGCCTGTGAAGAGGAGCAGGGATTCCACTTCCTGTACTCAGCCGAAGACAGCCTCAAGAAGAAGGTCGAGGCGGTGGCGACCAAGCTCTATGGCGCCGCGAGGGTCGAGTACACGCCTGAAGCGAACCGACAGTTCCAGAACTACGAAGACAACGGGTTCGGCGACCTTCCCGTCTGTATTGCCAAGACCCACCTATCGATCTCGGGCGATGCCTCACTCAAGGGCGCACCTACCGGTCACACACTCACCATCCGCGAAGCGCGTGCCGCTGTCGGTGCCGGGTTCATCTACCCGATCAGTGGTGTCGTGCGGACAATGCCGGGGCTCGGCAGCTCGCCTGCCGCATCGCGTATCGATATCGACGAGAACGGTGAGATCGTCGGCCTGTCCTAGACCCTGATCTTTGGTGATGAGTTTCGGCGCGACCTGTGCGCGCTCAGACTCATCGGTGGGATGGTTGGGGTTGTGGTGATGAGTTTCGGCGCGACCTGTCCGCGCTCAGACTCATCGGTGGGATGGTTGGACCTGTTGTGATGAGCTTCGGCGCGACCTGTCCGCGCCCAAACTCATCGGTGGGGTCGGCCGGGGATCGTGGCGCGGCAGGCGGCATTGCCGACTCGTGTCTGGGCAAACCTGTGGGAGACTTCCGGTGTGCAGGTAGCGCTGGCATTGTTCCCCTGAGTTTCGGCGGACGACTGTGAAGCGTTCACGCTCGTGTTCGACAAGCTGGACGGAGTCGAGCTGGTCGGTGTTGGAGCCGTGCTCGGTCCTGTCGAGGGCCAGGGTGGCGGACACCACGTAGACAAGCTGTTCGACGATGTGCTCAGCCCCGACATCGTGCTCGTGCCCGGCGGCCTTGGTTGTGAACGAACGGCGAAGGACGACCACCTAGTGGAATGGTTGCAGGCCGTTCAACCTGTCTGTCAGTGGATGGCGGCGAGCTCGACGGGCACTGTCGTCGTGGCTGCGGCCGGCTTGCTCGACGAGCACGACGCGGCCACGCACTGGTTGGCCACGCCGTTGCTCGAGTCGTACGGATCGTCCGCGTCGGCCGAGCGGATCGTCGAGGTCGGTCGGATCATCACGTGTGAAGGCAAAATCACCGCGCTGCACGTGGCTCTGCTGGTCACACTTCGGGTGTTCGGCCCTACCGCAGTACTCGACGTCAAGGAGGCGCTAGCCCACCCGAATGGACCCGCCGACCCGAAGAAGCGACGCCGATTTGAGTCGCTCGCGAGGCGAAGTCCACCGAAGCGGAAGGGCCCGGCGCGTCCTCGTAATCGAGAACTCGAAGCACCCGACGTGATCGAACTCGAGCCGCTCCGGCCCGGCTCGTCCGGGTAGATCGTCCCCATCGGAGGCGAAGAATACCGAAGTAGAGAAGACTGACTAGGTAGACGGCGCAGCCGCCGTTGCTTGCCGCTCGGGCGACTGTGCCCTCGGACAGCGGCTCGTGGTCGCGCTGAAGCTCATCGCAGCAGCTCCGGTCGGCACCACCGATGAGTCTGAGCGCGCACAGGTCGCGCTGAGACTCATCACCTCACCGAACCCACAACCGAACCGATGAGTATGAGCGCGCACAGGTCGCGCTGAGACTCATCACCTCACCGAACCCACAACCGAACCGATGAGTCTGAGCGCGCACAGGTCGCGCTGAGACTCATCACCTCAACAAACCCACCACCGGTGAGTCTGAGCGCGCACAGGTCGCGCTGGTGATCTGGCTGACTGATCAGGCCGGGCGGAAGGTCGGCAGGCGACGGCCGTCTTCGAGCTCGACACCCCAGTCGACAGTGACGCGCTGGCCGCAGGCCACACTCTCGGGCTCGGCACCGACGATGTTGGTGGTCACTCGGATTCCTTCGTCGAGGTCGACCAGCGCGATGAGGTACGGGATTTCATCGGCCATCATCGGGTTGCCGGGCTTACGCATGACGTTGAACGTGTAGATCGTCCCCTCGCCCGACAGATCGGTCCAGACGAGGTCGGCGCTGAGGCAGTTGGGGCAGCGCTCGCGTGGATACCATACGAAGCGATCGCACGCGCCACAGCGTTGTGCGGTGAGAACTTCGTTGCGGGTCGCTTCCCAATAAGGCTCGGTGAGCGGTACTACTGCTGGTTCGATGCGGGGCATGTCATGTACTCCTAGAGGGTGGCTTCAGTGCCGAGGACGATGGTTGACGTGCACGACAAAAGGCCGCCGCAACCGTTGGCAAGGGCGATATCGACATCGCTTACCTGGCGGTCACCGCACTCGCCTCGAAGCTGGCGTACCGCTTCGACGAGTATGAACATTCCGTACATGCCAGGGTGGGTGTAGGAGAGTCCGCCGCCGTTGGTATTCGTCGGTAGGGCACCGCCCGGCCCGAGACGCCCGTCGGCGACAAAGTCGCCGCCTTCGCCCTTGGCACAGAACCCGAGATCTTCGAGCGTCATCATCGCGGTGATCGTGAAGCTGTCGTACAGCTCGACGACGTCGACATCGTCGTGGGAGATACCCGCCATGTTCATTGCCTGGGGGCCGCAAACGCTGTACGCCGTGGTTGTCACATCTGGCATCTGGCTCACGGACATTCCATGACTGTGAGCGGTACCGGCCCCGAGCACGTAAGCAGCCGGCTTGGCCAGATCCCGTGCTCTCTCCGCCGATGTCACGACCAGCGCGCCTGCCCCGTCGGTGACGAGGCAGCAGTCGAGCTTGTGGAGCGGCTCGGCGACCAGCGGCGATGCCAGCACGTCGTCGATCGTGATCGGGTCCTGTTTGAAGGCGTTCGGGTTCATCGACGCCCACTCGCGGAATGACACTGCGATCTGGGCGAGCTGCTCGGAGGTGGTGCCGTACTGGTACATGTGCCGCTGTGCGGCAAGGCTGTAGCCGGCGGCCGGAAGGCCGGCGCCATAAGGCAGATCCCACTGGAACATTGGTGAGCCGGGGTCTCTCGCCGGCCCTCCCCCTGCGAACGGGTTGTTGCCCGCGCGTGGCGTAGCGGCGTAGACGATGACGGCAGTTTCGCACAGCCCGGCCGCGATCGCCGCGGCAGCATGCTCAACAAAGACTTCAAAGCTCGAACCGCCGGTCATCGTCGAGTCGGTGAAACGACCTTGGACACCAAGGCGCTCGGCAAGGTCGAGCGACGCCATCATGCCGTTGTTCGACATGACACAGTCGACATCGTCGATGGTCAGCCCGGAGTCGTCGAGCGCTGCGGCGATCATGTCGACCTCGAGTTGCTCGACCGTACGGTCGAGCGACCCGGTCGGCGACACGGCGTCAACGGCACCGACGATTGCGGCGGCGCCGCGTAAAGAGTTGGCCATGTGGTGAGGGTTCCTTCCACTACTTCGGATTGGCTCGATGGAACATAACACGCCAAGTGTCGTATTTGCGAAACCGGGCCGCGGTCGATCTATGTGTCCGCCGGGACTCAGCCCTGCGGTTCGACGCCTTTCGGAAGATCGATCTCCAGGGCATGCTTGGCAATGAGGTCCGCTCCGCGGGCGGTGTCTTCGTGGAGTACAAAATGCCCGCCCGGCAGTATGACGAGATCGGCGCCGGCGCGCTCGGCCTGCGTCGCGAACATGTCCGGTAGGAAGGTGTCAGCGCCGACGACGATGGTTGTCGGGCAGGACAGCTCATCGAGGTGGTCCCAGGCCACACTGGCCCCTCCCGGGCCGCCGGAGGATTCGAAGATCAGCGCCTCCGTCTCGGGTTCGCAGGCCAGGTGCGCTCCCGCATCATCGAGGTATGTACCCCAGCGCACATACGCTTCGAGTGCTTCGGGAGCTAGATGCGACATCGGCTCGCGGCTGGCGTAGGCCTCATACATGCCAGCACGATCGATGAAGGTGCGGCGCCGACGGCGCGCGCCTTCGGCCATTGGGTTCGGTCCCTGAGACTTAAACAGTGCAGTCTCGAAGGCAATGGGTTCGGCCAAGAGCAGGCGGCTCCAGCGGCCAGGGTCGAGTTGGTTGACGACGATCGCCACAGCACCACCTAGCGACCCTCCGACTCCCGCAGCCTGTTCGATTCCGAGGGCATCGAGTACCGCGATGACATCGGTAGCCATGCTGGTGAAGCTGTAGGCACCGATATCCGTCGGAGCATCGCTGCCTCCGTGACCGGGCAGGTCAATCGCAACCGGGCGCGCGACGCTCGTGAGGGCCCGTGCAATGGGTTCGTAGAGTCCGGCGCAGAACCCGTTGGGATGCAGCATCACCACCGCCGGGCCTGTCCCGCCCCAGTCGAGCGCTGTGATCCTGACGCCATCCACGTCTACCTCGATGGTCGTGGGAAGAGTGTCTTGCTTCAGCTGGGCCGAGGAGCTGTCGAGTCCGGTCATATGGGCAGCAATGTATCTGCGGCCGACTGCTGGGCCTCGTGTTGTGTCGGCTCGACATATGGAACATGTCACGAGTTGTGTATTGTCCGAGGATCAATCCTGATCGGAGTATCTCAATATGACCACCCCCTCGACCGGCTCAGTCGCCGATGAAGCAATGCAATGGTTCCAGCGAAATTGGGATCCGGACCTGACTCTCGGCGAGTGGTGGAAAGCACTTGCCGAATCGGGGTGGGCGGTTCCGACTTGGCCGTCGAACCGGTTCGGCCGTGGGGTTACCTCTGACGAGGCGAAAGATGTACGGTCGGCGCGGTCGGCTGCCGGCGCGGTCGGCCCACCCAGCGGAATCGGCGTGATGATGGCCGGTCCGACGATTGTCGATCACGGCACTCAGGAGCAGTGCGAGCGATTTCTCCCGAAGATGATCAGTGGCGAGGAGATCTGGTGTCAGCTCTTCTCCGAGCCCGGCGCGGGGTCAGACCTCGCCGGATTGCAGGCACGCGCTATGCGCGATGGCGACGAGTGGATTGTCAATGGTCAGAAGGTCTGGACATCGGGCGCGCAGTTCTCGAAGTGGGGCATCCTCATTGCTCGGACCAATACTGATGTCCCGAAGCATGAGGGCATCACGTATTTCGTAATGGATATGGAGCAGGAGGGGGTCGAGGTTCGCCCGCTCAAGGAGATGACGGGCGGCGCCACCTTCAACGAAGTGTTCATGAGCGATGTCCGCATTCCGCATGCCGATGTCATCGGAGATGTCGATCGCGGCTGGACCGTTGCCGTCACAACCCTGGCGCACGAACGTAACTCGCTCGGAGCCTCCGCCATGGGCGGTGGCGGCGGAGCAATGATCGGTATGAACGCGCTCGACACGCGGGTCGGTGACCTAGCCGGGGGCGGTGGGGGAGCGATGGGCGGAATGGCGCTCGCATTCGGTGGGGGTGGAGACCTGATCAAGGGTCTACCCGCCCTGGTCGGCCGCGCCGACGACGCGGTCCTGCGCGATCAAGTGATGCAGATTTACACGCTGATGGAGCTGGCACGGTTCACCGGCCTGCGAACGGCGGCTGCGATTGAGGCAGGTCGAGGGCCCGGACCCGAGGTCTCGACGGGCAAGTTGATGGCGTCGAAGATCGTCTCCGGAATCCGCGAGGTCGGGCTTAGTGCTCTGGGTGCTGACGGGCAGCTGATGGGCGAGTCGACTCCACTCGGCGGAATGCTCCAGCAACTAGCGCTTTTCAGCCCTGCTATCTCGATTGCCGGCGGAAGCGACCAGATTCAGCGGAACATCATCGGTGAACGTGTGCTCGGGTTGCCGCGTGAACCCCGTGTCGACAAGGACCTGCCGTTCTCCGAGTTGACGATTGGAACGCAGCGCTGAGCGCCTCGGAGCGCGGCACACTTCTGCTGCCGTAACACCTCGCAAAGAGAAACACCCATATAGAGAAGGGACTGGCATGCCCAGCGAAGAGATTCAGGCCGTCATCCAGATGCTCCGCGACAGCGCCGCGGAAAGCGGCAATGCGGAAAGAACCGTTGCCGAGTGGCGCCAGAGCTACGAGGAGTTAGCTGCCTTTCTGCCGGCGCTCGATGTCGCGGTTGTACCGGTTGATGCCGGAGGTGTTCCGGCGGAGTGGATCGGTGATGATTCCGACGGACCCGTCGTAATGTATGTACACGGCGGCGGGTACTGCCTCGGCTCGACTGCAACCCATCGCTCGATGCTCACCCACCTCGCGTCGGCGATGGGTGGTCGGGTCCTCTCACTCGACTACCGGCTGGCCCCCGAGAACCCGTTTCCGGCAGCGCTCGATGACGCAAGTACTGCGTACCGATGGCTACTGGGTACGGGCGTTGATTCCGGAAACGTACTGATCGGTGGAGACTCCGCAGGTGGCGGGCTCACCATCGCGGCCCTGCTAGCGCTGCGCGAGGGTGGCGATCCGCTCCCAGCAGGCGGAATCTGCCTTTCGCCGTGGGCCGACCTCACACAGTCGGGGGCGACGATGGAGGCGAAGGCCGACATCGACCCGATGGTGAGGGCTGCTGACCTCGATCGGTGGGCCGGCGCCTATGCCGGATCGGCAGACCCCGCTGTGCCGTCGATAAGCCCCATCTTCGCGGACCTCTCGGGCCTCCCGCCGCTGCACGTCGAAGTCGGCACGGCGGAGGTATTGCTCGATGATGCCCGCCGGCTGGTGAATCGCGCCCAGGCCGCCGGCGTATCTGCTGAACTAGTAGAAGCCGACGACATGATCCATGTATGGCCGTTCTTCGCCGGCTTGGTCCCCGAGGCCGACGTGGCGATCGAACGCATCGCCGGTTTCGTGCGGGATCGTTGCGCTAAGCGCTGAGCGAGCCGGCCTGGCCTCGTCCGTCGTATTCCGACAGCGGACGAGGCCAGGCGAGGTCTGCTAGCCGAGGATTTCGTCGGAGATGATGGTCAAGAAGCACTCTCCACCGAACTGGTCCTTCTGCGGACTGGTGAAGTAAGGGCCCGCCTCACGAGTTGCGATCTCTTCCGTCTCGTCCCAAACCCACTGTGCGATCCAGATGACCTCGCTACCGGTCTTGCAATCCGGGGCCATCGAGATTACGGGTGGAGTGACCCCGACCTCGAAGTTCTCGACGTTCTGAATCCAGTCGTTGAGGCCGGCCTTGGTGACGACGTCTCCCTGCGCCTCGAGTCCGGCGACGATCAGCTTGGCACCGGACCAGTAGCCCAACATCGCAGGCGACTCAAGCCGCATCGGCACGGCCAACTCAGGGTCGTAGGCGGTGACGGCATCGATGTACTCCTGGGTGAAGTCGGTGAAGCCGCGCGGTGCGCCTGTCGGTTGGTCGCCGTTCGAACCGGCCCAGACCCCTTCGACCAGGGGACCGGCGACGGTCGCTGTGAGCGGAACACTCGCGGGCCATCCACCCCAGCCGATGTTGGGTTCCCAGCCTTGACGGTCAGCGGCTTGGACGCAGAGAAACCAGGCAGATGTCTGGAAGTCCCAATAATCGACGTCGAGATCCTTCATCTTCAACACCAGCGGGTCGCAGTTGCCGGTCGCAAGGGTCATCACATCTGCCGATACGACTTCTGCCCCGACATTCTCCCATGACTCCGTGATCGCCGGTACGTAGGGCGCGATGTCGATGAGCGCGTCATCATAGATTATTCCGACCTTCATGCCTTCTTCGATTACACCTTGGTCATCGAGCCCGGCGATTGTCTCCTGCGTCCACAACAGGGCGTTGCCGACCATCGGATAGATCGTTGGATACTTGGACTGGAATGTCACAGGTGAAACACCGAAGGTGATGGTGGGTATCTCCTGACTGGAGATGTACTCCACGCCGGCGTCGCCGAACCCGGTGACGAGGGCAATGACCTCGTCTTCTTCAACCAGCTTCTTAACATTCGCCAGGTACTGGCCAGAGTCGGCGCGGTCGTCGTAGGTGATGAACTCGATCATCCGGCCGTTGATGCCACCCTGGCCGTTGACCAGGTCGAAGTAGGCGGTGGCCGCGCCGACCACTTCCTCGCCGATCGAGCCGGTTGGACCAGACAATGTCACCGAGCCACCGATCTTGATCGTGTCGTCGGTGACCCCGGGGTCAGAGACGCCGACGGTTGTGGTCGGTGCGTCTGTGGTGGGTGCGTCTGTGGTGGGTGTGTCGTCGGTCTGTGCTTCCGTTCCGGAAGCGTCCGTGGTGTCGGCCGGGGCCGCTTCGGTTGCCGGCGCGGACGTGTTGTCAGATTCCTCGTCGTCGGCTCGATTCCCGCACGCACCGGCGATCAAGGCCGATACTGCGATGAACGAGATGAGTTTGGTGCGTTTTCTCATTTGGTCCCCCTTGGTTGTGCTGTATTTGATGATTCTGGATCTGTTGATTCTGTATCTGGCAATTCGGTATCTGATGAGAGGTAGGCAGCCACCAGTTGTGGTGAATCGGCCACCACGGATGCGGTGTCCTGCAAGACCGTTCGGCCCTTGTCGATGACCATTGCCCGGTTCGCGAGGCCGAGGACGATGTCGACGTATTGCTCGACTACAACGAGCGTCATTCCGTCGTCACGCAGTTCGCGAAGAAGGTCGTACACGACGTCGACGATTATCGGCGCGAGCCCCAGCGATGGCTCGTCGAGCAACATTACCGATGGGTCGGACATGAGCGCCCGGCTGATGGCAACCATTTGTTGCTCGCCGCCAGAGAGGCTCCCGGCGAGTTGATCAAGCCTCGACTCGATCTGCGGCCAGTGCCCGATCGCCTTTGCGATCGCGGTGTCCAGGGCGCGCCCCCGCAACTTGCGGGTATAGGCCCCCACGATGAGATTGTCGCGCACGGTTAGGTGGGGAAAGAGGTGACGACCCTCCGGAACGAAGACCATGCCTTTGCGTAGACGCTTGTCGGCCGGCGCTTTGGTCACTGCGTCACCATTCAGGGTGATCGTTCCCGAGTCGGGCATATGCAGCCCGGCCAGGCAACGCATCGTGGTGCTTTTGCCGGCACCGTTGCGGCCGAGAATCGCGACGAACTCTCCGGTTCCGACTTGAAGGTCGACGCCGCGCAGGGCAGGGATATCGCCGTAGCTCGCGTGGAGGTCAGCGGCGTCCAACATTTATTGGCTCGTTCCGAGGTAGGCAGCGGCAACCGCGGGGTCGGCGAGCACGGTTGCAGTTGGTCCTTCCGATATCACCCGGCCCTGTTCGAGCACGGTCGTGAACTCAGCAACGGCGCGCACCATGCTCATGTCGTGTTCGACGACGAGAATGCTGCATCCGATTTCTTCGCGCGTGGCAACGAACAGCGCGGCGAGTTCGTCGGTCTCAGACGGGCCCATGCCCGCGGACGGTTCGTCGAGCAAGAGCAGCGTCGGCGCCAACGCGATGGCGCGGGCGATCTCGACCCGGCGTCGGTCACCGTAGCTGAGCGCGCCAGTGGGCCGATCTGCAGCGTCCCCGAGCCCAACGAAGTCGAGGGCCCGGCGGGCGCTTGCACGGATATTTTGGTCGGTGCGCAGAGACAAGGGCGACGCGAGCATTGCCTGAAGGAGACCGGTGTGCCGGAACCGCCCGAGCCCGACCGTGACATTGTCGAGGGCGCTGAGGTCCTCGACCAGTGACAGGTTCTGGAACGTGCGGGCGATGCCGAGACGGGCACGACCCGCCGCAGATGTTGTTGTGATGTCATGATCATCGAGTTGCACGAGCCCTGATGTTGGATGAATCGCTCCGGTGATGGCGTTGAACAATGTTGTCTTGCCGGCACCGTTCGGGCCGACGACCGCGCCGATTGAAGCGGCTGGCAGCGACAACGAAATATCGTCGTTTGCCACCAGTCCGCCGAATCGCACCTGCAGATCGACAACTTTCAGCGTCCCTGAAGTCACCCGGGCGGCTCCTGTGTCGGTTCGTCGTTGTTCGAGGCCGACGCCAGCCACTCGACGACGGCGTCGACTTGGCGTCGCAGTGCAGCGGTTTCTTGCTGCTGGGCAACACTGGCTGCGCGCGTAGCGAGTACGGCTCCGGTGATGAGAACCGCCACGCCAGGCAGAGTTGCCGATGCAAGGTAGGAGATCTGATCGCTCGTATTCGTCGTACCCGAGATGCCGATGTATCCGCCGATCAACAAGGCAATGCCTACGACCATCACCAGTCCGGCAACCACTAGCTGACCGGAGGGGGAAGGCCGCTTGGAAGACGAATCTGCGCCTTTGTTCAGTGGGTGATCCTCAATGTGAGCTGGCATTCTGACCTCTCAGTTGGAATGGATGGCGTTGGGCGAAGGCTTGTAGGCGAGCTGGTGACGGAGGTGGTCCGTCGAGTTCGATCACCGGCTCTGGGGTATCGGGTCCGGGGGATGAGCGCCGCCGGATGAGTCGTGTGGGGAAGAACGAGGCAAGGCCGGCGGGGCGTGTGGCGATGAGGGCGACGACCATGACGCCGGCGATGATGTCGGGGACCGCGCTGGCGCTCGTGCCGGCTCGTGTCTGGATTACTTGAGGGAGAACACCGAACAGCGCTGCGGCAATGATCGGACCGAGCAGAGATCGAATCCCGCCAACGACGGCGTACATCAGTAAGGCCAGTGAGAGCAGCAGCGAATAGTCCCCAGGGGACAGGCCGGTGAGGAGCACGGCATACAGCCCGCCGCCGAGTGATGCGATGAACGACGACAGCATGAAGATACCCATTCGGACTCTTGGTGCTGACACACCGAAATGCGAGACGGTCTCAGGCGCCTCGCGCGCCGCGAGCACCAAGGTTCCCTGGGTGGAGCGTCGCACATTCCACGCAATGAGGAACAGCAAAGCTGTAATCGCAAGGGTCAGAAAGTACACCCGGATGTCGCTCGACAGCTCGAACCCGAAGAAGTCACCACGGGGCATTGACCTCGGGAACTCCGGGCGCTTGAACAACCAGCCGGTCGCCGCGGCCGCGAAGGCCAGCGAGGCCACAGCGAACTGCGGGCCGCTCAGCCGAAGCGCCGGGATGCCGACCAAGGCACCGAGTAACATTCCGGCGAGAGCTGCGACGAGCAATGCGGGGCCGAGCGACCACTCCCGCTCGACGACGAGGTAAGCGGTACCGAACGCGCCGATGCCTGCATACGCACCTTGCATGAGACTGACCTGGCCACCCCACCCCGAGACGAGAACGAGGGCCAGACATTGGATGGCAATGAACAATGCACGACCGCCGATGAACGACCAATAGGTCGACCCGGCCGGGATGACCACCGCGAATGCAATCGCCCCGAGAACGATCAACATCAGCAACCAGCGAAAGCGAAAGGGGATCGTGAAGCGCTGGGCCGAATGTCCGGCCGGGGCGGTCGCCTGCGCGACCTTTGGCCAGTTGCGGCGAAACACCAGCACCGCGGTGACCACAGCAAGTAGGACGAGGTTGGCTGTTCCCGGGATGCTGGACTTCAGCACCGAGACACTCTCGATTACGCCGATGCCGATACCGCCGATGAAGGCGAGCGGCAACGAGACCAGCCCCCCGATCAGGGTTCCGATCAGGGCTTTGGTGAGGAGCAGTGGGAATGTGCCGACGCTGAGGAGTTGAAACGGGGCGACGAGTACACCCGTCACACCGGAGAGCATGGCACCGAGGGCCCAGTTGAACTGTGAGACCGCGTTGGATCGCACACCAGCCAGTCGGGCCGCATCTGGATCGTCGGCCACAGCGCGGATCGCGATGCCGAAACGTGCCCGCCGAAGGAAAGAACTGAGCAGCAGTGCAGAGAGGATCGCAACGATCAGAACGACCACCTGTTGATACGCGATTCGGACGTCACCGATCTCGATGGTCTCGTTCGGGAAGATCAGTCGTGCCGACTTGGGGTCGAAGCCATATATGTACAAGATGACGCCGTTGATGACCGTGAGCACGCCCAGCGTTGCGATCAGCTTCGTTGCTGCGGGGGCGTGTCGCACGGGTCGAATGGCCACACGCTCGACAACCATGCCGACCACTATGGTGACCGCGATCGCGACTGCGGCTGCCGGTACGGAAGGCCACTTCTCATCGCCGAGCGGACCGGCTAACTCAACGTATACATACGCCGCGATCGTTGCGAACCCCGCGTGGGCCAGCGAGAGTACACCGGTCGAGCGGTACATCAGTGTGACGACGATGGCTAGTAGCGCATACGGCGCCCCGATGAAGACCCCGAGGATGAAGCCATTCAGGTAGGTCATTTGGCGATGCCGATCCCGCGGGGGCCGGTCCTACGGCTATGGAACCTTGGGGGTTGCCGACAGGCAGGGTTGATCGAGTTCTGGCGATTACTCGCTTCTCGATGTTCCATTTCCCCCCCAAGGTGTCAGTTCTAATGTGTCATTTGTCATATGGCGAGTGCAAGTCGGCCCCAGGACGACCGGCACTCACGGTCGTATGAGGCAGAATAGCCTGGTTGTCTCATACGTTTCCCAATCGGACTTTCTGAGCTCACCGTGTCGTCCGGGTCGCAGGGTGTTAGTGAGCGGTGCTAGCGTCCCGGTCAACAAGCTCGGTGACGAATCAATGGGGCGTCGTCACCCATTCACAGGGGAGAGCCATTACATGGGAATGCGCAACGCAAACCTTGACGAGATACTCGGCCACTACGACATCTTCGACAACGACTTCGTCGAAGACCCGTTTTCGGTCTTCGATCGCATCCGCGAATCTGAATGTCCGATCGCGCACACCGATCAGAACGGCGGGTCGTGGATGCCGACAAAACATTCCGACGTCCTCGCGATGGCGCAGAGTCCGGAGATATTCACCTCTCGTGAGGTGGGAGTGATCGGCCAATCCCCCGAGTCCAAGGAGGGACCGTATGGCGGTGTCCGCGTACCCCCGATCGACTCCGACCCGCCCGACCACCACATTCATCGCCGGGCGATCCTGCCGACCTTCGCCCCGAAGATGGTCACGAAGTACGAATCGGTCACGCGCGATCTCTGTCACTCCCTGATCGACGGCTTCATCGAAAATGGCACGGCTGATGCTGCCAGTGATTACGCGCAGCGGATTCCTGTGCGCGTGATCTCGATGATCCTCGGTGTTCCGTTCGAGATGGAAGACGAGTTCGTCGAGTGGGTGCGTGGTGTTCTCGAACTCGGCCTGCTCGACCCCGAAGTGGGCATGGAGAACCGGATGAAGATCATCACGTTCTTCATGGAGCAGATCGAAGATCGACGAGCGAACCCCCGCGAGGACGACCTCATCACCGATCTGATGCAGCTCGAGATCGACGGTGAACCGGCCACGGACATTTTCATCCTGGGTGCCTGCAATCTGATGTTGATTGCAGGCATCGACACCACTTGGTCGGCGATCGGAGCCTCACTTTGGCATCTGGCCAGTCGCGCCGATCACCGTGAGCAACTGCGCGAGAACCCGGAGATCTGGATGTCGGCCGTCGAGGAACTGCTGCGGGCCTACGCCCCCGTCACGATGGCCCGGATCGTCGATCACGACACGGAGTTCGAAGGATGTCCGATGAGCGCAGGTGATCGCATCTTGATGACATTCCCGGCCGCTAATCGTGACCCGCTTGTTTTCGAGAATCCGGATGAGGTGATTCTCGACCGGGAGAACAACCGCCACCTTGCGTTCGGCGCGGGCATCCACCGTTGCGCAGGCTCGAACCTCGCGAGGCTGGAACTGCGTGTGGCACTCCAGGTGTGGATGGAACGCATTCCCGAGTTCGAATTGATCGACCCCGACGATGTCACCTGGAAGGGTGGTCAGGTTCGAGGCCCGCGCAGGTGCATGGTCAAGTTCTGACGCAGATCTGTACCTGACTCAGATCGAGCGGGTAGTGCCCTCCCAGTACTCGTCACGGATCAGCCTCTTGTACAGCTTGCCCGTCGGGTAGCGGGGGAGCTCCGCGCGGAAATCGATCGACCGCGGGCACTTGAATCCGGCCAGCCGAGATCGACACCAGAGCAACAGTTCTTCAGCGAATTCGTCGTCGGCGCGTGCCGGATCTTTCGTTTGCACCACCGCCTTGACCGACTCGCCCCATTCCTCGTCGGGTACACCGATCACGGCCGCGTCGGCCACGTCGGGGTGGCCGAGGAGGGTGGCCTCGATTTCGGCAGGATAGATGTTGACCCCGCCCGAGATGATCATGTCGGCTTTGCGGTCGGAGAGGAACAGCCAACCTTCATCGTCGAGATAGCCCATATCGCCTACGGTGAACAGACCGTGGCGGCGGCTGGCCTTTGTCTTCTCCTCATCTTTATAGTACTCGAACTCACCGCGCTCGGTACCCATGTAGACGGTCCCGACCTCGCCTGGCGGAAGCTCATTGCCGGCATCGTCGAAGATCTTCAGCGTCGACCCGGGAAATGGTGCGCCAACGGTTCCGGGTCGTTCGAGCCACTGTTCGGAATTGACGTACGACCCGCCGCCCTCGGTCGCCGCGTAGTACTCGTAGATGACCGGTCCCCACCATTCGATCATCCTGTGTTTGACGTCGACCGGGCACGGCGCGGCGGCGTGAATGACCGATTGCAGCGAAGATGTGTTCGCTGCGGCACGCACGTCGTCGGGGAGTCCGAGCAGTCGATGGAACATCGTCGGCACCATGTGGCTGGTGGTCACCCCCCACTCTTCGATGAGGCGAAGCGTCCCTTCGGGCGTCCACTTGTCGACAAGCAACATCGCCTGGCCGAGATGTAGGGCGCCGGTGCCGAAAGCGAGCGGGGCAGCATGGTAGAGCGGCCCGGCCACGAGATGCACACCTTCTCCGGGGGTGATGTCGAACAACATCGCGAGCATCGACCCGCCAACACCGGCCTCGTTGGCATCGCCCTCGGGAAGGGGGCGGCGAACCCCCTTGGGTCGCCCGGTCGTGCCAGAGGTATAGAGCATCGAGGTTCCGGGTGAGCGGTCGCTCGGGGGAGAGGTGGGCTGCCCGTTACAAATCTCTTCGTACGGTCGATACCCGTCGACCTCCCCAACAGCAAAGCGGTGGCTGGGGGCAATGTCGATTTCCTTGGCTGCGGCAATGCTGGCAGCGGCGTAACGCTCGTGGATCACGAGCACCTTTGCCTCGCAGTCGTTGACGATGTAGGCGATCTCGGGACCGGTCAGGTGGTAGTTGACGCAGGTGAGGTAGAGACCTATCTGCATAGTCGCGAGGTAGATCTCGATGAACTCCGACTCGTTGGGAAGAACGATCGCCACGCCGTCGCCCCGTTCCAGCCCGAGCGCGCGCAGCCCGTTCGCCAATTGGTTCGATCGCTTCTCCAACTCGGAGTAGGTCCATGTCGATCCGTTGGCATCGATCAGCGCAAGGCGCGTCGGTGCGGTTTCGGCGATCGCCCAGAATCCGAGAACTGCTGGCTCTCCCACAGGTGCCCTCTCTTTTCGTTGTGTTGCTTCACTTCGTTACATTGACAGGTTGATATGACAGTATCTGAAAAGCGTCTCATGTCTCATGACCGGCGCACTCAACCCAATACGGAGGAACGATCATGATTGGAATCTGCGACGGCCGAATCGTCGTCATAACCGGCGCTGCGCGGGGGATCGGGCGGGAACACGCCCTGGCCTACGCCGCTGAGGGCGCAAAGGTCGTGGTCAACGACCTCGGTGCCGAGGTCGATGGGAGCGGCTCTGCAACAGGCGTTGCCGGTGAGGTGGTCGACGCGATCCGCGACATGGGCGGTGAGGCCGTAGCCAACGGTGACGACATCTCCGACTGGGACGGAGCCAAGCGGCTCATCGACACAGCCGTCGAGACCTTCGGTGGCCTCGATGTGGTCGTCAACAATGCGGGCATTCTGCGTGACCGCATGTTGGTCAACATGACCGAGGCTGAATTCGACGACGTGATCAAGGTGCACCTCAAGGGCACCTTCTCCCCGATGCACTGGGCAGCCGCCTATTGGCGCGAGCGTTCCAAGGCCGGAGAGACAAACGACGCCCGGATCATCAACACGTCGTCGGCATCGGGCCTTTATGGCAACCCCGGACAAACCAATTACGGCGCAGCCAAGGCTGGTATCGCGTCGATGACGATCATCGCCGCGAAGGAACTCGCTAGGTATGGGGTCACGGTCAATGCGATTGCTCCGGCGGCGCTCACCCGAATGACCGAGAATCTCGGACTTGGTGCCATTTCGGCCGCTGTAGAGCCGGGCCAGTTCGATGCCATGGCTCCGGGGAACATCTCTCCGCTGGTCGTTTGGCTCGGAAGCTCCGAATCAGCGGGAGTGACGGGCCGCGTGTTCAACGTCGCCGGTGGCCAGATCTCGATCGCCGACGGTTGGGCGCCGGGGCCAGTGCAGGACAAGAAGGCTCGTTGGGATCCTTCCGAACTCGGTCCGGTGGTCGAGCAGCTCGTCAGTGAGGCGGCAACCGCCACCGAACTCGGTATCTGAAAATTGGGTAGTTCAGCCCGATAGCGGTGAGGTCCTGATGGGCTCAGCTATCGGGCTGGAACCCGCCCGCAGAGGTTATGGAGCTGTCACGCCCTGGGCCACGGCGGCCCATTTTTGTATCGACGTCGGGTCGCTCGACCAGTCGATCCCGCCGAAGTAGTTGACAACGCGCGTCGCCAGTCCGTCATACCTCTCCAAGATCTTGTCCGCAATCTCGTTCAGCGGTCCTGTGATAACGAAGTTCGACAAGATTTCGTCGGATACCACTGCAGCCATTCCGGCCATGTCTTTTTCCTTCTGGCGTTCGCGGATTCGATCGGTGGTGCCCTCGAACCCGAGCTGGTCGAAGATGAACGCGTAGTTGGGCGTTGACCCGTAGAACGCAACCTGCATCCGGGCGAACTCGCGCCAACGCTCCTCGTCGTAGTCGGTGGGCGCGATGAAGGTGGGCACGATGATCTCGAGGTCGTCGGTTGTGCGCCCGCTCTTTGCCGCCCCCGCGCTGAGATTCGGGATGACCGTCTCAGTTATGTATGTGGGATGGTTCATCGGATGAACATGAACGCCGTCGGCAACCTCGCCCGCCATCCGCAGCATCCACGGGTTCACCGCGGCGATATCGATTGGCGGGTCGGGTGCCGCGATCGGTCCGGGCGACCACTGTGCGGGGAGCAGATTGAGGTTGTAGAAATCGCCTTCCACCGCCAGGCGTTCTTCGCCACGGAAAGCTCTGAAGATTGCCTGCATGGCCTGTACGTATTCCTGCAGGCGCGGCCCTGGGTGCTCGAACTCGGAGTCGTAACGGCGCGTGATGTGGGCGCGGACCTGGGTGCCGAGGCCCAAGCGAAATCGTCCACCAGAGGCCTCGGCAAGCTCCCACGCCACTTCGGCTGTGACCATCGGGCTGCGAGGAAACGCCACGGCGACCCCCGTCAGCACGTCGATGTCCGCGGCGAGTGCGGCCGCACCGCAGCCCAGGTACGCGGTCCGGCCCCCTTCGGTGACCACAATTCCGGAGTAGCCGGCCTGTTCTGCATCGGCGGCAAACGCCGCCATTGAGCGCAGCGGTAGCCCGCCGGTCATCACGTCGAACTTCATCGAGTTTCTCTCCTTCGGTCAGGCAGCGGCTGGCGCGAAGCCATCAGATGCTGCTATCGCGGTTTTCCCAATAGGGAGAACGCAGTTTGTGCTTGTAGAGCTTGCCGGTGGGAAGGCGGGGGAGTTCGTCGTGGAACTCGAACCCCTTGGGGCACTTGTAGTGGGCGATGTGTTCGCGCACATACGCTCGCAGCTCGCGCTCGAGCTCCTCATCGCCTGCGATCCCCTCGGCCAGCTGTACTGCGGCCTGCACAGCCTCGCCCATTTCGTCGTCAGGAATGCCGAACACGGCGATGTCGGCAACCTTGGGGTGCAGAGCGAGGCAGTCTTCGATCTCCTGCGGATAGATGTTGACACCGCCGGAGATGATCATGAACGTCTTGCGGTCGGTGAGGTATACCCATCCGTCTTCGTCGACGTAGCCGACGTCTCCGAGCGTGGTCCAACCATGGCCCTGAGGGTCCTTGGACTCGGCAGTCTTTTCCGGGGCATTGTGGTATTCGTACGGAGGTCCTTCACCGAAGTAGATCGTGCCCGGCTCGCCGGCGGGCAGTTCATTACCCAAGTCATCGAGGATGTGAATCTCCCCGATGAGTGGCTGGCCGACGGTGCCAGGGCGCGCCAGCCAATCTTCGGGCTTGACAAGGCAGAAGCCGTTCAACTCGGTACCGGCGTAGTACTCCCAAAGGACCGGACCCCACCAGTCCATCATCTTCTGCTTGACCTCGACGGAAATCGGCGCCGCGGCATGGACGGCGACGTTCATCGAGGAGACGTCGTACTTCGCCCTTTCTTCGTCGGTGAGCTTGAGCATCCTGACGAACATTGTCGGCACCCATTGTGAGTCGGTCGCCTGGTACTTCTCGATCAGCCGCAGCGCTTCCAGAGGATCGAACTTCTCCATGGCGATGACGGTGCCGCCGGCCGCTTGGACCCCGATGCAGAATCCGATGGGGGCCGAGTGGTAGAGGGGCGCTGGCGAGAGGTACACGCTGTCAGCGTCCATCCCGAACACGCCGGTGATCAATCCCGACGACGTCGAGCCGTCGTCTATAGATTGGCCGCTGAGCGTCCTCTTGATTCCCTTCGGGCGTCCTGTGGTGCCCGACGAATAGAGCATCGTCTCACCCGCCGGCTGTTCGTCGAGCGGTGCTGTCGACATCGCCGATATTGCGTCGACATATGGTTCGAAACGATCGTCAGGTTCACCGATCAGCAATGCCAGTTCGACTCCTGGAGCATCTTTGAGCGCCTCGGCAGCGATGTCGGCCTTGGCCGTTGTGGTGACCAATGAACGTGCTCCCGAGTCGTCGAGGATGTAGGCAACTTCCTCCGGCGAGAGATAGCTGTTGATCGTCGTGACGTAGAGCCCGGACCGCAGCGCCGCCCACATCACCTCGAAATATCGTGGTTGATTCTCGCTGAAGATCGCGACGTGGTCACCAACGGTGAGTCCGCGCTCGCGCCAGAGCCGCGCCAGCTGGTTCGACCGCTCGTCGAGTTGTTTATATGTGACGACCTCCCCCGACTGGCCCATGATTACCGCAGGATGATCTGGCTTCGTAACAGCGTGGACGCCTGGATACACGTTTATCTCCCCTTTGTTGTGAACGCCCAGTTTGGCCGGGTGGTCAACCCTCGGTCAAGACAGACCGGGAGCGGTGTCTCAAATGGGGGCGACGGCAGTTGGTGATGTCAGCGATTCTCGACAGAAATGCTGGCAGTCAGGAAGTCCGATACGGCCTCGCTGAAGGCATCGTTGTCGTCGCCGGCGACCATATGGCCGGCGCCGCGAATGTCGACATGTGCCGCTTCCGGGAGCCGTGATCGGAACTCGTCAGCGACGTCGTCGGTGACGAGTTCGGACTGTTGGCCCCGGACGAGCAGCATCGGGCAGGTGATTGCCTCGGCTCCCGTGTACAGCTCCTCGGACATCATGTCCATGTGCTCTTCGAACGCTTCTGGAGATGGTGCGTCGTGCGTCGTGCGCCACGTCACGAATGCCGGATCCCAGCGCCAAGACCAACGACCGTCGTCGGTCCGCCGCAAGATGCGTTCGAGGCCGGAGGTATTCGGAGAACGCTTTCGAGCTGGGTTGTATGACGCGATTACATCGGAGGCCTCTTCGAGGCTCGCGAATCCATTCGGATTAGCGGTCATGAATTCCATGATGCGGGCCACGCCCCCAAGTTCCATCCTGGGCGTGACATCGACCAGAACAACCGCTGAGAACAGTTGCTGCAAGGATTGCTGTTGTGCCAAGAGGGCGCTCATACCGCCCATCGAGGCGCCCACGACGGCGGGGAGGACATCGAACTGTTCGAGTAGCTTCTCCACATCACGTCCGAAGTCGTGCATGTCGTACTGGCCGGTTGGGGACCATTCGCTGTCGCCGTGCCCGCGCGCGTCGGGTGCGATCACTTGAAATCCGTGCCGGGCGAGGTTGGCCCCGGTGTTCTTCCACGCGTGACGGCTCTGCCCGCCTCCGTGGAGGAGCAACACAGGAGGGCCACCTGCTGGTCCCCACTGGTCGGCCGTGATCCGGAGGCCGTCGTGTGAGCGGAACTCGATGAACGTGGCCTGTTTAGCAGTGGTCACGATGTGCGGTCGGGTGCAGGTTGCACCCACGAGGCGGGCCGCTTCTCGAGGAATGCGGTGATGCCTTCCCTGGCGTCCTCGTTCGTGAACAGCTGCGCTGACAACTGTGATGTCCAGGCCATCGCGTCGGCGGTCGACATCTTCGGAACCTCGGCCAGCAACTGTTTGCTGGTTGCCAGCGCGCTGGGGCTCGCCGCGAGGAGGTCTTCGATCACCGCATCGACCTCGGCATCGAGCTGATCTCGGGGTACGGCGGTGTTGATGAGGCCGTAGCGGGCGGCTTCGGTACCCGTGAAACGGTTGCCTCGCAGGAACGCGGATCGGGCGTCGGCACCGCGCATCTTGGGTAGACAGACGACTGATATGACCGCTGGTGCCACGCCGATGCGTACCTCGGTGAAGCCGAACTTGGCGTCTTCGACCGCCACCGAGATGTCCATCGCGGCTGCGAGCCCCATTCCCCCGGCCACACAATGGCCGGCAATACGTCCGACGTAGGGTTTCGGTGACTGAGCGAAGCGTCCGAACAGATGCATTGGACTACTGACTGCGGCGGGGGCGTCGTCGTCGCCGGTATCGGCAGCGCGTTCGGACAGGTTGGCCCCAGCGCAGAACGCGCGTCCCTCGTTGGTGAGCACGATGACGCGTACGTCGTCGTCTGCTTCGGCCGCTTCGAATGCTGCGACCATCTCGGTTATGAGTTGGCGGCCGAGTGCGTTGCGATGCTCCTCGTCGCACAGGGTGACGGTGCATACCCCACCCTTGGTGACTGATTTGACGACAGCCATCATGCGCCTCCTGCCGGCGCAGGTCCGTCGGTGGCTGGCCCGGCGTAGGCCTGCGCCTTGATCAGCCAGTCACGGGCTATCTCGCCGTCGACTGTCAGTTCGGTGTCGTCGAGGTGCCGGCGCTGGGTTACGACCTGGCAGAACTGTTCGGCCGGGCCACGCACCGTGGCGTCGGCTTCGTCTGGGCCGAAGGTCCAGGTTTCGCCGGCAGGTGACAGCAGTTCGACGCGGATCTCGCCGGCCGGCATTTCTTCACCCCGGTTCATGTAGGTCCAGCCGCGGGTGATGAAGCCGATCTGGGCGACATGACGC
>Ga0209013_10000908_pt1 | contig 27163 bp, 25 predicted proteins | sample Cruoilmetagenom2_FD_187291 | JGI IMG/M metagenome (GOLD analysis project Ga0209013, IMG submission 187291) | Oil polluted marine microbial communities from Coal Oil Point, Santa Barbara, California, USA - Sample 2 (SPAdes) (version 2) | ecosystem: Environmental > Aquatic > Marine > Oil seeps ...
CCTTTTAGTGGTTTTATTTTGTTGTAAAATAAGACCAGATGTATCAATCAAACTGCCATTTTATTTTCATGTACCTTCGCCCTCGCAGCCAAGGGTTACACGATACCCCATCCATATACCTGGAGGAATAAAATGAAACGAATAAGACCATACAACTGCTGCTTTTATTTTACACAACTTTCATAGTATCAATTATTAACATGGTTGTCAATGAGTTTCCTCAAGTATTAATTTATTTGACTTGGGTGTTTGACCTTTTCAAGCATCAATGAATCTAGTAAGATGGAAGTGTATGGAATGAAAGCGTTTACATCAAAGAGGGGTGCTTAGTATGAAACAAAAATTCATTCAAAAAGAAACAGCGGTTGTACACACGGGGTATGACTCAACGGGTCATCACGATAGCTTGTCTATTCCTTTGTATCAAACATCTACATTCGTATTTCCTTCAGCGGAGCAAGGAGAACGACGCTTTGCTGGGGAAGAAGCAGGGAATATTTACTCAAGACTTGGAAATCCAACAGTCCGTATATTGGAAGAACGAATAGCGGAACTTGAAAATGGCAGTAGTGCATTAGCATTTGGGTCTGGGATGGCTGCTGTTAGTGCAGCACTTATTCATGTAACGAAAACCGGCGATCACGTACTTTGTTCAAGAGGTATTTACGGTTGTACCTTTGGTTTGCTTAACATGATGCAAGAAAAATACAACATATCTCACAGTTTTAATGCTATGTCGACAGAACAAGAAATTGAAGAAGGCATTAAACCAGAAACCGTGTGTTTATATGTAGAAACACCGATTAATCCAACGATGGAAATAGTAGATTTAGAACTTGTATGTAGAGTGGCAAGTAGACATGGTTTAAAAGTAATTGTAGATAACACATTCTCATCTCCATATTTACAAAACCCATTAGACTTTGGTGCTGACTACGTATTACACAGTGCAACAAAATATATTAATGGACATGGAGATGTTATTGCTGGATTACTAGTAGGAAAAGACGCAGACGAAATGATGGATTTGCGAATGACTGTTCAAAAAGACATTGGTGGCATCATCTCTCCATTTGATGCATGGTTGATTTTGAGGGGATTAAAAACATTGCATGTTCGAATGGATCGTCATTCTGAAAATGCACAAAATCTTGTAGCCTTTCTACAAGCATCACCACTTGTGAATCAAATATACTATCCGTTTGATCCAACACATCCACAATATGCAATCGCCAAGAAACAAATGAAATTAGGCGGAGGTTTAATTTCTTTTACCATTCATGGTGGAAAAGAAGTTGCACAATATTTTATGAATGCGTTAGAGATGATCAAAATTGCCGTTAGCTTGGGAGATGCGGAGACGCTTATTCAACATCCCGCAACAATGACTCATTCTGTTATTCCAGAAACGGAACGCGAACAGATGGGGATTTCTCATTCGCTATTACGTATTTCGGTAGGACTTGAGCATATAGATGATATTAGCTCAGATTTGAAACAAGCATTTACGAAAGTGGAAAATCATTTTGCTGAAACTGCACAAAATTAATAAAGGGACAAGGTGATTACTCATCACCTTGTCCCTTTTAAATATGTTTTATTAAAACAGATACGAATAGCTCAAGACCTTGTTGATCTTCTTCATGGAAACGGTCTTTTTCTGGGCTATCGATATCAAGTACACCGATTACTTCTCCATCTTTAATAAGAGGCACAACAATTTCAGATTGGGAAGCCGCATCACAAGCTATATGTCCCGGGAATGCATGAACATCAGACACGATCATTGTTTCTTTTTTTGCGACTGTCGTCCCGCAAACTCCACGACCTACAGGTATACGCACACAAGCTGGTAGTCCTTGGAAAGGTCCTAAAACCAGCTCTCCATCTTCCATCATGTAAAAGCCAACCCAGTTGATCCGATCAAAAAATTGATTTAGTAACGCCGATGCATTGCTTAGATTAGCGATTGCATTTGGTTCGCCTGTCAAAAGAGCGTCTAGTTGTTTTGATAGCATTGTATATTGTTCTTGTGTGTTTCCTGTGTATGTTGATTTAGCAAACATGAACGTCACCTCTATATTCTTCTATTCCACTCAATAAATAAGTGGGAACATTACTTGGATTGAGTATAAACTTTCTCATAATGTTGATGCAAGTCTTGTACACTATGAGCATCCGAGCCAAAAACAAGGGGAATACCTTTTTCTTTAGCTACTGATATAAAACGTTGTGGGGGATAAGATTCTAAACAATATGGTTTGGCTAGTCCGGCACTATTCACATCAAGTTCAAGGTGGCTTTTACTCATCAAATCCAAAGTGTTTTCAATTAATTCCTGATCCTGAATCTGTTCGCCATGAAAATGCTGGAACTTATGAATTAAAGTAGGATGCCCAATTCTTTTAGGTTTGAAAGACCCAAGTGGGGCTAATATGGAGTCTTGTACGGTTTTATAATAAAGGGAATAAACGTTTTCTACCGATCCTAATAGCTCTTTGAAATTCATAAAAGTTTCAGGTGAATAATCGATACATGTATATATATTATCATGTAGCAGGAAATGTACAGATAAAAGCGAATCATCTAAAGATGGACCTATCTCATTTAATAATTGAGTAGTTTCATACTCAAACCCTTTAAGATAATCAAATTCAAGACCAATCTTGATTGCAATATCTGAAGCGTATTGTTTTTTTAATTGTTGCAGTTCCGAAATGTAAGGGTCAAGCAGTGATGAATCCAAAAAACTATCTCGATTAGGAACGGAATCTATAAAACCTTTAGGAACAGGGGCATGTTCTGTGAACGATATATCAGTGAATCCATTTTGTATGGCTTTTTCTATGTATGATTCAAAGGGATCTTTCGTTCCATGGGGACAATAAGGACTGTGAATATGAGCATCTTGTTTCATAATTAATAGACTCCTTTTATGATAAATAAGATAATTTACATCAATTCAACAAAATTCTTCTATTTTCGGCAACATAATGGTTTATTTCATGGTAAGATTACAAGTATGAAATGGCATAGACCGTGATTTTGGAACAGGGGGCTTACGATGAAGTTTATCATTATTGCAATCATCGTACTAATTGCACTACTCGTAGTTGGATTTACAATCCGTCGTAAACATAATATAGAAGTTGAAAGACTTGAGCATGCAAAACATCAAATACAAAACAAACCTATATTAGAAGAGATGACGAAAGTTAAACAGCTTAACATGAATGGACAAACGGAAGAAATGTTTGAAAATTGGCGTAATATATGGTCCGAAGTCATGGATAGTCAAATGCCGAAAATTGATTCGTTACTGTTTGATGCAGAGGAAAGCGTGGATAAATTCCGTTTCAAACGTGCAACATTGATTGAAAAAGAAATTGAAGAACGTATTCAGCAAAGTGATGCACAAATGTCACTTATTTTAACAGAACTAGAACAATTAATTGGCAGCGATGAGAAAAACCGAATCGAAATGGATCAAATAAATGAACAATACCGTGCAGCTCGCAAGACATTGCTTGCACATCAACATTCTTTTGGTGGAGCGGCTGTTCCGTTGGAGAAAAGACTGGAACAATTCAAGCCTAAATTTGAAGAGTATGATCATCTGACGGAAAATGGAAACTATCTGCAAGCTCGTGAAATCGTGATTGGTCTGGATGAAGAATCACAAAATATTTTTGCCTTGCTACAAGATATTCCGACATTGTTGAGTGAGATTCAAAATAAAATCCCTGCCAGCATTCACGAACTTCGTAGTGGGCAACGTGAAATGGAAGAGAAGTCGTATTATTTAGAGCATCTTGAAATGACCCAACAATTAAATGCACTAGATGAAGAATTAATTCAATTAAAAGAATCCATTACTCAACTTGAAATTACAGACGTAAAAATACGTGTGGAACAGATCAAAGATGAGATAGAAGGATTTTACGATATGCTTGAAAAAGAAGTCATGGCTAAACTTTATGTGGATCAACATCGACAACCTACTGAACTTCGATTGGCTGAGGTAACTTTCATTACTCGTCAAACAAGTGATGAAGCAGCTTATGTACAACAAAGCTACCGAATATCTGAAAAAGACGCAGAAATTCCACTTGTTTGCTTGAAACAAATTGATGCATTACAAAAACGCTACGATTTACTAGCACAACGTGCCAGTGAAGACCAATTAGCCTATTCAAGCTTACAAGATGAACTAACTCACATTTCAGCTGAATTAGAAAGTCTATATGATGAGCAAGATCGTTTTTCAAGTAGCTTGAAGAATCTACGTATAGATGAAAACCGTGCTCGAACCAATTTAAATGAACTGAAAAGATTATTACATGAAACTGACCGTTTGGTACATAAAGCGAATATGCCGGGCATTCCAGAAGAGATGGACGTTCGCTTAGAAGAAGCAGAAGAGCATATTTACTTAGTTATGCAGAGCTTGCAAGAAGTGCCGCTTAACATGAAACTCGTTGATAGTTATTTGGGACAGGCTGATAAGTGTATAAATGAAGTACACGAAAAAGCGAAAGAAATGCTTGAAAATGTCTTGCTGATCGAACGCATTATTCAATACGGAAATCGCTATCGTGCAAGTCATCCGACTATGAACCAACGTTTATTGGAAGCTGAAGCAGCATTCCGACAACTTCGTTATACAAAGGCACTTGAAGAAGCTGCAACAGCTGTTGAAGAAGTAGAACCAGGTGCAATGAAACGAATCGAAGTGCTTGTCAAAGAAGACGCGTGGCGTTCATAATAAGAAATGCGGAAAGTGCCATTCTAGTCCAACGCCGGTGCTGGAGGGACTGATTCGAAAGCCTGCTTTCGCATGAGTGCCTGAAGTTTAGGTGTGGGCTGGCACTTGGAGCTAGACAGGAAAGAAATAGATAGCTTATACTTTCTGAACTTTTAAATACTCTATATAAACCACCACACATTACGTGTTGGTGGTTTTCCAATGAAAAGGAGTTCAACCCGTGTATTATTTTGATCATAGTGCCACAACAAAACCTCATAAAGAAGTATTAGATACGTTTGTTAAAGTGAATGAAGAATTTTTTGCTAATCCTGCATCCTTACATGAATTAGGTGTGGATGCAAATACGCTTTTATCGCGAGCTAGAAAACAAGTTGCCGACATGCTTGGTACTGAAGAAAATAAAGTGATTTTTACTTCAGGAGGAACTGAATCCAATCATTTTGCGATTCATGGGCTTGCAAAAAAGGTACAATCACGTGGGAAACATATCATTACCTCTTCCATTGAACATCCATCCGTTATGGAATCGATAAAGCAATTAGAACTACAAGGATTTGAAGTTGATTATTTGCCAGTAAATAAAAAAGGGATTATATCAATAGACGAACTTAAGTCGAAATTACGTAAAGATACGATTCTGGTCAGTATTATGCATATAAACAATGAGTTAGGTAGTATACAGCCAATTGCGGAAATTTCGCATTTGGTTCACCAAAACAGCCGTGCATTTGTACATGTGGACGCTGTTCAAAGCTTTGGCAAATATCCGGTGTCATTTACTCTACTGGGGGCAGATGTGCTGACATTGACAGGCCATAAATTTAATGGCTTGAAAGGCACTGGAATTGTTGCATGGAAAGATCATGTATCTTTTGAACCAACGATTGTTGGTGGCGGCCAAGAATTCGGATTACGGAGTGGAACTGTACCGGTTGCACAAGCTGTGGCTTTTGCGAAAGCGATGAGACTTTCCTTCGAAAATCAACCGACTATGCTAACTAAATATGAGAAATGGAATTCTCAGCTACGTCAGTTGATGAGTCATCTAAAAGATGTACTAGTCGTATCGGGGGAAGATGCAGCTGCACATATTCTGACAATCAGTGTTCGAAATTTAAAAGGTGAAGTACTCGTTAATGCGCTACAATCAAAAGATATCATTGTGTCAACATCGAGTGCATGTTCATCTAAACAAACGAAATCTAGTCATGTCATTCAAGCTATCGGAGTGTCGGATGACTATAAAAAAGGCGTAATTCGTATTAGCTTAGGAACCAGTAACGATAATCAACAAATTGATTATTTTATTGAACATTTTTCAGCAATAATAAAACGAATTAAAGGAGAATAAATACCTTATGGAATGGAAAGAAATATTAATACGTTATGGAGAATTATCTACAAAAGGAAGAAATCGCCATGAATTTACTGGTCGATTAAGGGATAATATCCGGTATGCATTTGCCGATTTACCAAAGTTTCAAATTGTCACTGAACGAGATCGCATGTTTATTCGACCAAATGACCAAGAAACGATGGACCAATTAATCAAAAGACTCCCAAGCATTTTTGGCATTCAATCATTTAGTCCTGTTGCGTCATGTAGTCAAGATCTTGAAGATATTAAGCAAACAGCAATTAATGTCATAGGATCTCTTGATCGAGAGAACAAAACATTTAAAGTTACGGTAAAACGTTCTTATAAGCCGTTTGAGATGGAAACAAATGAACTTCAACAATTTGTGGGTTCAAATGTACTGCGAACGTTCTCAGACCTTCAAGTGCAAATGAAAAAACCTGATATTAATTTGCATGTGGAAGTACGTAGAGAAGCGGTATATATGATGGCACAAGTAATTCCCGGTGCTGGTGGTTTACCAATTGGCTCAAATGGTAAGTCTCTATTGATGTTATCAGGTGGAATCGATAGTCCGGTTGCGGGTTACCAAATGCTAAAACGTGGTGTACGATTAGATGCCATTCATTTTTATAGCCCACCTTATACAAGTGAACGATCAAAAGAAAAAGTGATGGATTTGGCCGAAAAACTAAGTCGTTTTGGAGCCTCTGTAAAATTGCATATCATTCCGTTTACAGCCATTCAAGAACAAATTCAAAAGCAGATCCCAGAGAATGTATCGATGACGACAACAAGACGGATGATGTTGAAAATCGCGGATTTAGTTCGAGAGGAAACAGGAGCACTTGCAATTATTACTGGTGAAAGTCTTGGTCAAGTGGCTAGTCAGACATTGGAAAGTTTAACAGCTATTAATGCTGTAACTAACACGCCAATCCTACGTCCACTTATTTCTTTTGATAAACAAGATATTATTGAGATTGCTCAAGATATTGAAACTTATGAAGTGTCAATTCGTCCGTATGAAGATTGTTGTACGATTTTTACGCCAGCTAGTCCAAAAACAAAACCAAAACTTGATAAAGTGGAGTATTATGAAAGCTTCAAATCATTTGAAGAAATGATTGAAGAAGCTGTAAGTGAAAGAGAAATCATGGTGTTTCCTAAAAAGAAAAAACAAGACAAATTCTCAGATCTTCTATAGAAAAATATATGTTGCACCATATTGCTAACAAATTTGGCATGAATTACTACTTCTTGTGAATGCATGAATTGGTCAATCCTACACATTCTATATTCACAAGGAGGTGACACAGACATGGCAAACAACAACTCAGGTAACTCAAACCAACTTTTAGTACCAGGCGTAGCACAAGCTTTGGATCAAATGAAATATGAAATTGCACAAGAATTTGGTGTAAACCTTGGTCCAGATGCAACATCGCGTGCTAACGGTTCCGTCGGCGGAGAAATTACTAAGCGATTAGTGCAAATGGCAGAAAAGCAAATGGGCGGTAACCAACAATAATTGAATATAAGATCGGTAGCATATGCTACCGGTCTTTTTATTATGCGAAAATTATTTTTGAAAAATCTGAATTGTATTAGTATACTGATATAGACATAAAAAATAGTCATCGGGGGAATTTATATGAAACGAGAAGATCTTTTAGCGCCGATACAATATAATTTGGTCAATGAATTTGAAAAATTTCAAGATGACCCAAAACGATTAGCCATTGTTTGGAAAAGTGATGATGGAGAATCTAAAACAATTACATATAAAGAGTTAATGGAATTATCAAGTCAAGCAGCAAATGTCTTTACAACTGCAGGTTTAAAAAAAGGTGATGTGGTCTTAGTAATGGTTCCAAGATTAATTGAAGCCTACGTCACTTATATAGGAGCATTAAAAGCAGGATTGGTCGTAATCCCAAGTTCTGAAATGTTACGTTCGAAAGATATTGATTATCGTTTAGTACACAGTGAAGCAAAAGCGGTAGTTGCATACGAACCATATATGAGTCAATTTGAACAAGTGAAGAATCTAAATGGCATTAAACAGTTTGTGATTGGTCAATCAAATGATACATGGGTTTCATTAACGGAAGAAATGTCTAAGACCTCGAAGGATTTTGTAACAGCAGAAACGAAAAATACTGATATGGCCTTCTTATCGTATACGAGTGGAACGACAGGAAATCCGAAAGGTGTTGTACATACACATGGTTGGGCATATGCACATTTACGGACATCAGCTGAACATTGGCTTGGAATCCAAGAAGGAGACGTAGTATGGGCAACCGCAAGTCCTGGATGGCAGAAATGGATATGGAGTCCTTTCGTAGCAACGCTAGGAAGTGGCGCTACTGGATTCGTTTATCATGGCAAATTTGATCCGAAAACATGCTTGCAATTACTGGAACAACATCAAGTGAATGTATTGTGCTGTACGCCAACTGAATATCGCATTATGGCAAAAGTTGAAGACTTATCTGTATATAATCTGTCAGAACTTCACAGTGCAGTATCAGCTGGAGAACCATTAAATCGTGAAGTGATTGAAACGTTTAGAAGAGAATTCGATTTAGAAGTGCGCGATGGTTATGGTCAAACAGAAAACACATTATTAGTCGGAACAATGAAAGGCATGGAAGCACGTCCAGGCTCAATGGGTAAACCAACGCCTGGAAATCAAGTGGAAGTAATTAATGAATTCGGTGAAATTTGTTCAGCCGGAGAAGTAGGGGATATCGCAGTTCATGTAGATACACCTGCATTATTCAAGTCCTATTTAAAAGATCCTGAACGTACGAGCATGCAATTTAGAGGAGATTACTATATCACGGGTGATAAAGCTTCCAAAGATGAAGACGGATACTTCTGGTTCGAAGGTCGTGGAGATGATATTATCATTAGTTCCGGTTACACGATTGGACCGTTTGAAGTAGAAGATGCTTTAGTGAAACATCCAGCTGTTCAAGAATGTGCTGTTGTTGGAAGTCCTGATGAAATTCGCGGAAGTATTGTGAAAGCATTCGTCGTATTAATTGATTCTGCAAAAGCTTCACCAGAACTTGTTAAAGAACTACAAAATCATGTGAAAGAATTAACAGCTCCATACAAATACCCGCGTGAAGTGACGTTTATTGATGAGTTGCCTAAAACAGCATCTGGTAAAATTCGCCGCGTTGAACTTCGTAAACAAGAAGTGACGAATTAAGTAGGAAAAAAACTATTCTTATTAACTTAGAAATAAGTTTTATAAGAATAGTTTTTTCTCGTTTACATTCTATCGTTATGTCTCTATAATGAACTATATTTCGAGAGTCAAAATAATGAGGTGAAGTTATGATAGAAGACGAACGTAAAGGGATTATTTGGGCAACTTGTGCGTATTTACTTTGGGGGATCTTACCGATTTACTGGAAGTGGTTGGGGCATGTTCCTAGTGATGAAATCATAGCCAGTCGTATACTATGGGCGTTTGTCTTTACTGTGCTCATTGTAGTAATAATGAGAAAGAGTAAGCAATTGATTATGGATATTCGAACATTATGGCAAAATCAGAAAGCGTTTTGGAGTTTGTTTTCAGCCTCGGCTTTAGTTACAGCGAACTGGTTTATATTCATATGGGCAGTGAATAATAATCATATGGTAGAAACAAGTTTAGGGTATTATATTAATCCATTGGTTTCAGTGTTGCTTGGGATCATTTTCTTGAAAGAACGACTGTCCACTGCTCAAAAGCTAGCCTTCATGATGGCGGCAGTTGGTGTCCTCATCTTAACCATTTCTTATGGACGATTCCCATGGCTAGCATTTTCTCTTGCCATTAGTTTTGCGATATATGGATTAATAAAAAAAACAATTCAGCTTGATGCACTTCGAGGTTTAACAATTGAAACATTCTTTATTATGCCATTTGCTTTCATTTATTATATGTATTTATTTATTACGGATCGCGCAGTGTTGTTTCACCATTCGGCACAAACCGATGCACTCCTCGTATTTACTGGAGCGGCAACAGCTATTCCGTTGTTGCTATTTGCAATAGGAGCACAAAGACTTCCGTTATACTTAATTGGCTTCTTACAATATATTGCACCAACCTGTATGCTATTTTTAGGTGTCATTATATATGGAGAAACGTTCAAACCAATCGATTTGTTTTCATTCTCATTTATCTGGATATCGCTCGTCATATTTACTATGTCAAAAGTAGTTGAAGCACGGGCTAAATCAAGAAAGCTTGTGGACGTATAAAAAGCAGAGGAGAGCGAAAATCTCTTCTGTTTTTTATTTCTAGTTAAATATGCAATAAATTCAATTTATCCAATATATAGGTGGATTAATGTCGAACATAAGCTGTAAAATATAAGAGAGTGCACTTGCGGTAAGTGCAAATGCGAAATACAACAAGGAAGTTCGCCATAGACTATACTTTCGCGTGTATAAAAACTTGGCAACATGCTAATCTTATTAAGTTGAGAGTTAAAAAAGGAGGAAATACATAATGAATGCAAAACGTTGGATTGCTTTGGGTGCAGCTGCCCTTTTGTTTGGCTTGTCAATTGTGGTAAATATTGCTTCGTTCGTGTTTAGCAATAACTGGACATCAGGTTTTGAAGAGATGTTATCTTTATCAGAGAGTGGATATACCGAAACTGTTCTTGAGGTCGGAGATATGTCTGAACGAATTGCTGTTTTAACAGTTGATGGTGTAATTCAAGACACGGGTGGAGCGAGTTCGTTTTTTGGCGAAGCAGGATATAACCACCAATTTTTCATGGATCAATTAGAAATGATCAAAGAAGACAACTCAATTAAGGCTGTTGTGCTCCAAGTGAATTCCCCTGGTGGTGGAGTCGTGGAATCAGCACAAATCTATGACAAAATCAAAGAAGTACAAGATGAAGTAGACGTTCCATTCTATGTGTCAATGGGAAGTATGGCCGCTTCTGGTGGGTATTATATTTCAGCACCAGCAGATAAAATTTTCGTAAATAAAGAAACACTGACAGGTTCAATTGGCGTCATTATGGAAAGTGTCAATTACGGCAAGTTAGCTGAAAAATATGGCGTTGATTTCGTTACCATTAAAACTGGACCGTATAAAGATATTATGAGTCCTACTCGTGAAATGACTAAAGACGAGCTAGCCATGTTGCAAGAGATGATTAATGAGTCGTATGAATCGTTTGTAGACATAATCGAAGAAGGGCGTGGCATGACTGAAGCAGAAGTAAAAGCAGTAGCTGACGGCCGTATTATGAATGGACGACAAGCTATCGACGCCGGACTTGCGGATGAATATGGATATTTAGAGGATGTTATTGCGGCCGTTCGAAAGGACTTTAAGTTAGAAGATGCAGAAGTCATTGAATACGGCTACACGCAAGACTTTACAAGTTTATTTTCAATGAAAACGCAATCGCTATTCGGAGGCGATGTGGAAACTCAACTTATTGGCCGTTTACTTTCAGATTATAATGCACCGCGTATGATGTACTTATACGGTGAGAAATGAGGAGGGAACGTAGATGACCGATCAATTTGATAGAAATGAACCTGTAGAAACGGTTGAAACGGAAATCCAAACCGTTCCTGACAAGACTAGTTACACATTACACAAAACAGAAGAATTCAAACATAAACCGGCAGGATTTTGGATTCGTTTATGGGCATATTTGATTGATTTACTTGTTATTTCATCGCTAACTTCTATTGTAATTTATCCTTTATTCCGTGTTTTTAACTGGGATGTGCAGGGAACGACTTGGTATGCACCAATCGGTTTCCTTACGGGATTCATATTTTATGTTTATTTCGTCCTAATGACGAAGTTCTTTAAACAAACGGTGGGTAAAATGATTTTTGGTTTACGCGTAATTCCATTGAAAAGCGAAAACCTCTCATGGTTAACGATTTTATTTCGAGAGTGGATTGGCCGATTTTTCTCAGCAACGATTTGGCCTTTGTATTGGATCATCGGATTTACACCTAAAAAACAAGGTCTCCATGATTTTATAGCAGATACAATGGTTATACATGAACAATCATATGAAAAAAAGGTGATTACGAGTTATCAAACTATTTCTGAATCGAGTGAGTTGCAACAACCGAACTCGCTTTAGTAAGATAATAAGAATAGCGGAGGTGCGAGCTAGACGCTGTAAGCAAAGGATGTTCTCTACAATTTCTATACTAATTACTAAAAGGAGGCGTTATTATGGTACAAATCACATTTAAGAAAAATCCTGTTACCTTATTGGGCAAAGAAGTAAAAGTGGGTGACAAGGCACCAGATTTCACTGTATTAGCAAATGATCTTAGTCCTGTTACTCTTGAAGATTCAAAAGGGAAAACAAGATTATTCAGTGTTGTTCCTTCTTTAGACACAGGTGTTTGTGATGCACAAACTCGTAAGTTCAATGAAAGTGCAGCTGAACTTGGAGAAGATGTAGTAATCCTTACAATTTCTAATGATTTACCATTCGCTCAAAAACGTTGGTGTGCAGCTGCTGGGATTGACTCAGTCCAAACACTATCAGATCACCGTGACTTATCTTTTGGTGAAGCATATGGGGTAGCCATTCAAGAATTACGATTACTTGCACGTGCAATTTTCGTTGTGGACAGCAATGATAAAGTTACATATGTTGAATATGTACCGGAAGCAACGGATCATCCAAATTATGAAAAAGCAATTGCAGCTGTAAAAGAAGCAAAATCAGTAAAAAAATAAAACTTAGAAACCCACTCGCTTTTTGAGTGGGTTTCCCAGTTAACATGAATCTTTAAATGGCAGCGACTTTTTAAATGATCTATTAAAGGAGTAAATTAATGAACAGTTCTATGGAACAACTATTCACATTTATTGATGAGAACGCAAAGAAAGTCCAAACAGAAGAAGATTTGACTTATATCGAAGGGGTATTGGAAACAACTGAAATGTGGCTTGATGGGGACATAAAACCTGATGCACAAAACATCCAAAAAGAAGATCTTCGAAAAGCCATTCAGCTTGCTATATTAAAGGGCATGAAAGAACATGTCCAAGCTCATCATCAAATGACACCGGATTCTTTAGGTCTACTTGTTGGATACTTCGTCGATCAATTAACGAAGGACAAACAACAAGTTACCATCTTGGACCCTGCAGTGGGAACAGGAAACTTATTGTTTACCGTATTAAACTTTTTACAAGATAAGGCCTCGTCTACAGCAGTTGAAATTGACGATATGCTAATCCGATTAGCAGCTTCTACCGGAGATTTACTTCAACAACCAGTGACACTTTATAGACAAGATGCCTTGCAACCATTGCTTATTGATCCTGTAGATATAGTTATAAGTGATCTGCCTGTTGGCTACTACCCAGATGATAAGACGGCTTCAGGTTACGAGTTGAAAGCAAAAGAAGGCATGTCATTTGCTCATCATTTAATGATTGAACAATCTATTCGCCACACCGTTGAAGGGGGATATTTAGTATTCCTAGTGCCACAAGGGATATTTGAATCGCCCCAAGCAAAAGATTTACACGCGTACTTTGCCAATCACGCATGGATTCATGCGGTGGTTCAACTACCGGTTAACTTGTTTAAAAATGAAGCACACGCAAAAAGCTTGCTAGTCCTTCAAAAGAAATCAAGTGAACTAAAACAACCAAAAGAAGTATTGCTTGCAAAAGTTCCAAATATGTCTAATAAAGAAGCTATGTCATTGTTCTTTGAAAAAGTGAAGATTTGGAGACAAGAGAATACACAAAATTAGTTTTTCGCCTCTTCTCAACTTATACAATGACTGTATAACTTGAAAAGAGGCTTTTTTTATACGCGATATTTTGGAGCAAGCTGATTTTTTAAAACCACCAGTAATTATAAATGCTCAAAGTACATGTAATAACAAAAGTTCAGAATCTATGTAACTACTGATGCATAATCTAATAGAACAAAATGCCGGTTCATTTTGTATGAAATTGATTTCATCGGTGGAGGACTAAACTACGAAGAAACTTGTTAAGTTGGTTAAAAAAATCCCTTGACACTCAAGATATCTAACTATATATTAATTGTAATATCAATTTTCTGACTATAACGAAAACTAACGTGTTTATTTTTTTGCCCTTAGTTGTACCTACAACCCATTGACTAGTCATCTTGAAATTAGCATTTTACTAGCTGACAATGGAGGACAAGGTACAGTATGCTAACTGAAAGCGGTTACATAAAGGGGAGTTACTAAATGGTGAGATTAAAAGATATTGCAGAAAAAGTGGGTGTTTCAGTTTCTACGGTTTCCCGCGTCATTAAAAATAGTTCTTCACGAAATGTAAATCCTGAAACAAAGAGAAAAGTATGGTTGGCTGTAAAGGAATTGGGCTATACACCAAACGAATACGCACGACACCTAGTCGCATCTACGCAGCAGCAAAAGAAGCGTACGAAGAGAATCGCATGGCTTGCAAGTCCGCGTCTCGCTGAATTGAACCCGTATTTTTCTAAAATCTATTCAGGGATTAGCGAAACATTGAATAATGCGGGATACACATTACTGTTGTTAAGTAACGAAGACTTAGAAAACGAGGCACTTTTTCATCAGTTGATTAGGGAAAAGGAAGTTGAAGGGATGTTGCTGATTGATAAGGTCGATGAAAAAATACTTCTTGAGATCAAGGATATGATTCCAGTCGTAGGCGTTGATTTTAACTATAGTGATCATGCAATCTCCACGGTGGATTATGATCGAGAAGAAGCAGCATATAGAGCTGTGGAACATCTAATCTTAAAAGGACATCGTCAAATCGGTTTCATCGGTGGTGGGATTGACATTGCAATGTCAAACGAAAAACGTTTCAAGGGATTTAAAAAAGCGATGAATGAATTTGAAATGATTAGTAAAGAGGGGTGGATTATTAATTCAGACTGGTGCATGGAACAAAGCTACAAGGCAACAAAGGATTTATTGAATCAGACTCAACATAATCGCCCAACTGCTATTTTATGTGCTGGCGATTTACTAGCAATAGCGGCAATGCGAGCTGCACACGAACTTAATCTTAACATCCCTGATGAGATTGCATTCATCGGCATTGATAATAATGAAATGGCTCAATATGTCGTTCCTTCATTGTCAACTATATCAATACCTCAATATGAAATGGGTGTAATCGCAGCTAAAACGCTAATGAATCAAATTGAAGATAATCCGAATATGGCTTTAAAAACCTTATTACCATTCGAATTACTAGTTCGTCAATCTACATGAAAATATGGAGATTGACTTAATAAAACCTTTCGGGAAAACGTTTTCCGCGAATTCGGAAAAATTTCCAAGATAGAAAAGGAAATAAATATAGATGGGGTGGAGAAATGAAAAAAGTAAGAATTGGAATTATTGGTGCTGGTTTACGAGGCGGGCTCGCTCATTACTGGCACAAGCCCGAAGGTGAATCTGAAGTTGTTGCACTAGCAGATATTTCCCAAGAACGTTTGGATAAGTTTCAGGAGAAATTTGATACTCCTTTGTTTTTGACAAAAGATTATAACGAACTATTGAAACGCGATGATATTGATGCAGTTGCGGTGTTATCACCGGATTATTTGCATGAAGAGCATGTGGTAGCAGCTCTTGAGGCAGGGAAACATGTCTATTCTGAAAAACCTCTTGCTATTACGGTAGAAGGATGTGACCGTATTATCGATACATGGCAGAGATCAGGAAAACATTTGATGGTTGGTTTCAATATGCGCTATATGAGCATGTACCAGACGATGAAAGAATTAATTGATTCAGGAGCAATTGGAGAATTGAAAACGATTTGGGTTCGTCATTTTGTCGGGTTTGGTGGTTACTTCTACTATCATGACTGGCATGGGAAATCAGAGAATACAACATCGCTCCTTTTACAGAAAGGTTCACATGATCTTGACGTTATCCATTGGATTTCAGGTAAGTATGCGACGAAAGTTTCAGCATTTGGTGGGCTTGATTATTATGGGGGGAACAATCCAAACGACTTAACTTGTCCAGAGTGTGAGTTAAAGAATACGTGTCCTGAGTACGTAGCTCATACATTTACACAATGTGCGTTCCGTGAGGAAATCGATGTTGAAGACAATAATATGCTCATTATGGAACTCGAGGGTGGTATTAAGGCATCTTATCTTCAATGTCATTTCACACCAGATTATTCACGTAATTATACGTTCATCGGGACAGAAGGTCGTATAGAGAATGATGATGTTAACGGAAAAATATACTTGAAAACTCGTAAAACAAACACTTGGAAAGAATTTAGTGATGTTACCTACGATATGAAGCCAGAAGACGGTAGTCATGGAGGCGCAGATCCTAAGATTACTCAAGATTTTGTTGATTTAATTCTTTACGATAAACAACCTCTTACAACTCCATTTGCAGGAAGAATGAGTGTAGCGGTTGGATGTGCAGCAACTGAGTCTATTCGTGCAGGTGGTAAAGTCGTTAAAATTTCACAAGAATCTAGCATCGTTCACAATTGAAAATGTTCGTAAGAAAAGGGGTGTGATCATGACAAATTTGAGTGAAGGTGTAGGGTATGTAGAAAATGCGGATAAAAGAGGAAAAAAGAAGTCGTTGAAAAATCGGCAGAAGATGAAGAAAAGCGTATGGGTTGAATGGAAAAAGTCTTTTCGAAAAAATTGGGAACTGTATTTATTACTTTCACCAGTTATTTTATACTTTCTAGTGTTTCATTACTTTCCTCTCTATGGGTTGCAAATTGCATTTAAGGATTTCATTGCAACAAAAGGCATTGTTGGCAGTCCTTGGGTAGGATTAAAACACTTTGAACGGTTTTTTGATAGTTACTATTTCTGGAGGCTTATCAAAAATACTGTTGGAATCGGCGTTTTCACTCTAGCTGTTTCATTTCCAATTCCGATTATATTGGCACTCATGCTAAATGAAGTGAAAAGCTTACGATACAAAAAATTCGTGCAAACGGTAATATATGCACCGCATTTCCTTTCAACGGTAGTCGTGGTAGGAATGTTGCTGCTGTTCTTGAAAACAGATGGAATAGTCAATCAAGTGGTTCGTCTATTTGGGGGGACACCTATTGATTTTATAACTGAGCCTGGTTTCTTTAAAAGTTTGTATGTGTTCTCAGATGTTTGGCAAACGATGGGATGGAGTTCTATCATTTATATCGCTGCACTTGCCGCAGTGGATCCCTCACAACATGAAGCGGCAATGCTAGATGGTGCATCAAAGTTTCAAAGAATTATTCATATTAACATTCCAGCGATCATGCCAACGATTGTCATTCTCTTCATTTTAAATGCAGGATCTGTAATGGCCGTAGGATTTGAAAAAGTCTATCTTATGCAAAATGAATTGAATATGTCGTCATCGGATGTCATTTCGACCTTTGTTTATAGGAGTGGAATTTTGGAAGCCCAATATAGTTTCTCTGCTGCTGTGGGGCTATTCAACTCATTAATTAATTTCTTCATGCTTATAGTGGTCAATCAGATTGCGAAAAAAGTGAATGAAACAAGTCTATGGTAAGGGGTGGGTTAGTTGAGAGAGTCCAAAACAGATCGAACTTTTAATATATTCAACTATGTGTTCCTGACCATCGTTGCCTTGCTGGTGATATACCCATTGCTTTTTGTAATCAGTGCATCAATCAGTAATCCACAATACGTTGTATCAGGTGAAATATGGTTATGGCCAAAAGAGATTACATTGGATGCGTATCACAAGGTTTTTAAAAATCAGGATATTATCAATGGGTTTATGAACACTTTAAAATATACGGTATTTGGAACCGTGTTGAACGTCATCATGACAATTTTGGCAGCATATCCACTGTCCCGTAGAGACTTAAAGGGTCGTGGAGTTATTATGGCATTTATTGTTTTTACAATTTTCTTCAGTGGAGGGCTTATCCCAACGTACTTACTCATTCGAGATCTTGGGATGCTGAATACGTTTTGGGTCATGGTGATTCCAAATGCAGTAGCGGTTTGGAACATTATTATTATGAGAACCTTCTTCCAGTCCATCCCACATGAGTTGCAGGAATCAGCAATGATTGATGGATGTGGGAATATCAGGATTTTGTGGAATATCGTCCTTCCTTTATCATTTCCAGTCATTGCTGTAATGGTTCTTTTCTATTCAGTTGGCCATTGGAATTCATACTTCCAGGCATTGATTTACCTACAGGATCAAGAGAAGTTCCCGCTGCAGTTAATACTTCGACAAATTCTTATTCAAGGTCAAACTAATGACATGATAAAAGCTACATCAGAAAGCTTTTTAGCTCAGCAACTAAGTGTTGAAGGGTTGAAATATGCAATACTAATTGTTGCAAACTTGCCGATGCTTATGCTCTATCCATTTTTACAAAGGTATTTTGTGAAAGGTGTCATGATAGGTTCACTTAAAGGGTAACAAGGAAAAAGGATAAATAAGGGGGAGAATGTATTGAAAAAATGCTATTTTACTGGTGTGGCTGCAAGTCTATTACTAACGGCTAGTATTTTAGGAGGTTGTTCAAACGATGAAGTGGCCTCGGGAAAAAGTGATAATGCTGGAAACGTAAAAGCTAAAGGAATGCCAATTGTAGAAGAAAAAATTCAAGTGGATGGCTTTGCAGCAAAATTCTTTGCATCTCAAGATTGGAACAAACTGATGCTTTGGGATGAGTATGAGAAAATGACAAATATAGAAGTTGATTGGGAAACCGTGCAAACAGAAGGATTAGCGGAGAAGAGAAATTTAAAACTTGCAGCTGGCGATTATCCTGATCTGTTTTTCGCTTCGGCATTTTCAAAGACAGATTTACTAAAATATGGTCAACAAGGTGTCTTCTTATCTCTAAACGACTATATCGATGAATATGCACCAAACTTTAAAAAGATCCTTGATGAGTATCCTTCTGTGAAACAAGGGGTGACGATGGCGGATGGTAATATTTATGGTTTCCCGACTTTTTACGACCCGAACTTCGAATCACTTCGCGCGGGTACACCGTGGATAAACGAGGAATGGCTAAAAAAATTAGGCCTAAAAGAACCTGAAACAACAGATGAATTATACGAAGTATTGAAGGCGTTCAAAGAACAAGATCCTAACGGTAATGGACAAGCTGATGAGACCGGATGGGGCAGCGGTTATGGTATAGATCAATTCATTCATTATTTGCGTGGAACATATGGCTTGAACAAACAAGGATCGATGAATATAAACCTCGATTTTAAAGAAGGCACGGAAGAATTCCGTTTTGTTCCAGCTACTGATGAGTACAAAGAATTGCTTACATTCTTGAACAAGCTATATACGGAAGGATTAATTAACCAAGACGTTTTCACTACGGAACCACAGGTGTTTGCTGCAGAGGCATCTAAAGGGAATTATGGAATGTTAAGTGAAGTTGACCCGAAAGAATTATTCAAATTGGATGGTTATGTTGGTGTACCGGTTTTAGAAGGGCCAACTGGTGAGCGAGCTTATAATTTTGTTTCAAATGGGCTTGGAAATCTGGGGATGTTCGTATTGACAGATAAGACAAAAAATCCAGAAGCATTAGTTCGTTGGATGGATTATTTTTATGGAGAAGAAGGCTCTAAGATGTTCTTTATGGGCTTCGAAGGTGTCACTTATGAAGAAGATGAAAGTGGAAACTTTAAGTATTTAGATACGATTACAAACAATCCAGATGGGTTAAATATGGACCAGGCAATTAGTGAATACTTAACTTGGCCAGGAGGATATTACCCTGGAATGGTTAGGCAGAAATTCTTCCAAGGTGCTGAAGGGAAAGAAAACTCCATTCTGAATGCAGAGAAAACTCGTCCTTATCGCATAAAGGATGAAGACATTCTTCCAGGTCTAAACTATACGGTGGAGGAAAGTGAACAAGTCAGTGCAATTATGACTGATATTCAAACGTATATCAATGAAATGAATGCAGGTTTCATCACGGGTAAACAGGACTTTAGCGAATGGGAAGACTACAAGAAAACACTTGATAAAATGGGATTACAAGATTATCTGAAAATAGCGCAAGAAGCTTACGATCGATCAACAAAAGAAAAGTAAAATAAATACACTCATACAAGGGTTTTCCTTTGTATGAGTTTTACCCTTTAAGGGAGGTAGTATGATTGAACTTAAACGGATGGAAAGGAAAGCTTTACTGGTTCGCGGAATTTGTGACGATGCTTGCGGTATTGCAACTGATGTGGATTGGACTAACGATACTTGGTCTGGTGATTTTTGGAGTGTCGCCAGCAACTGTAGGGCTATTTGCAGTAATGAGAAAAAGATTGCAAGGGCAGGATCACTTACGATCACTAACGAGAAATTATTGGACAACGTATAGAGCGGAGTTCATCAATTCAAATAAGATTGGAGTTATTTTGATAGGCATTGGCTATTTTCTCATAATCAATTTAAAAATTATTTTAACGATAAACGGGACTTTTGGGTTGTTCCTGTTGACGGTGATTGCCATGCTTACAATTTTGTATGTAGTGATGGTGATGAACATATTCCAAGTGTTTGCTCATTATGATCTCCCATTTTCTCGCTATTTTTCGACATCGCTCTTACTAAGCATTTCGTTCCCGGTCCAAGTGATCGGGTCTGCTATGGGGCTTTATGGTTTGTACCGAATATTCCTGTTCATGCCAGGACTTCTCCCATTTTTCGGTGTAAGCTTAACAATCTTATTCCTTACATGGATGTCTTCACAAGTTTTCAGACTCAAAGGCGAATTGGATGGTACGCTAAAGTCAGAGAAAGTTGAGAACATGACTAAATCCATCAGTGAAGGAAGTACTACATGAAGAATCTGTATTTGACTAATGCAACAATCGTACTTGAAAAGTCAATCTTGCATGATGGATATATTCATATTAAAGAAGAAATAATCGAAACCGTTGGCGAGATGGCTGATTGTCCATCTTTTAGAGAGGAAGATCGTGTTTTCGATTGTAGGGGGAAACAATACGTGATCCCAGGCATGATTGATATTCATGTTCATGGTGCAGAGGGGTGTGACTTTATGGACTCGAATCAAGAAGCATATGAAGAAATCGCACTTGCACTTGCTAAGGAAGGGACCACTTCTTTTCTTGCAACGACGATGACAAATCCGGTACAACGCATTAGTCAAGCTTTAATAAACCTTACCAAATATATGCAAAACAGTAATGGAGCAGGAGTCGCGGAAATGGTAGGCATTCATTTAGAAGGTCCTTTTATAAACAAAGAACAGAAAGGGGCCCAACCTGAAAAGGAAATTCTTCCGCCGAATGTTACTCTGTTTAAAGAATGGCAGGAATTGGCCAGAGAAATGATTAAAATTATTACCTTTGCACCTGAGTTAGACAACAAGTTTGAATTAGTAACGGTACTTAAGGAGATGGGTGTTGTCCCATCTATGGGACATACGAATGCCTCATATGATTCTGCGATCAGTGCAATTGGCCATGGAGTATCACACGCAACGCATTTGTTTAATGGAATGAAAGGGTTACATCATCGTGACCCGGGAGTTGTGGGTGCTGCTCTTATATCTGAGGAAGTTTTTGTAGAAATCATCCCTGATGGCATACATTTTCATCCCGATTTGTTGAAACTTATTGTGAGGATGAAAGGGCTAGAGAGGATTATGGTCATTACTGATGGGAATCGCGCGAAAGGGATGCCTGATGGAGATTACGATTTAGGCGGTCAACTAGTGAGCGTACTTGATGGTAAATGTACATTGTCAACTAACGGTTCTTTGGCAGGAAGTATCGTGACGATGAATGATGCTAGATTGAATATTGGGAAATGGCTTGGACTTTCGATATATGATCAAATACAAATCACCTCCATTAATCAGGCTAAACGTTTGGGTTTGTACAATCGAAAAGGTTCGATTGAGGCTGGGAAAGATGCCGACATTGTTGTCATTGGTAGAAATGGACAACCTGAGTTGACGATTTGCAGAGGGGTTGTTGCTTAAGAACTTAGCGGAGCGTTCAATTAATTTGATTACTGTTGCGATGATGATATATTAATAGTATGAAAATTAGGAAAAAGGATGAAGTGTTATGAAACAATTAGATCAAGGCAGCGTCATTCCGTTATACCATCAATTAAAGCAACGATTGAATGCGCGCATCCAATCAGGAGAATGGAAGCCAGGCGATAAAATCGATTCGGAGAACCGTTTGATGGACATTTTTCATGTTAGTAGAAATACCGCAAAGAAAGCCATCGACGAATTGGTCCAAGAAGGCTCGCTTTATAAGGTTCAAGGGAAAGGTACTTTCGTTTCAAGACCAAAATTTGAACAATCACTAAGCGGATTTTATAGTTTTAGCCGGGTTTTACGAGAAAAAGGACTTCATCCCACTGACCGTGTACTTGAGGTTAAGGAAGTAATTCCATCCGAGTCAGTTAGAATCGGGTTACAGCTTGCTCCAGGTGAAAATGTAATTGAGATGAAAAGGTTACGTTGTGCAAATGATGAACCGATCATTCTGGAATCGTCATTTATGCCGAAGTCTGTTATTCAGGACATGTCTGTTTTATATGAAGTTGGGAAATCTTCACTCTATGATTTATTAGATGAACGTTATAACGTAATTGTTGTCCGTGCGAAAGAAGCTTTCGAGCCAGTTTTAATTAGGGAAGGGGAAAGCGTGCTCCTTGAAACTGCGGTTGGAAAACCTGCTTTACTGTTGGAACGAACTGCATACGATACAAATAATCAACCGGTCGAATATTGTATTTCAATTGTACGTGGGGATCGCTGTAGATTTTACACGGATCTCGTATAAACTCATAGATTTTTCTATGAGTTTTAAAATAAGTAAAGTTGTACCAACAACCCATTAACGAAAGGGGTCATTTTATGGCACTCGTCACAACGAAAGAAATGTTAAAAGATGCACATCAAAACCATTATGCAATTGGAGCATTTGGTGCACACAATTTGGAAATTATTAAAGCAATAATCGCTGGGGCAGAAGCAATTGGTTCGCCGGTCATACTTCAAACAACTTCCAGTACCTACAAGTATGTGGAGATGCCATATATGATTGCGTTGGCAAAAGCTGCCGCTGAACAAGCGAAAATACCTGTCGCTTTGCATCTGGATCATGGTGAATCAATTCAAGTCGTAACGGAATGTTTACGCGCGGGATATACATCTGTAATGATTGATGGTTCAAAACTTTCATTGGAAGACAATATTGCACTGGTCCGAAAAGTGACTGAAATCGCCAGTTCAGTTGGTGTTCCAGTTGAAGCGGAGCTTGGAACAATTGGAGGCGTGGAAGATGATTTTGTTATTAGAGAGGATCAAGCTCTATTTACAGATCCATTGATGGCGGAGCGATTTATACGGGAGACAGGTATCGATTCTTTTGCTCCTGCATTCGGAACTGCACATGGTAATTATAAAAAAGAACCGAAACTACAATTCGATTTATTGAAAAAAATTCAAGCAGTGACGAATCTTCCACTCGTCATGCACGGTGCTTCAGGTGTACCTGAAGGAAGTGTTCGAAAGTCATTGTATTATGGTGTAGCAAAAGTGAATTTCTCGACAGAACTAAAAGATTTATTCGCAGAGGAATTAAGGACGTATTTAATTGCGAATCCAAATGAAAGTGATCCAAGAAAATATTTCATTCCAGCTAGAGAGGCACTTATTGAGCTAGTGAAAACTAAGATTGCGATGTTGCAAAAATGATTACATGCATTACGTTGAACGCAGCAATCGACCAGGTGTATGAAGTTGAATCAATAGAAATTGGGGGATCTAATCGGGTTTCTTCTATTATACAGGACGCAGGTGGAAAAGGAATGAACGTAGCCAAGGTACTCCAGTATTCCGGTGCTAACGTTGATGTTGGTGGTTTCGCAGGCGGTTTTAACGGCGTCCGAATTCGCAATCTGTTGGATAAACGCAAAATTGCAAGTGATTTCATTTCCATTAAGGGCGAAAGTCGTGTTTGCTTAACCGTGCTTGATAAGAACAAAAACGAAGGAACTGAATTACTTGAAAGCGGTCCGGAAATAACTTTAGAAGAGTGGCAATCCATGCTCGACTGGGCTAAACGGAAATCCGAAAGTGTAAAATGGTTTACGTTATCAGGTAGTTTACCGAAAGGGGTGCCAGCAACCGCTTATGCTGAACTCATACTAATTATGAATGGCAACGGTGCAAAAGTATTCCTTGATTCAAGTGGTGACGCATTGCAAAATGGAATAAAGGCAAAGCCGTTTGCGATAAAACCGAATGAGCATGAAATAGCAGCTCTAGTAGGGAAAACGATTGTAACTGAAAATGAATTATTTAAAATAGGAAAACTTTTTATCGATGACGGTATCGAGCATGTCTGTTTCACGTTGGCTGGAGAAGGAGCAATTTTTGTCAATAAATCCGGGTGCTTCAAGGCAGAAGCCCCTCAGATTGATATTGTCAATACAGTCGGTAGCGGAGATGCCTTTGTTGGTGGATTGCTGTATGGCTTTTCTCACAATGAAGTATCTAGTGTAGCTTATAAGCGGGCTATTGCGTGCGGTACAGTAAATGCGATGTACAGCGCAATCGGTTTTATTGATTTGGAACAAGTAGAGGCATTCATGAAGCAAATTAAGATCCGCAAAATAAATGATAGATAGAGGTATTAATAGTATGCATACTTATAATGAAATTATGGGGCAAGCGGACCAATTACAAAGAACTTATGAGCTTGTAACGAAGTTAGAGATTGAACACGAAGCGGTAGATCAAGTGTTATTCACAGGTTGTGGAACTTCATTTTACCTAGCTGCTTCGGCGGCAAAGTACTATCAAACGGTGACGGGACAGTTTGCATCTGCACTGCCTGCATCGGAGTTTTTCCTCCATACATCTACAGTGATTGTACCGGGTAAAAAGTACCTAGTCATTGCAATCTCTAGATCCGGAACAACTTCCGAGATTCTCATTGCTCTCAATCATCTTAAGGGGAACACTAACATTCGTACATTAGCGGTTACATGTAATGGTGATACCCCTATGGCCGAGACGGGAGATCAAGTAATCGCACTTGATCATATCTCGGAGAAAAGTGTTGTAATGACACAATCGTTTTCAAATATGCTATTTGCTCTCGAAGTATTTACTGCAAAGCAAGCAAATTCTAGTCAAAATTTAGATGAACTAAAGCTAGTTCCAGAATTGGTCGGAAGAGTGTTATCTTCAGGAGAATTAATTGAAAATGTAGCCGAAGATTTGACGAAGAAACGGTTTATCTTCCTTGGATCCGGTTCATATAACGGATTAGCGAAAGAAGCAACATTGAAATTAAAAGAAATGACGCAAACAGAATGTGAGAGCTATTCAAGCATGGAATTTAGACATGGTCCAATATCTATAGTAGATAATTCGACAGTCGTGGTCTTGCTCACTCAACGCGAGACAGTAGACTATGACCAGCAACTCGTTAAAGATATTCAAAGGCTTAGCGGGTATGTAGTAGCAATCGGTCCAGTTCCTACAGGATTCGAAGCAGATAAAGTAATCGAATTGACAAATGAAATAAGTGATATGAACCGGCATTCCATTTACGTTCCATATCTTCAATTATTAGCGTATCAGCGTGCGATGAAACTTGGGTTTGATCCAGATAAACCACGCAATCTTACACAAGTTGTAACATTGTCGTAATCGGAGGTGGAGTGTAAATGGGATACATTCTTGCTGCAGATGTTGGCGGCACAAAACTTGCAACGGCTATATTTAGGAAAGATGGCACAGTATTGAAATCCGCCGAAATCCTAAGCGAAAAAAATGACGAAGAGAAACTCTTCCAGTCACTGATTGATTCATTCAAGTCTCTTTGTATGAGTACTTCTTTGAAGATTGGCGATATAAACGGGATTGCTGTAGGAATTCCGGGGATTGTTGATTCGATTAAAGGGATTGCAATCTTCCAAAACAATTTACCTTGGCGTGATTTCCCCATAGCGGAGAGACTTGCCAATGAGTTTCCTAAATCACAAATAGTGGTGGACAATGACGTTTATATGGCATCGTGGGGAGAATATACCAACCGTGGTTTCTCCAGTGAAACTTTTGTTTATATAACGCTAAGTACAGGCATTTCATGTTGTACGATATCTAAGGGAACGTTTTTTAGAGGAGCCGGTATGGCAGGAGAAATTGGATTTAATTTGACGGATATTCCAAAGACATCACTTGAATCTCTTGTATCTGGTCCTTCGCTTGAGGCTAAGGGAAGGAAACTGTTGGACAGTCCAAATCTAACGCTAAAAGAAATGATGGAGATTTATTATTCTGGCGATGAACGAATTTCACCAATTGTAAAGGAAGCGGTATGTACATTAGCGAAAGCAATCTATCATATTTTCGTCTTTGCTGATCCTCATTGTATCGTCCTTGGGGGTGGTGTGTTTAATCATCATCCCGAACTAATCGAGAACGTGAAGAAAGAGGTTGGTGAGCATCTGCATCATACAATGTTACGGGGGAAAGAAGCACGAATTGAACCAAGTAGTTATGGAGGAAAAGCAGGGTTACATGGAGCCGCATTTAGAGTCATGGCAAACTGATTACGAATGCCTATCAAAAAATTTTCACACTTGAAACCAATCATAATATTGATAATGGTGAATTAAAATGCAAGCAGATGTTTAGTGGTAGACAGTAACAAAGGTGAAGATTCATGATAGTATAAGAAATCCTCGTCCAGAGAAATTACTGGGCGAGGATTTTTTTATCTGATACGACTTTCCTAATCTTAAAGAGGTGACTTTGGCAACACAAACGCAAGTTTAATTTTTAGACCCGTATGGAATTGGCTTCGAAACTTAAGCGAGCAACATATTGCCTTTGGGATGTTCCTTCGGTATATGGTTTAATTACTCATGGTCTTCTGTACGAACAACAAGTACGTCACATTTCGCAGCACGCACGATATGTCCGGAAACACTTCCTATTAAGAAACGTTCGACCGTACTCAAAC
>Ga0209013_10000910_pt1 | contig 27134 bp, 26 predicted proteins | sample Cruoilmetagenom2_FD_187291 | JGI IMG/M metagenome (GOLD analysis project Ga0209013, IMG submission 187291) | Oil polluted marine microbial communities from Coal Oil Point, Santa Barbara, California, USA - Sample 2 (SPAdes) (version 2) | ecosystem: Environmental > Aquatic > Marine > Oil seeps ...
AGGCAATTCTGTATAGTCAGTAAACGAAGTGCCACTATAATTAATTCCGTAACTAATTTTTGGCCATCCATAATTTTTTCCAGCTTTAATGATATTAATTTCATCACCACCTCTTGGACCATGTTCATGAGTCCATAATTCGCCAGTTTCAGGATGTAAAATCATACCTTGAGGATTACGATGTCCATAAGAGTAAATGGCTTTTTTAGCATTATGCTTTTTTACAAAGGGATTATCTTTTGGAATTTTTCCATCGTCATGCAATCTATATATCTTACCACAATCACGTTCTATATTTTGAGGATTAATATCACGATTACCGCGTTCCCCAATTGAGAAAAATAAGTAACCATGATTATCGAATTCTATTCGAGAACCAAAATGTTGACCTCGCTTACTATTTGGTGATGCTTTATAAAGAACTTCTTTCTCAACCATAGTACCACCTTTAATTTTAAATCTCATAATTGCAGTGTTTGCTCCACTACCTTCACCAGTTGCAGATGCATATGAAATATAAACCCAACCATTAGTTTTATAATCTGGATGAAGTTTAATATCCATTAAACCTCCTTGTCCTAACACTTTTACTTCGGGCAATCCATTAATAATTATCTTTTCTCCATTTTTAAAATGGATGAGTTTCCCATTTTTTTCTGTGATTAACATTGATTGATCTGGAAGAAAGACAAATCCCCAAGGGATTGATAATTTTGGAACTATGATTTCATATTCAAGATTTTTATTATCATAATATTTTTCTTGAGCACAAGAAATAAAGCTAATAAAAGCCAATATTAATGACATTAATTTATAAGTTTTCATTTTGGATAGATTTTGACTTGAAATTACAAATAAAAATTGTTTGTATTAAAAAGAAAGCTATATATTTGCAGCTCATTTTTCGGGGTGTAGCGTAGCCCGGTTATCGCGCCACGTTTGGGACGTGGAGGCCGCAGGTTCGAATCCTGCCACCCCGACAAAAGCTGGACTATATAGTTCAGCTTTTTTTATAGCTTTAGTTTGTCTATATTAAGTTACTTAAGTTTTTAAATACTAATTAGTTTTATATTCTGAAGGCGAACACTCAAACAATTCTTGAAAACATTTACTAAAATAAGTTTGACTACTAAAACCTACTTGGTATGCAATTTCTGTAATATTACCTGAATCTAATTTGATTAATTCAGCCGCTCTGTGTAATCGATAATTTCTTATAAATTGTGTTGCAGATTGGTCGGTTATGGCTTTTAATTTACGATGTACTTGAGATCTACTCATAGCTATTGCCTCACCCAAATCTTCAACACTATATTGACTATTATCTATGTTTTTTTCAATAATGTCTTTTATGTTTTCAATAAATTTTTGCTGTACAGAAGTTATATTATTAATTCCTGATTTTAGCCAAGCTCCTTGCTGATATTTTTTTTGTAATTTTTCACGTAAAGAAATCAAATTCTTGATACGTGTCATCAATTCTTTTTCATCAAAGGGTTTGATTAAATAATCATCGGCTCCAGTTTCTAATCCTTCTAATTTATTTTCTTGAGACGCTTTAGCAGTTAACAATATAACTGGAATATGATTTGTTTTTTCGTTAGTTTTTAAATGTTTACACAATTCGTAACCATCCATGTTTGGCATCATGACATCACTAATAATTAAATCTGGTATGCTAGCTTCTGCCTTTTTTAATCCATCTAATCCATCAACAGCTTGTATAACTTTATAATCTTTATCTAAAATATCATTGATATAATCCCTAATGTCTTCATTATCTTCAACAACTAAAATTTCTAAGTGATCATTAAGGTTTTCTATGTCATTCTCTATTTGAGTTAAATTTTGTTGAGTATCAGCATTTTTAGATTGAATTGATATATTCTCTAAAATTGAATCCTCTATTGGCTGTTCAATAACCGATTCATTTTCAAAAATTGGAAGATCTATTGGCATTTTTATTGAGAATGTAGTTCGGTTCAGATTACTTTCAACGTCAATAACCCCTTTATGGAGTTCAACTAATTCTTTTACCAAAGCAAGTCCAATACCTGTACCATCATATTCTCTTGTAGAATCATCATCAACCTGATAAAAGCGATTAAAAATATAAGGAAGATTTTTGGCAGGAATCCCATCTCCAGAGTTAGCAATGTCTAAAATTACATCTTTATTTTCTGTAAAAATGTTTATTTCAATATTTCCCTCTTTTGGAGTAAATTTTATAGCGTTTGAAATAAGATTGGTCAATATTTTTGAAAACCGTTCTTTGTCAATATTTACACTAATGGTTTCAATTGGGAACTCTTTGTCTAGTAAGTTTTTATTAAATGTAATATTGATGTTTTTCTCTTTGGCAAACGATTCAAATAACAAAATTATTTTTTTTGTAAAAGACAGTATATTTTGTTTTGTAATGTTGAGTTTTACTTCTCCAGATTCAATTTTAGATAAATCTAATAATTGATTTATTAATTGTAATAACCGTTGAGCATTTCGTTTTATGGATTTACTATCATTGGGATTAACACTTTCTGGCTTTGTAATTTGTTTATTTATAAGTCCTAAAATAACAGTTAGAGGAGTTCTAAATTCATGAGAGATATTTGCAAAGAATGTTGCTTTAACTTTATCTAGTTCTTTTAACTTTTCTGTTTGTACTTCTAAAGCTGTATTTTTTTCTTCAATGGCTTCTTTTAATTCTGTCTGTTTCCCAACATAATAATACATAACAGCATATATTAAACTTGATACTGCTATGATATTTAATAAAAAAACAATATTTATAAATTCATTATTAAGGTTCCAATTAAAATATTCAGCAACAAAATCATTTATTAAAAGAGCTATAATAACTAAAAATATATAGGCTATAAACCAATAAATAGATTGCTTAGTTTTAAAAAAAACGAGTGATCCAATTGGAGCAATTAATGCCCAAATAATTACTGCACTACTAGCTATAAAACCTCCTAAACTTAATTGTAATAAAAATGGAAGTAATAAGATTAAAAATAATTGACTATTTCTAAAAAACTTGTATTTTTTTGTAATACTAAAGTTTACAAAACTCAAAATTGAAAGTATTCCATAACTAAATGGTATAGAGCCTGGAATTAACAATCCATTTATAAAGTAGAGAATACCCCAAATTAGTCCAGCTGCAGCAAAAGGAATTGATAATACAGATAAACTAGACTTATTTACTTTTTCTTCGGCTGAGTCATCTAGATGATAACCCATTTCAGTAAAGTTTTTAAAATATAACTTAAAATTCATTTATCTATTTATGGAATTTAGCACTTAAAAGTTCACAAAGGCAAGCTATAATTTTTTATATATCCTCCAAATTAAGCCTTAAAAATAAAATTCATGTTAAAAATAATAAAATAAATGCATTTGAAAAATGAATTAATTAAGATATTGATTTACAAGATATTAAATATATAATTATTCAATTAATCACTAAGATTAATATAAAACCTGCAACAAAATTTAATGTATTTGCACCATAATTTAATTAAACAAACTCACTTCTAACTCAATTTTGCAGTATTCAAATAAGTCGAATAAAAATAATACTTGAATCCTTAATCATATAAACATTTAAAAAGAATATTAACTATAAAACAATTCATTATGTACACTACAAATTTTTATAACAAAAGAGAAACAAGAAAAAACAGAAGATTTTTAAACCAAAACTGTTCAAATAATGGAACGTGCTGGTCGGAGTATAGACGTTATAGTCATTCAGCAAAAAGTAAATAATACTGCAAAAAAAAACATAAATAAACATTAAAAATAAAATCAAATTATCATGAACACAATTTTAGAAAACACCAAAAAAGTAGATCAAAAAGATTTAGAAAAAAGAGTAAAAGACATGTACAAAAAAGTGGCTTTACAACCAGAAGTAGAATATCATTTCGAAATGGGTAGAAAGCTAGCCGAAAGAGTAGGCTATCCTTCTATAAAACTAGATCAAATTCCAAGTCAAGCCATAGATTCATTTTCTGGCGTTGGATATTTTTTCGACTTAGCAAAACTTGAAGGAGGAGAAAGCGTAGTAGATTTAGGAAGTGGTTCTGGAATGGATGCTTTTTATGCAGCTAGCGAAGTTGGAAAATCTGGTGAAGTAATTGGTATCGATATGACAGACGAACAATTAAAAAAGTCTTCAACTTTAAGAGATGAATCAGGTTTTGATCAAATCATCTTTCGTAAGAGTTACATAGAAGAACTTCCAATTATGTCAAATAGTATTGACGTTGTCATTAGCAATGGAGTTATCAATTTATCAAGTGAAAAAGAAAGAGTATTTAAAGAAGCAGCTAGAGTTTTAAAAACAGGTGGGAGACTTGTAATTTCAGATATTGTTACCGAGGTAAAACTACCCGAAAATATTACTTGTGATGCTACATTATGGGCAGCATGCATAGGTGGAGCAATGCAAATTGATGCATACAAACAACTTATAGAAAATGCAGGTTTAGAGATAGTAAAAGTTAAAGACAATCCTTATGCTTTTATCTCCAATAGTGCCCAAGGAGCTACTAAAGAATTTGGGATTAAAAGTATCTCGATTCTTGCTATAAAAAGTAATTAACTATAAAAACAGAAAAAATGAAAAATTATATAATAAATATTTTTGTCGCGATATCGCTTGTAAGTTCGTTGACTTATGGACAATCATCAGAATTACAAAATGAAACAACTATTGCAAAAGAGTTTAGCTTAAAATCTACAGATGGAAACACTGTTAGTTTAAGCGACTTTAAAGGGAAGTTTGTAGTAGTTCACATAGCAACAACATGGTGTCCATATTGTAATGCAGAAGCTCCATATTTAGAGCAAATCTACAAGGAGTATAAAGATAAAAATGTAGAAGTACTCATTATTGATGTCAAGGAGCCAAAGGCTTTAGTTCATGAAAAAATTAAGAAGAAATTTAATCTCTCTTTTCCAGTACTTTTAGATACAGATGGAGCTGTAGCATCGAGTTTTGCTCCTGTAGATGTGCTACCAGAGTTAGCTAGAGACGAAATTATGTTAGCTTCTAATTTATTGATTGATCCGCAAGGGAACATCCAATTTATGTCTCTTTTAGACACAAAGAATTTTGATGTGAAATTAATTCATCTTAAAAAACGGTTAGATGAATTATTATAGCACAATTCTTCTTTTTCTTTTTGGGCTAGTTAGCAATAGTCAAACAGAACATTTTGTTGCATTTACCGAAGAAAATGTTAGTGTATCTTCAGAGAGTCAGTTTGTAACTATAACGCTTCCTTTTAAAATATTAGAAGACTATCACATACAGTCAGAATCTAAAGTATTAGAGGATGTTATTGCTACAGAAATTATTTTTGATGACAGTGCTTCATTTGATATAGTATCTTATGAATATACTCTAAAACATAACGAAAAAGTAGTTTTAAATCAATATGTTCATGATGTTTTAACAGATGAATTTGAAGTAACAGTGAGATTAAAAGTTAATAAAAATATTTCAGATTATAAGTTAAATGGACAACTATACTATCAAGCATGTACAGATAGACAATGCTTATTTCCTAGAACATTGAATTTTCAAGTTCCTATAAATTAAAAAGGAATTTAATTACTAAAATAAATATTAAATAATAACAATTAAAAATCAAAAACAATGTCAAAATCAAAAAAATTAGTCGTAACACTATCAGTAAATTCAAATGATGATGTGTCAACAGTAGCATTTACAGTTGCAAATGCAGCAATCTCTAAAGGGTTAGAAGTTGGAGTTTTTCTAACTTCTGATGCAGTAGAATTAAGTAGAGCAGGATCATGTGAATACACACATGTGCAACCATTCAAAAAATTGAATGAATTAGTAGAAGGATTCACAACAAGTGGAGGTACACTTTGGGCTTGTTCACCATGCTTTAATCATCATGGCTTACATGCTGAAGAAACTGTAAATGGTACAGTTGTAGTAGGAGCAGGACCAATGTTAGATTGGATTGCCGAAGGAGCACAAACACTATCATTCTAATAATTTTATCATGAAGAAAAGTACTATTTATCTTGATTCACATGCCACAACGCCTGTGGATCAAGATGTACTTTCAGCAATGCTCCCATATTTTACCGAGCATTATGGCAACGGTAATCATATAGCTGGTTTGAAAACTAATTCTGCAATGGAAAGTGCGAGGTTTCAAGTATCAAATAGTATAGGAGCAAGACCAACAGAAATTATATTTACTAGTGGTGCAACTGAATCTATTAATATAGCGCTGCTTGGATTAGCTAATTCTAATGAAAGCAATCGTAAGCACATTGTAACTCAAAGGACAGAACATTCTGCTGTTTTACAATGTATAGAAGTATTAAAACAAAGAGGATATCGTGTTACAATGCTTGATATCGATTCGGTAGGAAGAATTGATTTAGAAGAGCTTAAGCAAGTTGTTACAACTAATACTTTGTTTGTAGCCATAATGCTAGCAAATAATGAAATTGGAACTGTACAACCCATTAAAGAAATTGGTGAAATATGTAGAAATTTAGGAGCTAAGTTTTTTTGTGATTTAACCCAAGGTATTGGTTGGCATCCAATAAATGTGAATCAAATGAATATAGACCTTGCATCTATGTCTTCTCATAAAATTTATGGACCAAGAGGTGTTGGAGCACTATTTGTACGACGCCAAAAAATTCAAACAGTTATAAATCCAATTATATTTGGAGGTGGACAGGAAAAAGGATTAAGACCAGGCACTTCAAATATTCCAGGAATTGTTGGCTTTGGAAAAGCTTGTGAGTTATTAACTATTAATACAGAGAAGACATATAATAAAATTCGCATGATTCGAGATCGTTTACAAGAGCTAATATTTTCTTCAATTGAAGGCGTAAAGTTGAATGGTTGCCCAATAAATAGACATCCAGGTAATCTTAATATTGCTATTCCATATGTAACTGGAGAAGACCTTATAGGTGCATTATCTAATATTATGTTTTCAACGAGTTCAGCTTGTGCAAGTGGTTCTGCAAAACCTTCACATGTAATTTTAGCTATTACTACTGATGAAGATATACTAAAAGGCTCATTTCGATTTGGAATAAACAAATACAATACAGTTGAAGAAATAGATTACGTTGGAGAGCAGATAGTTGAAACTGTAAAGAAACTTCAATTTAGATTGATTAAAAAGTCAATGCCAGTTATAGCATGATAGATATTGTTTTAAAATATTCACTTTGTAAAAGCTGAACCAATAGGTTTAGCTTTTTTTATAAATTAATTTTATCTTTTTATAATAACTGTTGATAACTTCTACGTAAGGAATTCATCAAAAAAGCTACTTTTGTTTTGTAAATATTATATCAAGATTATGTCTGAAACAATAGAAAAAGTAAAATGCCTAATTATAGGTTCAGGACCAGCTGGTTATACAGCAGCAATTTATGCTTCAAGAGCAAATATGTTTCCAGTTTTATATCAAGGAACTCAACCTGGAGGACAATTGACTACTACAACAGAAGTTGATAATTTCCCTGGTTATCCCGAAGGAATTTCTGGACCAGAAATGATGATTCAACTGCAACAACAAGCAGAACGTTTTGGGACTGATGTGCGTGATGGTTGGATTACAAAAGTTGATTTTTCGGGAGATATACATAAGGTTTGGGTTAATGAAACTAAAGAAATTCATTGTGAGACTGTAATTATTTCTACCGGAGCAACTGCCAAATATCTGGGATTAGAGTCTGAACAAAAATATTTAAAGCTAGGTGGAGGAGTTTCAGCTTGCGCTGTATGTGATGGATTTTTCTATAAAGGTCAAGAAGTCGTATTAGTAGGAGCAGGAGACTCTGCTTGTGAAGAAGCACATTATTTGTCAAAGCTTTGTAAAAAGGTAACCATGATTGTTAGAAGAGATGTCTTTAGAGCTTCAAGAATTATGGAGGCAAGAGTTAGAAATACAGAGAATATAGAAATTCTTTTTAACACAAATACGCAAGAAGTTCTAGGTGATGGTGTTGGGGTAACTGGTGTTAGAACTAAAAACAATGTTACAGGAGAGGTTATTGATATTCCTGCAACTGGATTTTTTGTTGCTATTGGTCATAAACCAAATACCGATATTTTTAAAGACTTTTTAGAGTTAGATGAAACTGGTTATATAATTAATGTTCCTGGAACATCTAAAACTAATATTGAAGGTGTTTTTGTTTCTGGTGATGCAGCAGACCATGTGTACAGACAGGCAGTTACAGCGGCAGGAACAGGTTGTATGGCAGCTTTAGATGCCGAACGATATTTAGCTGCTAAAGAAGGTTAAGAAGAAAAACATATAAAAAAAACCGAAGCATTGCTTCGGTTTTTTTTTATTTATAAAGTATCTGGTAAGGTATAAGTCCTACCTTTATTTTGTTCTTTTAGATATACCATTAAAGGCTCAAAATAATCAAGCATAGGCTTGGCACTCATTTCACTTCCAACACTTTCTTTTAATAATGCTCTCCAATCATTATTTGCTCCAGTTTCTAAAATTCCTCTTAAAAATGTTCCAACTTCTTTACTTCCAAAATAGTTAGTAGCATGAGGGTCTTGTTTTAAAATATTTTTTGCAATGTGGTCATGAAATTGGAATAATAAAATATATGAAACCGCATAATCATAATATTGAGCTGCATCATTATTTATATGTGTTTTTGAAGCTGCATCACAAAATTCTTCACCTCTTTCGGTAGGAGGAATCATGCCTTGATATTTTTTAGCTAATTCCCACCATTTCTTATTAAATTCTTCTTTAGGTAAATTTTCGGCATATAGTGAATTTTCAAATTCGGTCATTACTCCTGCACCAAATGGTAAAAATGTAATATATTTTAATGCTTCTTTTAATAAGTTTTGAGTTTCATCTACTTGAGCATTTTCATCAATTAAGCCTCTTCCTACTAAAAACGGTTTTTGAGATGCTGCTAACCCAAAAACATATCCAATGGCTTCATGATAACCTCTATTTGCACCTTCTCTTAAAAGTGGTGGAACTTCAGGATTAGTGTATGCTTGATAATAATATATATGACCTAATTCATGATGAACAGTTATGTAATATTCGGCAGTTGGTTCAACACTCATTAAGCTACGCAAGTCATTTTCTAAATCCATATGCCATGCGGAAGCATGATTGTTCTTTTTATAATTGGCATCATTTGGTAAAGGATACAAACTTGATTTTTCATAGAAACTGGTTGGTAAAGCCTCAAAGCCTAAACTTTTATAAAAATTTTCTCCTTCTTTTACAATCCACTCTGGTTCTTTATCTTTTAGTGCAGCATCAATATCTAAACCTTCTACACTTACTAATGAGCTCCAATCTTGTCCCCAACGATTTGGTAGCCAATGCGCAGGAATAAAATCAGGAACTTTAGCATTATATTTTTTTGCCAATTCATACCTAGCCCAAGTATGTAATTCTCTATATAATGGCCAAACTTCTTTAACCATTTTGTTCATATCGTCAAGCATTTCTTGTCGTTCCATACCGTAGTTAGAGACTTGATATGTGAAATAATCATCATATCCTAATGCTCCAACAGTTTCATTGCGAAGGTTACGTAAGTTTTCTAAGCCATCTTTTAAGCCTTTACCTACTTCTTTGGAAGCTTCCCAATTTTCTAGACGTTCTTTTTCGTTATTAGATTCTCGTAACACTTTATCAATATCTCCAGTTGAAACTGAAGACTCATTTACTTTAAAATCAAAACCAAAAAGTGCTTCATTCTGTGCATTCTCGGCAGCAATTCGTTCTGAAACTAAATCTGATACAGTTTCTGGATTATTTGCTGCACTATATAAAATTGTATTTAATTGACGTACTTGTTTTAAATCAAGATTACTCTTATTTTCTAAAAATGCTTTCGTTTTTTCTATTACTTCTGTACTTCCTGTAAATTTTGCAAGTGCTTCATTTGCTTTTTGAATATTATAGGCATTTAATGTGTCTCCAATTACAATTTTAGTATTAGCATCCCATTCGGCTAACGCTGAATCGTAATATAATTTAGTAAAAGTTTTGGTGTAATTATCTAAAAAAGTTTGAACATCAGCTTTTAGAGTTTCATTGTTTTCAGATTTCTTATTTTCTTGTTTGCAGTTAGTAAAAGAAATGATTATTGCAATTAAAAGGACTAGTTGTTTCATTGTACAAATTTATTTTCTGTGATTAAATTTATACAAATATAAATATATAAAACCATTTCTTTCTCGAATGTCGAGTTAGAAATGGTTTGCTGATTGGTTGGTTAAAGGTTGATTAAATTAAATAGTGTTATTGTTTTCTTATACTACCTGAAACTCCATCTTTTTTACTTATTTTTTCAGGATTTCCATAGTATTTTATATCTCCTCCACTAGAAGCTTTTGCATATAATTCTTTACTAGTATTTACTGTTATATCTGCACCACTACTGGCTCTTGCTTCGCAATTGTTAGATTTTAAATTACTAGCTTTAATGTCGCTACCACTTGAGGCATCAGCATAAAGCTTATCGGTTTTACCCGAAAGGCGTAAATCACTTCCACTACTAGAGCTACACTCTATAACATGTGTATCCACTTCTAGCTCCATATCACTTCCGCTTGAGGTTGATAGCTCTAAACTTTCAGCAACAATAGTGTTTGTAGAATATACGTCGCTTCCACTAGACGATGATATTTTATTAATATCTTTAAAACTTACCATTACTTTTTTAGAAGCTGCATAGTTAATGTTTTCATCAGCATATATACGCAATATATTATTCTCTACTTCGGTCATAATAATATCGTGTAAGTTTTCGTCTGCTTGTACTTCGATACTTACATCGTCACTTTGTGTTAAATACACATCTAGCCCTCGACTTACTCTAATTTCATTAAAGTTATCATCAATATGTCTTTCTTGGGTTTCCACGTTTCCATTTCCTTTAACTCCAAAACCAAAGTTTGAGTTAAATTGGCAGGACATAAGTAAAAAGGTTACTGCAAGGCCTACGATAAATTTTGTTAGTGTTGTCATAATATTTTTTGATTTGATTGATTAATTTTTAATAAATGTATTTGTTATATTTTTGATTATATTTTTTTAGTTACTGAATTGTGATAATTTATAGATGAGCTGTTAATTATCTTTAGATTTTATATCTATTCCGTTTGAATCTATTTTGACTTTAACATCTTCATCTTCACCCGAAACTCCATCTCGATTAACTTTAATATTAACATCGGCATCTTTAATTTGTAATCCGTTTTCATCTAATTTAAATTTAGAATCATCATCTTTAATATCAATATTTACTTTATAGTTTTTATCGTTGCTTTTACAATCTAAACAGATGGCATCATTTTCTTCTATTTTTAAATGATGGTTAGAATCGCCATAGGTAATAATATTTTTATTAGATGTATAGTGACTTAAAAAAGATCTAGTGTTATTATCCAAATCGATAATGATTCCTTCAGGTAAATAAACAATAATTTCAATTTCTTGGTCTCTAAATTTATTTTCGAAATCGGTTAATAAATAAGAATCGAAAATCAACTCATTATTATTGAAAGTATAATTATAATCAATATTTGTTGCTCTTAATTTTGCGTCTTGATAACTTTTACCTTGTGCATTTTTTTCAATACTGATTGAAGCAACCGAGTCTTTAGTTGATCTAAAATACATGATTACATTTGATGAGTATATTCTTTTTTGATCGTTATTATCGTGAACAATTTTAAAATCATGTCTTCTATAAAGATTTCCAGATCTAGATTTAGAATACATATCATTACCTAGCATTTTAATATTCAAAGTATCGTTAACAGCAATGTTATGTTCGGTCTTTTCAATAACACTTGTTTCAATAGCATGCTCGCTAATTTCTTTAATAGTCAGCACACCAAGAGTGATTATAGATATTAGCCAAAGTCCTAATAAAGTAAATTTTGCTACGCTTCCTATAGACTTTAAATTATTTACAAGAATTTTTAATCCTAATAAAAAGATAAAGAAAAATGGAATCCCTACTGCTAATAAGGTTAATAAAGATACTAACCAAATTGGAACATTACTAGTGTTTGCAGCATTAACAAAATCTACACCTGGTATATGAATAATATCTGCTACACCAGCTGAGAATAAAGCAATAATGAGCGCTATTAATGTTGAAGCCCCTACAATCATCAGTATTATACCAATGAATTTTGCCAAAATTTTAAAGAAAAACATAATTATATTTCCAAGGGCATCGAAAAATGATCTAGATGTAGATTGTACTTTATCACCAACTTTACTAAAATCTTTTTGCTTTACTTTATCGGCAACTTCGTCTATACTATCTTTAACACTACTAAACCCTTCTTTTACTTTTTGTTCTATATTAGTAATGTTAACAGGCTTTCCCGACATGGATAATTTTTCTGCTGTAGTTGTTGCAGCAGGCATTAAAATCCATAATAAGATGTAAATAAGAAATCCAGCTCCTCCAAAAATAAATAGACAAACCCAGGCTAAACGAATCCATAAAGGTTCGATGTCGAAATAATGACCTAATCCAGATGAAACTCCACCTATATATGCATTTTCGGTATCTCTATATAATTTTCTTGTAGATTGAGTTGTTTGTCGAGGTTGTGGTTCGTCATCAAATATTTCTTCATCTACAATATAGTCTTCAGGTTGTCCCATAATTGTAATGACTTCTTCTACCTCTTTTATTGTGATGACCTGTTTTTCATTTTTAATTCTTTCGTTAAACAACTCAGCAATGCGAGCTTCTATGTCTAAAAGAATTTCTGATCGTCCTTGGGAGTCAGTGAATGAACGTTTTATAGCCTCAAGGTAGCGTTGCAATTTTGCGTATGCATTTTCATCGATATGAAAAAATATACCTGCTAAATTTATGTTGACTGTTTTATTCATTTTGTTGTTGTTTTTTTGCTTGTTACTAAGTTTACTGCTTTTTGTAAATCACTCCAAGTAGTGTCTAATTCCTTTAAAAATAATTTGCCTGTTTCTGTAAGACCATAATATTTTCTTGGTGGTCCAGATGTGGATTCTTCCCAACGATAGTTAAGAAGTCCTGCGTTTTTAAGCCTTGTAAGTAAAGGATAAATTGTACCTTCTACCACAAGTAGCTTCGCGTCTTTTAAAGTACTAAGAATTTCTGCTACATAAGCCTCATCATCTTTTAAGATAGAGAGGATACAGTATTCTAAAATACCTTTTCGCATTTGTGCTTTTGTGTTTTCTATTTTCATAATTTTAAATAGATTTTAATGTGAAACTGTTCATTTTTTGATTGATTTGATTGATGAATATTTTATATTACTTTAAAAAATTGATTGTTATAGGATAATTATATGGTTCTCCTTGATTTGCTTTACTTGTTGCAATAATTATAAAGATTATTTCGAATATAAATGCTGCAACGGTTAATAGTCCAGCAATAATTGCAAACAATATTACATTAAAACTATCATGTCTTGAGATATGAAAATTAAAATCGTAAGCGTGCCAGAATTCTGGAAAGTTAATTGTATTTAATACTCCAAATAAAAATAATGGAATGGTTAAACAAGCAATTATAATAGTATATATTAAAATACTTAATTGAAAGTTAATGGCTTGTTTTCCATGTTTATCTACGAATTCCGATTTATCTTTATTAATAGTCCATAATATTAATGGAAGAATAAAATTCCCTAAAGGAAAAATAAATTTTGAAAGCGCAGATAGATGAATTGCAGCGGCTAAATTTTTATGGTGATTGCTTAACATAATTAAAACATATAATAGTTTCTTATGCAAATATATGGTTAAAAGAAGGTAGTAGGCAAAACAAAGTACTATAATTAACATAAATTTAACATTTATTATTGTCAATTATTTTCATAACTTCGTACAAAATAAAATCTGTTATGGCTTTATCTCCTAGTAAACTCAATACTTTTTTAATGTTTAAATTACCATCGGCGTATTTTTGTGGTATTAGAACAAAATATTTGGATGATAAGAAATGTATTGTAAAAGTTAAGCATAGATGGATTAATCAAAATCCTTTTAAATCTATGTTTTGGGCGGTACAAGGTATGGCAGCTGAATTAACAACTGGTGCTTTGCTCACATCTAAAATAAGAGAAAGCGGTGAAAATATTTCCATGTTAGTTGCAAATAATAATGCCAACTTTACAAAAAAAGCTACAGGAGTAATTACGTTTGTTTGTAGCGAAGGACATTTAATAGATAATGCAATTGAAAAAGCAATAACTACTGGAGAGGGGCAAACAATTTGGATGAATTCAATTGGAACCAATGCAGAAGGAATACAAGTCTCTAGTTTTAATTTTGAATGGACTATTAAAGTTAAGAGTAAATAAATTTCAATCTTTAGTTTTTATCTGAATGCTATTTGTAACAAAATCTGAAACTAATCAACATATAAACAAATCAATAAAAAATCAATTATTATGACAGCACACGAAATAGATTATAAGATTTATGGTGAAGAAATGCAATTTGTAGAAATTGAACTCGATCCAAATGAGGGTGTAGTTGCCGAAGCAGGTAGCTTTATGATGATGGACGATGGCATTAAAATGGAAACCATTTTTGGAGATGGTTCACAAAAAAATGAAGGCCTTCTAGGAAAAATATTTGGCGCTGGTAAACGTTTACTTACTGGTGAAAGTTTGTTTATGACAGCCTTTTACAATACACTTTCAGGAAAACGGAATGTGTCTTTTGCATCTCCTTATCCAGGAAAAATAGTTCCTATAGATTTAACAGGTTTTCATGGTAAGTTTATTTGCCAAAAAGATGCCTTTTTGTGCGCTGCAAAAGGCGTTAGTATTGGGATTGAATTTAGTAAACGTCTTGGTCGAGGCCTTTTTGGAGGGGAAGGTTTTATTATGCAGAAGTTAGAAGGCGATGGTATGGCATTTGTTCATGCAGGAGGTACAATGGCTAAAAAACAATTGCAAGCTGGAGAAACATTACGTGTAGATACTGGTTGTATAGTAGGTTTTACTAAAGATGTAGATTACGATATTGAATTTGTTGGAGGAATTAAAAACACCATATTTGGAGGAGAAGGATTGTTTTTCGCAAAGTTACAAGGTCCAGGTACAGTATATATTCAGTCTTTACCGTTTAGTAGATTAGCAGCACGTGTTTTAGCAACTGCACCAAGAGGTGGAGGTAAAGATAAAGGAGAAGGAAGTATTCTTGGAGGGATAGGAGATTTACTTGATGGTGATAATAGGTTCTAACTTAATGTACTATTTTAGTCGAATTTAGATTAATTGTGGGTAAATTATTTATTTATATAATAAAATATGGATAAAGAAAGTTATAGTATATATAGACAACTAAAAATCAAACCTTTAAATTTTATTAGCTGTTAAAATTTTGTTTAAAAAAGGTTTATAGTGTTTTTTTTCTTAACTTTATAGAAACTTTTAAATAGCATATATGATATAAATCTACTTTTAATTTTTACTAATTAATTAAAGATTCCCTATGGCAAGAGCAATGTTTGAGTACACTAAAACAGTACTTAAAAAAGTTAGTTTTGATGCTAACTTGTTCTGCAAAGAGTTAGAAAAAGCACTTCAACGCTTATTACCTTATGAAATAGAAGAGTTGAAGATTTTTATACAATCTCTTATAATGCAGAACCCAGAATTAAATCAATGTTTAATTTATTTAAAACCATAAAAAGAGCGACCAAAAGGTCGCTCTTTTATTTTGGTAAAGGGCTTATAATCTTAACGTCTTGAAATGCAATTGCTCCACGAATTATTCCTGATATAACATTTTGCAAAGCTTCAATGATTTGCATTTTTAATTCGCTTTTATGATAGATAATACTTACTTCTCTTGCTGGAGAAGGTTCATTAAAGTTGTGTAAATTATCTTTCTCTTTTTCTTTAATATCAATTGTATGTAAATATGGTAACAAGGTCATGCCTAAACCTTCGTTCGATAATTTTACTAACGTTTCAATACTTCCACTTTCAAGCTGAAATTTTTCTTCTTTCTGATTTTTAAATGAGGTACAAAGGTTAATAACGCCATCTCTAAAACAATGTCCATCTTCTAGTAAAAGCATATCGTCGATATCTAAATCGGACACATCAATTTTTTTCTTCTCTCTTAATCTATGTTGTCTTGGGATATATCCAACAAATGGTTCGTAAAACAAAACGCGTTCTTTTATATTTTCATTTTCTAATGGAGTAGAAGCAATGGCAGCATCTAAATGACCATCGATAATTTTTGCTATTATCTCTTCGGTATTTAGTTCTTCGATTTTAAGTTTTACTTTTGGATACTTTTTAATAAATGTTTTTAAAAATAAAGGCAGTAGCGTAGGCATTATGGTTGGTATAATTCCTAATCTAAATTCACCACCAATAAATCCTTTTTGCTGATCTACTATATCTTGTATTCTATCTGCTTCATTTACAATATTTTTTGCTTGATAGACTATTTTTCTTCCTACATCTGTTAATTCAATAGGTTTTTTACTTCTATCAAAAATAAGAACGTTTAATTGATCTTCTAGTTTTTGAATTTGCATACTTAATGTAGGCTGTGTAACAAAACATTTTTTTGCAGCTTTTGTGAAATTTTGATGTTCAGCTACAGCTAGAACATAATATAATTGCGTAATTGTCATAAGTATCAATTTAGGTTATAAAAATATAAAAACTATCGATAAAACTTATAGTAATGAACGATAATTATAAATTAAATTTGTAGTAACAAAAAAATATAAGAAAAGATGACATTAAATAGTTTAGGATTAGACAAAAAAAGCACAAAAATATTAGCTGAAGATTTAAATAATTTATTAGCGAATTTTCAGATTTATTATCAAAATTTAAGAGGGATACATTGGAATATTAAAGGGAAACGCTTTTTTGACCTTCATGTAAAGTTTGAAGAGCTTTATACAGATGCAAATTTAAAAGTAGATGAAATTGCAGAGCGAATTCTAACTTTAGGAGAAACACCATTACACACTTTTAAAGATTATATTAATAGTGCTAAAGTTCCTGTTGGTGAAAATATTTCGCAAGATGAAAAAGCTGTAAGATTAATTGTAGATTCTTTATCTGAATTACTTAAGATTGAACGTGATTTACTTGATAAATCAGGCGAAGCAAATGATGAAGGTACAAACTCTATGATGAGTGATTTTATTACAGAACAAGAAAAAACAGTTTGGATGATGAAGGCGTGGTTAAATGAAACTGTTTAGTTAGTTGATTGGTTGTTTAGTTAAAAAAGAGTAACATTTATAAATGTTACTCTTTTTTTTCAATAACAATTACCTTTATGCTTAGATGTAACTAAAATTAAAAAAAAGCCATGTAATTTAACATGGCTTTTTTTTATTGGAGTGGATTAATTATTTATTCATTAGGTACTGGAAATCCACGATCTCTCATTAATGCATCCATCTTTGCATCGCGACCTCTAAATAATCTATATGCTTCAGCTGGTTCCATAGAATTTCTTGGAGCAAATAAATATTTTACAAGTTTGCTTGCAAGCTCTTTATCATAAAAACCATCTGGTGCGTCTTTAAAAGCTTCGGCAGCATCAGCAGTTAAAACATCTGCCCACATATAACCATAATATGCAGTAGCATATCCTTCACCCGAAAACACATGTCCAAATTGTGGTGTACGATGACGCATTGGTAATTCTTTTGGCATCTTTAATTCGGCTAAAATTTCACGTTCAAATTTATCTATATCAATATTTGTAGGATCTGCTAAGTGAAGTTTCATATCCATAATTGCAGAAGCAAGATATTCGGTAGTAGAAAAACCTTGATTAAAAGTAGCGGCATTTTTAATTTTTGCAACTAGCTCTTTTGGCATTGGTTTTCCAGTTTCATGATGTACTAAAAATTGATTAATTACTTCGTCTGTAGATAACCATCGTTCTAATAATTGCGATTGAAACTCTGTATAATCTCTCACACCACCATTTAATGTTGGATATTTTATATTAGAAGAAAAGAAATGTAGTGCATGACCAAACTCATGGAAAAATGTAGTGGCATCATCCCAAGACACGAGAACCGCTTCTCCTGGAGCAGGTTTAACAAAATTTGAGTTATTAGATGCTAAAACGGTTTTTTCACCATCAAATGTATTGTAACTTCTATAAGTTGTTGCCCAAGCTCCCGAACGTTTTCCTGTTCTTGCATAAGGGTCAAGATACCATAAACCAATATGTTTGCCAGAATCCTTATCGGTAACTTCCCAAACTTTTACATCTTCTTGAAACACAGGAACACTACCATCTGGAACTGGAGTGAAATTAAAATTAAATAGTCGCCCAGCTACATAAAACATGGCTTCTCTTAATTTGTCTAATTGTAAATATTGTTTAACCTCATCGCTATCTAAATCGTATTTTTTCTTACGTACTTTTTCAGCATAATAACGATAATCCCAAGGTTCTATAGTTATATTATCACCATCCTCATTTGCTACTGTTTGCATATCTGCAACTTCTTCATGCACTCTTGCTATAGCAGCTGGCCAAACAGTTTCCATTAATGCCATAGCATTTTCTGGATTCTTTGCCATTCTATTTTGTAAACGCCATTCGGCATAATTTTTATAGCCTAACAATTCTACACGCTCTCTACGTAACTTCAAAATTTTAGCTATAATTTCGTTATTATCAAATTCATCTCCATTATCGCCACGTGAGTAATAGTTTGTCCAAACTTGTTTACGTAAATCTCTTTCGTTAGAATAAGTAAGGAAAGGATCCATTGAGGATCTTGTATTAGTAACAGCATAGCTTCCTTCTTGACCTTTATCTGAAGCTATTTTTGCAGCAGATTTAATATAAGAATCGGATAATCCACTTAATTGATCTTTGCTTAAATAGGTTACATAATTTTCTTCGTCGTGTAAAACGTTGTTTGAAAAATCGGTATAGAGAGATGATAATTCTATATTAATTGCAGCATAACGTTCTTTTTTGTCAGCATCCAGATTAGCGCCATTCATTTCAAATCCTTTATAAACCAATTCTACAACACGTTGCTGGTCTGCTTCTAAAGGTGTTTTTTGTGAAGCATCGTAAACTGTTTTTATGCGTTTAAAAAGGACTTCATTTTGAGAGATTTTTGAAGAAAACTCAGATAGCTTTGGAGCTAATTCTCCTTGAACTGTTCTGGCCTCTGGTGAAGATATATTACTTCTAAAAATCCCATAATATGCAAATACTCTATCTAAATCTGCACCTGATCGCTCCATTTCAACTATAGTATTTTCAAAAGTTGGAGCATCGGCATTGTTGGCAATAGCATCAATTTCAGCTAAATTTAATGCCATACCTTTTTCGACAGCTTCTTTTATGTCTTCTACTTTCATTTGATCGAAAGCTGGTGTTCCATTATATGGTCCAGTCCATTCTTTTAATAAAACGTTTGTTACCATATCGTTTTCATTTGTTGCTTTGTCTTGTTTACAACTTAAAAAAGTCATCAAGACCACTAAACCTAAAAGTTTAGTGAGTTTAGGGGAAAATTGTGTTATCATTTTTGTTGTTTTTAATGTTAATATTTTGCTACAGTTTTAGCAAGATATAAAGGTATTGAAAATATGTAAAATAGAAGTTGAAATTGAGTTAATATTAGTTAATTATTTCAGCTTTTTTAATATAGATGTTTTGTAGTGGCCAATCAGCCTCATCAGTTTTAACTGCAGCAATTTTATCTATAACATTCATACCTTTTATTACTTTACCAAATATGGTATAATCACCATCTAGAAAATGAGAACCTCCATGTTGTTGCACAATAAAAAATTCGAATGGCGAGGCTAATTTATGTGGATTATCAATTTCGCTGCTAGGCATACTAATAACCCCTCTATCGTGTTTATAACCTCGTTTTGTATCCGTTGGGAGTAAATATTTTCCAATCTTGCTACGCTTCCTTGCTGTTTTTTTATCATCGCTATTTCCTGCTTGTACCATAAAATTGTTAATTACTCTATAAAATTGGGTGCTGTCAAAATAATGTTGTTTGGTAAGGAAAATAAAATTAGCCCGATGGAATTTAGTTTTATCAAATAATAGGATATCAACATTTCCAAAATCTGTAGTTAGCCGTACTTTACTTTCTTTATTATGTTTTTCATATTCTAAAAAGAATTCCATTGCATTTTTATTTGTTAATACTGGAAATTCTCTTTCAAGTTCTTTGTCGGAATTATTTTTTATAATTTGCTCTTGTTTAGCTTTGGGCAGTGAATTTTTTGATTCCGATTTCTTTTTAGATTGTGTATCTTCACAATTCAGAAATAATAAAAATACCGACAAGTAAAATACGATTCGCATAGATGAATTTTGATAAATTTTTAATATCCATATCAAAAATAAAAAATATCCCGCTTCCAGCTCAAGCTTCTCAATTTAAAATGTCGCCACCTTTTAGATTAGAATTATTAGAGTTGTTTAAAGAACCAATGAAAAATGCTAAAAGAGCAGGAGTACTGGCTTTATTTTATCCTGATGAGTTACAGCAGACAAAACTAGTATTAATTTTGAGAAACACTTATAAAGGTGTGCATTCAGCTCAAATTAGTTTTCCAGGTGGTAAATTTGAGCCTCAAGATGACTCTCTTAAAGAAACAGCAGTTAGAGAAACTTTTGAAGAAATTGGTGTGCCTAAACAAAATATTGAAGTTTTAAAACAATTAACGGAAGTTTATATTCCACCAAGCAATTTTTATGTGCAACCTTTTTTAGGAATTGTAAAGAGCACACCAACTTTTTATAAGCAAGATAACGAAGTAGAGGAAGTTATTGAAGTGTTGCTTCATCATTTTATTAATGATAATAATGTAATTAACACTCCAGTAGAAACATCTTATAACATAAAGGTTGAAGTACCAGCTTACCAATTAAATGGACATATAGTTTGGGGCGCAACGGCAATGATGCTAAGCGAAATAAAAGATTTATTAAAAAATGTGTTGTAATTTCTGTTTTGTTACATTTGTAGTCCTAACTAACTAAATTATTATGGGATTATTTAAAAGAAATCCTTTTGGGCATAGTCTCTTTTTAAAAAAATGGCTTATTAGAATATTAGGTGTTTTAACTCATAGTCGTTTTAGAAGTTTTAACGAATTACAAATTGAAGGTTCTGAGTTTATTAAGGATTTGCCAGATACTAATGTATTATTTATTTCTAATCATCAAACTTATTTCGCCGATGTGGTTGCTATGTTTCATGTATTTAATGCGAGTTTAAGTGGTCGTGTAGATACAATAAAAAATGTTGGCTATTTATGGAATCCTAAACTAAATGTGTACTATGTTGCAGCAAAGGAAACTATGAAATCTGGATTACTACCTAAAATTTTAGCTTATGTTGGATCTATAAGTATTGAGCGTACTTGGAGAGCAGAAGGCAAGGATGTGAATAGACAAGTAAAAATGAGTGATATTTCAAATATTTCTAAGGCTTTAGATGATGGTTGGGTAATTACGTTCCCTCAAGGCACAACAACACCTTTTAAACCTATTAGAAAAGGTACTGCACATATTATTAAACGCTATAAACCAATTGTTGTGCCAATAGTTATTGATGGCTTTAGACGTTCTTTTGATAAAAAAGGATTGCGTATTAAAAAGAAAAATATTTTTCAATCTTTTGAAATTAAAAAACCTTTAGAGATAGATTATGAAAATGAATCTATCAATGATATTGTTGAGAAAATAGAATATGCTATCGAGCAGCATCCTTCATTTTTAAAGGTAATTCCTCAAAAAGAATTAGAAGCCAAAGAAGAACTTAATAAAAAGCGTAAATGGTAGTAAGTGAATATTTGTTTTAAAAAAACAATCTAAACTTCAAGTTTTTTAAGTTCTTTATAGTTTTTGTTAAGTCGCCCTAGTAACAGACCATAAACTAACCAATAAAATAATAGTAAAACTCCAACAGCTACAGCTAGTAATAATAATGTAGTAATAATAATTATTGCATAAAACTTAAAGACTTCTCCATTAGCTGATGCTTGCTCTACTTGATTTATAAGTTCGGCATCTTTATCAAACTCAATAAATAAAACAACAATAGTTGAAAACACTAAATAAATTAAATTGAAGGCAACGTATTTTTTTACAGTTCTTCGAGTTTTTAATATATTTTCCATCAAAACTTTCGCACTATCTGTTACCGAAATTGTTTTGTAATTTTTAAAAAATAAATAAAAGAAATATGCCAAAATAATGTATCCAAAAATTGTTAAAGGAATAATTATTTTATCTGCATCATAATTTTTAAAGCGTTGCATACTCTCTGTGTCTTTTAGTGCAATGGATATAATTCCCCAAAACACAAACTCTAAAAGACTAATTATAAATATCCATTTTACAATAGAAGACGATTTTTTCAAAATCATTTTATAAATTTCATCGTATGATAATTTAGGATATTTATCCCCATTTTTATTCCAGTCTTTTTTTAATAATTCTAATTCATCCATAGTGTTAAGGATTTAAAATAGTTTTTAATTTAGTCTTAATTCGGTTCATTTTCACTCGTGCATTGACTTCACTAATCCCCATGGTTTCACTTATTTCTTTATAACTTTTATCTTCTAAGTATAAAAAGATAAGTGCTTTATCAATATCATTAAGCTGTCGGACAGCTTTGTACATTAATTTTAATTGGTGCTCTTCAGAATCGTCATAGGCTTCAGCTGATATTTTATACTGAAAGGCATCAAACTCCTCTGTTTTAATTCTGCGTTTATTTTTTCTGTATAGTGTTATTGCAGTGTTTAACCCAACACGATACATCCAAGTACTAAATTTAGAATCACCCCTAAATTTTGGATATGCTTTCCATAATTGAATTGTAATCTCTTGAAACAAATCGTTGTGAGCATCTTGGTTATTAGTATATAACCTGCATACTTTGTGTACAATGTTTTGATGCTTCTCGAGCAATTCTACAAAATTATGTTCTAATTCTTTTTTCAATACAATTTGGTTAGATGCACTATAAGTAGCTTAAATTAACAATGTGTTACATATATAGATGCAATTATATTTCTCTAACTGATTAATCATTTTGTTTTAAAACTCCTAAAACAATTAAATATTGAGCTAAAGCATAGGTGAGCATGATACTAATATTAGAAAAAGGTATTGGCTGATAGAATTTATTTAATGCTAATAAACTATCAGAGATTATAAAAAAAACAGCACCAGCAAATACTAAATTATAACTATTTGTTGCTTTTGATCTTTTACGTAAGAATGCTGAGGCAAGCATAAATAATATTACAAGCATATAAGCTATTACTGGAATTAACATGTCCTTTAATCCTTCTTTTAAAAAGTAAAATATTCCAGAAGCATAAATTAACAGCAAAACAATTATAGGAAGAAGGGAAGCAGTTTTATTTCTCGATTTCAAAAACACTAAAATATACATGAGATGAGCAAATAAAAATGAAACTAAACCACCAATAAAAAAGTTAGGAGATTTATATACAAACATTAATAATATATCTCCAATTAATGAAAATGTTAATGCTAATAAGGTTAAGCTTTTGGTTTTTTTGTTAAGGTGTGTAGAGCGTAACCAAAAATATACAATTAATAAAGTAAGTATAGCTGGCTTTAAGTAAAAGTAAAATGGCGAAAGACTTTCAATACTATTACATACAATGGCGTCTATAACTACAATAAAATAAACTACAGAAAATGTGGTGCGTAATTTTGATTGCATATTTATTGATTTTATCAAATATATTCAATTCATCATTAATTATTCACAGTTCGGTTAAAATATGTTTCCTAACTCGGTATTCAAACGCAAATTTGTATCATCAATTAAAAACGAACACCACCATCTTATGAAATATTTATTAGCCATTTTAATCTTTATATTATCAAATTCTTTAATTGCTCAATCAACAATTAATGGAAAAGTAACTAACACAAAAGGTGTTATTATAGCAGGTGCAAATGTATATTTAGAAGGAACTTACGATGGTAGTACAACAAACGAAAAAGGTGAATTTTTGTTTACTACAAACGAAACTGGGACACTAACTTTAATTGTTTCTTATTTGTCTTACGAAACTTATACTATGGTTGGGAATGTGTCTTATATGAAAGATATACTAGTTAAGCTACGTGACGATGTAAATGCTCTTGATGCTGTAGTATTAACTGCAGGAACTTTTGAAGCGGGAGATAATAGTAAAGTTGCAGTTTTAAAACCTCTAGATGTTTATACTACAGCAAGCGCATTAGGTGATTTTGTAGGTGCTTTGCAAACACTTCCAGGCACTACAACTGTTGCTGAAGATGGTCGTTTATTTGTTCGTGGAGGAGAAGCCGATGAAACACAAATATTTATAGATGGCATTCGTGTATTTACACCTTATACGCCAACCACTAATAATGCACCAACACGTGGTCGTTACTCCCCTTTTTTATTCGATGGAATTACTTTTTCAACTGGAGGTTATTCTGCCGAATTTGGTCAAGCTTTGTCAAGTGTACTTTTATTGAATACAATTAATGAGCCAGACCAAGAAAAAACAGATATTGGCATAATGAGTGTTGGAGTAACACTTGGTAATACTCAAAAATGGAGTAAAAGCTCAATTAGTGTAAATGCTTCATATTTAAATATCGCACCTTACAATACAATATTTAAAGATAGAAATGATTGGATAAAACCTTACGAAGCACTTTCAGGCGAAACAGTTTTTAGGCAACAATTTGACAACGGAATCTTAAAATTATATTCGGCTTTTGATACTACAAATTTTGAATTAATACAAGAAGACATTAATAATGACAAGGGAATTCACTTTAAACTAAAAAACAACAATTTATATTTTAATGGTTCGTATCAAGGTATGCTAAATGCTGATTGGTCTGTATTTGGAGGTATGAGTTACACACTTGGTAAAAACACTGTTAATATTATTGATAGTAATATTGAGAATACTGAAAACTCTGTACATGCAAAACTGAAATTTAAACGTCGTTTTAATAGCCGATTTAAACTTAATTTTGGAGCTGAATATTTTACTACCAATTTTAAAGAAGATTTTTCAGATGTAACAATATCACCTGAAAGTTATGGTTATAACAATAAAATAAGCGCTGCTTTTACTGAAGCTGATGTGTTTTTTTCTAAAAAATTAGCCTTAAAAGCTGGATTAAGAGCAGAGTATAGCGAATTGTTTAAAGATTTTACAATAGCTCCAAGACTATCGTTAGCTTATAAGACCTCAGCTAAAAGTCAAGTATCTTTAGCTTATGGCGATTTTTATCAAAATCCGCAAAGTAATATTTTAAAATTCGAACAAGATTTAAAACCACAAAGCACTTCGCATTATATTTTAAACTATCAACTTAAAAGCGAAGGTCAGATTTTTAGAGCGGAAGCTTATTATAAAGATTATAAAAATTTAGTAAAATATGATACGGAATTCGAGAGTTTTGATAGTGAATATAATAGCAATGGTTTTGGATTTGCGAAAGGAATAGATGTGTTTTGGCGAGATAGCAAGAGCATTAAAAATACCGATTATTGGGTTAGCTATTCATATATAGATACTAAGCGTGATTACCGAAGCTTTCCAAAACAAGCACAACCAAATTTTGCAAACACACATAATTTATCATTGGTTGGAAAATATTGGATTAGTGATTGGAAAAGTCAGGTAGGTTTTAGTTATGGTTTTGCTTCTGGCAGAACTTATACAAATCCAAACAAAGCTGGATTTTTAAACCAAAAAACAAAATCGTACAATAGCTTGAGTTTAAATTTGGCATATTTAATAAGCCAACAAAAAATATTATACTTCTCGATAAATAATGCTTTAGGTTTTAAAAATATTAATGGTTATCAATATGCTGATGCTCCAGATATAAATGGTAATTTTGCAAGACGTGCATTACGTCCAGCTGCAGACCAATTCTTTTTTATAGGTTTCTTTTGGACAATTAGCGAGGATGGGAAAGACAACCAATTGGATAATTTGTAGGTGGTTCGTTTAATGGGCTCGTGGATATGATTTCGACGTGGAATCGTCCGTAGAATTATTCCGCAAAGAAATCAGCCGTATTTGGTCTTTTTAATTTCATGTTATGTAATACAGCCACGCTGAATTATAGCCAGTGTTGGCAAACGTTTTTTATTTAAAAAAAAACCTTGGCATTTTCCCAAATTTGATATTTACTATGCTCTCCTAAATAATAATAAAATTTTCCGTCGGGGTTAATCAGAATATAATTCCCATATCTTACTTCGTAAGGGAAAAACAGCTTCTTAAATAAATTTTCCTTATCAGTCATCCAATTTATTTTATTCTGATGGTAATATTTAAGATTATCACACTCCGTTGAGTTAATCCAAAACTGATTAATATTAGCAATTTTATGAAGTTTTTTCAGGTAATCTCTATGTAAAACATTCCAACCTGACCTTGAGATAGTATTTTCATCTTTTTTGGGATAAGCTGTTAAATAATTTATTACAATATTCTGGGTTGAGTCAATTTGTTTATTGCTCAAATCGGTTAAATATGATTTTAAATTTTCAAAAGTTTTATTATCAAGTTGACCGAATTTTTGTCGAGTTATTAATAGACCTATTTGAGTGGTATCGTTTTCAAAATATAAATCTAAATTTTTCTTGTAGTCTTTAGTATCTATGAACTTCTCTTTACTAATTTTCTCCCCATTTTCATTGTAGAAAACTATCGGTTTTTCTTGCCCAAAGATTAAAGAAGTACAAAAGATGAAAATAAATGTCAATCTCATAGTTTTTCGTTTAGTCCAAATGTTTTCTAATGCTTTGATATGGTTAGTTTAAATTGATTATATCAGTAGTTAAACGAAGGTAGCGTTTATTAAGATTAGTATCAATATTTAATCTTTATTAAATAACTCTTTTACATGTGATTTATTGAGTTCAATAATTGTGAAAACGCCTAGTAAAATACCGAGTATTCCTGTTAAGCAATTGAGAATAGCAATAACAAATATAAAATTGTAGTTCTTAACTTCTTTAAGATATTT
>Ga0209013_10000911_pt1 | contig 27124 bp, 20 predicted proteins | sample Cruoilmetagenom2_FD_187291 | JGI IMG/M metagenome (GOLD analysis project Ga0209013, IMG submission 187291) | Oil polluted marine microbial communities from Coal Oil Point, Santa Barbara, California, USA - Sample 2 (SPAdes) (version 2) | ecosystem: Environmental > Aquatic > Marine > Oil seeps ...
GGGGGGGGGGGGGGGGGCAAATTTAATGGTGTGAAATATTTTTCAAAACCATTTACACACTTTCTAGGACAGTGTCAATAGAAAGTTATAAGGCACAAAAACCCACTCACATTTTTTTGCAAGTGGGTTGTATCTAAATTATTTTCTTTGAAAATAGATACGAGCGACACGCTCGCACCATCAGTCATTGCATACTCGGACTATCTGGGGTCGCAGACTTGCGGCACAGATAAGACTGAATATTATTCTCCATAATAAGGCAAAACAACTTTTTCACCTGTTGCTTTATAAATATGATCTATTTTATAGACAACATCGGTAGCAATATTTTTTGAGTCCAAACTAAGCGTTATCAAATCATCCACTTTTTTTGTTACTATGGTGTGTCTTACGTCAGAGTATTCTAATGTATCCTTAAAATCAACAGGTATTTCGCTGATAGGAAACTTGTAAAATTCCCCATTCATTTTACGTGCATATTCATCACACAGCTCAAACTTTCTATCCCAAAACACATATTGTGAAAAATTATAGAGCTGAAATTTCTCAGCGAATCCATTTTCAAAATAAAAAACATCATCAGGTTTACTGTTCTCTAAAATTTGATCGTAATAAACACCATTATATAGGTTATCGTGAAGCAAAAATAATTTGGGGACAATTTCCGAAGTATCAACATTTAATATTTCACCTCCTTCCCCAGGAATATCATACTGAATAACAATCTTGCTCAACTCATACATATCGAATGATGCTGTAGGAATTTTAGTCCTGTCCTTATCTTCACATCCAATCATTACATAGGATGCGAAACAAACGATTAAAAGTAATTTGTATCTCATTCTTAAAATATTTAATAAACTAAAAATGCATTGGCATTGTTTGTACATCAACAAATGTTGGTAAATAAGTCTTAACAATGCTTACCTGTTCTCCAGTTTGATTAATAATAAATTTTAAAATTGTTTTAACAACAATTCTCCCATCTGGCTTTAACTTTGGATAAAACTTAAAATAATCAGCAGGAATCCCACTTCCATCCCAACAAATTCCATAAGAAGTTGTAGCTACCGGTGGTACAAATCCTTCCGCAAAAGTATAATATTCATGTCCCATATTATAAGGTATTTTAACATATACTCCTCCATTAGGATTCCTAACTTCTGTTCTAAAAATCAGCTTATTCTGTGATCCTGCATGCGCATATCCTATTCCAGGTGTTGGAGTAAGTTTTGTAAATCCTTCATATCGATCATAGAAACATAATTCTGATTTTTTCTCTATCACTGTAATTTTATTCTGAATTTCCGGATTAATTACAAACTCAAAACTGCTTCTATCTAAACTAAAATATTGAAAATATCTGAAATCAGAAGTTCCTTTATGATAGTAAGTTTGTTGATATTTTACTTTTGGAGTAGTGGATATATTAAACACACCTAAAGGTTTGTCATATAAAAATTCCAACCCAGGTTTAGATTTCATCCCAGGGATGTATAAATTTGTAGTGAACACTGGCCTTTTTTCAGAAATAATTCCATTTAATTTTATCTTCATAGACAAAGACAAGTTTACATTAGGTTTATTGCTTCCATTTCCTTTATGCAATAATGAGTTAAAAAGATTCAACGCTGCATTTTTACCAAAATCTAAAGCAGATTTACCTAAATTACTTGTTAAATTTTCAAAACCTTTTGTTACTTTATTTCCTAATTTTGCAACTAGATCTGCAGGATTTTTAGTATTAGAACTTCCTGCTAATGGATTTATTGTATTCGAAACACTTTTACTACTATCAAAAATAAGTTTTCCTACATTTAATAAAGAACCTCCATTCCCTGACAAAACAACATTACCACTAATGGTTCCAGACTGTTCACCAGTAAGATTAACTTTATCAGTATTCATTCCATTAATAGTAAAAATAAAATCACTATCATACAAATCTATACCTGCAACAGTTTCATCATAAGCTATCTCATAGTCTAACATACACCATTCATTAGGATGTAATTCCATACCTGTTTGTACATTATCATCACCCGCAACAAACTCAGAATGCCTTGGAGTTTTATAATTCAATGGTTTTGCAAAATCTCCATGAAAGTTACACAAACTTAAATTTGCAGTGTGTTCTATAGTATAATTAAATTGTTGATAACTATCTTGACCAGTATAATAATACCACATTCTTAAAATACCTGTATACTTATTATAAAAAAGCAAATATTTATGTGCTGGTATATGCCCATCTTCATACATGAAATTATTATGGACTAATTCCCATCCATCTTCTTTTTTGTAATCTAACACATCAGCTCTACTCACTCCTTCAATCGATCCTGCAATCCATGGTAACAATGGAAAACCACTATCATTATTTACATAACTTGAGACTTCCCAGTCGAAATATTTACCTCTAACTATTGGAGTCAGTGTTATTTTCGGAAAATCTGTTACATGGTAGCCAACATCAAGTATTGGTTTATCATCATCCAAATAAAGAATTTTCTTGTCTCTGGAATCATAGACATCTAAACTATTAACACTATAATTTCCATCTGGAATATCAAATGTTAAATCTCCATTTGATTCTTCACTACTAACATAGGTTTGTTCATTGCCTATTCCATCATCCAAAACCATTACAGCATGATTGATATCATATTCTTTAGCAGATTTTGTCTTTCCATAATCAGCAAATGAAGAATTGCCAATATTATAATTTAAGTCAACTTTGTTAGTAGTTTCATCATTTTGAATTTCATGAATCTTGTCATTATTACAAGAAATCAGAAAAACAAGGCTCATAAGTATTATAAAGTTTTTTTTCATTTTAAATTTTGTTTGAATTAATAATTCATATAAAAATCAAGCCTGCAACCTTACAAAACACATTTAATTTTTGTCAAGCTATGCTTGTAAAGCTACAAAGGCTATTTTCGTTTGGGAAAGTATTCTGTGTAAGCTTACACTTATTATTTTCCTCCAAGAAAGTATGCCATGTAAGCTTACAATGTATATTTAACAGCTTAAAAATGCGCCTTGTAAGCTTACATTAGCTATTTTTCTTTTGGAAAATATACTGTGCAGGCTTACATGAGTTATTTTATTTTGGGAAAGTATGCTTTATAATCTTACACAGCATACTTTTCCTTTATCGGAGCGCTTATGCATCGATAATTGTCACATCTTCCTCAATTTTTTTCTTGGAAACAGTTTGTGGAAACAGGCGATTGGCGAATGATTTGCCAAACAACTTTATGGCATCGAGGTAATTGAATTCGTATTGCTGTCGTAGGTTTGCCTGGGCAACTTCTTCGTTGGCAATGGCAGTGCGTACATTTGTGTTTGCTTGTTGCAAAGCGGTGATAGAGGAACGTACTTTAGCGATACTTTCTGTTAAACGAATAATTTGACCCGCCAATTGATGTTCCTCTCCCAATGATTTAATACGTTCAATAATTTCTTCGGCAGTATTGGCTTTTTTAGCATAAGAGGAACGAAGAACACTGGTGTAGCCACCATCAGGAAAAAGAAGTTTATGAACCGGGCGTCCAGGATTATCTCTATCGTATTGCTTTGAAATATCCGAAGTACTCCGAATCCGATCGTCTAAAACAGCATCGTTAAAAACCAGACTGTCGTAGGCAGCATCGCGGTTTTCCTTTTGCCCTAATGTTGCAGCATATTTTTCTTTTAAAGTACTGATTTTTGGAGTCATTGCATCCACCAGTACTTCTGTTCCTTTGGTTTGTTTGCACAAACGAACATGTCGGTTAGCATTACTAATGTGTACTTGCGATGACATTCCGTCATTTAATAATTTAGCCATGATTTGGTCTATTTTAGTTATACAAAAACTCTCCGAAGAGAATATATTAATTCCTTATCCTTAACTAAATCACAAATATCAATCTTGCACTAAACTTTACTACCCCTTCTTTTTATGATCGAGATTTAAATTTAACAAATATTTATATTACTGATTTATTAAATCACCAACATTTTTCTAATTATTATTTAAACCATGCGTTTTAGTCGATTAACCATGCTTTTTGATCTTTATACGCAATCAGTGTAATTAACAAACACAGCATAAACAATCTCTACACTTCGCAAATTTGTCAACCAATATTGTCCTAATTAAATTGACGCTTCGCCTGCTGCCGCACGAATCCTTTCGTGTGGCAAATAAATAATTGAAATCCCCATTCAAAATACCTTAGCAAATACATAACATATAAACCAATTTAAGATTAGGCTAATGCTTCTCTATTTTTTTGAATTACCACACGATAAAATCGTGCGGTAGCAAAGGGTACGGTGTAATAATTTAATCACAGTATCTGACAGGTCTGGAAACTACGCTAAAAAAGAAATTACCCCCACTGCCGCACGAATCCTTTCGTTTTGATAAGTAAACAGCATCATATTTAGAATTTGAAGCTTGTTAGGCACTCTGTTTGCAAGATTTCCCTAAATTTGCCATTCAATATATAACGTACAGGAAATTGGAACTGAAACAACTCACACAATTATTTAAGAAGCATCCCGCTCGATACAGCATTGAAAAATACTTCGAAAAAGAGCTGAAATTTCAAATTCATCTGAAAGGATTGCTAGGTTCCTCCTTGCCTATGGTGGTATCAGCATTGCAAGCTCAGAATCGCCCGCAACTTTTTATCCTGAACGATAAGGAGGAAGCAGCTTATTTTTATAATGATTTGTGTAGTTTAATCGACGAGGAAGAGGTGCTGTTTTTTCCATCCTCGTACAAACGATCGGTGCAATACGAGAAAACCGAGAACTCCAATATCATTCTTCGTGCCGAAGTATTGAGTCGCTTAAATTCCAAACAACAACCCCGATTCATCATTACTTTTCCGGAAGCTATTGTCGAAAAAGTAATCAGCAGAAACCAACTGAATGAAAATACCCTCAAGATAAAGGTTGGAGAAAAGCTCTCACCCGAATTTGTAGAGGAAGTGCTGGTTGATTACGAATTTATACGTTCTGATTTTGTTGTAGAACCCGGTCAGTATTCCATCCGCGGAAGCATTATCGATATTTTCTCCTTTTCGGATGAACATCCTCACCGTATCGATTTTTTTGGCGAAGAGGTAGATTCCATTCGCTTATTTAATGTGGAAAATCAACTATCCATTCAAAAGCTCGATCAGGTTAACGTGATTCCGAACATACAGGATAATCTGTTGAAAAACTCCCGAATAGCCTTCTTCGACTTTATGCCTGACAATGCTATTTTCTGGTGTAAGAATGTACAGTTCATCAGCGATAGAGTTCAATCTATCTACGAAAACACAATCGAGAAAGTCCCTCACCTGCAACTGGGTGAAGATACCGTAACAACAAAAGATTACCTGATTAATGGGATGGATTTCATCAACCACCTGGATAAGTTCTCCAGTCTGGAATTCGGTCAGAAATTCTTTTTCCCACCACAGGAGGAAATCCTGTTTAATCAGGCACCACAGCCATCCTTCAACAAAAATTTTGATTTACTAGCCCAGCATTTACTCAATAACAATGCAAAAGCCGAGGCCAACTATATTCTTTCCGATAATCCCAAGCAGATTGAAAGAATCCGAAATATTTTCGAAGACAAAGGCGTAGAAGTTGACTTTCAGAATGTAAAAAACACCCTGCACGAAGGCTTTTCAGATCGCGACCTTAGAATTTCCTGCTTCACCGATCATCAGATTTTCGATCGCTACCATAAATTCCGACTAAAAACTGCGACGGTACACAAGGCGAAGGAAATAGTTACCTTAAAGGAGATAAACAGACTTCATCCTGGCGATTATATCGTACACTCCGATCACGGAATAGGGCGTTTTGGTGGATTACAAAGCATAGATGTAAACGGCAAAACACAGGAAGTAATCCGATTAGTATATAAAGACAACGACATTTTGTTTGTGAGTCTGCAAGCACTCCATAAAATATCGAAATACAAGGGGAAAGACGGAAGTGCACCTAAAATATATAAGCTGGGAACCGGTGCATGGCAAAAGCTGAAGGAGAAAACCAAAAGCAAGGTGAAAGATATTGCCAAAGATCTGATTGCCTTATATGCCAAGCGAAAAGCCGAGCGAGGATTTCAGTTCACTCCCGATTCCTACCTCCAACGAGAACTGGAAGCATCCTTTATTTACGAGGATACTCCCGACCAGGTGAAAGCCACCATCGCCACCAAAGAAGGAATGGAATCTCCCTTCCCAATGGATCGCTTAGTTTGTGGTGATGTGGGATTTGGTAAGACCGAGATTGCCATTCGGGCAGCCTTTAAAGCTGTTGCAGATAACAAGCAGGTTGCCATTTTGGTTCCAACTACAATTTTGGCTTTTCAGCACTTCAAAACCTTTAGCGACCGATTGCATAATTTCCCTTGCCGGGTAGATTACATCAGCAGGATGCGTAAGGCTAAAGATCAAAGAGAAATTTTAAAGGATTTGAAAGCGGGACAAATTGATATTTTAATCGGGACACACCGACTTATCGGAAAAGATATTGAGTTTAAAGATCTGGGCTTACTGATTATTGATGAAGAGCAAAAGTTTGGCGTTGCAGTAAAAGAAAAACTAAAAAAACTAAAGGTAAACGTGGATACTTTAACCTTAACGGCAACACCAATACCACGAACCTTACAGTTTTCGCTGATGGGCGCACGCGATTTATCCATCATCAACACCCCACCACCAAACCGATATCCCATTGCTACCGAGATTCACAATTTCGATGAAGATATTATTCGCGAGGCCATTAGTTACGAGGTAGAACGAAACGGACAGGTTTTCTTCATTCACAACAGAGTGCAAAACATCAAAGAAGTGCAAGAGATGATTCACCGAATTGTTCCTGGAGTATCAACTGTTGTGGCTCATGGCCAAATGGATGGTCCAAAGCTCGAGAAGATCATGCTCGATTTCATCCGTGGCGATTACGATGTGCTGATTGCAACAACCATTATCGAGTCGGGTTTAGATATTCCAAATGCAAATACCATCATCATCAACAACGGTCAGAATTTCGGATTAAGCGAATTACACCAGTTACGCGGACGAGTTGGCCGATCAAATAAAAAAGCATTTTGTTACCTGCTTACACCACCGATGGAATCCATGACTCAGGAAGCACGCCAGCGATTACAGGCCATCGAAAGTTTTTCGGAACTGGGAAGTGGATTTAATATCGCCATGCAGGATTTGGATATTCGAGGTGCCGGAAACCTGTTGGGTGGTGAGCAAAGTGGTTTCATTTCTGATATAGGTTACGAAACCTACCAACGTATCCTTAACGAAGCCATGCTGGAATTGAAGGAGACAGAATTTAAGGATGTATTTGCCGACGAGAAAACAGAAACTCAAAAAGAAACTATCCGATTCATCAACGATTGTCAGATCGACACCGATATGGAAATATTATTCCCGGATAGTTATGTAGAAAGTATTTCGGAGCGGATTAGGTTGTACCGCGAACTCGACAATATGAAAAACGAAACGGAGATTCAACAATTCGAAACACAACTAAGAGATAGATTTGGGGAGCTTCCTCAGCCGAGTCTCGATTTATTAAATATTGTACGGTTAAGATGGTTGGCTTTGGATTTAGGAATCGAGAAACTCGTTTTAAAAAGCCACAAGATGGTACTTTATTTTATTTCTGATCAGGAATCGGCCTACTACCAATCGCCTCAGTTCAGCAAAGTTTTGTTATTTGTGCAAAACCAAACAATACTTTGTAAGATGAAGGAAGCCAAAAACCGCTTAAAACTAAGCTTTGAGCAGATTGAAGACATTAAAAAAGCCAGCGAAACACTGGCTCAAATTTCTTAGCAAAGAATACAACTAGGCTACTTTAGAATCCGGTAGTTCGCGCACCAATACAAGTACTTTTTCGTTACCCAAATTGGTGATGCGAGCTTCAAACCATAGCAATCCTTTAGCTGTATCCATCTGGTATTTGAATTTTTCCATAAAGCCTATCGTCAAGACTCTGTGAATTTTTTCTTCCACCTCTTTCAATCTGGAACTATCGAAAACATCACTAATATGTGAACCCATAATCGATTCTTTTCTTAGCACCAAAACAGATTCATCATCTAATTTATAGTCTTCAAAGATACCATCCTTATTCACCACAAAAATCAAATCCGGAATAGCATTAATCAAATCTTTATTGCGTTGTTCGCTTTCCGCCAGTAAAATTTCATTTTTTCTTCTTTCACTAACATTTCTGACGTAACAAACAATTCCAGTACTTTCTTCCTTATCGTTACGCAAAAGCGAGGCAAATACACTTAAAACAATAGACTGTCCCTTCCAATCCGTCTCCACATCCAATTCTAACTTTCCCTTTTCACTAGTAGGTATCAATAAATCTTCAGCAAATGTTTTTTGCTTTTTAGATAAGCCCATCTCAGAGTAAGATTTACCTATAGCATCCTTTTCTACAATCTTAAAAATTCTTTCACAACCTTTATTCCACGACTTTACTATTCCGTTCATGTCAAAGGTGAGCACGCCATCATAAAAATTGTTGATAATGTTTGCCTTTTCAGCTAACATTTGGCGATATGCATATTCTTGTGTCACATCCCGAATAATCAACTGTAAATTTTTCTTTTTATTAAATTCGATCTGTGCACCAGTTAATCCCACATCAACTAATTCTCCATGTATGGTTTTTAGTTTTAGATGTGTATAATCAATTCCGTGCTCCATCTCCAATGAACGATCCAATTTTTCCTTAAAGTCGGTGTGATAATCCTCATCCACAAAAGACAATAAAGGCAATCCTATTACATCTTCGATATAAGCTGTTTTAAAAAGCTTTAAACCCAAACAGTTCAGGTATTCGATCAGTCCATTCTCGTTCACAACCATAATTGCTTCAGGAGAATCGGAGATAAAACTACGGAACCGTGTTTCCCGCATCTTCTGATCCAAATCGAATTGATGTTTATAGAAAGCCAATTCGATGGATATTCCCAATTCTTTTTTATCGATTGGTTTCACCAAATAGCCGTAGGAATGTGTGTTAATAACACGCTGAATCGTACTTTCCTCCGTATCACTGGAAAGAAATATTACAGGAATATCAAATTTTGTTTTGATTATCTCGGTAGCTTGTATTCCATCTATATCACCACCAAGATGAACATCCATCAATACAATATCAGGATTTAATTGTTCACACATACGGATCGCTTCCTTGCCGTCCTCAACAATACCGATCAAATCGTAACCCAATTCCTTTAAAAACATCCTGAAGATGGTCGAAATCAAATTATCATCTTCAACAATTAAAATTTTTTTCTTCATCCAAATAAATATTGAATTTCTAATTGTAGTTATTATCGATTTCTATATAAACACAAGTGTGCAGAGCATATTCATTTAAGACTTGTATTTTAGAAAAAAAAAAATCCCCAGACAGGAAAACTAATTTGCCTAAAGTTTGCTAATTTTAGCCGATTTTACAAGCTAATTAGAATAAATTCACCGAATCAAGTTTATGGATTTACATCTCATTATCGATATAGGAAATACCAAAACGAAGGCAGCTTTATTTAAGCGAGGACGAATCATTCTACTTGAATATTCGTTGGATACGGAAGAAAAATTCATTCAAGCCATTATCGCAAAACACCCCGATATAAAGCATTCTATTGTATCTTCGGTACGCGATTTCCCCGAATCCTTAATGCTTCTATTAAAAAGCCACTGCCAGCAAGTTTTCTTTTTTGATTCGCATTTGCCCGTTCCTATCGAAAATCTTTACGAATCGAAAAGCACCTTAGGTTACGATAGACTTGCAGCCTGTATCGGAGCAAGCAGCACATATCCCTATAAAAACATATTAGTTATTGATGCAGGAACGGCAATTACATTTGATTTTGTAAATGCTAAGGCACAATATATTGGAGGATGCATTTCCCCTGGACTGGAAATGAGGTTCAAAGCATTGCATCAATTCACCAAAAAACTCCCATTTCTGTCTAATAAAGAGCCATTTGATCTGATCGGGAAAAATACTAATGACGCTATAATAAATGGAGTACAAAACGGAATTGTATTTGAAGTAGATGCCTACATTACAAAACTTGAATGTCAATATCCCGACTTAAAAGTAGTAGTAACCGGTGGCGACGCGGAAATTATCCACCGTTCTATTCAGAGTAATAGCAAGTTAGAATCGAACATCCTATTAATTGGATTAAGCCATATTTTAGATTTTAATTTATCTATTTATAAGGATTAGTAGGGAAATCTTTTGTGCAATTCCAATTTATTTATAGTTTTGCATGAATCTAAAATTATGCATTATCAATTGATCATCATGATCTTTTATAAAACTTATACTGAATTTTTGGTATGAGTTTTGCAGTTTTAGTTCAAACAAAACTAAAAGTTTCGTTATATTTATTTGAATTTTGTCCATGATATTATTCAGAATAATATAAAAATCGTTTTCCTAGTTTTGCAACAAATTAAACTTGATTATAAAAAAATTAGCAACATGAAGACAAGACTTTCAATCGTAACAGTAGTTCTTTTGCTTTCAAGTCTCTTTACTGCAAAGGCTCAAACCTTAGAGTCTAAGTATGGATTAGATAGTGCGCAAACAATTTTGAATGCCTCTTTATATGTAGAGATGGTAAAACAAAAAAATTACGAAGAAGCACTTCCAGGATGGAGATATGTTTATAACACTGCACCAGCCTTCCAAAAAGCAACTTATAGTAATGGTGTGAAAATAATGCGTGGCATGCTTCGCAAAACCAGAAACCCAAAATACGTTGATACCTTAATGATGGTTTACGATAAAAGAATCAAGTATTTTGGAAAAGATCGTAAATATCCTAAAGGTTATATTTTAGGACGAAAAGGAGGTGACTTGTTCTCTTACAAAAAAAAGAGCATTCCTGCGGTTAAAGAAGCCTACGGAATATTGAAAAAATCCATTGAACTGCAAGGATTAAAATCGGAAGCTAAAGCTATTGCTAATACGATGGAGGCATCCAAAATTCTTGTTCAAAACAATGAAGTTGAACCAGAAGAAGTAATTGACAATTATTTGTTATTTATGGATATGGCTGCCAAAAAGAAAGAAATTGAAAAAAATCCTAAAAAATTAGAGAATATTGAGAATGCTCGTTTAAATGTTGAGCAGATTTTCTTTCAAGCTGGTGTTGCTGATTGTGAAACGTTAAGCAACATATTTACTCCTAAGTTTGAAGCAAATAGAGATGATCTTACATTGATCAACAAAATTCTACGTATGTTGAATCGTCAGGAATGTGAAGATGGTGAACTATACGCTAAAGTAGCAGAAAGAAAATATCAATTGGAACCAAATGCTGATGCAGCACACAATTTGGCAAAAATGTTTATCAAGAAAAAAGATTTTGCGAAAAGTAAAAGTTACTTATCCAAATCTATTGAATTGGAAACAAAACCAGATATAAAAGCTGATCTATACTTTAAATTAGCAACTATTCAATTGATGCAAAATCAATATAGTGCAGCTAAATCAAATGCGTTAAAAGCTATTAGTGAAAAATCAAACTGGGGACAACCTTATATCTTGATTGGAAAAGCATATGCAGCTTATAGCAAGAAATATGGTACTAAACCAATTGAAAAACTTGCAGTATACTGGGTAGCTGTTGATAAATTTATCAAAGCAAAGAATATAGATCCTGAATGTGCTGAGGAAGCTCGCGGATTAATAAATACTTATTCTAAGTATTTTCCAAGAAAAGAAGATGCTTTCTTTGAAGGAATTAAAGATGGTGATACTTATAAAGTAGGTGAATGGATTAATGAATCGACCAAAGTAAGGTTAAACGATTAAAAGTTGAAAAAAACATTCAATATTATCAAAAGCATTGTAGTCCTAGTAGGGATTACAATGCTTTTGTCATGTGAGAACAGCATTAAAGAGGTGCAAAATTTCACAAAAACAAAAGAAGTACCTACCCAATCGGGAAATGATGTAGAATATATAATTACAGATTCTACTCGTGTAACTTATCGTGCTTTTGCTCCTGAGTTTATTGAAATTCAAAATCAAGATCAAAATTATAATGAATTCCCAAAAGGTGGAAAAATTATTTCCTACAAAAAAGATGGAACTCAGGCATGGCAGATCAAGGCAAACTTTGCAAAAAATTACACGAAAGATAATTTATGGGAACTCCGCTATGATGTAGAAGCCATTAGTGATGACGGAAAAACTATCAATACGGAATTATTATATTGGGATCAGTCAAAACATCTCATCTATTCAGACCAATATGTACGTATCACAACTATAGACAACCAAGTGTTGGAGGGAATCGGATTTACCTCTGATGAAAAAATGAACAAGATTACGCTTAAAAAAGTAAGTGGTGAAGTATATTTAGATGACAAAAACCAATAATAAAAATAAAACGTTTTATCTTGCATCTAAAACCAAATCAACTGTGAAACACAAACTAACTTATATTCTCGAAATTATCTGGATGATAATAATGATATCCAGTCTGGTTGTAGCTATTTATAAAACCATACAAACCAATTTTACCGACAACTTGGTTTTGTATTTTATTGCTCTTATTTCTGGTTTCATGTATAGCTATCGTCGATATTTAAGAAAAACAAGAGAGAAAAACCAATCCCAAAATTAGAATGAATAACTTATTCATTGTTTTTTTAATGCTGGCATTGTCGGCTTTTTTCTCTGGTATGGAAATCGCTTTCATAACTGCCAACAAACTCCGGCTTGAAATCGATAGAAGTAAAAACACCATATCAGGCAAGATTATATCCATATTCTCTCATTATCCAGGGAATTACATTAGCACCATGCTTATTGGTAACAATATTGCACTGGTAATTTATGGTATAATGATGGCTAAAATTCTAGAACCATCGATTCTTCTTTGGACTAATTCTGCATCATTAATTCTCACCATTCAGACCATTACCTCTACGCTCCTAATATTGGTAACTGCTGAATTTATTCCAAAAACCTTATTTCGCATCAATCCCAATCTAGCATTAAACTTATTTGCCATTCCGGTAATGTTCTTTTACATTCTGTTTTATCCTATTACGGTAATAACAATGCTTTTTTCAAAGAACATTATCCGCAAAATATTAAATACAAAAATCACTAGTGATCATACATCACAGGTGTTTAGAAAAATTGATTTAGATCATTTAGTTCAGGAAGGACAGGAAACCCAAGCGATTGCGCAAGAAGAAATTCACGACATTAAAATATTCAGAAATGCACTGGATTTTTCCAAAGTAAAATTAAGAGAATGTATCGTACCAAGAAATGAAATTGAAGCTCTGGAGCAAAATAGCAGCATTGAGGAGATTACACAAAGATTCATAGAAACAGGTTATTCTCGTATTCTTATTTATAAAGATTCCATAGATGATATTATTGGATACATCCATTCATCCGTAATATTCAAAAAACCACAAAGTATTAAATCGGCTCTTAGCAGAATCATATATGTACCCGAAACGATGGCGGCACATAAACTCCTAAATCTTTTCACCAAAGAACAAAAAAGTATTGCTGTTGTTGTTGACGAGTTTGGCGGAACTTCAGGAATGGTTACCATAGAGGATGTAATGGAAGAAATCTTTGGTGAAATTGAAGATGAGCATGATAATATTGATTTGATTGAGCAAAAGATATCGGATAACGAATATTTATTTTCAGGTAGGTTAGAAATTGATTATCTAAACGACAAGTATGATTTTGATTTGCCCGAATCAGAAGATTTTGAAACCTTGAATGGATTCATTCTATTTAATCACGAAAGTATTCCCAAATACAATGAAAGTATCCGCATTGAACCATTTACTTTTAAAATAGTAGAAGTTAGCAATACCAGAGTTGAAAAAATCCAACTAAAGCTTGATTCCTAAAGCATTAAATAGAATTCTGTAAAAAATTACCCTTCTTCATTTCTGCCTTACCAATTCCAAATTTAACCTTATAAACCAAGAATTTAAGTTGGAATCTTTTTTCAAAAAAACAGTTCATCTTATTTTACTATAAAACTTTCAAACGGGATAGAATAAAACGCGATCATTTCTCATTTTTTTGTATATTCGTAGCCTAATTAAGAAATTTTAAATCTTTTTCGATGGCAACATTACAAAAAATAAGAAACCGTGGTGTTTTTATAGGAATCATTATTGGAGGTGCTTTACTTGCATTTATTGCTGGAGATGCCTTAAAATCTGGTGGTTCCTTATTAGCAAACTCACGCAATGAAATGGCAGAAATTGCTGGAAAGTCAATTAATATTCGTGATTTCCAAAAACGATTCAATCATAGTCTTGAGGTTGCAAAACTAATGTCAGGACAATCTGCAATACCTTCTGATCAGGTTGAGAAAATGAGAGAACAAGTTTGGCAACAAATGGTTCAGGAAATAGTAATGAATCGCGAGTACGATGAATTGGGAATATCTGTTTCCTCAGATGAATTATTTGATATGGTTCAAGGACGTAATATCGATCCAACCATACGTCAACTATTTCAAAATGAAAATGGTACAGTAAATCCAGAACAAATTGTTGCAACTTTAAAACAATTGATTTCAGCACCTAATGGTACTCCACAAAAAGCATATTGGTTAAATATAGAAGAAGCAATTACAAATCAGAGAACATTAACCAAATATAATTCCTTGATTCAAAAAGGACTTTATATGCCAAGTGCAATTGTTAACAATTTAGCAAAAAAAGGAAGCAAAAAAGTTGATTTCAACTATATTGTTAAAAGTTATAATTTGATTCCTGATAGTACACTTACTGTTAGCAATGATGAAGTTCAAGATTACTATAACAACCATCAGGATTTATTCAAACAAACAGAATCCAGAAGAATTGATTATGTGCCATTTTTGATTGAACCCTCAACAGAGGATTATAAAACAACTGAAAAATGGGTAAATGATATCAAGGGAGATTTTACTACTAAAACCAATAATATTCAGTTTGTTGATCTTAATGGAGACACCAAATTTAATACTTACTATTTCAAAAAAGATGAAATAAAGAATAAGGAATTGCAAGCATTTGGATTCTCTGCTAGAAAAGGGGATGTTTTTGGTCCTTATTTCGAAAATGAAACTTATAAATTAGCTAAGGTAAACGACGTGAAGATGCTACCTGATTCAGTGAAAGCACGTCATATTCTAATTCGTCCTGTTAAAGGTGATATGAAAGCAGCACAAGCTAAAGCAGATAGTTTAAAAATCTTAATTGAGAAAGGTGCCAGATTTGCAGATATAGCAAAATCCAATTCTGATGATCAAGGTTCTGCAGTAAATGGTGGAGACTTAGGTTGGTTCACACAAGGAAAAATGATTCCTGAATTTAATGATGCAGCTTTCAATTCTAAAAAGAATGAAATTAAAGTAGTGTTATCTAAATTTGGCGCTCATGTAATTCAAGTCACCAATCTTGGTAAGAAAGTTAAAAAAGTTCAGTTTGCTATTATTGATCGAAAAGTAGAAGCTAGTCAGAAAACTACTCAAGGAGTCTATGCAATAGCCCGTACTTTTGCAGGTAATAATCAATCAAAAGATGCCTTTTTCAAAGCTGTTTCCGATCAAAAACTTCAAAGAAGAACTGCCAATTTAAAAAGGGATACTAAATTAATTCCAGGGCTTGAAAATTCAAGAGACTTAGTGAGAGCTGCTTTCAAGAATGATGAAATGGAAAGTATTCTTTTAAACAATGAAAATTCCGGTGTTTTTGAATTTGGAAACAAATTTGTTGTAGCTATTTTATCTGATATTAAGCCAGAAGGATATGCTTCTGTTAAGAATGTAACTTCTACCATTAAGCGTGAGATTAGAAAAGATAAAAAAGCCGATCTAATGATAAGTGAACTAACCAAGAACAGTAAGGGAGCTCAAAGTTTATTATCGGTAGCACAGAAAGAAAATCTGGAGTTAAAAAATGCATCTGGAATTAGCTTTCAGTCATTCCAAATACCCGGAGCCGGAATAGAGCCTAATGTAATTAGTACAGCCGCTACACTTGAAAAAGGAAAATTATCTACACCTATAAAAGGTAATCAAGGTGTTTATGTTCTTTCTGTTACTAATACAACTACAGATGAAGTAACGAATGAAACAGTTAATGTTTACAAATCAAGATTAGAACAAGGTTATCAATACCGCACCAATTACCAAGCTTATCAAGCTTTAAAAGACAATGCAAATGTAATTGATAAAAGATATAAATTCTTCTAGGAGGATTTAAACTATAAAAAAGCGGAATGATAAATATCATTCCGCTTTTTTATTTTCTCTTAATCTGACAAATGCTACAAAATTTGCTTTAAGTTAGATTTTAAATTTAGGATAATAAGGTTTTAACTTTACCTGAAATAGCTTTTCCATCAGCTTTTCCTGCCAATTGTTTAGATGCGATTCCCATAACTTTACCCATCTCCTTCATTGATTCAGCACCAAGGTCGTTAATGATTCGCTGCACAGCAGAAGTTAATTCCTCATCACTTAATTGTGCAGGAAGATATACTTCAAGAAAGCTCAATTCAAGCATTTCCTTCTCTGCTAAATCCTCTCTCCCTCCACTCTTGTAAGTTTCCGCAGCATCCTTACGTTGTTTCACTAATTTTTGGACAATCTTAATGGCCGCATTATCTTCTAATTCTGAAGCTCCTGTTTTTGTCATCTCCAGCATAAACGCTGATTTCACAGAACGAACGGCCTGTAATCTGTCCTTTTCCTTTGCTTTCATTGCAGATTTAATATCTGCATTAATTTGTTCTAATAAGCTCATCACTATTTTTTTTAGAAAAAAAATATTTATTATTACTCTTCCTCATCAAGAGTAAATTTTATAACATTACCCGATTGAAATTGTTTATTATCAAGATTTTTTTGCTTGCGTTTAAATGCAGGTATACTTTCAATTTCGTCAATCTCGGTATCTTTGAGGTTGGTAAGAATTAACTTTTGCGATTGATCACATGAATCATTTTGTTGCTCTTTCAGATTCAATTTATTTTGATTAGTAAAACTATTTTGGATTCTACGAGCTTGAAATGTGCCTTTTGAAATATCCTCGGAAGGCATATTCCCATTATCAAAACCTGTTGCAATAATAGTAACAGAAACTTTTTCATTCAAAGAAATATCTTGCCCTGTTCCCCAAATAATAGAAGCACTATCGCCCACTGCTTCTTGTACATAATCTGTAATTTGACCAACCTCATCCATCGTAACCTCTTCCTGGCCTGATGTAATATTCAAAAGAATATTTCTTGCCCCTCTGACATCATTACTATTGAGTAAGGGAGAAGTAAGGGCTTCTTTAATAGCATTTACAGCACGCTCATTACCTTCAGCACTAGCTGATCCCATTACTGCAACCCCACTATCAGTCATCACTGTTTTAACATCTTCAAAGTCTACGTTTATATAACCATGCAGTGTAATTATTTCAGCAATACCTTTTGCTGCAGTAGCTAATACATCATCTGCCTTCGAAAATGCTGTTGACAATTTTAAATCGCCATATATTTCGCTTAATTTTTCATTATTGATCACCAAAAGGGAATCCACGTTTTCTTTTAAACAATTAATTCCTTCTATCGCTTGCTTTAATCTCTGACGACCCTCAAAACGAAAAGGAATAGTTACGATTCCAACTGTTAATATTCCCAATTCCTTAGCAGCTTTTGCAATAACAGGAGCAGCACCAGTTCCCGTACCACCACCCATACCAGCGGTGATAAATACCATTTTCGTATTATCTGCCAGCACTTCATTAACATCTTCAAGATTCTCGATCGCTGATTGCTCTCCTCTTTCAGGTTTATTTCCTGCTCCGCGGCCTTCAGTCAAGGATTCCCCCAATTGAATTTTCGAAGGAACCATACTATTTTCCAAAGCTTGAGCATCGGTATTACAGATCACAAAATCAACATCCTTAATACCTTTTTGATACATATAATTAACAGCATTACCGCCACCACCACCAACACCAATTACTTTAATAATTGACGATTCATTTTCTGATAAGCTAAAATCAATTAAATCTTCAGTCATTTAATTATTAGTTCGTTTATAACTTTTAAGATTAATTTACTAGTTAATATTCAATCATTATTTTCCTTTCGAAAACAATTCAAAAAGAAAATTAAAATTACATTGAAGTATCTTTACTGTCGAAAATTTGTGTGAATTTATCTTTAAACCAAGAATCCACACTATTCTTTTTCTCATCCTCTTCAGATTCATTCGAAAGCTCATCAATCACCACATCTCTTCGGGTTTTAATGCTTTGTTCTGAAATAACTTCTTGTTTTGAAACCTCTGATCTCTTCCTCATTAACTCTTCCCTTTTCTGTCTTTCCTCTCTTTTCCTGGCCGCGACTTTCCCTTCAACTTCAGCAGGGTTTTCTATTATCAACTCTAGTTCTGGAGATTGTTCCTTTTGTCTTTGGCGAAGTTGAATATTCAAATCGGGAATTGGATTTTCGGAAAATCCTGTTGCAATAATCGTCACACTTAGTTCATCTCCTAATTTATCACTATTGCCATTTCCCCATATAATACTAACCTCGTCACCTACAACATCGTGCACATAATCAGTTATCTGACTAACTTCCTGCATAGTAACTTCGTCTTTTCCTGATATAATATTCAGTAATATATTTCGTGCTCCGCAAATATTATTACTATTAAGTAATGGCGAAGTAAGCGCTTCCTCTATTGCTCTAATAGATCTATCCTCACCTGATGCAGAAGCGGATCCCATAACGGCAACACCACTATTTCTCATTACTGTTTCAACATCAGCAAAGTCCACATTCACATAACCATGTACGGTTATTATCTCGGCAATACTCTTTGCTGCAATAGATAGTACATCATCTGCCTTTGCAAAAGCATCTGATAACTTCAGATCACCATACATCATCCGAAGCTTTTCATTATTAATAATCAACAATGCATCAACATGTTTCTCTAGATTAGAGATACCTTCTAAGGCCTGTTCTATTCTTTTCTTTCCTTCAAAACGAAAAGGAATTGTTACAATTCCTACCGTAAGAACACCCTGATCCCTAGCAGCTTCCGCTATAATAGGTGCCGCACCAGTTCCTGTTCCTCCACCCATTCCGGCTGTAACAAAAACCATTTTAGTTTTTTGGCTTAGCACTTTATTGATTTCCTCAATGCTTTCGATGGCTGATTCTTTTCCTCTCTCGGGTTTATTTCCTGCACCCCTTCCTTCTGTTAGAGATCTGCCCAACTGTACCTTTATAGGTACAGGACTATTCTCTAGGGCTTGCGCATCAGTATTACAAATCACAAAGTCCACCCCTGTAATTCCTTCTTTTAACATGTGATTAACAGCGTTTCCTCCACCGCCACCCACACCAATTACTTTAATTATGGATTTTTCTTTAGGTTCAAAATCAACAGGTAATAATTCGTCAATCATGATATCACAGTTATTAGGGTTATAAAATTCTACATTTCCATATCTTTGGTATCAAAAATAGCTTCTAAAACATTTCTCCATCTCTTCTTCTTCACAGAGTTCTGCTTGCTAATCTTTGGACCGGGTTTATTATTTTTAGAATTATTTACGCCTTGTAACAACAAACCAATTGCAGTTGAATACATGGGTAAATCTAATGATTCATCTAATATTATTTTGTTGGAAAGACCGGGATAACCAATTCTTACGTCTAATCCTGTCTGTTCTTTGGTTAATAAATCTAGATTTTTCAATAAAGCTCCTCCGCCAGTAAATACAATACCAGCTCCTATTTTTTCATGTAATCCAGTTATTTCAATCTGAAAATTAACATTATCTATTATTTCTTCCATCCGACATTGGATTATTTGAGCAATAGTGTGAAACGAAATTTCTTTTGGATCCCAACCTCCAATACTTGGAATAGTCACTACTTTATCTTCGGATGCTAACTCTGCCACGGATTCACCAAATTGAATTTTTAAAGCCTCTGCCTGCTTTATTAAAACAGAACATCCTTCTTTAATATCGCGGGTTACAATATCTCCTCCAAAAGGAATAACTGCAGTATGTCGCAAAACTCCATCAAAATATACAGTTATATCTGTTGTTCCTCCTCCAATATCTACTAAAACAACACCAGCTTCTTTCTCCTCATCTGTTAGTACAGCGAGGGAAGATGCTAATGGTTCCAACACCAATTCTTCGATATTCAATCCAACTTCTTTTACACATTTTTCTATATTTCTTGCGGAAGCAGTTCTACCAATAATCACATTAAAATTACCATCAAGTCTTCTACCAGACATACCAATAGGATTTCTAATTCCTGCCTCTTTATCAACAACATAATCCTGTGGAATGACATGAAGAATTTGTTCTCCAACCTCAATAGGTAATCGAAAATTCTCATTTAAAATATCCTCAACATCTATTTTAGAAATTTCAGCAATATCATTTTGAATATATTTAAATTGTCTGTGCTTTAAACTTCGGATGTGCTGACCAGCAATCCCAACATATACTTGATTTATTTTCTCTTTTGAATTATTCTGCAATCGAATTACAACCTCACTAATTGCACCAATAGTATCTTCAATACAATGAATAACTCCTCTTTTTACGCCTTTTGAAGCAGTTTTTTCCATCCCAACAACCTTCAGCTTTCCTTCCGAAGTTACCGCACCCAAAATGGCAACGATTTTAGTTGTTCCTATATCAATTGCTGCGATTATATTGTTTTCCCCTATCATTCTAATTCTTTTTTGTACAAACGACTTGATTTTCGTATTTCAGATTTATCCGATTGTACTTATTCCAACCTGTTTTAGAGAATCCTTCCGTATACAAAGCATATAATTTTTTAAATTTTCTTTTATAATGATCAAAACCACCAAATTCAATTTTTTGACTACCAACTCTAGGTATCAATAAATATTCTCTATTACTGTTCACATTAATCTGAGTAATCTGTGACTTCCAAAATTCATCATTATTAATAAATTTAACTAATTCGTACAGCTCTTCTTTTATTAACTGATCTGAAATAGCACCCGAAACGACCAAAACTCTTGATGTAAATTTATCTGATAATGGCATTTTTTTTCCCTCAGTATCCAAATAAAATCCTCTGCCCTTCAAAATCCGAACAATCGGTTTTCGCTGATATACATCAACCACTAATTTCCCGGTAAGGGAATGATACACCTCTGCCTTTTTCACGAATGGGATTTTATCCATCCTATCTTCCAATATCTCTTTATTTATATTTAAAATCGATTCTCCTTTCCAGCGAGGATATTTTTTTTTAATAATTTTCTCCACATCAGAATCACTTACAAAACCACTCTTCACACTATCCATCACATTAACCTTGATACCAGTATAAATAAGCTGATTTCTCTTTCCCGTCACGAAAGAAAAGCTTATAAACAGATACCCTATTATTAGGATCCAAAGCAATATGTTGGTGATTTTTTTCAGCATTTTAAATTCTTAATCAGCATATTTTTTATTGGTCTAACCAATTTATCGATATCACCGGCACCTAAAGTTAGCAAAACTTCTATCTCCTTTTTCTTTAGCACATCTAATAATTGATCCTTACTACACAGCAGAGAAGGAATTGTCAATTTATCTAATATAATTTCGGACGTAACTCCCTCAATAGGTAATTCCCTTGCCGGATAAATATCCAATAAGATAACCTCATCTAACAGATTTAAACTCTTAGCGAATTCATCAGCGAAATCTCTGGTTCTACTATAGAGATGTGGCTGAAAAATACCTGTAATTTTATTCGAAGGATAAATATTTTTCACCGAAGAAATACTCTCTTTTAATTCTTTTGGATGATGAGCATAATCATCAATAAAAATTAAATTATCATCTTTTATTTGATAATCGAATCGTCTGCGCACACCACTAAAAGTAGTCAGGGCTCTTCTTATTTCATCCTCTTTAATACCACTAAGAATTGCTAAACTGCAGGCCGCGACAGCATTTTCTACATTTATTTTTCCTGGATAGGAAAATCTCAATCCTTTCATTATTCCATTCGGATAAATTAAATCAAATTGATACAAACCATCCAGTAATGTTAATTCACTAGCATAGAAATCCGCTTTCTCGTTCAAAGCATAAGAATAGGACAGTATCTCTTTATGTGGAATGATAAGACCTTTTTTATAAACCAATACACCACCTTCTTTAATTTGACTCACATACTGATAAAAGCTCTTCTCTAACTCCGATTTTTGCCCATACACATCAAGATGATCAGCATCCATCGAAGTAATTAGAGCTAGCTTAGGATGAAGTTGCAAAAAAGAACGATCAAATTCATCCGCCTCTAAAATAACCCAAGGACTATTATTTGATAGTAAAAGATTCGACTGGTAATTTTTAGATATCCCACCTAAAAACGCATTACAATCGAGTGTAGAAACCTTAAAAATATGAGCTGTTAAGGTAGAGACTGTAGTCTTCCCATGCGTACCGGCAATTCCTATCCCATTCAAACCATCTGAAAGGAGTCCTAGTACTTCAGATCGTTTCAAAACATTAAAACAATTATCTATAAAAAACCGCAATTGTTTGTGATATTTTGGGATTGCAGGAGTATATACCACCAAAGTGCTCTCGATGGAACTAAATTCTTCGGGTATTCCCATAATCTCATCTTCAAAAGTAATACCAATTCCTTCAGCAATGAGCTCTTCCGTTAGCTGTGTTTTTGTCTTATCGTAACCAAACACAAGTTTACCATTAGCATGGAAATAGCGTGCGATAGCACTCATCCCTATACCTCCAATTCCAACAAAATATATATTTTTAAATTCCTCTATCTTCATAACTTTATCATAGCTAGAATTTGATCTGCTATATCATTTGCAGCATTTGGTTTGGCCAAATCCTTACAATTAGTTGCCAACACTGATAATCTCTCAACATCATTCATAAGCTGAAGAGCCTCCTTAAGCAAGTTATCTTCTGCATCAATATCCTTCACCATAACAGCTGCATTTACATCTGCCAATGCCATTGCATTTTTAGTCTGATGATCTTCTGAAACATTAGGAGAAGGGACTAAAATACATGGTTTACCAACCAAACAAATTTCTGAGATAGTTCCAGCTCCAGCTCTCGATATTACCATGTCCGAAGCAGCATATGCTAAGTCCATCCGACTCAAAAAAGCATGAATCTGTAAATTTGGAATATCCCAATTGCCCAATTCTTTTATTATTTTTTCCTGATAATATTTACCTGTTTGCCAGATGAACTGAATCTTTGAATCTGCAAGTAAAGCAAGCGATTTCAGGACACTATTGTTAATTGTTCTTGCACCTAAACTTCCACCAACAATCAGTACTGTTTTTTTACTTGTATCTAATTCAAAATATTGAATAGCCTCCTCTTTTTTAGTAACAATATCAGCCAAATCATTACGCACAGGATTCCCTGTAAGCAATATTTTCTCTTTCGGAAAAAATTTATCCATTCCTTCATAAGCCACACAAATTTTTTGTGCCCTCTTCGACAACAATTTATTTGTAATTCCAGCATACGAATTCTGCTCCTGAATAAGAGATGGAATACCTAGCTTGGCTGCAACATGCAATAATGGACCACTTGCATATCCGCCAACTCCAACCACTATATCGGGTTGAAAATCATTTACAATTCTTTTTGCTAATCGTAGGCTTTTAATTAGTCGGCCAATAAACTTTAAATTCTCTCTCGAAAAATTTCGTTGCAGACCTCTAATTGGAAGTCCTTTAATTTGGTATCCTGCAGCAGGAACTTTCTCCATTTCCATTTTACCCTCTGCACCAACAAAAAGAATCTCGCAATTGGAATATTTTAATTTTAAAGCATTTGCAATAGAAATTGCTGGATAAATATGTCCTCCAGTTCCACCTCCGCTAACTATGATTTTAATTTTTTTCTTCATTTAACTTTTTTTCTTCTTCATTTGCCCAATTACTAACACTTAAAATCATACCAAAAGCCGCACTAGTAAAAATGAGTGATGTTCCTCCCATACTCACCAATGGTAACGGCTGCCCTGTTACAGGTATCAAATTGACAGAAACTGCCATATTCGTTAACGCCTGAAACACTATGCTTAAAGTTAGTCCTATTACCAAAAATGCCGGAAATGTTCTGCTACATTTTCGGACAATTAATCCTGCCCTATACATTAAAAAAAGGTAGAATATCAAAATTGTAAAACCTCCTAACCATCCTAATTCTTCCAAAATAATTGCATAAATAAAATCTGAATATGGATGTGGTAAAAAATTACGTTGACTACTATTTCCAGGTCCTTTTCCAAAAAGACCACCAGAAACTACAGCTATTTTTGCCTGTTCTACCTGATAATTTTGATTATTCCCAACATTCATTTCACTATCATCGAAAAAATTAACTATCCTGCTACGCACAGTTTGAACACGTCCAATACTTGGTAACATAGGAGCCAATACAATCAAAAGAATGACAAACCCAACTACAACACCAACAGTTCCTAGCATATATTTTCTTGCCAGTCTTCCAATAAACATTAGTAAATAACAAACACCACCCAGTAGAACGGAAGTAGAAAAATCATCCAAAAAAATTAAGCCACAAACGACACCAACAGGAATTATTATTTTTAAAAAAGCTTCATTTCTGCATCCCTTATCAGATTGATATCTTGATAAAGTCCTTGAGACATGTAATATCAAGGCAAGTTTCGCTAATTCTGAAGGCTGAAAATTAAATCCTATACCTGGAATAGTAATCCATCGCGACGCATCATTCAAGTTTGTACCAACAAATTTAGCAAGAACCAACAATCCTATCGAAACGATAAGAACTATGTTCGCAGAGCTTGAATAAATAGAATACGGAATCTTATGCACCACATAGATGATAAAAAAACAACCTCCTAGCAATATGAATTGTTTGATAAAAAAATAGGACGTATTTCCTCCCTTCACCTTATATGCTAAAGTACCTGTCGAACTATAAACGACAAGTAAAGAAATCAAAGACAATAGTAATATAATGATCCATATTACCTTATCTCCTTTTAAGTTTAATTTTTTTAATAAACCTGCCATGGATTTGTGTGTTTACAAATTTCTCACCTCTTCCTTAAATTGATTTCCCCTATCTTCATAGTTTTTGAACAAATCAAAACTAGCACAAGCAGGAGAAAGCAATACAATTTCATCCTTATTTGCAATGTTATATGCCTTGGTAACTGCCTCTATCATAGAATTAGCATCTACTATATTATTGACTTTAGAATCAAAAGCATCATGAATTTTTTGATTATTCAAGCCTAAACAAATTATACCCTTCACCTTTTCCTTGACTAAATCAAACAAAACCGAATAATCATTTCCCTTATCAACTCCTCCTACAATCCAAACAACAGGCTCCTCCATGCTTTCCAATGCATACCATGTAGAATTAATATTTGTTGCTTTGGAATCATTGATAAACTGAATACCCCGCACTCTCACTACTTTCTCAAGGCGATGATTTACACCTTGAAAATCGCTTAAACTCTCGCGAATAGTTTCTTTACGAATTTGCAAAACACTTGCGGCTATTCCTGAGGCTAGCGAATTATATATATTATGTATTCCCGGTAAAGATAAATCCTTTTTATCCATAGAAAAGTAGTATTCGTTACAATGAATTTTTAAAAGTTCACTTTCTAACCATCCACCATTATTTAGTTTTTGCTTAACAGAGAAAGGGTACAACTGTGATAAAGTTTTACAGTCCTTCATATGATTTACAATTATCTCATCATCGCAACAATATATAAATACATCACTTTGTGTTAGATTTTGAATAATTCTAAATTTAGAACTGATATAATTTTCCATTTTATATTCATATCGATCTAAATGATCGGGAGTAATATTCATTAAGATTGCAATATCAGCTTTAAATTCATTCATGCCATCAAGCTGAAAACTACTTAACTCCACGACATAATGGTCATGATTTTCCTCCGCCACCTGCCAGGCTAAACTATTACCAATATTGCCAGCTAATCCAACATTCACACCTGCTTTTTTTAAGATATGATATAAAAGCAGACTAGTAGTTGTTTTACCATTGCTTCCTGAAATACATATCATTTTCGCTTTGGTATATCTTCCTGCAAACTCAATTTCAGAAACTATAGAAATCTTATACTCCTTCAATTTCAAAATAATCGGAGCCTTATCTGGTATTCCTGGACTTTTTATTATTTCATCAGCAGATAAAATAATATTTTCACTATGTCCATTTTCCTCAAATTTAATCTGACGATCAATTAATATGTTCTTGTACTTTTTTTTGATTTCTCCAAAATCAGACACAAACACATCAAACCCTTTGTTCTTAGCCAGAACTGCAGCACCTACACCACTTTCACCAGCACCTAATATGACGATTTTATGAACCATAGATACCTATCTTATTTTTAAGGTTACTATTGTTATTACGGCAAGAAAAATTCCTATAATCCAAAAAGTCATAGTATTGAGTAAAAAATTATTGGAATATGATGCTGTTCAATCGGATATAATCACTGAGGACAAAAAAATCCTTGTTATTGATAATTACTGCAGATGGAAAATAGAAAAACCTTTAAAATTTTTTCTGAGTGTCAGGAGTACCTCTAATGCAATATCAAGAATACAAGACATTGTGTATTCAGAGATGAGAATTGAACTGGGGAAACATATGCTCTCGGAGATAATAGCAATAAATAGAAATGAGATTATGAATAATGTCACTAGATTATCAAGAGAAAAAGCTAAAGAGTATGGCATATACATTGATGATGTAAGGATCAAAAGAGCTGATCTTCCATCAGAAAATGAGCAAAAGGTGTATGCTCGTATGAAATCAGAAAGAAATAGAATTGCTAAACAATATAGATCGGAAGGTATGGAAGAATCTACAAAAATAAAAGCTAGAACTGATAAGGAAAAAACTATAATTATTGCGGAAGCATATAGAAAAGTTCAGGAAATTAAAGGTAAGATAGATGCCGA
>Ga0209013_10000912_pt1 | contig 27117 bp, 23 predicted proteins | sample Cruoilmetagenom2_FD_187291 | JGI IMG/M metagenome (GOLD analysis project Ga0209013, IMG submission 187291) | Oil polluted marine microbial communities from Coal Oil Point, Santa Barbara, California, USA - Sample 2 (SPAdes) (version 2) | ecosystem: Environmental > Aquatic > Marine > Oil seeps ...
CGGGAGAGTTCTCCCGCCACGGTTTTCTACCCCGACTACTTTCAGAACGATTCTTCATTTACGCCTCTCCTTCATGTAAAATACCCCTTTTTTCCTTGTCAGAGAGATGAAATGACCGTCAGAACCCGATTTGCTCCAAGTCCAACAGGCTATTTACATATTGGTGGTGCCCGAACAGCACTGTTTTCCTGGTTATACGCCAAAAGGCATCAGGGAAAATTTATCTTACGTATAGAAGACACCGATAGAGAACGATCAACTCAGGAAGCGGTTGAGGTAATACTTGAAGGTATGCAATGGCTGGGACTACATCACGACGAAGGGCCGTTTTATCAGACTGAACGAATGGATCGTTATAAAGAAGTCATTCAAAAGCTTCTGGATGATGGTCATGCCTACAAATGCTATTGCAGCAGGGAAGAACTGGAAGCTATGCGTGAAAAACAAATGGCTAATAAAGAAAAAGCTCGTTATGACCGTCGTTGCCGTGGTATCGATAGTCCTCCTTCTGATAAGGAAAACGTTGAGCCTGTGATCCGTTTCAAAACCAGTACAGATGGCGAAATTGTGATTAATGATCATGTTAAAGGTCGGATTGTTATCAAAAATCAGGAACTTGATGATTTAATTATTGCCCGTGGTGACGGTACACCGACTTATAATCTGGTCGTAGTCATTGACGATCTGGATATGGGTATGACCCATATTATTCGGGGTGATGACCATTTGAATAATACTCCGCGTCAGATTAATATCCTTAAAGCCATGGGCGCACCGATACCGGAATATGCGCATTTGCCGATGATACTGGATGAGAAGGGTGCCAAGCTTTCAAAACGACATGGTGCAGCAAATCTGCTTAACTATCGTGATGAAGGTTATCTGCCGGAAGCCCTGTTAAATTATCTGGTGCGGCTGGGCTGGTCACATGGTGATCAGGAAATTTTTTCTGTCGATGAAATGATTGAATTGTTTGATCTGGATGATATTAATAAATCGGCTTCATCTATTAACCCTGATAAATTACTCTGGTTGAATCAGCACTATATTAAGGAAGGTGATCCGGAGCAGGTTGCCAAACACCTGGCCTGGCATATGGAAAAGCAGGGAATCAATACAGAAAACGGTCCGGCTCTGACTGATATCATCACAGCCCTTGCAGAACGTTCTAAAACTCTGGTAGAAATGGTACAAAACAGTCGTTATTTCTTTGAGGATTTTGACGAGTTTGATGAAAAAGCAGCGAAAAAGAATTTCAAAGCCGCCGCACTTGAACCCTTACAAAAATTACTGCAACGCTTTACTGCAGCCTCTACATGGAATGGCGAAGCTCTGCATCAAACCGTACTGGATGTAGCAGAAGAGCTGGAATTAAAACTGGGAAAAGTCGCCCAGCCTCTACGTGTTGCTGTAACAGGCGCAGGCATGTCACCCTCGATTGACGTAACATTAGAACTGATAGGCCGTGATCGCTGTCTGGTAAGAATAGCAAAAGCAATCAGTTTTATAGAAGAAAAGATGGTTTGAAGTAAGTGGTGAGTGGTAAAAGCACTCACCACCCACCACCCATCTCTCACTTTCTCTTTAATGTCCTGTTATCAGTTCTACTTTAATAAATTCCAGATCTTCCGGTTTAGCATACATCACCAGAATATCATTTTCTTTCAAAATTACATCGGGTGTCGGTTGTTTGCCCCTGATTCCTCCCCGGCGCATTGCGGTGAAGACAATGTTGCGTTTATCCAGATTAATATTACCAATTTTCATACCGATTGCGTGTGAGCCGGGGTGAAGTATCAGGGTGTTCATATGTTCAGTGATCAGGCTGGACTCTTTATGTGAAGCTACTTCACCGGGGAAATAACCGCGTAAAAATTTGTATCGGTCTTTACGTGCTTTAGCAATGTCACGGGTGATTTCATTGAGTGGTACATCCAGATGAATGAGTAGATGTGATGCCATAATAATAGATGATTCCAGTGTTTCCGGAACGACATCAGTAGCGCCTGCAGCATAGTAGTCATCCAGCTTGTTTTCATCGATACTGCGTACAAGAATAGGAATATTATTACGCAGTTTACGTACCTGATGGATGATTTTTTTTGCAGCAGAACTGTTTTTTATGGTGATCAATACGATTTTGGCTTTATCAATTCCAGCAGCCTGTAAGATTTCTGTATGGGTCGGATCACCATAGACAACTGTTTCACCTGCATCCTGTGCTTCCTGTATTCTCAAAGAATCCAGATCCAGTGCAATGTATTGCCGATTTTCCTTTTCAATAAAGCGGGAAATATTCTGCCCGATACGACCATAACCACAGATGACAACGTGATTATTCAGTGGCACGCTGCTTTTTTTTATTTGGTCGGCAATTTGTTGTTGGTTGGACAGATAACTGATATGAAAAATTGTTTTTGCCCAGCGACCATTATTACTGATGAGCCATGGCGTTATCATCATACTCAGGATGACTGCAGAAAGAACGATTTGTCCGGTGTTTTCTGAAATAACGCTGGAGGTTAGAGCTATGGTTAACAGGGCGAAACCGAACTCACCGCCCTGACTTAAAACCAGCCCGGTTCGAAATGAAACTCCGGCAGGAGCGCCAAATAGATAGCAGAGTAAAGCAATAATGAAAGTCTTTGTGATGAGTAGAACAAGGGTAATTAAAATGACCCAGTGTAATTGTGGCAGGAGGGCTTCCAGGTTCAGCAACATTCCGACCGTAATAAAAAAAAGTCCCAGTAAAATGTCCTGAAAAGGGCGGATATCGACTTCAATCTGATGTCGATATTCTGTTTCACTCAACATCATACCGGCAATAAAAGAACCCAAAGCCAGAGATAATCCTGCTTCATGAGTTGCCCAGGCAGCTGACAGGGCAATTAATAATACCGATAGTGTAAAGAGTTCTGCTGAGCGAACACCGGCAATTACTCTTAATAAGGGCCGTAAAATCCAACGTCCGATTGCCAGCATAAGCAATAAAATAATACCACTTTTTAAAAATGTACCGGCGTTGATGGATAGGGTGAAGGGAACGTCTCCGGCAAAAGAAGGGATCATGATCAGCAGGGGAATTACGGCTAGATCCTGAAAAATAAGGACACTGATGGCCAGGTGACCATGACGTGAATTGAGCTCTAGTTGTTCGGACAGCTGCTTGGTTACAATGGCTGTTGATGACAGAGCGATAATTCCGCCAATAGTAATGGCTTCTTTTAAATCCTGACTAAAATACCAGTCAATGGCTCCGGCAATAATTGACGTGAGAAATACCTGAGCACCACCAAGGCCGAGCACTTCTTTTTTCAGGGCTATCATTTTGGCCAGAGAAAATTCCAGGCCTACCGTAAACATAAGAAAAACGACGCCGAATTCAGCAATAAAGCGAACATCTTTACTGTCACTGATTAAGCCCATAGCATGAGGGCTGACAATGATACCAACGACAAGGTAGGCTAAAATAGGGGCAATATTAAAACGCTTCAGAACGGCAATTGCTAACACAGCCAGTGTCAGCAAAATTATAATCTCCTCTAAAATAACGGCATTCATTCATACAGTATAGCGGAGATTACATGGTTTTAAATGAGCATAATTTAAACAGCCTTACACAGGCCTTTTAAAACCATATCGGTATAACTAACAATGCCAATCACTTTTCCATGTTCTACCACCGGGGCACGGGAAAGGCCGAATCGTTCAAACAGACGTGCACAATAGCGAATATCCATTTTCTTGTGAATGGTTAAAGCGGGCTTAGTCATGACTTCATAGACATTGGTACGATCAACTGATTTGTCAGTTGCCAATACTTGTCGGGCAATATCGGAAACTACTACGACGCCCCATTCATCATGTTCATGACGTTTGTTGACGATAAGTGTTTTTGTTTCAATGTGCTTCATTTCCCGCAAAGCTTCTTGTACTGTTTTCATTCCGTCAACAAAATCCACTTTGGTTTTCATGACATCTTTGACCTGAATTAGTGTGGGTTTCATAATCTTTCCTCGACTTTTTCGCTAAGTTGCTTGATTTGATGGGAGACACCAACAGCATCTTCCACATCAAGTTGAAAGGCAATTCCGGTGCCTGGAGTGTCATCAAATTTACCGACTTCACTGATTTTTTCCAGGACATCCCGGCTTAAATGTTCTTCGACCAGTAATAATAAAACATCACGCTGAGTTTCCAGTGTCAGGCCAAAAAATGTTTTGCAATGTTTGACTCCTTCACCACGGGCATTGTTAATTACTGTTGCTCCCGTAGCCCCGGCAGTTCGACTGGCATTTAACACATCATCGGTGACATGATCATCTACTAAAGCAATAATTAATTTAAATCTCATGACTCTTCTCTCTTCTGCTCAATTTTTTGTATGCGGTTCTGTCGCCTGGAATACCATTCCGATAACTGGGCGTAGGCCAGTACTGAAATAATAGGGAAAAGGCTGGCAAAGGCGATTAGGCCAAAGCCATCCAGTAGTTCACTGCGTCCGGGTACCTTAGCCGCCAGACCAATACCTAATGCGGTTACGATGGGGACTGTCACGGTTGATGTGGTCACACCGCCCGAATCATAAGCTAAGGGAATAATAAGTTTGGGGGAAAAAAATGTCTGGATGACAACAATAATATAGCCGGTAATAATAAACCAGTGTAAAGGCAGTCCGGTAACAATCCGCCAGGAACCCAGAGAAATTCCAAATGCCACACCCAGAGCAACAGCGATACGAAGTCCCCAGATACCAATCGAACCACCAGAAACCTCATTGGCTTTAATGGCAACTGCCAGTAATGAAGGTTCTGCAATTGTGGTGCTGAATCCAATGGTAAAGGCGAAAATATAGACCCAATAATACTGGCTCCAGTGAATTTCCAGTGTTTGTTTTATCTCTCCTGCTCCCTGTGTGACAGAATGACGGATAAATTCCAGGTCAGTCAATTGGGCTGCCATCATTTTTCCAATTGGGAATAAGGCATCCTCCAGCCCCTGAAGGAATAAAGCTAAACCAATAATAACGTAGAAGAAACCAACAAGTACCCGTTTAAGATTGGGCATTTTTTTTCTGATAACAAAGAGCTGGAAGCCAAAAATAATAGCGGCAATGGGAAATACATCTATAATGGTGTGCAGAAAAGTTAAAGCAAATTCTCCTAACCATTCTATTATTGTACTCATGAGTAAGTCATCCCATAGGCCATAACAAAAATAATCGGTGTCAGAGAAGCCAGGGCAATTAGTCCAAAGCCATCCAGCATTGGGTTTCGTCCCTTAATACTGGATGCCAGACCGATTCCCAGGGCGGTCATTAATGGCACTGTGATGGTTGAAGTGGTCACACCACCGGAATCGTAGGCAATACCGATAATTTCTTTTGGTGCAATCATAGTCATAAGAACGACCATGATGTAACCGCCCATAATAATCCATTGGATTGACCAGCCTCTGATGATACGTAAGACGCCAATGACTGCGGCCAGACCAACGGAAAAAGCTACGGTGAATTTAAGCCCCTGGGCATATTGTTTAATTGCCGCATCGGTGGCTTCAATCACCCCTCCCTGGGCTGCAATCCGAGCCGCTTTTTTTGATACAGCGATCAAGGCAGGTTCGGCAACAGTGGTGCCAAAGCCCAGTGCAAAGGCAAAAATGAGCAGCCACATTACATTACCTTTACGGGCAAAGGCAAATGCCATGGACTCACCAATGGGAAACAGGCCCATTTCCAGACCATAGATAAAAAAAGTCAGTCCAATAACAACAAAAATTGAACCAACAATAATTTCATCCATATTTGGAATAGGTTGCTGCAGAACAAAAAGCTGAAAGAAGGCAATAACTAGAGCGATTGGTGCCAGATCACGGACACTATTGGTTATGGTTCTGAAAAAATGAATAAGAGGTCTTTTCATAAATAATTAAGTTATCAATAAACACATTGCTATGCAGGGCGGCAACATCTTTATTCTTAAAGATATTCTTTAATGAAGCAAGCTTTATTTGATAAATTTTTAAAAAAGACAAAAGCTTTAATTTCAACCCCCCGAATTCAGCTCATAAATGCAACTGAATACATTCACCTGGTCCGATTAGTCAGGAGAAGTTGCCTGACGATGAGATGAATTTATGCTGACTTTAAGCTATAGTTATGATTAAAAGTGCTGATTAGAAACTTTTATTGTGTGAATATCTTTCAGGGGAAAAAATGTCAATCACGAGTACAGTTAATGGTAATAAAGTTAATATCACCATTTCAGGGCGTTTTGATTTTAACTGTAATAAAGAATTTCGTGATGTTTATTATAATACACCCTCTGGTAGTAATAATGAATTTGTTGTTGATATGTCCGGGACAGAATATATTGATAGTTCAGCACTGGGCATGCTGTTATTACTGCGTGAACATGCAGGCAGTGAACAGGCGAATGTGACCCTGTTCGCTTGCCGCAAAAATGTAAAAGATAATCTGATTGTATCAAATTTTGATAAATTATTTAAAATCGCATAATCCTGTTGGTTGAGCTTAGGATACGTTAAGAATTTAAATGAAAATTTTAATTGTAGATGATGATACCACTAACCGTCTGGTTCTGGGTGCTTATCTAAAAAAAGATGGTTATACCGTTATCGCTGCTGAAAATGGGCAGGAAGCGGTTGATATGTTTCAGAGTGAAGCACCGGAACTCATTTTAATGGATGTGATGATGCCGGTGATGGATGGTTATGAAGCAACCAAAAAAATCAAATCACTTTCCGTGGAAAAATTTATTCCGATTATCTTTTTAACTGCAATGACGGATGAAAAAGCCCTGAGTCAATGTGTTGAAGTAGGAGGGGATGATTTTTTAACTAAACCCTATAATCGGGTTATCCTCAAAGCAAAAATTGATGCGCTTGAACGGGTTAGTCAATTATACAATACGGTCTTTGAACAAAAACGTATTCTGGTTAGCCATAAGGAACATGAAGTCAAAGAACGAGAAGTCGCACGCAAAGTTTATGATAGTATTTTAACCCCGGGTTGTCTTTCAGCAGAAAATATACAATTACATTTATCACCGCTTTCCTTATTCAATGGTGATGTTGTATTAGCTGCAGTGAAACCTACCGGCGGCTTACATATTCTATTTGGTGATTTCACGGGTCATGGTCTTGCTGCTTCCCTTGGCGCCTTACCCTTATCAGATATTTTTTATAGCATGACAGCAAAAGGCTATTCAATTAATGATGTTGTGCGGGAAATCAATCATAAACTTAAATTACAACTGCCTATGGGAATGTTTCTGGCAGCTTGTCTGGTAGAAATTGATATTAATAATAATGTGTTGAAATATTGGAATGGTGCAATTCCTGCAGCTTATTTGTATAAAGGTAACTCTGTTGTTGAGCTGAAATCACAGCATCTCCCTCTGGGAATACTTGAGGATAAAAGTTTCAATGATAAAGTAGATATTATTGAGATCCATGATTATGACCAGGTAGTTTTAAGTACGGATGGGATTCTTGAAACAAAGAATGGCGACGGCACAATGTTTGGTAAGGAACGCTTTGTCAAATGCCTGGACTTTGATATAGAAAAAAATAAAGAGACTAATGCGAGTAATATTTTTGAACATATTCTTGAAGCATTAGATGATTTCTCCGGGAGTCACGAACAAACTGATGATATCACTCTGGGTGTTATCACCTGTGATACCGACTATATTAATCAGCTTTCTTCACAACAGGGTAATTATAAGAAATTCGCTTCAAGCAATTGGAAATTTGATATGCATTTTCATTATGATGCGATCAAATCGATTGATCCTGTGCCTTTAATTAATCAAATTCTGGGTGAAATTCAAGGACACCAGATTCAGCAGAATGGATTGAGTACGGTGTTAACAGAATTGTTCTGTAACTCACTCGATCATGGTTTGCTGCAACTTGATTCCAGTATTAAGGCAACACCGGAAGGCTTTATGCAATTTTATTCTGATAAAGAGATGTTATTAAAAGATCTTGATACAGGTTTTATTAAAATATCTATCAGCAATACACCCACAGAAACCGGTGGTGATTTAACCATTGTTTTTCAAGACAGTGGTCAGGGTTTTGATACCAGCATGTTAGAAAAACTATCTCTTCAGATACCAAATGATACGCCTCAGAACTTTTCGGGTAGAGGTTTATCCCTGATTAATAATTACTGCAATTCAGTTACTCACAATGAAGCAGGTAATTGTATTACGTGTACCTACTCCTGGTCGAATCCTGATTGAACCGCTCAGTCCAACCTACGATCAGTGTTTAATTTTTCAGTTAAAAATGGACACTATTCAGGAACAGCTAGTTATAACTTATTAAACGGAAAAAAGATGCCTGGCACTTCAATTGATTTAAATATTCTTAAAAAGTTAAAACAAATAATGGATGATGATTTTAATGAACTTATTGAAATATTTATTTCAGATGGGCAGTCACAACTTAAAACTCTCAAAGCTGCCATTGATTCTTCTGCTGCATCAGATATAAGGCGAATTGCCCACACTTTAAAAGGAAGTAGTGCAAATCTCGGCTTGCTCACCTTATCTGAAACCTGTAAAACTCTTGAATATAATGCTGCTGAAAATATTTTCGATGATGCCAATGAGCTTTTTGAAAAAATAAAATCAGAATTTGAAGAGGCAAAACTAACGTTAGAAGAAATTCTGTAAACATTTTTTGAAAAATTATAAGCATATTTTTTAATAAAGTGTTGGAAATACCCCTGTTTTTTAAAGGAAAATTTGTAACTCTATGATTTGCGGTATATAATCAAAATTATTCCATAATCGTTGAGGTGTTTTTCCATGGCTATAAAAAGAAAAGCTATAAAAAAAGTGGCGACTAGAAAAAAAGTTGCAAAAAAGACAGTAAGTAATAAAAAGGTCACTAAAAAAAAGGTTACTAAAAAACCAGCAGTAAAAAGAAAAGTTGTTGTTAAAAAACGTGCATCTAAAAAAGCACCTGTTGCTAAGATTGAAGCTGCATTAACAAAAGAACATACTGCTGCAATTAAAGTTTTAGATAGAGCTTCTGCTGCTTCAGAGAAAGCAATTTCAGCTATTAGTGCTGCTGCTGAAAAAGCAAAAGCTGCTGCCGCTAAGGCAATAGAAACCAAACGTCCAGCACAAAAAAATGCAGCAGCTAAAGCAAGAGAACGTGTTGCTGTTCTAAAAGCAAAGCAAAAAGAAGTTGCGGCAAAATTGACTGAACAACGAGCTGTTGTGAAAAGTCATGAACAGCAAGCAGCTGAGATGGCTAAAATGGCTGCTACAAAAGTTCAGGCGATGGCAGCTTATGCGGCTAAGTGGGAAAAGGATTACCTGAAAAAACTAGCCCTGAGACAAAAAGCTCAGGCCAGAAGAAAAGCAACTGCAGCAATAGCTAGAAAAAAAGCCGCCGCAGCAAAAAAGAGAGCAGCTAAATAGAATGTTAAGGTCGTAGGTTGGGCTGAGCGGAGCGAATCCCAATCTACATTCTTGTAGACTAACTGAATTCTAACTCAAACTTGATTGCTTTTAGAAAATCAGCTTCCTGTTCCAGATCAACCAAAGTTAAAGGATGTTTGTTCAAAAAGTTTTTTGGAAAATGGAGACCAATTTTCTGATCTTTTGCAACGACTTTTATCTCAGGCAGTGCATTGGCACTCCGTTCTCTGTGTAATAAAATACTCAGGCGTAATAATACAGCTAAACGAGCTACCGACTGGTTGCAGCTCTTAGATAGTGATTTAAATTCCTGCTTTGGAAATTTTCTGCGCTGTGCCCGGATCAATAAGGCAAGACGATGCTGATCCTGACGTGAAAAACCCGGCAGGTCAGAGTTTTCAATAATATAGGCTCCATGCTTATGGTATTGGTTATGAGCAATGGATAGCCCGATTTCATGCAATAATGCAGCCCATTCTATTGTATGCTTACTGTCAAATTGAGAGATGTTCCATTGTTGTTTTAGCTGCACATAAAAATTCAATAAAGTATTCTTAACACTTTCAGCTTGCATTGTATCAATATGGTATTGCTTGACTAAGTGATTAATTGTTCTTTGACGAACATCTTCATGCTGGAATCGTCCTTGAAGATCATAAATGACACCCTCTCTCAGAGCACTGTCAGAGACATTCATCGAGCCAATTTCAAGTACTTTGAATGCAGCATATAAAACGGCAACGCCTCCTGAAAAAACTGCCTGTCGTTCTATATTGAGACCATCCAGTTCAAGTTTACTAATGGTTTTTTTCTTCACCATTTGTTTTATCAGCCACTTTAAACCTTCAGTGGTGATACCCGGATAGGGTGCAGAAGTCTCACTCTTGTCATGTTGTGCCCGTAGTACTTTACCGATGGCCTTAATTGTACCGGAAGCACCTGTTGCATAAGTCCAGCCGACATTTCGATAGGTGTTTTTTATACTTTGTAATTCCAGCCGGGCATATAATTCGGCAATTTTAAAATTACTTTCACTCAGCTTGCCATCAGAAAATGCTTTTAAGGTCATACTGACACAGCCCATGTGCAGACTTTCAGTGTGTGAAGGCGTAAATCCTTTGCCAATAATAAACTCAGTGCTTCCGCCGCCAATATCAATGACCAGGCGATTTGATGTGTTTTCAGACTGACTATGAGCCACACCAAGATAAATAAGACGGGCTTCTTCACGTCCGGCAATCACTTCTATGGGATGATTCAGCGATTGCTCGGCCTGTTCAATAAACTGTGCGCCGTTCTTAGCTTTCCGTAAGGTATTAGTTCCGACAATACGAACATTCATTTCAGGAATATTTTTCAGACGCTGTCCAAAACGAGCAAGACACTCCAGAGCAATTTTTTGTGACTCCTGGGACAGCTCACCCTTGTCATTGAGGCCTGAAGCTAACCTGACCATTTCTTTCAAACGATCAATGATCAGAAGTTGATCATTTTTTATTTCGGAAACGATAAAATGAAAGCTATTGGAACCTAAATCAATGGCAGCAAATACATTGTCTTTTGAGTCAGAGTTATTTGCATCAGAGCTCAGATAAGCATCATCCATCGAAGTGGTTTGCTTTGTTATTGATAAATTGTCTTCAATCATAAAATATGTCTTGTTTAATCGATGATATTAACTTTAATTCGGTAACCCGTGTCCAGTTCAGAGCGCCGTTTGCTGGAATGAATAAAGCCGCTGTTTTGTTCATTTATCTGATTAATCACTCCACCAAGATAAATCCACTGACCTACTTTTCCAGTAATTATCGTATCGACAGAACGTATATTGATTTGCCCCGGATTTGCACGATTCAATGAACTATTATACGGGCGAACTTTTAAAGTGACGTGATTGTCGTTAAGTGTGGGATAGACTTCAAAACCCGAGCTGACGTCCACAAGTTCAACTGAATTTTTCCTGCCATAAGGTGTTCGATAGCTTGATGAATAATAAGGTACCTTCCGGCCAATCTGAATCTGGGACCAGGTACCTTCAACAGCTCTTACTTTAAAGTTATTCGGATTACTTCTGGAAATACTCTGGCGAGTATGAGTGGTTTTTATGACTGAACCATCTTTTTTGTAGCGAATAGTTGTACCAGGTGAATGCTGCTTTGGTGCACGGCTTCTTATCACGGTATCGTCACCAATCTTAATTCTGCCTTCTATACTGTCCTGCTGATAATGGCCCTGTCCATCCAGAGAACTGGCTACTTCAATCAGCAGGTTGTGTAATGGTTTGTCTATTTCTTTGAGCAGCTGTTCGATTTCAAGAAGAATATGCCTGGGTGCTTTAACAATAAGGGTATTATTTCTGGCGCTGATTTTCGCTGAATTACCATATAGCGGTTCAATAGTTGACAGTAATACCTGTCCGGGTTGTTGTGTCTGAAAAATTTGCAGATCAGATTCAGCATAAAGAGTCGTTGGGATCAGAAAAACAAGAAAAACCAGAGTGGCTGGTATTTTATTCAATATCTTGTTTAACATTTTATTCTCACGTTTCTTTCTTTTTCCACTTGTCTTTATTAAAGCCTGCCTTTATTTTAGCCTCAAATAACTAATAGATACAATGTTGAGAAAGGATCCATCTTTCTTTGATTTATTTGTTATTAAAATAAAATTTCCAGAACCAGCCGCCAAAAACGGCGAAAAGAATACCCAGGAAAAGAAATATCAGCGCCAGGAGAGTAAAAATTTCTTCCTGAAGTGATAAGTACAGGGAAATACTGCTGCCTAATATTGCCGCAATGATGATATGGATATAATCTTGTCGCTCAGATGCCATTGCTGTCACTACACCCGCACTGGCCATAACAATAAAGTAGCCCAGGCCACCCAGGCTATAAGTAAAAACCTGAGACCAGGGTATAAACGCCGGAGATATTTTCATCAGAGAATTGTAGCCTACTGCGGCCATAATAAGCACCAGCTGATTAATCAGACCTAATATCAAAACGGTGATAACACCCGAACTAATGGCCTTCAGACTATTAAAAAAATGACTTCTTATCATAACTCTTCTATCCTAACACCTCTCTCCACCTAAAGCTCAATAGAAAAAGTCTCAGTACTAAAGCCACTGGCATTTTTATGACCACCGCCGCCAAACTTTTGTGCGACTTCAGAAACATCAATGGCTTTTTTCCCACCTGAACGCAATTGCCAGGAACGCCTGTCAGGTTTATCTTCGTAGGCAGCTGCGAAAGGGTGGCCGTCAGAAAGCTGGTGGAGTAATTCACTGCCTATGCTGGCAGGTGCATTGACAATGGGCACTATATGTCCGGCAATTTGACCCATACGGGCTGCCTGTTTGTAATGCTTTATCTGGCGGTTGCTTTGACGTTCAAGAATAGCCCCTTCCCGGCGCAGTCTATCCAGACTTTTTTCGTCATTCAGCCAGTTTGTCCATAGTTTGAATTTCATGGGATAAGACATTATGGCCATAATAATAGCACGGGTATTATTCAATTCAAAATTCCATAAATCATTGTCCTGGATGTGTCTGAATAGTCTGGGAACAGCATGGTGATGAAAATACTTCCAGCTGAGAACAGCACCAGACTGAGTCATATCAAAATTGATTTCAAGGTTTTTGTGTTCCAGTTCAAGACCTTTCAGATCATTAAATGCACTGATGTGATGATCAATAAGAGTGACTTTGACAGCCTGCTGACAGAGCAGCTTCATGTCTTTACGTTTATAGCTGAAATCGAGAATATAAACCTCTTTACCCTGACAATCAGGTGGCGTATGGCCATGCTTGCCTTTGTAATAGTGGATACTGTTTTTATGTGATTTATAATTGTCGCATTGCTTAAAAAATAATTTAGCTGCCAGAGCAGAGGCAAAACCATCGGGACAATTACCGTGGTAAATAATAATGATGGGATTTTGTATTGTTGTATTCATAATAAGTTAACGTTCTAGTGTAAAGGATTATTTTAAGCAGGGTTTTCTGTCAGGTTTGCGCTTATTTTTTCTGGAGTTTGACAGGACTTATCTAAGTGGGGTGGAAGAAATAACAGCTTAGAAGTTTTTGGTATTCATGGTTATGGACTTTTCATAAGGATGATATTTTTTTCCATAGACCTTCATAATACGTTTAACATAGTTGCGAGTTTCTTTATAAGGAGGGATGCCATTATAGCGGTTTACTGCTTTTTCGCCTGCATTATAGCCTGCCAGAGCAAATGGTACATACCCTTCATATTCTTGTAATAACCAGCTTAAATAACGTACTCCGCCCTGGATATTTTGTTTGGGATCCCAGATGTTTTTTACCCCAAAACGTTTTGCTGTAGAGGGTAATAACTGCATCAAACCAGAGGCTCCCTTATCAGAAAGCGCTTTGATTTTGAAATTGGATTCCTGTTGAATCATAGCCAGAACTAAACGTGGTTCCATATTATAACCGGGGGCAATTTCTTTAACAATTTTAATCACCTTACGGCAGGTTTTTGAACATTTTTTGGTTTCCCAATAGGGTGTCGGCAGAACCAGACAGACAGTTTCTCTGGTTTGAGCATTCTTATCTAGACGGGTAAGCATTTGCTGTGAATACTTGTCCCCTGATTTTGCTGCAGCTTTATACCAGCGCACGGCTAATGCTTCGTTTTTTTCCGTACCTCTGGCATTGAGGAACATCCAGGCCAGATTCCTCTGTGCATCAGTAGAACCCTTGAGTGCCGCTTTACAATACCATTTAATGGCATTATCGGAACTTTTTTCAATACCTTCGCCATGTTCATAAGCAGTAGCGAGTTCTACCTGAGCTGTTATGTTGCCGTGTTGAGCCAGTCTGGCTACTTTATCAATAGGTGCTTCATAGGCTGCAGCGACAGAGGCATCAGCAAAAGAGAGTTGGGGAAAAAACAGGATACAGAAAAAGAGCAACGATCTGCTCCAGAAGAACTGACCAGAGGCAGATTTGCACAGAGACTGCGACGTAGATAAACCTAGAAATCTAGCTAAATCTTAATCCCTAAGCCTTAACACTTGTTTAAACAATCGATCTATTGCTACACTTATTTTCCATATATAAGCATACTATAAGTAACTACTAAGCAAAATTTGTACCTCAATAAATTTATTAAATTAAATCAAAGAGATATAAATGTTGTATTTTGTTAATCTCCGGTTCAGATTTAAGGGTGTAAAATAAGTTGACATATTTGGGAATTGGCAGGCATGGGATCTGAAAATAATGATATATTAATGTCTGATCCAGCACTACTGCTTAAACTGGCCAGGTACAAAATGCCTTTTGGCAAATATAAAGATCGTTTGTTAATTGATTTACCGGAGCCTTATGTGGTCTGGTTTGCTAATAAAGGTTTCCCTAAAGGAGAATTGGGAAAACTGCTGGCTATTGTTCATGAGATAAAGGTCAATGGCCTGGAATACCTTTTCCAGCCATTGAGATAGATGTAATATAAGGAATTTAAATGAAACGATTATTCATTATCGTATTTCTGCTGTTTGTTGTTGTCACTGCCGGTTGCAGCACAAGTCCGACCGGACGCAGTCAACTGATGCTGGTTTCTCCGGAACAGGCCATCGCTGCCTCAAAACAAGCTTATACTCAAACCTTAAAACCATTAAATGATAAGGGTAAAATTGATAACGATCCCGTTGTAACTAAACGTGTTAAATTGGTTACTGGTCGTCTGATCAGTCAGGCGATTGAACAATATCCTCATTCTCGCAACTGGGACTGGAGTGTTAAGGTTATTGATGATCCTGAAATGGTAAATGCCTGGTGTATGGCTGGCGGCAAGATGGCCATTTATACCGGACTGCTCAGGAAAGTAAAACCGACTGATGATGAACTGGCTCAGGTTATGGGACATGAAATTGCTCATGCGCTGGCGAATCATACGGCTGAGCAAATGTCTGTTGCAATGGCTTCTCAACTGGGTATGATAGCCGTGGCCATTGCTGCAAATGACAGTGACTACGGTGGCGCTGCTCTGACAGGTGCGGCATTGGCTGCGACTATGGCGGTACAATTACCCAATAGTCGAACTGCAGAACGTGAAGCCGATCGAATGGGCATTGAATTAGCGGCCAGAGCAGGGTATAACCCTGATGCCGCAGCGACCCTATGGCAGAAAATGGCGAAGGCTGGTGGTGCTAATCCGCCAGAATTTATGAGTACTCACCCATCGCCTGGAAATCGACAGCAAACCTTAAGAGCACTGGCAGCAAAAATGATGCCGTATTATCAACAGAGAAAAGCCAGACCTGTTTATCCTCTGAAATGAACGAATATTAATTATCAGGAACTAAATGAGCTAATTTATGGAAGACAAACTGACTCAACTCTATGACCGGGAGAATTTCTTTAAACTACTTTCCAGGCATCTGGTTTCTGCCCATGATTATAATGTAAAACTTGCGCTGCTGGTTATTGATATAAACCGCTTCGATCGAATTAACAGGCTTTATGATTATCCAACCGGTGATCTGGTTTTAATACAATTTGCTAAATTACTTAAAAATATTAAACGAGATCAGGATTATGTCGCCCGCATTGGAGATAATCGTTTCGCACTTATTCTGATAAATATTATGAATACAGGGCATGCAAAATTAGCCGCGCAAAAAATATTGCGTCAGTTGGAAGTACCATTTGAAATCGATGCTGAAAAAATAATTGTTGAAGCAACAATCGGTATCAGCTTATGCCCCTTACATGCCTCCAAAACCACGGCATTACTCAAGGAAAGTGAAGTGGCCCTTGAACTGGCCAGAAAAAACAAACAATCTATAGGCATAACAGAAACTTCGGAAGAAGACCTTATATCTGATACCTGGGATATAGAGCTGGCGATTGATGAAGCACTTGGCAGTCAGCAGTTTTCTCTTTATTATCAGCCCAAAGTTTCACTGGAAACCGGAAAGCCAGTAGGCGCAGAAGCTTTATTACGCTGGAAGCATTATTCCCGAGGATTTATTCGTCCCGATATTTTTATCCCTATTGCAGAAAAAACCGGGCATATGAAGCCGATTACCAGCTGGATTTTGAATAGTGTTCTGCGCCATAGCTCCAAGTGGACAACAAAGTGGGGGCATCTTTCTGTTTCTGCCAATATACCGCCTGATCTGATCCTGCAGCTTGATCTTAAAGATTTTGTTAGCAATGCCATTAAATTATGGGGTAATGATGATGTGACCTTAGTTCTGGAAATTATTGAGCGTTCTCTGGTTGAAGATACTGAAAGATGCTTTGAAGTACTACGAGAAATGCAGGCGATGGGAGTAAAAATATCGATAGATGACTTTGGTACAGGATATTCTTCACTGGCTTACTTTAAATTATTGCCCATTGATGAGTTAAAAATTGACCAGTCCTTTGTTTTTGATTTGGTAAAAGATAAGGCGAATGAGAAGCTGGTCAGTTTAATGATAGAACTGGCACATAATTTTGATCTCCATGTTGTTGCCGAAGGCATAGAAGACAAGAAACATTAACCCTGCTGAAAAGTATGGGCTGTAATACGGCCCAGGGTTATTTTATTGCCAAACCTATGCCGCATGAGGAATTTGAAACCTGGCTGGAAAATTTTGAGGTGCTTGCAGATTAGTCAGGCCTTCGGGTTAGTTAAGCCTCTGAGTTAGTTAAAGATAGGCTAAAATCAGTTTTTACAGGAACAGCTCATCCATTTTTATCCCGTAAGCGCCAGGCTCCAGTCCATTTTTCACCCTCATTCCACTGACCTGGGAAAGATCAACAGTGGCAAAATCATCATAGGGTTGTTTATTTTCATCCAGCAAAAGTACTATGGTTGGATATAAACGTTTCAAGTCATTGATTTCAGTGATGACACCGATTTCACCGGTATTCAGCTCAACAAGTGAGCCGGTTGGATATAAGCCCACAGTCTGAATAAATTGCTCGACCAGTTCAGCCTGAAATTCTTTCCCACGCATATTATAAAGTTCTGAAATGGCTTCATGGGGACTAAAGGTTCTTTCTATATGAGGTTTTTTTGTTGTCATGGCATCGTAGCTGTCAACAATTCCGGCAATTCGACCGAATAACGGGATTCTTTCATTGGTGATCCCCAGCTGATAACCGGAACCGTCTGCTCGCTCATGGTGTGTTGCAATCATTTCCAATAGTGAACGTTCAATATTAGACGATCTTTTAACCACTTTTACCCCGAGAGCCACATGAGTTTTAAAACTTTCCATCTCCGCTGGAGTAAACAGGGCGTTTTTCTTTGTCAGGCTATCGGGTAATTCTATTTTTCCCGTGTCCAGTAACATACCACCCAGAGCCAGTGCCTCAATATCACGGCGTTTGAGACCAAGATGACGGTCAAACTGAGCGCACCAAACCGAAACACCCAGTGCATGTGAATAGCTGTAATTATCTGATTTTTTTAACTGCACCAGCAGCATTAAAGCTGAAGGATTACGGATAATACTGTCTACCGCGGCTTTGATGCCGCTTTTCAGGGAGATAACGTCCAGTTGCTTACCTTTTTTAAGATCGTCAAAAATCTCCTCGGTTTTGCTGCTCACATCATCGTAAACTATTTTTGCCGCTTTTAATTCTTCCTTGAGTTCAGTGCTGGTTTCATAAACACATTGTCTGTATCGGGTGTAGTCATTATCAATCGCTTTCCATGCTTCAGATGCATCTTCACTGGATAGTTTCATCTCATCTTCATTACCCACGGCCCAATAACGTGTTTTAGGTGAAAGTCCCTGTTCCACATCTACATAAACATAACTGCAGAGTTTGCTTAGTCTTCGAATATCCTTTTCAGAATTAATCATCTTACCTTCCACAAGAAAAGATGTTTCAATCCAGGGACGATCAAGCCGGGAGACATACATCCCGATTTCCAGTCCTTCGATACTTGTTTTGACTTCTTTTATTGGCATAAGTAAACTTTATACAACAGCCTGTCTGGTGAATTGAATATTATTTTTTCGAGTAATAAATTTTCTTGGAATATTATATATCTACTTAAAGGTTTAGTAAATTTTTTTCACTTATACAAATTTTACTTCCTGTTATGCTGGAAGTTTGACTGGAAGTTTAAATATACAATGAGTAGATCCTGATATGGAACGTATAGAACTGATTAATAAACTGCAGCAAATCCTCCCTGATGGTGGTTTATTATACAATGAAGAAGAACTGCATCCTTATGAATGTGATGGTCTCTCAGCCTATCGAAAATTACCTATGATGGTTGCATTGCCTGATTCTGTCGCTCAGGTACAGGCTATTCTCAAATTTTGTTATTCAGTCGATTTACCAGTTGTCGCTCGCGGTGCGGGAACCGGGCTTTCAGGCGGTGCTCTGCCTCATGAAAAAGGTTTGCTGCTCAGTCTGGCAAAATTTAATGAAATTCTCGATATTGATGCACAACGTTGTATTGCCAGAGTTCAGCCCGGAGTGCGCAATATAGCCATCTCTCAAGCTGTTGATGATTTGGGGCTGTATTATGCCCCCGATCCATCCTCACAAATTGCCTGTACTATTGGCGGTAATGTGGCAGAAAATTCCGGGGGCGTTCATTGTTTAAAATACGGCCTGACGGTACATAATATCCAGCAACTTAAAATAGTGACCATAGAAGGTGAGTTGCTGACTATTGGCGGCAGTGGTCTGGATTCGCCCGGTTATGATTTGCTGGCTTTAATGACCGGCTCGGAAGGAATGCTGGGTGTTATTGTTGAAGTGACGGTAAAACTATTGCCTAAACCGGAACGGGCACAGGTGATATTAGCAGCATTTGATGATGTGGTAAAAGCCGGAGCCGCAGTGGGGCATATTATTTCTGCCGGAATTATTCCTGCAGGGCTGGAAATGATGGATAAACTGGCCATTCAGGCCGCAGAAGATTTTGTCCATGCGGGGTATCCGCTGGATGCAGAGGCGATCTTATTATGTGAACTGGATGGAACTAATGAAGAAGTGTCTACTCATGTGAGTGTGGTGCGTGAAATTCTCAATGGCAGTGGTGCTATTGATGTCCGCACGGCCAAAGATGAACAGGAACGTATGACTTTCTGGAAAGGGCGCAAGGCTGCTTTTCCTGCTGTGGGCCGCTTGTCGCCGGATTATTATTGTATGGACGGCACTATTCCACGTAAACGCTTGCCTGAAGTTCTTAAAGCAATTAGCGAATTGTCAGTTAAATATGATTTAGCTGTGGCCAATGTGTTTCACGCCGGTGATGGTAATTTGCATCCGTTGATCCTCTATGATGCCAATAAACCCGGTGAACTGGAACGTACCGAAGAATTTGGCGGCATGATCCTGGAACTTTGCGTCAAAGTAGGCGGTACAATTACCGGAGAACATGGTGTTGGCATGGAGAAAATCAACCAGATGTGTGTGCAGTTTGAGTCTCTTGAACTGACCCAGTTTCATGCTGTAAAAGCTGCATTTGATGCCAAAGGTTTGCTCAATCCGGGCAAGGCGGTTCCCACTTTACATCGCTGTGCTGAATTTGGTGCTATGCATATTCATAACGCCGAATTGCCCTTTCCAGAACTGGAGCGTTTCTAATGCCTGTGGATATAAGCAGTGAGTTACAGGCTCATGTGATTAAGGCCGCCGAGAGCAATATGACGCTACAGATTCAGGGCGGCAATAGTAAGGCTTTTTATGGCAACCATTATGACAAGAATCAAAGTGAACGATTAGAACTGTCAGGTCATATGGGTGTGACAGCCTATGAGCCCACTGAACTGGTTATTAGTGCTCATGCCGGTACGCCATTAAAAGAAATACAGTCGCTGCTTGATGAACATCAGCAGATGTTAGCCTTTGAGCCGCCAGCTTTTGGTGACGAAGCAACATTGGGTGGCACGATTGCCTGCAATCTGTCAGGGCCGCGACGTGCTTATAGTGGAGCTGCTCGTGATTTTGTGCTGGGCACAAGAATACTCAATGGCAAGGGTGAAATACTTTCCTTTGGTGGGGAAGTGATGAAAAATGTAGCGGGTTATGATGTTTCAAGGCTGATGGCTGGTGCCATGGGCACTCTGGGTGTGATATTGGATGTTTCCGTTAAAACCGTACCTAAACCAGAAGTAGAAATAACTCTGGTACAATCACTGAATACTGCCGAGGCATTAAAAAAGATCCACGAATGGGCTCAGTTACCCTTACCTGTCAGTGCAACTTGTATTAACAATCAGCAGTTATATATACGACTCTCCGGAACAGAAAAAGGTGTTCAGGCAGCCAAAATAATTCTGGGTGGTGAAGCGTTAGAAAATTCTGAATCATATTGGCTCTCGATTAAAGAACAACAGGCTGATTTTTTTCTCAGTGATAAGAATGATACATCACTCTGGCGCCTGTCTCTGGCTTCCAATACCCCGGAAATAGAATTGTATGGCGACACACTCTATGAATGGGGTGGTGCGTTACGCTGGATAAAAAGCAGTGACTCGGCGGAAAATATACGTAATCAAGTTATGCCTTTGCAGGGACATGCCGTCCGCTTTCAAAATGCTTATGATGATGCGTTTCAGCCACTATCAAAGCCTTTATTAAAATTACATCAAAACCTGAAACAGTCTTTTGATCCCAGTGGTATTTTAAATCCTGGCCGCCTGTATAAAAATTTATAACTCCAGATATTGATGCTTTATTATTGACACACTATGCAAACACAAATAATTGAACAATTTTTAAATACACCACAGGGCAAAGAGGCAAATGATATTCTGCGTACTTGTGTTCATTGTGGTTTTTGTACGGCAACCTGTCCTACTTATCAATTAATGGGGGATGAGCTGGATGGTCCAAGGGGACGTATTTATTTAATCAAGCAGATTTTGGAAGGTAATAAGGTTAGTGAAAAAACACAAACTCATCTTGATCGCTGTTTGACTTGCCGTTCTTGTGAAACCACTTGTCCTTCCGGAGTACAATATGGACGTTTAATTGATATTGGCCGGGAACTGGTTGAGAAAAAAGTAGTTCGTGATCCTGTCTCCCGTCTCAAACGTTATGCCCTGAGAAAGATTATACCCTATCCGCAACGATACTCTGCTTTACTGGCTATTGCATATCTTATTAAACCTGTTTTGCCTGCTTCGCTTAAGCAAAAAATTCCAGATAAATCTGACGTTCAAAAACCTGGTGTTCAAAAATCAGGGACTCAACAAACATTATTAAATGATAAACCAGTGCGGAAAATGCTGCTCCTGGAAGGTTGTGTGCAAAGTGTCTCAACGCCTGCAACTAATATTTCAGCGAAAAATATTTTTCAAAAACTGGGTATTGATCTTTTCTCTGTGCCATCAGCGGGTTGCTGCGGGGCAGTGAGTCATCATTTATCGGCTCAGGAAGAAGGGCTTGATTTTATGCGTAATAATATCGATGCCTGGTGGCCCTATCTGGAAAGAAAAGAGGGTGAAGAAAAAATAATTGAGGCCATTGTTATTTCTGCCAGCGGTTGTAGTGCACAGGTAAAAGAATATGGTCATCTTTTAAGACATGATAAAAATTATGCCCGCAAGGCACAATATGTTAGTGAACGGGCAAAAGATATCAGTGAAATTTTAAGAGATGAAATTCATTGGGATAATAAAATAAATTGTTCTGGTAAAAAGATTGCTTTTCATAGCCCATGTACTTTACAGCATGGTCAAAAACTCGATGGTGTTGTGGAAACTATTTTACAATACGCAGGTTTTGAATTAACACAAGTAAATGATGCTCATCTTTGCTGCGGCTCGGCAGGAACCTATTCCATTATGCAGCCGGAACTTTCGCAAAAGCTGTTACATAATAAACTTGATGCGCTGCAGAAACATTCACCGGAAATGATTGTGACGGCAAATATTGGCTGTCAGATGCACTTGCAGAGCAGCTCAAGCCTGCCGGTAAAACACTGGATTGAATTATTGGATGAATTAATCCCCTCGCCTGCGATTTTTTAACACGGGTTTTAAACGTTGCGCCATACTGCGCAATAATTCCTCTGTTGTTTGCCAGTCAATACAGGCATCGGTCACTGAAACACCATAGTCAAGCTGACTCAGATCATCCGGGATTGACTGATTGCCTTTGTGTAAGTGACTTTCAAGCATAATGCCTATTATGGATTCATTACCTTCAAGGATTTGTTGTACTACATCGTTAGCGACTAAAGGTTGTAATTCAGGCTGTTTGCTGGAATTGCCGTGACTGCAGTCTACCATCAGGTTTCCTGGTAAACCGGCATCATCCAATGCCTTTTCACTCAGTGCAACACTGACTGAATCATAATTAGTTTTCTTGCCGCCACGTAAAATAATATGACCACATTTATTTCCCAGGGTTGTCAGCTGTACTACCTGACCTTTCTGGTTAATGCCCAAAAAATGATGCGGTTCAGAAACAGAATGCAGGGCGTTAATAGCCACACCCAGATTACCATCGGTACCGTTTTTAAATCCAACGGGCATGGAAAGCCCGCTGGCCATTTCTCTGTGAGTTTGAGACTCAGTTGTTCGTGCGCCAATTGCCGCCCAGGAAAATAAATCTGATAAAAACTGTGGAGTGACCGGGTCAAGCGCTTCAGTGCCGACGGGTAGCTCAAACTCGGCCAGCCAGAGCAGGAGTTCACGTGCTTTTTGCAGACCAAGCTGGACATTAAAACTACCGTTTAAATCCGGATCGTTGATCATTCCTTTCCAGCCTACCGTGGTTCTGGGTTTTTCAAAATAAATCCGCATGACAATCAACAGGGTGTCACTCAACTCATCACTGAGCGCCTTAAGCCGGCGGGCATATTCTTTGGCAGATTGAATATCGTGAATGGAACAAGGTCCGGTAATAACCAGAAGCCGATGATCCTTGCCGGTCAGAATATTGCGAATATCCTGACGCCCCTGTAAGACAGTTTGCTCAGCTTTTTTACTGATAGGAAGCTGATTTTTTAATTCACTGGGTGTTGTTAAGACATTTTCAGCAACTATATTGGTGTTATTTATATTGTCTGTGCTCATAAATAGGTCTGTCTCAGCTTAATGTTTGTTAAAAGTTTAATGTTTTCCATGTTTAAGTGACAATAATAACACGTAAGGCATCCAATCTTGGTTTAACAGAATCAAAAATTTCTTCCAGTGATTGTAGTTGTCGGTCAAAGAAGTCAATTTCTTCACGGCGGATATTTGGATTAACCTGAGCCAGGGCTTTGAGGCGGTTGGTTTCATTGACTAAAGTCTGCTGGCTGGCATCTTTTGCCGATTGTAAAACCTGCGGTGTTTGCTGTGCACAGAGAGTTTCTGCTTTGCTTGTCATGTGCTGTAGAGTTTCTTGTTTGACTTTGATAATCTGCTGGGCAGTCTGGGTGTTGATACTATCGCCAGTCGGTATTATTTCCTGATGTTCAATCGATTGTGTCAGTTCCTGACCACGTTCATTAACTACAATTCGAATCGTAGTGGGTGGTAAATAACGATGGGCCTGCAGGGATTCATGAGCACTGGTTTCCAGTAAGAACAGGCATTCTAATAATAAAGAGCCGGGTTGTGGGCGTATTTGCGGGTTTAAGTAACTCATAGTTGAACTGTCTAAAGTTGTCATTGCAGTATTACCCATTTCACTGCTGCTGATCATATCCATGGCTGTTCTAACCATAGGATGTTCCCAGGTAAAAAACTGCATGTCTTCATTTGCCAGAGCAATTGAGCGATCATAAGTAACAGTCAGACCATCATCGGGCAGTCCGGGAAATTGGTTGAGCATATGATCACCCGGTGACAAAATATAACAATGTTCACTATGCTCTGAATGATCGACACCGATAGCATCAAATAGATCGTCCATATATTGAAATAATAAAGCAGAGTTATCTGCTTTTTCAGCCAGAGATTTTAAGTTGTCAGCCGCTGGTTGACGACAGGAATTGTATTCTAATAATTTGTCTCTGCCCTCATGTAAAGCATTATTAAGTTTTTGATGCAGAGATTTGCTTTGCTGAATCAGATTAGTCACATCAGGAGAGTCTATGGAAGTGATTCTATCGGAACAGTGTATTTGCATCAAAGTCTTTTCTAATTGTGACTGTACCTGAGTAAAAACATTATGACCGGCAGGGCAGGTTTGTTCAAAAGCATTTAAGCCTTCATGGTACCAGTGAAACAGAATCTCCTGTGCGCTGTTTTCCAGATAGGGAACATGAATTCTAATAGCTTGGGTCTGGCCAATGCGATCCAGACGACCAATGCGCTGTTCCAGAAGATCAGGATTCAACGGCAGATCAAATAACACCATCTGGTGTGCAAACTGAAAGTTACGTCCTTCACTGCCAATTTCAGAGCAGATTAAAACGGGTGCTCCATGTTCCGGATCGGCAAAAAAGGCTGCTGCCCGATCCCGTTCAATCAGATTGAGTCCTTCATGAAAGACTGCGGCATAAAGACCAAATTGCTGTTTTAGTGTTGCGGCCAGGTCAATGGCATTCTGTGCGTTAGCTGTAATAACTAAAATTTTATTATCGTTTGAGTTTTGTTCATTGTGTCTGAGATTAAGCAGCCAGTCGCCCAGCCATTTTACTCGGGGGTCTATCTGAGTCCAGTTCAAAAACTGCTTCGATTTCTCAGTGTTGATCTGGTAAAGCAATTCAGGAAAAAGAACCAGATTGGAAAAGACATTATCTTGAACCTCGTGAAGTTCCTGAATAAACTGCGCCAGTAATTGCTGATATTCTTCGGGAAATTTCTGAGCATGGGCAAATACTTTTCTGCTGGGAAAACCTTTGACCGTCGTTCGGGTATTGCGAAATAACACCCGACCTGTTCCGTGACGATCGAGCATATGTTCTATTAAAGTTTGTTTGTCACTCTGTGTCAGTTCTTCATTGATACTCTTATCAATTTTTTCATCAACATTTTCATCAATAAAGTCATTTAGAATATGTTGAGTCATTGCATCAAACGGTTGATTTGATAACAGGGCTTCCATGGCATGAGCAATGGGACGATAACCTTTGTCTTCTGCAATAAAAGCATCCAGATCAGGAAATCGATCCGGATCAAGCAGGCGCAGGCGGGCGAAGTGACTGGCAACACCTAGTTGTTCGGGTGTGGCTGTTAATAATAAAACACCCTGTATCTGTTGAGTCAGCTGTTCTATTAATTGATATTCATGACTGGATTTTTCTGCTGACCATTGCAGATGGTGGGCTTCATCGACAATCAGCAGGTCCCATTCACCCTCCAGAACCTGTTGATAGTAAGTATTATTTTTTGTCAGAAACTCCAGACTGCATAAGACCAGCTGTTCGTTAAGAAAAAGATTTTCTGATGGGGCGTTCTCGTCAGCCATTGCCTGGCAGCGGCGTTCATCAAAAATACTGAACATTAAATTAAAACGGCGCAGCATTTCCACCAGCCACTGGTGCATCAGGCTTTCAGGAACAATGATCAGTACCCGTTGCGCTCGTTCATTGAGTAATTGATGATGCAGGATCAATCCTGCTTCAATTGTTTTTCCCAAACCAACTTCATCGGCCAGCAAAACTCTGGGAGCATAACGATTGGCCACTTCATGAGCAATATACATTTGATGGGGTATTAAACTGGTGCGGCAGCCGGTCAGACCGGATAATTCAGAATGGCTTAATTGATTAAGTTCCTGCAGAGTTTGATAGCGTAGTTCAAACCAGCGATTTTTATCAATCTGGCCACTGAACAGACGTTCAGCCGGCCGGTTAAGCTGGGTGGAATGATCCAGCTGCTGTTCGTTCAGTATGACTATTTCACCATCTGAATTGGTGCCGCTATAAGTCAGCAGTCCTGCTGCTTCTGAAACACTGACAATTTCAATGCTTTCACCACTGACTGATTTTATCTGTTCGCCCTGAGTATAAAATACCCGTGCCAGAGGCGCATTTTGTTTTGCATAAGTTCGTGTTTCACCGCTTGCTGCAAAGGATATTGTAACGGTTCGGTGTTCAGAGGTGACAATAGTGCCGAGGCCTAATTGTAATTCTGCACTGCTGATCCAGCGCTGGCCGGGGATAAATTCTTCCACAAAGATTCTAAATTCAGTAAGTTCCTCTCCCTATGGGAGAGGGTGAGGGGGAATAATTAGTTGTAAACACGGATCAAATCAGGAACCTCTTTACTGGCTTTTTCCATTTGATCTTCAAGGTCAACCGGATTAGGTACACTAATTGAAGGTACATACCAGCCGCCGGGCATTTCACCTAATTCATCAGGTGCGGAAATCAGGTCTTCCCACATAATAGCTAAACCTTCTTTTGGATCGCCGGGATTAACCCAGTCAGCAGGGCTTTGGTTTTTAAATGGCAGTTCTTTTCGGTTCCATAAACTGTCACGACCACCAAAAGGCCAGGTTTCCCAGGGTGCTGTGTCACGATTAAACGGGCCAAAGCCGAAATTATCCATTGGATTATTGCCACTGAAAGGACCGGAATTTTGTGAACCACGATTATAAGGTGAACCATAAGGTGCTGGTCCGCCCGGTCCCATAGGTCTAGCACCTGCCATTGGTGCTGGTCCGCCCGGTCCCATAGGTCTTGCACCTGGCATTGGTGCTGGTCCGCCCGGTCCCATAGGTCCTGCACCTGTCATTGGTGCTGGTCCGCCTGGTCTCATAGGTCCTGCACCTGTCATT
>Ga0209013_10000913_pt1 | contig 27116 bp, 22 predicted proteins | sample Cruoilmetagenom2_FD_187291 | JGI IMG/M metagenome (GOLD analysis project Ga0209013, IMG submission 187291) | Oil polluted marine microbial communities from Coal Oil Point, Santa Barbara, California, USA - Sample 2 (SPAdes) (version 2) | ecosystem: Environmental > Aquatic > Marine > Oil seeps ...
CGGGATGCCACCGATCTCCACTGGCGTGGCCGCACCCAGGTTGGTGCCGGGCGCCATCGCCGAGATATGGCTGGCGTAGAGTATGTAGGTCCCGGCGCTGGCGGCGCGGGCACCACCGGGTGTCACGTAAGTGGCCACCGGCACCGGTGACACCAGGATCTCCTGGATGATGTCACGCATGGCCGTATCCAGCCCGCCCGGTGTATCCATTCGCAGGATGACCAGGCCAGCGCCCTGTTCACGCGCATCTTCCAGGCCGCGTTGAATGTAATCCGCGGTTGCAGGGCCGATTGCGCCGTCAATATCCAGCACCACGGCCACCCGCTCATTGGCCAGCGGGTACCAGGCCGGTGCCAGCACCAGCAACATCAGCAGGGCATACCAGGGAAACCGTACCTGCAATCTTTTAAACATGGTACTTCTACATTAGCACAAGCCGACGACGTAACCATGAAAACAGTGGCATACTCGAAAGGCACTTACTTAATGATCTTGCCACGGAAGCACACGGAATGGCACGGAAGAAAAATGCCTTAATAGAATTATTTCCGTGTTTTTCCGTGTGCTTCCGTGGCCAATTGGGTTTTTTATTGATGATGCCTCATAAGCAAGTACCGTGCGTGCAGATACTTCTATCTGCCTGCTTGCGGGGCATCGTCTACACTTAAAATAGCTATCGGATTACGACAGGGAGTGAAGATGTTGCAACGGTATTCATTATTCTGGATTGGTGTTGTGCTGCTGCTATTGCAGGCATCTGCAGCATCGGGTGACGAGTATGCAGATGCCCGTCAGAACCTTGTTGATATCATCGAGCAGGATGTACGCGACACCAGTCTGTACATTGACAAGGAGGCACTGGACTCACGCGTGATGGCGGCGATGGGCAGGGTGCCGCGGCACGAGTTTGTCCCCGCTATACAACGTCACAGGGCCTATACCAACCGGCCGCTGCCCATTGGTCACGGACAAACCATTTCACAGCCCTACATCGTTGCCCTGATGAGTGACCTGATCAAGCCGCAGGCCGACGACAGGGTGCTGGAACTCGGTACCGGTTCCGGCTACCAGGCAGCGATACTGGCTGAACTCACCGGGCAGGTCTACAGCATCGAGATTATCGAGGCACTGGGCAAGCAGGCGGACGAGCGGCTGTCCCGGCTGGGGTATGACAATGTCACGCTGCGCATTGGTGACGGTTATTATGGCTGGGAAGAATATGCTCCTTTCGATGCCATCGTGGTCACGGCTGCTGCCAGTCACGTGCCACCACCACTGGTGGCGCAACTCAAACCCGGTGGCCGCATGATCATCCCGGTCGGTAGCCGCTTTCTCACCCAGCAACTGGTGTTAATCGAGAAGGATGCCGACGGGCAACTCATCACCCGGCAGATTTTACCCGTCAAGTTCGTCCCGCTCACCGGGGAACACGATTAACCCGCCGGTTGCACCCGCCCGGCAACGGTTACCCTGGTTGTCGGTCGCCCTGGTCTCTGCGACGGCGCTTGCCTACGAAGTGCTGCTCATGCGCCTGTTTTCGATCGTCCAGTGGCACCACTTTGCCTACATGATGATCAGCCTGGCGCTGCTTGGCTACGGTGTCAGTGGTGCCTTTCTCATGTTGCTGCAACGTCCCCTGTTACAGCGTTTTGCCACCAGTTACATCATCAACCTCATGTTTTTCGGTATGAGTTCGGCGGGCTGTTTCCTGCTCGCACAACACATTCCCTTCAATGCCGAGGAAGTGCTCTGGGATCCACGGCAGACGGTCTGGTTACTGGGTACCTATCTGTTACTCGCGGTGCCTTTCTTTTTTGCTGCCAATGCCATCGGGCTGGCACTGATTCATTATCGTGACCGCCTGTCGCGCATCTATGCGGCCGATTTGCTGGGTGCCGGCCTGGGGAGTATCGGCATCCTGCTGTTGTTGTTTGTGGTCATGCCGGTGCAGGCCCTGACCGTGCTCGGACTGCTGGGTATCGGTGCTGCCCTGGTTGCTGTTTGGGAACTTCAGCAAAGGCTAACTATTGTCTGGCTGTTAATGCCACTGGCTGCCGCACTGCTGCTGATGCCTGCCCAGTGGAGTACGCTGGACATGTCACCCTACAAGGGCCTTAGCCAGACGTTGCTGGTCAAGGATACCCGCATTATTGCGGAACGCTCCAGCCCGCTGGGTCTGCTTAGTGTGGTGGAAAGCCCGACGATTCCGCTGCGCCATGTCCCTGGTCTGAGTCTGAATGCGACCACGGAACCGCCGGCACAACTGGGCGTGTTCACCGACGGTGACGGACTGTCCGTTATTAGCCGTTATAGCGGTGACCGACAGACGCTGGCGCATCTCGACCAGCTGACCTCGGCACTGCCATACCACTTGCGGCCGATCAAGCGGGCACTGATTCTCGGTGCCGGTGGCGGCGCCGATGTGTTGCAGGCTCTTTATCATCACACAACAAACATCGATGCGGTTGAACTGAACCCGCAGTTCGCCCGCCTGGTGAGCACGGACTACGCTGATTTCGCCGGTCACCTCTACCAGCAACCGGGCGTCACATTACACATTGCCGAGGCGCGCAGTTTTGTCACCGGCAGTCCGGGACACTATGACCTCATCCAGGTCTCGTTACTGGACTCCTTCAGCGCTTCTGCCTCGGGGCAGTATGCACTGAGCGAAAATCATCTCTACACCACCGAGGCACTGACTGAATCCCTGCAGAAACTGGCACCGGACGGTTACCTTTCCATTACACGCTGGATAAAACTGCCGCCCCGGGACACACTGAAGCTGTTTGCTACCGGCATCGCTGCCTTGCGTGCCAGTGGTGTCTCTGAACCGGGGCAGCAACTGATCCTGATCCGCGGCTGGCAAACCAGTACCCTGCTGATCAAGAACGGTACTGTCAGTGAGCAGGACCTTGAGCAATTACGCACATTTTGTGCGGCACGTTCCTTTGACGTCGCTTACTACCCCGGCATTACGCGTGACCAGAGCAACCGTTACAACCGTCTGCGTGAGGCCTGGTTCCATGATGCTGCCGCGGCGTTGCTGGGGGGGGAGGGAGCACGTTTTCTGGATGACTACAAATTCAACCTGCGCCCGGCCAGTGATGACCAGCCGTATTTCTTCCACTTCTTCAAGTGGCGGACACTGTCGGAAGTCATGCAACTGCGTGAGCGGGGCGGGGCACCGCTAACCGATGCCGGTTACCTGGTGATGGTGGCGACATTGACACAGGCGGTGATTGCCAGCCTGCTGCTGATTCTGTTGCCGATCTGGATTTACCAGCGGCGCAGCAACCCGGTGAAACAAGGCGTGCGTCGATCAATGGTGATGGGGTATTTCTTTATTCTAGGGCTGGCCTTTCTGTTTATCGAAATCGCCTTCATCCAGAAATTTCTGCTGTTTCTGCATCACCCGCTGTATGCAATCGCGGTGGTGCTCAGCAGTTTTCTGGTGTTCTCGGGGCTCGGCAGTGCCTGGCTGGGACGTGTATCATCGGGCAGTCGCAGCAGGGTGCTGAGTCAGGCCATCACGGGTATTGTCGTGGTTGGCACGCTGTACCTGCTGTCGCTTGGCAGCCTGCTGGAACAATTGGCAGCCTTGCCCGATGTTATGCGTATCGTGATCTGCGCTGCCCTCATCGCACCGCTGGCATTCTGCATGGGCATGCCGTTCCCGCTGGGCCTTGCCCGATTATCAGACTACGCACCCGATCTTATTCCCTGGGCCTGGGCGATAAATGGCTGCGCATCCGTGATCAGTGCGGTACTGGCGGCACTGCTGGCCATTCATCTGGGGTTCGCCACGGTCATTGCCGTGGCACTGGTATTGTATGCGTTGGCCCTGTGGGTGTTTCCGGGGCCTTGCAAGGAATGACCAGCCGTCACGGAATAGCAATATGCTGTGGGAGCGCCGTCCCCGGCGCTCCCACAAGATACTCAGGGATGGTGCTGTTATGGATTGAGCGGCTGCGTGATTGAGAAGGCACCGCGAATATCACCCTCCTTGTATCCCATCGCCTGGTCATGCGGGTAAAGTGTTTCAAGACGCGTCCTTGTGACTGAGTCCACTTGCTCGCCATGACAGGCCAGGCACAGCCCGGCGGTCGGAATCGCCTTCATATAACGCAGCTTGCGGGTGCCATCCTGTTTGACGACCTCGTAGAACTCCATCTTCATGGGATCTTCGCCGGCGCGCTTGCGTTCCTCGAAAGATTCAAGCACCGAGCGTTCCCAGGCATCGGGCGCATTTTCCGGATTACGTGCCTTGAGGCTGGTCCGTCCAACATCCCAGCCATTGCGGGCGCTGTAAGTGTTCGCGATGCCCGGTGCCGTCAGGTTGCAGACACTGACGGCATTAATTGGACCACCTTCCTGCATGCCCGCCTGCAACTCCTTCTTCAGGATTTGCATGAATTCCTTCACCGTTGCCCGGCTGTCAGCAACTTCCGCGGCATACTTGTCAGCGGCGTAACTATTCAGGCTGATTACAGCCAGTCCAAGCGTAATAACTGTCAGTAAACGTTGCATGTAAAACCTCTGTTTTGTGTCCGTCCGTGAAGAGTCAGCCGCATAGTGTGAATGAATCGGTGTTGAGTAGAATTGACCCTTGTCAAGTATCCGGCATTCTTGCCTATGATAGCGTTGCTAGAACAGACCGCTCGCAGTAACCGATTTACCAATGACCTTGATGTAGGAGTTGATCCCGGTTTTGACGGACGTTTCCGTCGTTTCGGTAATCGTGGACCAGACGCGTTTGTTGGTCGCTGCATCGAACACCGTGGTCTCGACGGTGGCTATGTTGTATTCGGTCGTGTAGCCCGGGGTGCTGATGGCTGAATAACCGCCACCGTAATAACCGTAATAACCATAACCGTAGCGACCACCGTAACCACCCGGCACATAGACCGTACCGGGTGTGTAGACGGTCTCCTTGCGGGTATCGACCAGGCGTATGACCATGACACTGTCAGCACCGGCTTTCCTGATGGCGGTATTGGTCGTGGCTTCATCCAGCACATTGTTATCCGGATACAGGTTACTGGCGGATTCTGCATTAATGCCTTCTGCCTTGAGGGCATCGACCAGCTTCTGTTCAAGAAGATTTCGGTAAACCGGCTCCTTGAGTACGGCCATGACCAGCACCTTGCTGAAGGTATGTGCCTGAGATTCGTCACTCCATATATTCAGGGTCTCGGTTGTCTGGCAAGCGGACAGCAGCAGGGTGCAGCACAACAGGAATAATCGGGTTTTCATAGACAGGTGATCCGGAGAATGATTGTTACCGGGAGCGTACCATTACCCGGCTTATTTGGTAAGATTTAAACGGTTGTCATTATGATAAAAACGAATCCATTTAACGGGACCGGCTCCCTGTACCATGATCTGCTCCGGCAGGACCAGGCGCATATCTGGCACCCTTACAGCGCGATGGGTGCAGGGCAGCCGGTTTATCCGGTCGTGTCCGCACAGGGTGTGCGCCTGACGCTGGCCGACGGCCGCGAACTCATCGACGGGATGTCATCCTGGTGGTGTGCCATCCACGGCTACAATCATCCGGAATTGAATGCCGCTATCGAGAAACAGCTCGATGAGATGGCACATGTCATGTTCGGCGGGCTGACCCATCCGGCGGCTGTAAAACTTGCCGGTAAACTCGTGGCGCTGACACCGGAACCCTTGCAGTCCGTGTTTTTTTGCGACTCCGGTTCAGTGTCCGTGGAAGTGGCCATGAAGATGGCAATCCAGTACTGGCATGCCTGCAACAAGCCGGACAAGCAGCAGTTTCTCACCATCCGCGGTGGTTATCACGGCGACACCCTGGGTGCCATGTCAGTGTGTGATCCGGTCACTGGCATGCACTGTCTGTTCAGCGGTGTACTGGCACAACAGTTGTTCGTTGATTCCCCGGGCTGCCGTTTCGGGGAACCTTGCCGGAATCAGGACATCGAAGCCTTTGAACAGCAACTTGCAAAGAATCGTCATCGTATTGCAGCCGTCATCATGGAACCGATCGTACAGGGTGCGGGTGGCATGCGTTTTTATTCGGCAGATTACCTGCGGCGCGTGCGAGCCCTGTGTAATGAATACGGCGTATTACTGATTCTGGATGAAATTGCCACCGGTTTTGGACGCACCGGGAAGCTGTTTGCGTGTGAACACGCCGGCGTGGTGCCCGATATTCTGTGCGTGGGCAAGGCACTGACCGGAGGTTATCTGACGCTGGCGGCGACACTGACGACGACCCATGTCAGCGATACCATCAAGCGCGGCGAGCCGGGCGTGTTCATGCACGGTCCCACCTTTATGGCCAATCCACTGGCCTGTGCCGTTGCGCTGGCCAGTATCGAGCTGCTGCTGAATTCACCGTGGCAGGCGCGTATTGCCGATCTTGAGCAGGGGCTGCGCGAAGGACTGGAGCCGTGCAGGACGCTGGCCGGGGTCGCTGATGTCAGGGTGCTGGGCGCCATTGGTGTGGTTGAACTGACCGAGCCGGTGGATATGAACGCGATTACCGGGCAGTTTGTCGCCGCCGGTGTCTGGGCGCGGCCCTTTGGCAAGCTGGTCTACCTGATGCCACCCTATGTTATTAACAGGCAGGACCTGGCAACGCTGACGCGCGCAGTTACTGATATCGTGGCAAGGAAACGCTAATGCCCCTCCAGAAAGAATAAATCTCGCCAAGACGCAAAGATCGCAAAGTTATGACTTATTGTTATAAAAGCATAAATAATTCTTTCTTGGCGTCTTTGCGCCTTGGCGAGAGAAACAGGGGTTATACTTAAAGGACACACGTAGAAATGCGGGGTATGTTATTACTGTATATGATAAATATCTATATTCCAGCAAGCGTTAGCGCATTTCTGATTGCGCTACTGTTCGCATCAGCGGCTAATGCGACAACCGAAGCCTTGCTTGACCAGCTGCGCAGCGATCATGCGGCCATGGTATCTGCCGAGCAGGATTTTCATAGCCGCCGCAACCGTGGCATCCTGAACGGCAATGAAGCGGCTGACTATGCAAGCTATGTGGCGGGCCTGCACCGGCGTGTCGCGGAGGACTGCCTGGCGCTGGCGGAGCAGGGCGTTTTGGTGCCAGCCGACCTGGACTGCCCGAACGATTCATCGGCATTGATCGCACCGGCGGCCATCGATCAGGCAACCGAACAGACCGGTGCAGAAGCAACACAGGCACTCGATGCCGAGTTGTCTACCGGCCTGGGTGAGTTCGATGAAATGCTGTTGCGTGAGCAGGAGCGAGTGAAAGCGGCGGCGCCACGTACCGATGCCGGGGGTGGAGGGGGAGGTGGCGCAGGCAGCAGTGCCGCGAGTTCTGGCGCTACAGAGCAGGCGGACTTCGGCACAGCCTCCCAGGCAACCTACGGTGAAGGTGCCGGTCCGGGATCGCCCCGATCAGCCGGCAAGACCAGTGCACCACCCGGCACACCGGACGGCAGTGATGATGATGTGGTGGCCCGCCAGTTACGGGAGGCTGCCGAAAAAGAGACTGATCCGGAGCTGCAGAAAAAGCTCTGGGAAGAGTATCGCAAGTACAAGGAAGGGACCTTTTGAAGTACTCCATCAATATAATCTTTTCGGAGTACTAGGCTGTATACCATGAACATACGTTACCTGTTGCCCGTATATGTAGTTATCACCCTGCTGGGCGGGTGTAGTGCGCTGGGGCCGACGCATGATGTGAAAGGCCCCGTGCCGGTGAACAAAGCCCTAACCGAGATACCGGAAAACCAGCTGCTGGACGTCTGGATCGAGCTGTTCGATCCGGGAGAGCTCCCGGACGATGAAGACGAGGCCATGGGGCTGTCCATGGATATACGTGAAGCCGAGGCACGCTACATGCCGGAGCAATTGCGAACCACCATGGAAAATACCGGTTACTGGGGGGCCGTACGGGTAGTGCCACAAAACACAGAGGGGAGTGAATTACTGGTACGGGGGAAGATCCTCGCATCCGACGGTGAACAGCTGGTGTTGCAGATCAAGGCATTTGATGCAAGCGGTCGTGAATGGTTTGACCGCGCCTATAAAGAAAGAATCATGGAAGGGGTCTACAAGGCCCGCCGCCTGATCAGAAACCCGCCCGATCATGATGTGTTCCATTCGCTCTACAATACCATCGCCAATGACCTGGCCGAGTTTCGCCGCACGTTGACCGCAAGAGACATTGCGACAATTCGCCGGGTCGCGGAACTGCGTTTTGCGGCTGACCTGTCACCCGAGGCCTTTGCCGATAATCTGCAGGTCGATGAAAAAGGACACTACACGGTTTTACATTTACCGGCTGCCGATGATCCGATGTACCAGCGGGTACTTGCAATACGTGAGCGGGATTTTCTCCTCATAGATACCCTGAACGGCCACTTCGACAACTTTTGCCGTGAAATGGAAGTGCCCTATAACGAGTGGCGCAGGGCACGCGGTGAAGAAGCGGCCGCCCTGCGCAAGGTTGAGAGTGACGCGATGAAACGCAAGTTACTGGGTGTGGCCGCCATACTCGGGGCGATTGCGCTCGAGGCATCCAATAACGGTAACTACAATACCTCTGTATTGCGCGATACGCTGGTGCTGGGCGGCGCCTATGCGATTAAAACCGGTTTTGACAAGGACTCGGAAACCGATATTCACCGCGATAGCATTATCGAGCTGGATGAATCTTTCTCCACGGAAGCCCGTCCACTGGTAGTCGAAGTAGAGGGGGAGACTCATGAGTTGACAGGTTCTGCCGAGGTGCAATACAGCAAGTGGCGGGCATTGCTGAAACGCATCTATATTTCTGAAACCGGGTTTACGGGCTCTTGAGCAGGACGATTGTTGAATGCCCGTCAAACCACTGCATGAACCAGCAAAAGATACGGTATTAACCCCGCCGGGCAAGGGCTCCATACAGCGTTCAGATGAAGCTGGGCATTACCGTATGCTCTGGATTGCACTGGCTGCCGTACTGGTACTCGGACTGGCCGTCATCTTTATTTTACCCTCGGTGATACAGTCACCTCAGCAGGCAGCTATACCCGCAGACCCCATTGTCATGCCGGGCGTCGAGTCCCGCGACGTGGCAAACCAGACTATGCAGGACTGGTTGCAGCTGCGCGCCCGACTGGAACTCGCGCAGGCTTCACGCTGGGGTGAGCCTGTTTGGGGTCAGTCGGCACAGGCGGCTGACAGCGGAGCTCGTATGCTTGCACAGCGGCAATTCAGTGCAGCCGCCCACCATTATGAGCAGGCATTGCAGGGCCTGGAACAACTTGAGAGTGAACGCAATATGCGTTTGGCTACAGCGCTCGCAACTGCGAAGCAGGCCCTTGCAAACAACCAGCTTGAAACAGCGGTCGAGCAATTCGAGCTGGCGCTGGCCATAGAGACAGAAAATCAGGATGCGCGTTTTGGACTGGCCCGGTCACAAGCACGTCCGGCAGTGTTACAAAACATGGCAGCAGGTGAACATGCCGAGGCAGGCGGTGATCTCGTGGCTGCACAAGTTGCCTACCAGGAAGCGGCCTTACTGGATCCCGGGTACGAGCCGCCCACCACGGCATTCAATCGTGTCTCTGAAGCGCTGGATGCGGGGGCCTTTCAGGATGCCATGACACGTGCATTGACGGCCCTGGACAGGGGGCAATCAGGTGCTGCCGAAAAGGCTTTAACAGAGGCGAGCATGTTACGTCCGTCAGATGTGGCCGTTATCGATGCCCGGCAGCGTCTCGCAGAGGCGCGGCAGCAGACGCGCTTAAACAGTTTGCGACAGCAGGCGGCAGCACAGGTCAAGGCTGAAAACTGGCCGGGTGCCAGTGTCGTTTACAGGAAAGTGCTGGCGCTGGACAGCATGGCAGGATTTGCACGCGCCGGGCTTGAAAAGGCTGAAGCACGGATGGAATTAAACAGGCAGTTCGATCATTACCTGAGGAAACCCGAACGATTGTATGCGGCGGAACCCCTGGCAAATGCCAGGCAGTTATTATCCGCGGTCAACAGTGCACCGGCAGATGAACCAAAACTGGAAAAAAAGATAACCACCCTGCAGCGCCTGGTGACACAGGCAAGTGCGCCGGTGATGGTCACTCTGCAGTCGGACGGGGAAACTGATGTCTCGATTTACCACGCCGGTCAGCTGGGTGCCTTCATGAGCCTGCAACTCGAGTTGTTACCAGGCACCTATACCGTCGTCGGTACCCGTTCCGGTTACCGGGACATCCGCAAACAGCTGTCGGTAAAGCCGGGGAAACCTAATGTCGCTTTGAGCATCCGCTGCGAGGAAATGATTTGAGCCGCATCTATGCAATTCATGATGCGCGAGGTGAACGCCAGCGGGATGAGCAGGCGTTACCGTTAAGTGTTGGTGGTGAGGCGGCTGGCGACATTGTTATACCCGGTGTGCCCGCTGAACAACTGGTGGCGCATATCGCAGTATCGGATGGACATGCCTATATCCAGACGGCAGATGAACAGGTACCGATGTTTCATAACCATGAACACCTGAGCGGCTCGCAGTGGCTGAAATCAGGTGATGAGGTACAGCTGGGCGATGCCGTCATGAGCTGGACAGTGCAGGGTGACGTGGTCATCATCAGGACACAGACACGGTCTCTTTCTGCCCCTGTCACCCCGCCCGCCGAAGCCTCACCGGAACCTCGGCTGGTGCCGCCGAAACAGGCGATCCCCGATGTGATAAAGCCGGCTTCGCAAGGGGGTGGCCCACGCAAGTGGCGTTGGGTCGTGGTTGCCGTCTTTGTGCTGTTACTGCTGGCGTCAGCGTTCGTCCTGCTGGCGACGCCCGTTACCGTACACGTGACACCGGAACCCACGCGGCAATCCATTCACGGTTTCCCGCCGCCGGTGCTGGTCGGTGACCGGCGGCTGGTTTTGCCCGGCCGCTATACCGTGAAGGCTGGCCGGGAAGGCTACCATGACCTGCAAGTGGAAATTGATGTCGAGCCGGGTGGTTTACAGACGTTCACATTAGCACTTGAGGAGCTGCCCGGACGTGTCCGTTTCCAACTTCAGCCGCAGGTCGATTACCGCGTATTTGTTGATGAGGTACTGTTCCCGACAGATGCGGCTGGAGTGACCGGAATAGCAGGCGGTTCTCATCAACTGCGTATCGCGACCGATCGTTATCGGCCAGTGAGTGCACAGGTCGAAATTACCGGTCATGGCCAGGTACAGCAGTTTGCATACAAGCTGCAGCCCGGTTGGGCCGATGTCAGTGTCGATAGCGAACCTGCAGGTGCGGCCGTGCAGATCAATGGTGTCATGCAGGGGGTGACCCCGCTGGTGATCGAGGTAATGGCGGGTGAGCATCGTATCGAGGTGTCGCTGGATAAATATAAACCCGTGTCGTTGCCGCAAGAGATTACAGCGGGCACGGATGTGCAGCTGAACAATATCGTACTGGTACCCGCGGATGGTCAGCTGTCGGTGAGTAGCAAACCGGCCGGTGCGACCATTAGTGTGGCGGGTGTCTTTTATGGCACTACGCCGGCGACACTGTCGTTGAGTTCCGTGGAGCAGCATAGCGTGCGCCTGAGCAAGCCGGGTTACCGGCAGGTCGATAAGCTTGTCAGGTTGGTGCCGGACGAATCGCAGCAACTGGTGGTCACCTTGTCACCGGAATATGGCATTGTCTTTGTGACTGCACGACCGGCAGATGCCTTGCTGAAGATTGATGGCAAGCCGAGCGGTGATGCAACACAACGTCTGCGACTGACAACACGCCCGCATACCCTGGCATTCAGCAAGCCGGGTTACGTATCACGGCAGGTCACCGTGACACCACACACTGGCGTCAGCAAGAATATCGATGTCCGCCTGAAGACAGAGGCACAGGCTGTGGCGGACAAAAAGGCAGCCAGCATGCCTGCGATACGCAAGACATCAGCGGGTCAGCGACTACGTTTAATCAAGCCCGCAGGCAGTTTTCGAATGGGTGCCTCACGCCGGGAGGCCGGCCGACGTGCCAACGAGAGTGCCCGGCTGGTACAACTGGTGCGGCCATTTTACCTGGCTGAAAAAGAGGTAACGAACGCGTCGTATCGACGCTTCAAGTCTGCACATGATTCCGGACAGGCAGATGGCGCGTCTCTTGATGCCGAAGCGCAACCGGTCGTGAACGTCAATTGGGACGATGCGGCCCGCTACTGTAACTGGCTAAGCAAGAAAGACGGCTTGCAGCCAGCCTACCGTGAAGACAACGGCAAGATGCTGGCGGTGATTCCCGTGACAACCGGCTATCGGCTGCCGACGGAAGCCGAATGGAGTTATGTTGCCCGCAAGCTGGGGCGCAAGGAAGCGGCACGTTATCCATGGACAGGCTTGTACCCGCCATCGCAGAGAGTCGGTAACTTTGCGGATGCCAGTATCGCGGATACACTTGCCAACACGGTACCCGACTATAATGACGGTCACCGGGGTGCTGCGCCGGTAGGCAGTTTTCCTGCAGGAAGCGATGGTTTTTATGATCTGGGTGGTAACGTGGCGGAATGGAGTCATGATTATTATGCTGTTTATCCCGGCATGGCAGAGACGCTGGTAACCGACCCTGCTGGTCCGGCAAGCGGTGACCATCATGTCGTTCGTGATTCCAGCTGGCGGCAGGGCGGCATTGCCGAATTGCGTTTCAGCTATCGGGACTACAGCCGGGGACCGCGTCCGGATCTTGGATTCAGGATTGCACGCTATGCGGAGTAGGACACGAGAAAATGCATAAATTATATTTACCAATGACCCTGTGTATCCTGTTTGCCGGCAATCTTTTCGCAGCTACACCTGCCAATGATGAACAGATGGATGAGAAACAAAAGACTCCACAACAGCTAAAGCCGGTTGATAACAGCAAGCCACCAACAGGTGCACCGGCAGTGACTTTTACACCCTCCGAAAAGGTCGGTGCCGACAGCGCGGTATCTTTTCCGGTGGATATCTAGCTTCTGTCCATAGACGCTGTAATTTTTCTCGCAAAGACGCCAAGACGCCACGAAAGAATATTTGTATGGATTTTATAAAAACGAGTTATAACTTTGCGATCTTTGCGTCTTGGCGAGAGTTATTCTTTGTGGATGGACACTATCCAGCCTGCACTTCACTCGCTAACCCAGGATCTTCACAACCATGAAAAAAAGCTTTCCCGTTGAACTGATCTACCAGGTGTTTTCCCTGCTGATTGCCTTCATCCTGGTGCATGCCCTGTATGTGACCGTGATCCGGCCACAGGCCAACAGCTTCCTGGAGCAGGAAACCGCCAATATGAAAGCAGATCCGGACTATGTGCAACAACGGTCGTTTTTTGTTGTGATCAAGGATTATGAGCAGGAGACCTGCTTTATCCTCATGTTCTGGGCCTTTGCCATCCTCGGATTCAAGGGCAAGGCGACGTTTAGCCAGCAACGATTGCTGGAACAGGATCTGCTGCGGCTGCCGGATGACTTACCCATCGGGCCGGAGGATACCCGTGACCTGGCGGCACGATTGCGGTCATTGCCGGTTGCCATGCAGGACTATCTGCTGCCACGTGCGCTGCTCACTGCGATAGAACGATTTGGTGCGACCCGTAATGTACAGGACGTGTCGACGGCTGCACGTAATATCTGTGAGTCGGAGGGTGAGCGCATGGAATCGGAACTATCCATTATCCGTTACATCGCCTGGGCAATTCCCTCGGTTGGCTTTATCGGTACTGTGCGCGGCATCGGTGATGCACTGGGTCAGGCCCACCGCGCCGTGGAGGGTGACATTACCGGCGTCACTTCGAGCCTGGGTGTGGCATTTAATTCTACTTTTATAGCACTGGTCATCAGCATTGTGCTGATGTTTTTTATTCACCAGCTGCAGTTGATGCAGGAACGGCTGGTCCTCGACAGTGAACGTTATCTTGATCACTGGCTTATCAGGCGTCTGCGGACCTGAGCCGATGGGTGACCCATGAAACGCCGGCCGGTCTCGCCTTTTTCCCTGTCGTTTCTGGACATCATGTTCTGTGGCTTTGGTGCCGTGGTGTTGCTGGTGCTGATTCTGAATGCCGATACCGTCAAGGCGCGTAATGAAACCTTTGCGGACCTGAGTGCGGACGTCATCCGGCTGGAGCAGGAGGTCATTGTCGGAGAGGATGACCGGGTACTGGCGCGTAACAGCCTGGCGGCAGTCGCTAATGAACAGGTTGCGACCGAAGGCGAAACCGGGCGCATTATTGAAACCATCAAGGCGCTTGAAATACAGATCGCCACATGGGAAAAAGAAACACTGGCCAGTCGCGCACATATCAATGAACTTTCCTCTGATTTAAAAAATATCGATGCCGAACAGAAACGCCAGGGCGCACGGGCGACTGCCGGTCAGAACCAGGGCGACAAGGTACGCACCTACAAGGGGGAGGGCGACCGCCAGTATCTGACAGGGTTGAAGGTGGGTGGCAAACGCATACTGATACTGGTGGATGTCTCCGCCAGCATGCTGGATGAAACCATCGTGAACGTGATACGCCGACGCAACATGAGTGCGGCCAGCAAGCGCAATGCGGCCAAGTGGCGGCGGGCACTGGCAACCGCCGACTGGCTGGTCAGCAATCTTCCACCCACGGCACGCTTTCAGATGATTGCCTTTAATACCCTTGCCAAGCCACTGGTTCCCGGGACGGACGGACAGTGGTTGCTGGCATCAGACCGCAAGTCAATCGAAACTGCCGTGACCGCCCTGCACCAAACCATCCCCGCCGGTGGCACCAGCCTGTACCAGGCGCTGGCCATTGCCGGCAAGCTGTCACCCCGCCCGGACAATATTCTGCTGGTCACCGATGGCCTGCCCACACAGGGGCGCAGCAAGCCGGGTAGCACCACCGTTTCCGCCGGGCAGCGCCTGAAGCATTTTGAGGCGGCCGTGCGAACCTTGCCGGCCGGTATCCCGGTCAATACCATCCTGCTGCCCATGGAGGGTGACGCCTATGCTGCAGCCGCCTTCTGGAAACTGGCCATCGATACGCGGGGTTCCTTTTTGACCCCGGCACGGGACTGGCCATGAGCAGACGCGACCGCCGCCCGATCGAGATATTCAACCTGTCGTTTCTCGACGTGGTGTCCTGCGGTTTTGGTGCCATCATCCTGTTGCTGGTCATCGTTAAAATATCCGAACCCCATGTCATCGAACGGCTGGCGGTCGATCTGACCGGTCTGGTACTACGGCTGGAGGCTGAATTGTTCGAAATAAGGGGTGATACGACGGTGCTGAACCGGGAACTGGTGAGCAAACAGCAACAACTGTCCGAGGTAAAAGAAAAGCTGGCACGTCTCAAGGGTGATCTGTCTGACATACGCGGGCAGTACAGTGCCACCCGGCATGAACACGATGCACAGACCATCATTGAGGGACAACTGTCCTCGGCCAAACAAAGCCTGTCCGCCGAGATGCGCCGCGTACTGGGCGCCAATTACCAGCGTAGCCTGGCGCGTGCCACGATTGGCGGGGTACCGGTTGACAGCGAATACATCATTTTTATTATCGATACCTCCGGTTCCATGAAACAGCATGCCTGGCCCGGGGTGCTGGAAAAAGTCAGGGAAGTGCTTGCTATTTACCCGCACGTCAAGGGAATCCAGGTCATGAATGACATGGGTGACTACATGTTCAGCCAGTACCAGGGGAAATGGATACCGGATACGCCGGCACGGCGCAAGGCAATCATCAAACGGCTTGCCGGCTGGGAACCCTTTTCCAATTCCAGCCCGGTGGAAGGGGTAGAGGCCGCCATTCGTCGCTTTTATGCACAGGACAAGCGCATCAGCCTGTATGTATTTGGTGATGATTTTGCGCGGGGCTCGATACAGGCGGTGCTTGATACGGTCGGGCAACTGAATCGTGCGGACAAGTCCGGAAAAACGCGGGTACGTATCCACACCGTGGGCTTCCCGGTATTATTCGACTTCAGTGAGGGCCTGCCCATCAATGCCGTGCGTTATGCAGCGCTGATGCGTAAACTCGCCGAGACCAATAATGGCACTTTTGTCGGCTTGAACAGTGTGAAATAAATGCGAACAGCAGCAGACTACACGTTCCATCATGCAGCGCCAGAACCGGATGACTTTTACCGGGAAGTCATCGACGGTTTAAGTCAGTCTTCGCGTTTCATACCACCCAAATATTTTTATGATCATGCAGGCTCCCGCCTGTTTGAGTCCATTTGTGAGCAACCTGAGTACTACCCGACCCGCACCGAAACCACACTGCTGAAACAATACGCCAATGAAATTGCTGCGCTTGCCGGAGATGGTTGTTATGTCATAGAACCGGGCAGTGGCAGTTGTGAGAAAGTCCGGCTTTTACTGGATACCTTGCGCCCGGCGGCCTATGTACCGCTGGATATTTCCTGCGCGCACCTCGAAAAGGCAGCGGCCAGTATAGCCGATGACTTTCCCTGGCTTGATGTGCATGCCGTGTGTACGGATATCACTGCCGAGCTGTCCCTGCCGTTTATCCCTGAAAAGACCAGGTCAGTGATGTTTTATCCGGGATCAAGTATTGGAAACTTTGACCCGCATGATGCCGTGAACTTCCTGTCATGCCTGGCAAAAGTAACCGGTCAGGGTGGTGATTTGCTGATCGGCGTGGACCTGAAGAAGGATCAGGACACTCTGAATGCGGCCTACAATGATGCCAGCGGCGTCACCGCTGCATTCAATCTGAATGTATTGCAACGAATAAATCGTGAACTGGCGGGCGATTTTGACACAGAGGCCTTCGCTCATTATGCCTTCTACAACAGCGTCAGGGGGAGGATCGAGATGCACCTGATCAGTGAACGCAAACAGACGATCAGGGTCGATGGGCATACCTTTGAATTCAATGCCGGCGATACCATACACACCGAGAATTCCTACAAGTACACCATTGATGAGTTTCATGCGCTGGCACGGAAGGCGGGGTTCACACCCTGCAGGGTATGGACCGACAACGACGATTTATTCAGCCTGCATTATTTACGAACAGTATGAGTCCAGTTTGTTGTTACGTGGCATGCCTGCCGGAACTATTGTTACTGTCCCCGGTCTTTTAGCTCAGTACCGAATAGTACTTACATAAAAATTTGCCACGGAAGCACACGGAATTACACGGAAGAAAAAAGCCTTATAAGAATTATTTCCGTGTTTTTCCGTGTGCTTCCGTGGCCAATCGGGTGTTTTTTATTGATGACCCTTATTAAGAAAGCGCCATTCAGCTCAGTGCCCGCTTATTGATATAATGACGACCACAAATCTGGGCTAAGGAGATATGAAAACAATGACGGAGATAGCAATGCTAAAGGAAAACACTGCCGGTAGTGCGGTTAATGCGGCATTCAAGCAGCTCAGGCAGGAGCTGGAACGTTGCATTATCGGTCAGCAGACGCTGGTTGAGCATCTGCTGGTGGCACTGCTTGCCGACGGCCATTTGCTGGTGGAAGGTGCACCCGGTCTGGCAAAAACCACGGCCATCAAGGAACTGGCCAGACGCATCGAAGGTGATTTCCACCGCTTGCAATTCACGCCGGACCTGCTGCCCGGCGACTTGACCGGTACGGAAATGTACCGCCCGCAAACCGGTGAATTCGAATTCCAGCGCGGCCCGATTTTCCACAACATGGTGCTGGCCGATGAGATCAATCGTGCCCCTGCCAAGGTACAGTCGGCCCTGCTGGAGGCGATGGGTGAACGGCAAATTACGGTGGGGCAGGTGACCTATACACTGCCACGCCTGTTTCTGGTCATGGCGACACAAAACCCCATTGAACAGGAAGGTACCTATCCGCTCCCGGAGGCACAACTGGACCGCTTCCTGATGCATGTGCGCGTGGGATATCCGGATGCCAGCGCAGAAAAACAGATTCTCGACCTCAACCGTGAACAGGCACAGGCCGAGGCCCGTCATGAGGCCAGTCCGGCAGTCCTGTTGACGCAAGAACAAATCTTCTTGGCACAACAGGACGTACTGTCATTGCACATGGCACCGCCGGTCGAGGAATACCTGATCCAGATACTGCTTGCCTCCCGCGATCCCTCGCCGTATGGCGACGACCTGGTGCGCTGGATCAGTTATGGCGCCAGCCCGCGTGGCACGATCGCACTGGACCGCTGTGCGCGTGCACAGGCCTGGCTGAAAGGACGTGACTACGTCTCACCGGAAGATATACAGGCCGTGGTGCATGACACCCTGCGGCATCGTATTCTTCTGTCATTCGAGGCAGAAGCTGAAGGACTCAGTTCTGATGACATCATTCGTGAACTTATCAGTCGAGTGCCGGTTGCCTGATTTAGCGATGCCAATTCGAAACCCGTTCAAATCACGAACACCCGACACACGGCCTCCCGACAGCAGTCAAAATATTACGCCGGGGGTCGTACACATCAGCAGTGACGAGCTGGTGCAATGTCGCCTGCAGGCACGTGATCTGCGGCTGGACAGCCGCCGCCCGGCACGCAGTGCTATCACCGGTGGCCATGCCTCACGTTTCCGCGGACGTGGCATGGACTACCTCGAGTCACGTGCCTATCAGCCGGGTGATGATATTCGCAGTATGGACTGGCGCGTGACGGCGCGCACCACTCATGCACACGTCAAGTTGTACCAGGAAGAACGTGAACGCCCGGTGGTGGTGATGATTGATCTCGGTCCGGGGATGTTTTTTGCAACACAGGGTGCCTTCAAGTCGGTGGTCGCCGCGCGCGCAGCGGCATTGATCGGCTGGGCCGCCATACAGAATGGTGACCGCATTGGTGCCTTTTTATTCAATGGCGGGCATCACGAGTTGCGACCACTGGGGGGGCAACGGGGTGTGATGCGCCTGATTCGTCAGCTGGTGACTGCGACCGACCCGGACGCTGCACCGAAAAACCAGAGCATCGATGCGCAGTCCAGCCATCTGAATGAGGCATTGCTGCGACTACACCGCGTTGCGCGACCAGGCAGCCTGGTGTTCATTCTCAGCGACTTTTACGCCATCAATGCAGATACCCGGCGGCACATGCAACGGCTGCGGCAACACAATGATATCGTCGCCTGCCAGATTGTTGATGCACTGGAACTGGCTCCACCACCGGCCGGGCGCTATGCCATTACCGACGGTGTGCAGACCGGTTTACTCGATACCCAATCGGTCCCTCGCCGGCGCGCCTATGCCGATTATTTTTCAGCACATCACAGTAAGGTACGTGAGTTGATGCAACAAAGTGCCGTACCACTGCAACGCATTGCAACCACCGACGATGTCGCACAGGTATTGCGGTTTGGACTGGCGAATCCGAACAGTGAATTCAGCCGCCTGCAGGGGGCAGTGGCATGAACCCGGCAGCAACGGTCACACTGGATTTGCGTGATATCCATGCGGCCGCTGCGCCGTCTGTCTGGCCCCCGGCACCAGGCTGGTGGGTGTTGGCCCTGTTGTTCATTGCGATACTGGTTTTGACCTCCGTATGGCTATTTCGCCGCTATCGTTTGTACCGCCTTAAAGTCAAGATAATGGATGAAATAGGTGCGCTAAGCGATTGTTGTGCAGGCAATACAGAAGAGTTTGCCGCGCGTTTGTCCATGCTGTTGCGGCGCATTGCGCTGCTGCGGTATGCGCGCGAACGGGTGGCTTCACTGACCGGCATCGACTGGTTGCGATTCCTCGACGAGACCGGTGGTGATGGCGACTTCGAACACGGCATTGGTCAGGTCCTGGAAGTTGGTCCGTATCGTCCACAATCGCATGAGCTGCCTGCAGAAGAGTTACTGGCACTGGCGCGGCGCTGGGCGAAACAGAATATAAAGGTAGTTTCCATCCATAAATGCAGTAATTTCTCTCGCAAAGACGCTAAGACGCCAAGAAAGAATTTTTATGTTTTTTATAACAATAAGTTATAACTTTGCGATCTTGGCGTCTTGGCGAGAGTTATTCTTTATGGATGTACACTTAAGGTAGCCGCATGAAGCTGGAATTTGCCCTGCCACTACTATTTGCTGCCCTGCCGTTACCGTTGCTGGTGGCCTGGTTGCTACCCCGCGCACCCGAGTCGACGGGCGGGGCATTGCGCTTGCCCTTTTACCGGGCCCTGCATGCCTCCATGGGTGAAGGAAGGGCCACGCGCTCACGACTACGTCTGCTGCTGGCTGCACTGGCCTGGGTGTTACTGGTGACTGCGGCGGCGCGACCACAAATGCCGGGCGAGCCGGTACAATTGCCCGTGAGTGGACGAGACTTGCTGCTTGCCGTCGATATTTCCGGCAGCATGGAAACCGAGGACATGGTCCTTGGCAAGCAGGTGGCGACCCGTCTGGAAGCCGTGAAGTATGTTGCCGGACATTTTATTGAACGCCGCCAGGGTGACCGGCTCGGTTTGATTCTGTTCGGCGACCAGGCTTACCTGCAAACGCCGCTGACCTTTGATCGCAAAACAACCAATATACAACTTGGTGAGGCCGCTATCGGGCTGGCGGGTAAACGCACCGCGATTGGTGATGCCATCGGCCTGGCAGTCAAGCGCCTGCGTGATCAGCCACAGGAAAACCGGGTGCTGGTGTTGTTGACCGATGGTGAAAATACAGCAGGCACGGTTGATCCACAAAAGGCGGCCGATATTGCTGCGAGCAAAGGCGTGCGCATCTATACGATAGGCGTCGGTGCAGATGAACGCATCGTGTCCGGTTTCTTTGGCAAGCGTCGCGTCGCCAATAGTGAACTGGATGAACCGGCATTGATTGCCATCGCCGGGAAAACCGGCGGGCGCTATTTCAGGGCGCGCGATATCGCCGCACTGGAAGAGATCTATCAGTTACTTGATGAACTGGAACCGGTCAGTGAGGATGAGGAAGTGTTTCGGCCGGTCATTGAACTGTACAGGTGGCCCATGGCGGCCGCGCTGCTCATCAGTCTGCTGGTTACCCTGGGTGCAAGTGGTCTGCTGCAAGGGTGGTTGAGCGCCCTTGCTGCCAGGAGGGCTGACCATGCTTGAGTCGAACGGTGCTTACTTAAGAACTGTCACTTATACAAACACCCAATTAGCCACGGAAGCACACGGAAAAACACGGAATAATAAATGCGTTACAAGAAATATTTCTGTGTCCTTCCGTGTGCTTCCGTGGTGGAGAACTTAAATAAATGCCATTCATGCCTGAGTCCTTTCACTTCCTGCAGCCAGCGTGGTTCTGGGTGTTGATCCCGGTACTGATTATATTGTGGCTGTTGCGACAATCGGGTGAACAATCGTCCGCCTGGCAGCAGGTCTGTGATGCTCGCCTGCTGCCTTACCTGCTGGACAAGCCCGGTAACAGCCGCTTTTACCTACCCCTGTGGTTGCTCGCCGTCGGTAGCCTGCTGGCGGTGATTGCGCTCGCCGACCCGGTCTGGGAACAGCAGGAACAGCCAGTGTTTCGCAATGAAGCCGCGCGGGTCATTGTGCTTGACCTGTCGAACTCCATGCTTAGCCCGGACCTGAAACCGTCGCGGCTGGTGCGTGCCCGCTACAAGGTTGCCGATATTCTGCAGCAGAACATGGATGGACAGACCGGGCTGGTGGTGTTTGCGGGTGATGCTTTCACAGTGTCGCCATTGACGCATGATGTCGATACCATCCAGGCCTTGCTGAGTCCGCTGGAGCCGGCATTAATGCCTGCGCAGGGCAGCCGTGTGGACCTAGGTCTGTTGCACGCCGCGGACTTGATGCAGCAGGCGGGTATTCAACAGGGCGATATCCTGCTGATTGCCGATGGCTTTGTCGGGCAGCGTGCCGTCGATGCCGCCAGACAGGTTTCTCAAGACGGCTACCGTGTGTCCGTGCTAGGCGTGGGTACGGATGCCGGCGCTCCAATACCCACCGGCCGGGGCGGCTTTCTGCGTGATCAGCAGGGTGAGATCGTGGTACCCGTACTTGAGCAGGCGGCGTTGCGAAAACTGGTGGCCGCGGGTGGTGGCAGCTACACGGCCATTAGCAGCAGCGATCATGATATCAATTATTTACTCTCACAAATGTCGTCGCGGCCTGACGAAGGGTCACAACAAACCGGCAGGAGTACTACTGTATGGCAATCAAACGGGCCATGGCTGGCAGTGTTGCTGATTCCGGTGGCGGCACTGGCATTCCGGCGTGGCTGGTTACTGGTGCTGATGCTGCTGGTGGGTGGCACCGTCACGGCACCGCAACCGGCGGTGGCACTCGGCTGGGATGACCTGTGGCTGCGAGCGGACCAGCAGGCCGCACGCGCGTTGCAAGCCGGGGAGCCAGAACAGGCTGCACAGTTGGCACGCGATCCGGCCTTGCGCGGCACAGCTGAATACAAGGCCGGGAATTTTGCTGCTGCGCTGGATGCGTTTGCCGCACAAGCGGATGTTGATGCCGAATACAACCAGGGCAATGCCCTGGCACAATTACAGCGCTACGAAGACGCAATCGCCGCCTATGACCGGGCGCTGGCAAAACAACCGGAAATGGCGGATGCTCTGCATAACCGGGCCGAAGTAGAAAAGCTGCTGCAGCAACAGGAGCAGCAAGAACAACAAGATCAACAGGACCAGCAACAGGGCGAGTCCGGTGAAAATGAGGACCGGCAACAGGGACAGCAGGATCAAGGTGAGGGCGAGCAACAGGACGCCCAGAATGAACCGGGTGAGCAGGGTGAACAGGAGAACAGTGACGAGCAACAGGCCGATGCTTCTTCTGCTGATGAACAGCAGGAGGGTAAAAACGAAGAGTCTCAAGAAGACTCGCAACAGTCAGCAGAGGCAGAAGAAATGGAAGGCGAACCATTGGCTGAGCAGCAGACGACAGCCACGGCAGAACCTCTGGACAGTGAGGAGCAACGCGCTGCAGAGCAGTGGCTACGCCGCATACCGGATGACCCCGGTGGTCTGTTACGGCGCAAGTTTCTCTATCAATACAAGCAGCGTGCGGGGCGGTCGGCTGCTAGCGACCAACAGCCGTGGTAAAAGTGATGAAAATGAAAACCTGCACAACTCTCTTCATTATCCTGCTATTGACCTCACAGTCGCTATGGGCCGACGTACGCGCCAGCCTGAGCCGATACACGATTTATGAGGGCGACACCGTTACCTTGAATGTCGTGACCAATAAAGCCGGGCAGGGCATTGGTCCGGACCTCTCGGTGCTGCAGCAGGATTTCGACATCCTGGGTACCGGCAGCAGCCAACAAACACAGATTATCAACGGACGGCGTTCAGAAAGTCATCAATGGCATGTTGAGATTGCACCAAAACACGGTGGCGAACTGACAGTGCCCCCCATCCGTGTCGGGGCAGAATCGACACAGTCCATGACAATGACAGTGACCGCGCAACCCGATGCCGTTGTTGCCGGGGCTGGTCAACCGGTCTTTATCGAGACACATCTGGAGCCACTGGATTCGCCAGTCTATGTCCAGCAGCAGATCCGCTACCGACTGCAACTGTTCTATCGTGAACGGCTGCTTGAGGCCAGTGTCGACGGACCGCATGTCGCGAACGCGCTCGTTGAGCAACTTGGTGATGATTTGCAGTATCAAACCACCATAGATGATCAGGAGTACCAGGTCATCGAGCGGCACTACGCGATCTTTCCCGAGCAAAGTGGCCCATTGTCCATCTCGCCGGTCACCTTCAACGGACGACTGGCCGGCCAGTCACAACAGCGCAAGCCAGCGACGAACATGAATGACATGATGGAACGGTTTTTCGGTAACAGTGCCTTCACAACATCGGGGAAACGCATTCGCCTGCGCAGCGAGGGCTTTACGCTGGAAGTACAACCCCGTCCTGCCTCGTATACGGGGAAATACTGGTTGCCCGCCGAGCAACTGACGCTGACCGACAGCTGGACCACCGCGCCACCTGAATTTCATAGCGGTGAACCGGTCATGCGTACCATTACACTGGAGGCCAGGGGGCTGGAGTCAACGCATTTGCCGGATATCAGCCTGCCCGGTAGTCGCGGTATGCGTTTGTATCCTGAAAAACCGGCCTATACAAACCGCACCGACGGTGAGTGGGTGATCGGTTCCCGTCAGCAGTCTGTCGCCTATGTCCCCTCGGCAACCGGCCTGCAGACCATCCCGGCTATACAGCTGGACTGGTGGAATACCGCTGAGGAACAACAGAAAATCGTGGAACTGCCGGCCTGGACGATCAATGTGTTGCCGGGCGACGGAATCGCGGACCCGGTACCCCCGGTCACGCCGGCGGCGGCCGATCCCGGGCAACTTGTTGATGTGCCGGACATCCCGTCAGATAAAACGAGTACGGTGGGGCTGGCCATCCTCAAAACACCCTGGATAGGGTTGGCGGGCGGCGTGCTGCTGTTGATAGCGGGACTGTTTGTTTTGCGCCGGAATAAATCGAATGATATGCCTGCTGCGAGGTCCGTTAAACAGCAGCTCAGGGCGGCACGCACTGCCGTGTTCCAGGCCTGCCAGGATAATAACCCGGCCGCGGCCGCAAAGGCACTGCTGCTGTGGGCGGATGCCACCTGGCCGGAGGCCCCGCCGCGTAATCTGGGTGCACTGATGCGGCGGATTTCCACAGGCATTAATGAGCTGCAGTCGCTTGAGCAGGCCCTCTATGGGGCAGCCGGAGATACATGGCAGGGGGATGCCTTGTGGCGGATCTTCGATCATGGATTTCAACTGCAGATGGAAAAAAGACCGACAGCCAACGAGGGGCTGTCACCCCTGTATCCCGACTGGAATAGCTGAAGCCTTCGCTCTCAGACACAGTCTTGATTAACCGCCGTTTGAACTGCACCGGGTGCGGGACTACAATGCCCGCGTTCGACTGTTTACTGCATCAGTTCCAGGCCTCAACCAAGGGAGACATCATTAGATGACTGCAATCGATTTAATGCTACCGGAGCACGTTTACAGGGAGAGCAAAAACCAGCAAGGTGAGGTGACCGGCGTGACCTACCTGCACGACAGACTGGTTAACTGGTGTGATCGGGGCAAGGGTGTACAAGAGTTGTGCCGCACTGTTTGCGATAATGAGCTTGCGGACATTGCCCGCTGGGAAGATGACCGGCTATTGTTACTGGAAGAGCAGTGGCTGGTAGTCGAGAATGGTGAAGATGATGATGCCAGTGAAGCGCAATATCATCTGGACTGTGATGCCGTCACCCGGAAAGCAGATGAAAAGCGGGCTATAGCAAAATCACAAAAGGCAGAGCGGCACTCCGCGATTGAAGAGCTGATTTCGCAGTGTGCGGACCACATTGAAGACCATAAGCCGCCAGCACGTGCAAGTCATGCAGCAGAGTATCTGCTCGCCATGGCCGTTCTCGGCGCACTGACCTATGTAATGCTTTAATTAATTCCAGGGAGAAACATGAAAGACAAACGTAAACTGGCAAAAAAAACCATGGCCGAGAGTGCCGACCGGCATGTTCTCTATGAAAAATCGGTGCAGGGGGTGGCTGAGGAGTACGATTTTGTCAGCAAGACATTTCGTAAACTGCGTAATCGTGATGCACACTCAATCCGGGAGGATTTCTGCGGCACAGCCAGCATGTGCTGTGAGTGGGTCAGGCGTGATGAGAAAAATACAGCTACCGGTGTCGACATTGATGCGGACGTGCTGGCATGGGGCCGCGAACATAATCTTGCGTCGTTACGACCGGGTAAACGTGCCCGAATTCGTTTGCTGCAGGAGGATGTTTGTAATGTAGAACCATCCGAACCTGTCGATGCCGTCCTTGCAATGAACTTCAGTTACCAGATTTTCAAGACACGCGAAAAACTGCGCAGCTATTTCCGCAAGGCACATGAAGCGCTGGCAGACGATGGTATCCTGTTTATGGATGCGTTTGGCGGTTATGAGTCCTACAGGGAGATAAAGGAAAAACAGAAATTCAAACACTTCAAGTATATCTGGGAACATGCCCGATATAATCCGATAAACGGCGATATTCTGTGTCATATTCACTTCAGCTTCCCGGATGGCTCCAAACTGAAGAAGGCCTTTACCTATGACTGGCGCCTGTGGACCCTGCCGGAGTTACAGGAATTGCTGACCGAGGCAGGCTATTCACGCGTGACGGTCTACTGGGAAGATGCTGACGAGGAGACCGGTGAGGGCAACGGTCACTTTGCGCCGGCCACGGTGGGTGATGCCGACCCCAGCTGGGTCAGCTTTATTGTTGCCGAGAAATAGCCGGATCAGAGTATAGTCTGTCACATCAAAGCCCACCGGCCGATCTTCGGCGGTGGGCTTTTTTCTGGACGACTCTTTTTTTCCGACTTGTATAATCCCGAACATGTCACGATTCCTGATTTTTATCCTGTTATTGGCAGGCATGTCGGTTTTACAGGCAGCCATGTCCGTCAGTGTCGATCTGGACGGGCTGGATCGTGAGCAAAAGAAAAATGTGCGTGCCTACCTGACCATCGAACAGGAAAAAAAGGCCGACGACCTGACCGAGCGCCGCATTCGCCGCTATCACAACCGGGCTCCACACGAGATCCGGGAAGCCCTGCAGCCCTATGGCTATTACCAGCCAGTCATCGAGTCAAGCCTGGAACAAGACGGTGACAAGTGGGTGGCTCACTATGACATCGACCCGGGACCACCCGTTATTATTACCGCCATTGACCTGCAGGTCGAAGGGGCTGGCAAGGACGACCCCGCCATTGTCGCGATAGAAGGCCTGCTGCCCGTACAGGTCGGTGATCAACTGCTGCACGCCGATTACGAAAAGGCAAAAAAACTGTTTCGCGCAGCCGCAATTGAGAACGGTTACCGGGAGGCGCGCTACCTGAAAAGTGAGGTCCGGGTACAACAGGCCGCCAACGAGGCCGAGATCGTCCTGCACCTGGATACCGGCGACAAGGCATTCTTTGGCCCGGTGCGGTTTGAGGGCGGCACAATCTCGGATGAACGGCTGCGTCGCTATATACCTTTTGAGACCGGTGACGTGTGGTCGACGAAGGAACTGCTGAAGTTGCAGCGCGGCCTGGTCGACAGCGGTTACTTTTCATCCGTCAATATCGTGCCACAACCCGCCCTTGCCGAGCAGGACCAGGTCCCCCTCGATGTCATCCTGACACCACACAAACGACAGAAATACAGTTTTGGCCTGGGATTCTCAACCAACTTCGGGATCCAGGGCTCGGTCAACTGGCTGCACC
>Ga0209013_10000914_pt1 | contig 27100 bp, 23 predicted proteins | sample Cruoilmetagenom2_FD_187291 | JGI IMG/M metagenome (GOLD analysis project Ga0209013, IMG submission 187291) | Oil polluted marine microbial communities from Coal Oil Point, Santa Barbara, California, USA - Sample 2 (SPAdes) (version 2) | ecosystem: Environmental > Aquatic > Marine > Oil seeps ...
GCGGCCAGCAAGGCGCGGGTCATCTCCTCCGTCGAAAGACCCATCGTACTGGCAACACCCATAACCGCTCCGAGCAGCCCGGCACAAGCGCCCGCTGTCGGCGCGGCGACGATCACGCCCATGGCGCTTTTTAGTTCCATGATCGCTGTCGTATAGACGATCATATGGTTAAGCATGCCCCCATCCAGAAGGCGACCTGCTTCCATGCGGTTTTGGAAGTTACCGGATTGATAGCCCAGGATGCGGTCCGCATATTCGGTGCCGGCGATCCCGCCCTGTATGGAACGCTGCATGATACCGACGATTTCCTTCATTCTAGTCAGCACTTCTTCGGAGGTCATGCCGCCTCTGGCGCTTTCGTAATGAACGGCCAGCTCCCATAGGTCCAGGTTTTTACCTTTGTTATAACTGAGCATACTACCGCAGTCGGTAAACGGCACATCGGTGGCGGCTCGCGACAGCACAGGCAGAACCGGGGAGATTAACTTGATGAATTGGATATCGAACTTCGCATTAAGTTCCGAGAGTAATTCCTGCCCCAAAAAACTTACCGCTTTGATCTCAACGATCTGTGTGCCCGAAAATGAGCTCACGCCCTCCAGAATGTGGATTTCCTCGATCGCAGCATTTTCACGCAGGTAGTCGAGCAGTTCCTTGCCATCCGACTCAGAATAGAGGAGCGTTTCATAATAATCACCCGCCATAGAAATGCGCAGGCCGTCCACGCTGATCACATCGATAATGCCGCCGCCGGTCGAGACAGCAACCATCTCGTGTCTTTCGCGCGAGTTATTGAGTGTCAGTTTGTAGGTATTGGGATAGTCAGCTCCGAACTCCGAAAGCTGGATGTCAACATGCATACCCGCCTCCCGGATTGCGCGGTGGGAGTCCGGCAGTCTTTCATCCACGGCATCCCAACCCAATAGCCCACCAAACAGCCCCATATCAGACCCCTGGCTTTGGTGCGTGGTAGCCAGAGACCCGTTGGGATCGAATTCTACGAGCACTTCTTCGATCTGACCATCCATCAAATCCCGCGCCAACCTGCCAATGCGCACTGCGGCCGCACAGTGCGAACTGGATGGGCCGCGCATAACAGGCCCGATCACGTCATTAAAGATGCTGGGATAGCTTTCAAACGGCTGGTGGTGATCGTTACTTGAACCAGGATTAATTTCTTGTATTTTTGTCATTTGAATTTAGTCGCTGCAAACCCAGCCACCCGGCAATGTCGTAAGTCATTATGCTTCTCCATTGATTTTGATCTAGCTGCCGGACTCTTTTGACTTACGCCGGAAACTTAAGGCTCCAAACCATACCCCGCCCAACACCAGCACCCCACCGGCGATAAACGCCAGGGAGATCCGTTCTCCTGCCAGTTGCGCTGCCAGCAGTACAGTAACAATCGGGAACAGCACAAACGCATAAGAAGTCGCCGAAGCCGTCCAGCGACCCAGGATATATAGATAGAGCAAAAACATGCTCACCGAGACGCCCAGAACCAGATAGCCCACTGCCAGCCACACACCCATTGTGGACGGCAGTACCCACTGCTCACCGGCCAGCAGGGAAGTGAGAAAGAGCATCAGCGCTCCAACGCTCATCGCGACAGCGATGGTTGCGATAGGAGGGGTTTTCGGAACAAGTTTTGCCACCACGCCTGCTTCAGCGATAAAGAATATTCCCAGCAGGATTGCCAATAAGGGGGGGATGGACAACGCGACACCTTCGGCCATGGAGCCGCTGAAAATAACCAGAATACCCCCAACTGCCAGCGCGCCGCCTAATACTCCCCGCCAGCTCAACTTTTCCAGACCGTGCAGCGTTGCGAATATCAGCGTTAGGAGCGGCACCAGCGCAGCGATCGTCTGGTAAACGCTGGCCGGGGTTTCTACCAGACCCCAATTGATCAGGATGTTTGATGCACCGACAGCCAGCATCCCGAACAGAACCGCACCCAGCAGGGATTTACCGCGTGGGACGGGCACCTTACGCACCAGCATCAAGACCCAGAAAATGACGGCTGCGGTGAAAAAACGCATAAACGCCCCCCAAAAGGGTGGTAGTTCTGTATAAGTAAAGCGTATGGCAACCGCGGCGGCGCCTCCCAACAATACTACTAAAACGAATGCGACCAGTATTTTACGGTCCGGCTTTGGTGCGGCAATCGTTGTTGGATCAGATTCAACGGCTGCAGGCTGCTGTGTTGACATCGAGAAGTTCTTTTCCGTTACTGATTGGGAGAGTAAACACCACTGATGTCAACTTATACCATCCTGCACTGGGCAAGTCAAATAAGCTGGACTAAAGATCTTGAACTGTGTAATCATGGGTGTGCGTCTGGAGCGGACACACGAATTACTCTGGAAATTCTAAACATCCGATGGCCCGGGCTGCCAATTCGTGGCCTCGGCCCAGTCCTCTGCTGCGAAGTAAATCAGGTCAACCGCCGGGTCTTTTACGTCAGGGTAAATGTTCGGGTCGGCCAGGTGCTGTGCCAGGCGGCGTTTAAGCTCGGCGTAGGCTTCGGCCATGGCTGGGTGGGCGCACAGGTAATCACGGAATAAAAGCGCATAACGTTGATTGGCCCGCCCTAATGCGCGCACGTGGGTGTGGGTGCGGCGCTGACCAGGAGGTGGGCGGAAGTACAACTTCTCCCATTCGGCCTCAGGTCCAACAAAGTTCGGCGGGACATGATCACGCCAGACTCCATCTGGTTGAGTGTAGCCAATGCGCTTCATTCCCGCTATCACGCTTTCATCTAGCGCGGTTACGGTGATCTGGATATCAATCACGTCTTTTGCAGACAACCCCGGCACAGAAGTCGAGCCAATGTGATCGATTCGCAGGGCTAAATCACCCAACGCCTGACGAATAATCTGAGCTATCTCTTGAAACTCGGCTGACCAACTCAACTTGTATGGGACAATTTCGACGGTCATAACCCGATACTCATGACATTAAACTTCCTTCTCTCCACTGGTATTGTACGTACACCCGCGCTCGAGTAAATAGCGGACCAGCGACCGTGGTTCAGCATCGCTGAGCTGCGCCTCAACTTCGCTCAACAACACATATTTCATCCTGTTTTTGGAGTGTCAGGCAATAAACAATTTTACTCTACTAATTTTAGTGTGCTCTGGCGCTGGCGATTGACCGTCAAGCGTGTCACGTCCGGCCTGGCGTAATGCCCGGCAGGATCGAAGTTCTGCCGTTCTTCCCGCACGCGCTGGTGGTTCAGAGTAGCCACGATCAACCGTTCTTCTCCCACGATGGGTTCCACAATCCATTCGCCATCCGGTCCGGCGATGCAGGAACCTCCATTGGCCATGAATTCTGGCGTCTCCCCCGTGATAGCCAAACGGTGCGGGGTATCGACCGGAATATCGCGGTTCCGCATCAGGCCGGATACCGAAAGAACGAATGAACGGGCTTCCCTGGCCACAAAGCGTGTAATATCCTGGGTGTTGCGCTCGCTGCCGGGCCAAACGGCCACATGCAGGTCTTCGCCAAGGCCGTAGAGTGACGCACGCACCAGGGGCATCCAGTTCTCCCAGCAGTTGAGCCCACCCAAGGTAAACGCACCCAGTCGGTGCACGCGCAAACCGTGGCCGTCTCCGGGTGACCAGGTCAAACGTTCTTCATAGGTCGGCATCAGCTTGCGGTGAACAGACTGGATCTCACCTTGAGGGTCAATGTATACCAGGCTGGCGTACACACTGTGTCCTCCCCGGTCACCCGGGCGTTCGATACAGCCCAGCATGACAGCCAGGTGGTTCTCCCGGGCCGTTTCGCAGAGCGAATCCAGGTGACCGGCTTCGATTTGTACAGCGTTCGCCAGGTAATGGGCGTGGATCTCTTTCTGCATCGGTGAGTTGAACCGGGCGCCGTCCGTGCGTTCAATCCAGAAAGGGTATCCCGGCAGCAGACCCTCCCCGAACGCCACCAACTCACAACCACCCTCAGCGGCGTTGTGGACGTACGTCAAAATCTTGTCCAGCGTGCGCTCGCGGTCGAGCCACACGGGCGCCATCTGGGCCAGTCCGACCTTGAGGTTGTCTGTTTCGTCTGAAAAGATCATGTTCAAAACCCTCCTTCCTACATATCGTAGTTCAAGATCAGCCACCCTGATCCCCACATAATAGTATCTTTAAAAAACTCCCGAAGGTTATGGCGAAGAATCGCTCACCTTCGGGAGGAGTTTTATTTCCTGGTCTTCGGCCTATCCACCTTTGCTGGTAACCTGTATCAATTCATCGAACGGCAGGTCGGCCCACGCAATCACTGTATCCATGTCCAAGCCAAGCTTGTCCGCCACACCGCTGGCGTAGGCGGGGTTGGCTTTATAGAGATGTACGACCTGGCGCAGCAAAATCCGCTCGGGCACACCCGCCATGGCCTCCGACATGTTGCTGAACAGCTGCTCCTTCTGGTTGTCGCTCATCAAACGGAACAGGTTCCCGGGCTGCGTGTAGTAGTCATCATCTTCACGGTGGTTGTAGCGGTCCGCGTCGCCGTGGATCATAAGCGGTGGTTCTTTATAGATTGGATCTTCGACCGGACCGCCCATGCTGTTAGATTCATAGTTGACATCTCCGCCGGAGTTGCCGTCAAAGCGCATGCTGCCATCCCGGTGATAATTATGTACCGGGGCGTGGGGTTTGTTGACCGGCAGAGCGGAGTAGTTGACTCCCACCCGGTAGCGATGGGCATCGGCATAAGACATGATACGGCCCTGCAGCATTTTGTCCGGGGAGAAACTGATCCCGGGAACAATGCTCGAAGGCTCAAAGGCGGCTTGCTCGATCTCGGCAAAGTAATTTTCGGGGTTCCGGTTGAGCTCCATGATCCCGATCTCAATCAGCGGGTAATCGGCGTGCGGCCAGACTTTGGTCAGATCGAAGGGATTGATGTAGTATGTCTCGGCTTCCGCTTCGGTCATAACCTGAACGTGGACGCGCCATTTCGGGTACTCACCGCGCTCGATAGCCTCAAACAGGTCCCGCTGCGAGCTTTCGCGGTCTCCGCCGATGACATCGGCTGCTTCGGCGTTGGTCCAGGTCTTAATGCCCTGCATGGTTTTAAAATGGAACTTGATCCAGAAGCGTTCGTTATCTGCGTTGATAAAGCTGTAGGTGTGACTGCTGTAGCCGTTCACAAAGCGGTAGCTCTGGGGTAATCCCCGGTCACTGAAAAGGATGGTCACCTGGTGCAGGCTCTCGGGGGAGAGCGACCAAAAATCCCACATGGCCGTATTTGAGCGCAGGTTGGTCTTGGGGTCGCGCTTTTGGGTGTGTATGAAGTCGCTGAACTTGTAGGGGTCCCGTATGAAGAAGACCGGGGTGTTGTTGCCCACCATGTCCCAATTGCCCTCTTCGGTGTAGAACTTCACCGCGAAGCCGCGCACATCACGCTCGGCATCGGCGGCGCCGCGCTCGCCAGCAACGGTCGAAAAACGCAGCAGGCACTCTGTCTGTTTGCCTACTTCAGAGAAGATCTTGGCTTTTGTATATTGGGTAATATCCTGGGTGACCGTGAATGTACCATAGGCGCCGGATCCCTTGGCGTGCACAATTCGTTCCGGCACTCGTTCCCTGTTGAAGGTGGCCATTTTTTCCAGCAGCTGGTAATCCTGCATCAACAGCGGCCCGCGTGGACCGGCGGTGAGAGAATTTTGGTTGTCCCCCACGGGATTACCCTGAGCGGTGGTCAATTGTTTCTTGTCGGTCATCAGAATCTCCTTTTCTTTTCGAAATAAATGCTTTTAACTTTTTCAGGAAAGGCTTGCTCCGCCTGTATGGTTTCAAGTACACAGATACCACGCAGATGGGCAGGCGCATTATAATTGGTAGCGCCTTCCTCTCTTCCCTACTTCATTATATATCCCCACTCTTTGTGCGTCAAATTAGATACCCATTGTGTTTATCGAAACGCTGCTTGACCTGGCTGTTTGTGATCACTCCGGATGGGTTCGTTATGTGCGTGTAGTTTAGTAAAAAGTATAGCGTTACTCCCAATCAGATCGGAAATCTCCCGCAGGTAAAAAATTTGGTAGATACAGTATAATTGGATTATGTAGGTTTTCTTGTGTAATTTCACTACACAATCTATAATCGTGAAAGCAGCGTAGTACGCAGCGCGGTGAGTTCGATGTCAAAGGGTTCGGTAAGAACACCCTGTACTTCCTTGAAAGTGAACATCCAAACGCATAATACCTGCATGAGATGGCGAGCGCAAACACAACATCACTGATCCCAACACCTTACAAGACATCGCTGTCCAGCGGTGTTTTTCTATTGGCTGACTCTACAAAGATAATAACATCTCCCGACAACCAAGCAAACGCGGAATACCTGCGAGAAATCCTTCTCTCGAGAAGCGGATTAAATCTGGTGATCGAGCAGGCTTTAGATGACGGTCATTCCCCGGGGGCGATCCTATTGACGACAAAGGGCGGGAATACAGATTTGGGAGATGAGGGTTATGAACTGGCAGTCTCGTCCGAGGCGATCGTCATCCGTGCATTGGAACCGGCCGGGGTCTTCTTCGCCATCCAGACCCTTCGTCAATTGCTCGGGCATCCAGCCAGCCATCATCAACATGCAGCTCAGGCAGATTGGTATATCCCGGGGTTGATGATTGAGGACAAACCCCGTTTCAGATGGCGCGGTTTGCACCTGGACGTAGCGCGGCACATGTTCTCAGTTGAGGCCATTAAATGCTACATCGATCTTTTGGCACTGCACAAGATGAACACCTTTCATTGGCATTTGACCGATGACCAGGGCTGGCGTATTGAGATCAAGGAATTCCCCAAACTTACAACCATCGGATCTAAACGGACGGCAACGCCCATCCCCTCAAACAGAGACCAATCAGACGGCAATCCCTACGAGGGGTTCTACACGCAGGAACAAGTCAAAGAGATCGTAACACACGCAGCCAGCCGCTATGTGAACGTCGTCCCGGAAATCGAACTGCCCGGGCATGCTCTCTCGGCGTTAGCCAGCTATCCACACCTGGGCTGCAGCGGTGGGCCTTACCAGGTCGGAACATCCTGGGGGGTCTTTGAAGATGTCTTTTGTGCTGGAAACGAGAATGTATATGAATTTTTGGAGCAGGTTCTCAGCCAAATCATGGAGCTGTTCCCCAATGAATACATACACATTGGAGGGGATGAATGTCCCAAGACACGCTGGAATGATTGTCCAAAATGCCAGGCGGTGATAACGAAGTACGGACTCAAGGATGAACATGAACTGCAAAGTTTTTTCATCAAGCGTATCGCGGCGTTCCTTTCAAGCAAAGGAAGACGAATGATTGGCTGGGACGAAATCCTCGAGGGCGGTCTGGCTCCAGATACAACGGTTATGGTCTGGCGAGACAGCACCTACGGTGCAGAATCAGCGCAGTTGGGTCATGATGTGATCATGTGCCCAACCGATTATTGTTACTTCGATTACTACCAATCTGAAGATCGGGATGCCGAACCGCCTGCAATCGGCGGCTACCTCCCACTTGAAAAAGTGTACAGCTTCGAACCCCTACCGGACACAATATCGCCAGAACAAGTCGTTCACTTCCTCGGAGGGCAGGGGAATGTATGGACAGAATATATCTCGTCCCCGGAACAGGTTGAATACATGGCCTTTCCGAGGGCGACGGCTCTTGCTGAAGTCCTGTGGTCACCCCATGAATCCAGGGACTACGGTGATTTCACCGAACGCCTGTCTACCTTCCTGGGGCACTTGAAAAGAGCGTGTATCAACTACCGGGATCCATTCCGCGAGCGGAGCGCCCCTGGATAAGCCGCATCACAACACCGTCATTCGAGCAGAAGATAAATATTCTACGGAAAATCCGCAATGGGGAATGAACCTCCCCGCTGGAAGCAAGGTAATTTAGGGGAGATAAGACTATGAGCGTACAACCAACGCTGCTGTTGACCACAGCCGTCATTTATTGGAGCTGCTCCTATGACAACCATCCGTGACTACAGAGAGAGCGATTCCATCACAGTAGGTTGTCTTATCGCTGACACGTATGGTGAATTTAACCTCGCTTTTGCTACCCCCGAAGAAAGGGACAAGCTGCTGGGGCCCTTCGCTTTTGCCCGCTCTCTGGAGGCGACCCACCAAGAAGCGATCGCTCAAGCGCTCAGGTCAGCAATAGGCTACGTGGCTGAAAAGAACGGCAACATCGTAGGTGTGCTGCGGGGCAGGCTGGGCAGGATAGCAAGCTTATTCGTGGGCGGGGACTTCCACCGGCGAGGGATCGGACGCAGGTTGGTAGGGCGTTTTGAGGACAAGTGTCTCCGGCAAGGAGGGAGCGTGGTGAAAGTTGCCTCCACGCTCTACGCGGTGCCGTTTTATACAAAACTGGGTTACAAGAAGACGACCGGCGTGCGAGCAGGATGGAGTTTTGAAGGAACAGGGCTCATTTACCAACCGATGAAGAAGGTACTTTAGTGCCAACACAACCTGGAGTGGCTCGTAAAAGGATATGGATTGTTGTATCCGTGATCGGTGCTTTAATCACAATCTGCCTGTTTTTATTTGGACCGCTTTTCCCCTGGAGCCCCATACAAATTGGTTATGACAAGGTAGAGACCCGCTACGCAAATTTTTATATCCGTGATAAAGCGAAGCTGAGTTATTTGTACACTAATCTGGATGTTTTCCTATCGCAGACAGAAGACCTGTACGGGCTTTCTTATCATGAAAAAATGAACATCGTTATTAGCGTTGAAGAAAGCGAACTGAGGCGCTTCTTACCATGGATCAACTGGCATAAGGTAGGCGGTGTGGCGTTACATACCGGGAACGTAGTCTATATCAACCAGGGAAAAGCCAACAGGAATTTTGACTCATTGGGGTTTTTAAAACACGAGGTGACGCATATCCTGTTCAACCAGAACACATCTTTTGCCAACGCCTGGACGGCGAAAAAACAACAATGGCTGATGGAGGGCACCGCCGTTTACAACAGCGGACAGTATTACCTATCGGACTTTGAATTTTCCAACGAAATGACACGCAGGGATCTTCTGTACGATGATCAGAGCCAGCAACTGTTTACGAATATCGACCCTAGCGAAGGAAAATTTAACTACACATTGTGGGGCCATTTCATTAAATACCTGGTTGTGAACCACGGTTTGGGAAAACTTCAAAACTTTATCCAAGGATATCTTGAGCAGCCAGGCGATTACCGCATCCTGTTTGAAGAAGTGTACGGCTTTGAGCTTTCCCAAGTCATGGCAAGTTTTATCAATGAGTATCGAGCGACCGGCGAGTGATATGAAACCTTATGAGAGTTTAACTGACCGGGGTAAGGCTAGACGTTTACGAAAATTGGCTCTCACTGCACTCGAACAGTATAAGTTTGATGTTGGGGACCTCACACTTATTGGCGTGCACACCAATACGCTCTTTCGAGTGCGTACAGCCCGTGGCTCATCGTATATTATCCGCATCTGCACACCCAGATGGCGCACCGATATAGACTTGAGATCTGAAGTGATGTGGCTTCAAGCTTTGGGACGCGACACAGATATCAGCGTACCCCAACCACAGCCGGCGCGAAACGGCGATTTCATCGTCATCGCGGGTGCTAATAATGTGCCCGGAGAGCGTCGATGTGTTGTGATGAGCTGGATTCCAGGCATCCTGCTTGGGAAAAGATTGACCGAAGAGAACCTATATAAGATGGGCGTTTTATTTGCGCAACTGCATGATCAAGCGGCTGGCTTTTCGCCTCCCGAAGGCTTTACACAGCGCAAGATGGACACCATCTATGCGCGTGGCGAAGAGGATGTGCTGTTCTCTGATCTCTGCCGGGAGATGTTCTCATCAGATGCGCGCAGGACAATCGACCAGACCAGGGCTAAGGTCAATAAAGCATTTGAGCACCTGTATGCCGATTCCACAGGTTTACGAGTCATCCATAACGACCTTTGGCACGACAATATTAAAATCCACCATGGACGCTTGCACCCGTTCGATTTCGAAGATACGATATGGGGGTATCCTGTGCAGGATATCGCCATGGCCCTGCAAGATTTGATGGTAGATGTAAAACCTGCTGAGTTCGAAGCGCTTCAACGTGCTTTTCGCAAAGGATATGAAAGCAGATGCGCATGGCCCGAGGTCTACGAAGGGCAAATCGATACGTTTCGGGCTGGGCGTATGTTATGGGTAGCAAACTACGTTGCACGGTATCAACGGGAGCACCTTCGCGAGCATATTGACTGGTTAGCCCGGCAATTTAAGGGTTTTCTGGATACTGGCGTGATTAGAAAACAAGAATTACCAGGTTAATGATTGATAGAATAACTCCATGGGAAGCGGCAATTTAATCGCTAATATCATCGACAAGTTAACTGGCGCTCGATTGTTTGGGGATGCATCCAGTGCAAATGCCAGGAAAACCCCAGGTTAGGATACGCGCATCGTGCGCACCTGCTGCCCCGCGCATAACTGCGGCGGGCGTTGTGTTTTGGTGGCACACATCAGAGACGGCGTAATTGTACGTCTCGATTCAGACGATCGTGAATATGACGGCATCGATGCCCCTCGCCTGCTGGCCTGTTCCAGGGGCAAAGCTTACCTGCGACGCCAGTACCATCCCGATCGTCTTCGATATCCAATGAAGCGGATTGGCAAGCGTGGTGAAGGAAAATTCGAACGGATCAGTTGGGATGAGGCGTTAGACATTGCCGCCGGAGAGATTCAACGCGTAATAGATACCTACGGGAACAGCGCACTATTCGTCCCCTATGGAACGGGATCATACAGCAACACGAATGGGTCGCATCTTGCGCGGCGCTTGTTCAATCTTTATGGGGGACATCTCGGTTCTTACAACAACTAAAGCTGGGCTTGCATCAACCGTGCCACACCAACGGTTTATGGCACCCAGATCACGGGTAATCAGCGGCAGGATTGGGTGAACTGCAAGTACATCCTGATGTGGAGCTGGAATCCAGCCGAGATGATAGATGGCACCAACAGCGCTTATTACATAAAGAAAGCGCGCGAGAATGGCGCCAGGGTGGTCTGCATCGATCCGCGCTACACAATAAGCGCCGTTGGACTGGCCGATGAGTGGATCCCCATCCACCATATTATTATTGATCGCCTTTGGTGTGGTATTCGTCGCTGAAGTGATGGGACGATACTTGTTTTATAGGTACTATAAACGTGAAGGGATCTAAAACTTAATTTCTCGCCAGGTACTTCCCCCATCATCGGTAATCAACAACTTCCAGATCTGCTCGCATTCCAACACCTCGTCAAAAGGTGAGTGCTTATTCCCCTCACAAACACCAACCTGGGTCACCGCCCAACCGCGCTGGTGATCGAGAAAGTTCAGGGAGATCACACCTTGTGGCAGGACATCCGGCGCGAGGATATCTTCCAGAATGCGCTCTCCTTCACCCATCGCAACCTCAAGCAAACCGGACAGTGCCCCTGTTGAAGCGAAAGAAGCTGCAGCAGGCATGCTGTACGCAGGGGACCAGTTAAGCCCACCATCATCAGATCGGTACAGCGTCAGCTTGCTTCCACTGATGCTCCGAATTCCCACTGGCAAGACGCCACTTTGTTCGTCAATGAAATACGGCAATCCGATGGAGAGCCGTTCTCCGGCACGGGTTGCCAGGTCCTGGCGATGCCAGGTATGCCCACCGTCCTGGGTCCGATAGAGCAAATCGCCGCCTGGACCGCCGGCCACCCAACCTCGCCGCTCGTCCAGGAAATTCACCGCGTCACCCAAAGGCAGGCTGCGCTCTTGCCATGTATTCCCGCCATCGTCGGTAAAAAACAAACTACCCTGGCTGAAACTGCTGCCGGTCTGGTGTTTGATCACCAACCATGCCGCACGCAAGTCCAGTGGGTCGATGGATACGCTCGCGATAGAAGCCGCGTCGTTTCGGGCGAGGGGCAGTGGATTTGTCTGCCAGGTAAGGCCGCCATCACCAGTGAGTGACACAACCAGCCCGGCAGATCGATCCGTCCGGCTCACCACCCAGGCCTGTTGTGGATCGAGGAAAGCGGCACTCAGGGCGCTTCCAGCGGCAGGCGTGATATCCCGCCAGTGCCCACCTCCATCCTCCGTGAGCAGCAGCCGCTCATGCACCAGCGCCCAACCGTGAGCCTGGCTGAATATACCGGCGTCCTGGATCTGTGCCCCATACTGCCGCAGCAGCGTACCCGATGTAGACGCAGCCTCGCTCACTGGATTACTGATCAATGTGGTGATCTCACCATCCAGGATATCGCTGTCGATGACAAGCGAAACACCGCCCCAGTTTTCAGTATGCCCGCCAGTATACTGCTTGATGCGCTGATGATCCTTCCACAGTTCGTTATCTACACAGGGTGCATCCCAGACCGTGGCGTCTTCATCGTAAGTACTGCCGTACCAATGTGCGATCCATACATCATCAGGAGGCGGTTCGTTCGACGCCCAATCGGTGATAAATGATCTGCACGCGCTACCGTATCCCCCTGCCTTGTGACCCAGTTCGTGGAGCCTTTCCACCCAGCCACGCATGAACGAGCTGACCGCATTCCGGCAGGCAGCTTCATCGGGATACCCTTCCATATCATAGTAGATAATGTTCTCGCCGGTAAAGCCCAGTGCGTTCGCCGCTTCAGCTGCCAACTGCGCCTCATCACGACCCTGTGAATATGCCGTACTTGTATTCGAACTTATCTTATAGGTGTACCCGCTGCAAGGCGCCTGGGGGCCGACCCAGGTTTGGATAAAAGTCCAACCCTGCTCGGCGACCTGGCGCACCCATTCAGCATCCAGGGGCAGATCTCTGCAATAGTAGTGGATTCCACCCACATACAAGTTGAAGACCCGGTACGGGCTGCTCTGCCACCAGGTCAACATCTCGTCAACATCCGGTCTCCAGCATCGGTCAAAACCCGGCTGGTCGCTAACCAGCACCGTGCTCGGCTGTTGACTGACAATAAACTGCGTGGAAAGTGTGGGAGCCTGTGTTTTGTAATCAACTTGAACCGTGGGGGTAAAGACACCGCTGCAGTCGGGCGCCAGGTAAGGGTAGGCGTGCTGCCAATCACCCGGGTCCAGGGTGACCGTGTCGCTATAAACCAGACTCGCACCGCAAGGACCAGTCTGGTTCCACTGCAAGCTGACTTGAGTCTGTTCTACGAAGTTATTCGTGCCGCTGACCCAATACTGCATCTCAGCACCGGTTTGGAAAGCGACCCGTTCATTCCCTTCTAGATCGCTGGTCCAGGCATCCAGTATCTCCACAATTATTTGGGTCGAATTAGTCACCATCGGGAAGTATGCATAATACAACTGTGACGACGAACCGGTCGAATTGGGTGTCGATTCTACGGCTGGCCCGGGCGTATGCCCATCGAACACTGGAGCAGCAGCAACCGGTCGGCTGCCAATCAAGTTGAGCCACTTTTCAGGCGCGTTTAGTGAGAGCAAACAGAGCAGGACGACGGCAATGGACAAACCAAAGGCGGTTTTGTACAGGATGTGACGCAAGAAGAATTTCATATAAGAGGGGATCCAGACACACAACAAGTCGTGGAATTATAACCCTGAACCGAATTAAGGAACCGCTATCAGGTTGTTAAGAAATACTGCCTATAAATTGGGCACGGGGGATAGCTCCAGTGCCGGTGTGTTATATTATTCACTGTCCTTTTCACAGGTAGAAGCAGGTGATATAAAAATTACGAAGGAACTGGATGCGATGGCTACCCCAGTTGGTGCCGCCCGGGAAAAAGAGGAAACGGGGCGTTTCCTGGGGGCGATCGCCGCCGAAACGGTCTTCGATGACTTGCGACAAAGGAGATGAATCATGCGAATCTTCATTATTGGTGGCACCGGGTTCTCCGGACCGCACATCGTCCAAAGCCTGGTCGAGTCGGGTTGCGATGTACTCTTATTCCATCGAGGTAAGAGTGAAACCGAATTGCCCCCCGGTGTGAGCCAGATATTCGGCGACCGACGAAATTTGAAGGATTACGCCGATGACCTGCTGCATTTTGCGCCTCAGGTCGTGTTGGATATGGTCGCTTCTCGCGAGAGCGACGCCCAGGATGTGATGGATATATTCAAGGGGACAGCCCAACGGATCGTCGCCATCAGCAGTCAAGATGTCTACCGCGCCTATGGTGTGCTGATCCATATCGAAGCCGGTCCCATCGAGGAGATTCCCCTGGACGAAGACGCCCCACTGCGGGACAAGCTTTATCCTTATCGAGAGAGCGTCACCCCAGACCATCGCTATTATGATTACGAAAAGATCCTCGTCGAGCGCCGCTATCTGGGGGATCCAGAGCTGCCGGGCACCATTATCCGCTATCCGATGGTATACGGGCCGGGAGATTACCAGCACCGCACCTTCGAATACCTTAAGCGCATGGACGACGGCCGTCCCGCCATTCTGCTGGAAAAAGGTTCGGCTAACTGGCGCTGGACAAAAGGGTACGCAGAAAACATGGCCGCAGGTGTTGTATTGGCAGTCACTGACCAGCGTGCAGCAGGTCGCATCTACAACATTGGAGAGGCGCATGCACTTACAGAAGCGCAGTGGGTGGGAGCGATCGGAAGGGCAGCAGGATGGAAAGGAAAAGTCATCGTTTTAGCGAAAAAGCAATTACCCGAGCACCTGGTGCCGGATCACAATACGGGACAGGACCTGGTGACAGATACGAGCAGGATACGGGAGGAGCTGGGGTACGAAGAAGTGGTCCCTCAGGATGAGGCGCTGAGACGCACGATTGAATGGGAACGGGCGCATCCGCCGGAGGAGGTTGATGTAAGCAGGTTCGATTATGAGGCCGAAGATGCGTTATTAGACAGTTTAGCTAACCCTCTCGAACGTACCGATTGAGAGTATTCATGTACGTTGAGCAGGATAAGCTTGTTCTGAAGAATCATCACTTCCCAGTCGGTCCGGTCTACTTCCGCCAGGGTGGTGAGGCTTACCAGGAAGTCATGGAGGGGGCACAACCAGATATCCTGATTGAAGATGATTGTGAAAGCATCGCAGGTGGAGTCGAGATGACCTGCCCGCAGCTCCAGCCTGAGCTACTGATCGTTGCATAATTTACTAAACATCTCTTGCGTTGCTTGAACGCTGATTGGGTTTAGCCTTCAATGCAAGGATCAGTAAGAAGCAGGATTAAGTCCATCGTGGTGGTGGAATTCGGTGGAATATATCATCTGCCCGGCGAACTTGCCGACCTGGTTGATTATTGAGGGCTAAGCGGGGGTAGCCACAAGACCTTCATCGTTTATAATGTTGCTGACAAACCATATCCAAAGGAACTGCTTGAAGTGCCTTATGCTCCTCAATAAACCCGGGTAAAACGACCGCTCTGTACATGGATCGATTGGCTCGGTTTTTTTAATACAATTAGTGTTCCGTCAAACATAATTGTTTGGAATAATTAGCTCATTGCCGGAACACTTGTTGGGTGAATGCTTTATAAAGAAGCTATCGTGGAACCACCAAACGGCTTATCAGTCGCATGATTGAGGGTCGCGCTATTATAGGAGATTATCCCCATGCAAAAAGACGCTTTCAAAGTATACGGATATCGTTGGGTCGTGATGTTGGTTTTCATGTTCGCCATCATCATGAACCAACTGCTGTGGATCACCTTTGCGCCCATCACCGGCAACGCGGCCGAATTTTATAATGTCACGGACCTGAGCATCGGACTGCTGTCCATGAGCTTCATGGTGGTCTATATCGTGGTTTCCATCCCCGCATCTTGGGTGATCGACAACTACGGTATTCGTGTCGCCGTGGGGATTGGAGCGACCCTGACGGGTGTCTTCGGATTGATGCGCGGGCTGGTGGCAGAAAATTACACACTGGTGCTGATCGCCCAGATCGGAATCGCCATCGGACAGCCTTTCATCCTGAACGCCATCACCAAAGTGGCCGCTCGATGGTTCCCCATACAGGAGCGCGCCACCGCTTCAGGATTCGGTTCACTGGCCATCTACCTGGGCATAGCAGCCGGCATGCTCTTGACCCCATTCCTGACCCTGCAGATGGGCATCGAGAGCATGCTCTTGATATACGGCATCGTAGCCCTACTTTCAGCCTTACTCTTTATCGTCTTCGCACGGGAGCACCCTCCCACACCCCCGTGCCCGCCAGAAATGGATGAACGTTCCCTGGTATTCGACGGTCTCCGTAACCTGCTGCGGCTGAGGGATTTCTTGCTGCTAATGCTGATCTTCTTTGTAGGTCTGGGGACATTCAATGGGGTCACCACCTGGATAGAGGATATCGTCCGACCGAGAGGTTTCTCCATCACCCAGGCGGGCATCATCGGCGGATTGATGGTGGGAGGCGGCATCCTTGGAGCGCTGGTCGTCCCGATGATCTCCGATCACTACCGAAAACGCAAACCTTTCATGGTGCTGACACTGGCTGGTGCCATACTGGGATTGGTAGGACTCACTTTCAGCGGCAGCTACGCGATGACGCTGGTCTTCGCCTTCATCCTGGGGTTCTTCCTGCTCAGCGCCGGGCCGATTGGCTTCCAGTACGGCGCCGAAATTGGCTTCCCCGCACCGGAGGGCACCTCCAACGGGCTGCTGTTGATGATGGGCCAGATTTCGGGCATCGTCTTTATCCTGGCGATGGACACCTTCAAGGTTCCAGCAACGGGCTCTATGATGCCCTCACTGGTTGGACTAATCGTGTTGATGGGCATCAGCTTAATCATCAGCACGCGATTGAAGGAATCGACAATGATAACAACGGGTGAGGAAGAATGATAAAGCCCACAAGATGATGTGAATCTATGCATCTAAGGGGGGCAGTTACACTGGGGCAGATGTACAAAGCCTCCAGCAGCTTGGGTGTGAAACTGAATGCCGGTCACAGGTTAATGACCCATGGTCCTTTTGCTATAGTACGCCACCCTCTCTACCCAGGGCTGAACATCGCAACTTTAGGAGGGGATAATCCTTTTTCGATCCTGGAGGTTTGTTTTTGTCGCAGCGAACTTCCTGGGCTTGATCTTCCGCGGGCGCCGGGAGGAACAGGTCCTGGCAGCGGAATTCGGAAATTTATTGGGGTGTAGGAATTGGTGGTCAACCGTATCTATGCAATGATGAACTACTGATCGTTGTATAAGTTACTAAACGTCTCTTGCGGTGTTTGATCGCTGATTAGGTTTACCCTTCAATGCAAGGATCAGTAATAATAAGGCATGCACGATATAATATCGCGGGCTGAAGCACGCAAAAAGATTGCCGAGCACATCCTGCTAGAACTTGATTTAATAAACCGCTGGAGCCGGTACGGGACCTGCATTCTGGTGGGTGCGGTGGCTTATGGCCTCGTCGTAACCGCTGATATCGATATGGAGATATTCTGTCCAAAGCTCAAGATCGAGGATGGCTTTGATGTACTTCGAGCCTGCGCACTGCACCCCAACCTCACAAAGACCAGGTTTTGGAACGCCCTTGGCCCACCACACTTCGGTCTGTACTGGCAGGTTCGCTACGCTCATAATGGCGAAGAATGGAAGATCGATATGTGGTCGGTGGAGGATACGTACGACGGACCTTGTGGAAGCCGGATAATCGAAGCGATGGACGAGGCTTTGACCGATGAATCGCGAAGGGCGATCTTAGCTCTTAAAGAAAGCGTAATGAAAGACCCAACACTGGAGTGCCCGTCCATCCAGGTGTATCGAGCCGTTCTGGATCATAACATCCGCACCTGCGAAGAATTAAAGGAATGGCTGCCAAACAATCCGTTGACGGAAGTGGTTACAGATTGGTATCCGGGCAAATTTACTTAGCCCAGCGGAAGTGTAAAAATTATTTACAGATACAATAATCTAGGTTATAATAATCGCGATTATTATAATGCCTTAAGAAAGGTTCAGTATGTTTATTGATCGCCATCGCGAATTAAATCAACTGGAAGAACTTTACAAGTCCGATCAAGCTGAGTTGTTTGTCTTGTATGGGCGCCGGCGAGTTGGTAAAACCGAGTTGTTAAGGGCGTTTTGTAATGAAAAGCTACACCTATTTTTCATCGCTACATTGAGCTCAGATCATGACCAGCTGGCCTCATTTTCGCAACAAATATGGTCGGTTACTCACAATGAAACGCCAGAAAGCTTTACATTTCCTTCATGGGAAGCCGCTTTTCGCTCTCTTACAGACTTACCCGGGCGACCGGTGGTAGTTTTGGATGAGTTTACCTACCTGATCAGCGGCAACAGTGCTATTCCTTCAATCCTGCAAAAAGTCTGGGACGAGAGATTGAAAAACTCGAGGGTCTTTTTAATCCTTTGCGGGTCCTATATTGGCATGATGGAAACTGAAATCCTCGGCTACCAAGCGCCCTTATACGGTCGGCGATCAGGAAGCTATTTGCTAACCCCGCTCGATCTGTCATTCGTCCCCTCATTCTTCCCAAAATATACCCCAATTGAGCAGATCGAGGCTTGGGCAGTTCTAGGAGGTATGCCCTACTACCTGACGGCATTCTCTGACGAGATAGATATTTTCTCCAATATCAGTGCCCACATTCTAGCTCCGCGAGGATTGTTGTATCACGAACCGCGTCTGCTGCTTATGGAAGAATTGAGAGAACCGCGCAACTATTTCTCCATATTGCGCGCCATCGCACAAGGCCGCAGCCGTCTGAACGAAATTGCCTTAGGATCAGGCTTGGGCGTCAGTTCTTCAGCCGCCAAGTATCTAGATACTCTTCAACAAATGCACATCGTCGAACGATGCGTCCCCGTTTCGGATAGTCAGCCTCAGAAAAGCAAAAAAGGCATCTATCGAATCGCTGACCAATTTCTGCGATTCTGGTTTACCTATGTCCATCCATATCAAGCTACATTGGAGATTGGACTGGTGGATGCCATACTGTCCCAGCGGGTACGCCCGACATTTAACCAATTCGTCAGTTACGCATTTGAAGAAGCCGCCAAGTATTACATCTCCAAATTAGCTCTTAAGGGTACTCTTCCATTCCTGCCCGAACGCATTGGTAGCTGGTGGGATAGGGAATCTGAGATTGATGTAGTGGCAATCAGTGATCATGATAATTCCGTACTCTTTGGAGAGTGCAAGTGGTCAGTAAATCCTGTTGGAATTAACGTTTTGGAGGATTTGAAAAGTAAATCCAAGCGTTTGTTAGCAAACCACGAATGGTCGCATGTTTCGTATTACCTTTTCTCCAAAGCTGGTTTCACGACCGCGTTAGAAGAGACAGCTAGAAAAGAACATATCTCGCTGATTACCCCTGAAATGTGTCTGATATAAAAGATTGAATCTTATGTTTTCCATACTTGAAGCCAAGTTGAAGAACTCGACAACATGCATGCATTAAATGAATTAGAGCAATATTTCCGAGAGCTTGAAAACAGCGACCAGTATTCAGGGGTCGCTCTAATAACCAGGGGGAAATCCCGCTTATTCGCAGGCGCATACGGCTACGCCAGCCGCGCATGGAAGATCAAGAATTCACTGCAAATCCGCTTCGATACGGCATCGATCACCAAGCTGTTCACATCCGTGGCGGTGTTACAGCTCATTGACCAGGGTTTGCTGGATTTCGATACCAGCGTTATCGATTTCCTCGGATTGAAAGATACTGCGATATCCAGCGATGTGAACATCTTTCACACACTTACCCACACATCCGGTATCGGCGACGATTGTGAAGAGGAAGACGGAGAGGTCTACGAGGACTTATGGAAGACCAAGCCCAACTATTCGGTAACAAACACAGCCGACTTCCTTCCACAGTTCATCCATAAACCGCCTAACTTTCCCCCTGGGTTGGGCTGCCGCTACTGCAACTGCAGTTTTATCCTGCTCGGTCTGATGATAGAAAAAATAAGCGGTATCATCTACCGCGATTATGTACGGGAAAATATCTTCAAAAAAGCAGGCATGGTCCACTCGGACTTTTTACATTTGGATCGCGTGTACCAAGATGTGGCTGAAGGGAGTGATCCTATCCGCGGCCAGGATGGAAACATATCAGGCTGGAAAAAGAACATCTATTCCTTTCCTCCCATCGGGTCCCCTGACAGCGGGGCGCACCTAACTGCAGGGGACCTCGATCGTTTCCTGCGGTCCGTGAAATCAGGAGAACTGCTATCATCAGAACTAACGCAAGCCTTTCAAACTCCGAAGGTTGAATACCGTGAGGACGAAGAGTGGAAAATAATGTATGGGTACGGTTTGAGTTTTTACTTCGACCAAGCCGGAGAGCTAGTGTACTATCAGAAAGGCGGCATCAACGCCAGTGTCAGCGGGTTAGTCAGACATTACCCGCAGAAAGACATCAATGTTATCCTACTTTCAAACATGGAAGACGGGGTTTGGGAGCCAGGGAGGAAGATAAACGATATTATTGTGGGAGGAAGAATGGGAAAAGGATTTTAATAGGGTAAAATTAATCATTGGATGAGATGAACAGGAGATGAAATATGCAAATTGTCACGGATAGTGGAACAGACGTAAACCTTTCCCCCGAGGAATTAACTGAGCTAAACATACACATCGTACCACTGGTAGTTACCTTAGATGGGAAAACCTACCACGAAGGTGTGGATATCCAGCCGCGGGAATTCTATGATCTGCTGGCAGGTACTGAATCCTTGCCTACAACCTCACAGCCATCACCGGGCGATTTCGCCGAACTTTACACGCAGCTGGCAGTCAACGATCCCGACATACTTTCCGTCCACATGAGTTCGGGGCTGAGTGGGACATTCAACTCGGCACAAGAGGGCGCTAAACTGGCACCCCAGGCAAACGTAACCCTCGTGGACACGAAAACATTGTCAGGTGCAGCCGGATGGCAGGTGCAAGCCGCCGCTAAGGGGGTCAAGGCTGGTTGGTCGATGGATAAAATCCTGGCGAAGATGGAGGAGATCAGCGCGGCCAGCGACAGTATTTATACCCTCAACGAACTCGAGTACCTGATTCATGGCGGACGTATAAGCCATATGAAAGGCTTAATCGCCTCGCTGCTCAATCTCAAGCCGCTCATCGGTGTTGAAAAAGTAAACGGCACTTACACACAGCTTGGTCAGATGCGTACGTTCAAACGTGCACTAAACGGGTTAGTTGATCTGATGGCTAAACAGCACGCGTCCGGCAGTCCGCTGCGTGTGCAGGTGCTATACTCGTTTAATCCCGAAGGTGCGGAGATGCTGCGCGAAATCATAGACCAACGTTTCGACTGCCACTGGCTGCCGGTCGGACCCATGTCTCTCGTACTGGGAGCTCACACCGGCCCGAGTATGGTGGGCGTAGGATACGCGAGTCTAGAAACATTCGCTGACATCCCATAAAAGCTGCACCTACATCAGAAACCGGGATAGTGGGAGATTATCATTCAATCACACCCTAACTCCCTGATTTTGGACGCGCCTGATTCTGAATAGACCGGGCTTCAGCAAGACCCCAGGAACCAACCAAACATAAAATCCCCCGCCTCTCTTTTCATGCTGTAGTCGGGGGAATATTTTCATTAAAAGAGGGTACTCTTCTACCCTGGGGTGAGCGCTTCTGCCTCCTCTTGAGGTTGATCTGCACCGATAACGCTTCGCAGGACAAGCTCTTCGTCATCGACATCCACAATAATAGTAGCACCGTCTTCGAACTCGCCTCCCAGGAGCATGTCAGACAGCTTGTCTTCGACATTTTGCTGGATCACTCGCTTCAGTGGTCGGGCTCCGAACTCGGGGTCATAGCCCATCTCGGCAATCTTCTCCAGCGCCTCTGGGGTAGCTTCCAATGTAATCGAATGATCCTCAAGCCGGTGTGACACCTTTGCCAGCTCCAATTCCACAATCTTTTTGATATCGTCCAGGTTCAGCGCACGGAATACAATCATCGAATCTACACGGTTGATAAACTCAGGGCGGAAGACCCGCTTCAGGCTGTCTGTCAGCTTCTTGCGCATTTCTTCATAGGCCAGGCGTTCTGTGATTTCTTCATCACGCTTGAGCGAAAAGCCAATCGATCCCTGGCGTTTGATCATATCCGCGCCGACATTGGAGGTCATCACAATGATAGCATTGCGGAAATCCACTTTATGCCCTCGTGCGTCACTCAGGTGCCCTTCTTCCATTATCTGCAAGAGCATGTTGTGAGCTTCCGGATGGGCTTTTTCGATCTCGTCAAAGACAACGATTGAGTATGGACGACGGCGGATCGCTTCGGTAAGCTGCCCGGCTTCCTCGTAGCCCACATATCCAGGGGGGGCGCCGACCAGGCGGCTGACGCTGTGACGCTCCATGAATTCGGACATGTCTAACTGGATCAGGGCATCCTCGCTGCCGAAAAGGAAACGCGCCAGGGCTTTTGTAGACTCAGTCTTTCCAACCCCGGTAGGTCCGAGGAATATAAAGGAACCAATCGGTCTGCGAGGGTCTTTCAATCCTGCTCGCGCACGTCGTACCGCCTTGGATATGGCCTGGATGGCTTCATCCTGGCCGATTATCCACTCACACATCTCATCCTCCATCTTCAGCAGACGTTGAGACTCTTCCTGGGCGATCTGCATGACAGGTACGCCGGTCCACATGGCGACCAATTCGGCGATGTCATCAGCGGATACCGTAGGGCTGCTCGACCGATCCCATCCGGTGCGCAGCTTCTCAATCTCGCTTTCAAGGGTTTCCTGGTGATCCAGAAGATCCTGTGCGTCGTCATGACGACCATCTTCCACCGCCATTGCGTGGCTTTCACGGGTCTGACGCAAGTCGGTCATCAAGTCTTTTGCGGTCTGAGCCGCCGGGCTCTTGTACATGCGCACGCGTGACGAAGATTCATCGATCAGGTCGATCGCCTTATCCGGCAAAAAGCGTTCTGTAACGTAACGTGCAGACAGATGCGCTGCTGCATCAAGCGCTTCGTCGGAGATTGACAGGCGGTGGTGCGCTTCATACGCACTGCGTACACCACGCAAAATGTCAATCGTCTCTTCAATGGTAGGCTCCTCAACAATAATCGGTTGGAAGCGGCGTTCCAGAGCCGCATCACTTTCAATATGTTTGCGATACTCGTCCAGCGTGGTAGCCCCTATGACCTGTAATTCTCCACGCGAGAGCGCCGGCTTTAAAATGTTGGCTGCGTCTACAGACGAACCGGCAGCCCCGGCACCAACCAGCATGTGAACTTCATCGATGAAGAGTATCGCTTCTGAAGCCTTAAGTTCGTCGATTACTCGCTTGAGCCGCTCTTCGAATTGCCCGCGATACATCGTCCCGGCGACCAATGAACCAACGTCCAACTGCAAAACGCGTTTCCCTAGCAGTGGTGCGGGGATGTCCCCTTCGATGATACGCTGAGCCAACCCCTCCACAATAGCCGTTTTACCAACCCCTGGCTCACCGATTAGAGCCGGATTATTCTTCGTTCGCCGGGCAAGTATCTGTATGACCCGCTCGATTTCCATCTGGCGACCGATGACGGGGTCTAACTTTCCTTCCTCGGCCAGGCCGCTCAGGTCTGTAGCCAATTGATCCACCATGGGTGTCTTTGATTTAGACGACGCCTTGCCAGAAGATTTCCGCTCCGGACCCGCCGCCGTACGGCGTGAGGCAGTGCTCTCCTGTAGCACACGCTTCGTCTGGCGCCGGATCTGTTCAGGCGTCACCCCCAATCTACGCAAAACGTCCAATGCTACACCCTCATCGTAGCGAACAAGCCCTAATAGAATGTGTTCCGTTCCAATGTAATGGTGCCCCATCTCCCGCGCTTCATCCACAGCATACTCTAATACCTGTTGTGTACCGGGAGATAGATCCAACTTACCGCTGCGAGACCGGCCTGGTCCGGTAATACGCTCTACAATCTCTTGTACCCGGTCAACGTCTAGCCCCAATTCGCGCAACACCCGCCCGGCTACACCACCTTCCTCCCGGATTAAGCCTAACAGCAAGTGTTCCGTACCAATATAATTGTGGCGCATGCGTTCAGCTTCCTGGTGAGCCAGACTGAGCACTCTACGCGCCCGCTGTGTAAATCGTTCCATGCTAGACAAGGGACGCCTCCTGATAAAATAACCGTAACATATCCTACTTATAGATATAAGTTACGACATTTTGGGCGTTGCTTCTTTTCTACCCCGCCCAAACAACTTTCCTTTTTAGTATTCGACAGTGCATAAGGCACAGGACAAGCATTTCTGAGCTATTTTGTCCGATTGGATTCTACCAAAGTTTATCGAGACTCATTAGATTTTCGGGCTAAAAGAGAGTTAAGTTAATAGAACTCTTATTTGTGCATTAAAACACGCACCCCACCGTTTTAATCAGGGTGGGGTGCGAAAAAACCTTCTTTACCGGTTGAGACGTAACTTCAAGCCTCTCCTTCTGTGTTTTCATCTGCGTCACTGGATTCGTTTTCTTCATCGGCTTCAGCTTCCGGTTCCGGTTCCTGCTCCTCAATTTCACCCTCTTCCAACTCGGCGTCCTCGAGAGCCTCTTCTTCTTCCGTTTCTACCTCGGCATCTGCTTCTACTGAGACTGTATCCTGCTCAACCTCGTCCTCAGAGGGCTCTGGAGTCTCTTCAACTACATCACCGGGTTCGTCTTCTTCATCAGCTTCAGCTTCCGGTTCCTGCTCCTTAATTTCACCCTCTTCCAACTCGGCGTCCTCGAGAGCCTCTTCTTCTTCCGTTTCTACTTCGGCCTCTGCTTCTACTGAGTCTACATCTTGCTCAACCTCGTCCTCAGAGGGCTCCGGAGTCTCTTCAACTACATCACCGGGTTCGTCTTCTTCATCGACTTCAGCTTCCGGTTCCTGCTCCTTAATTTCGCCCTCTTCCACCTCGGCGTCCTCAAGAGCCTCTTCTTCTTCCGTTTCTACCTCGGCCTCTGCTTCGACTGAGTCTGTGTCCTGCTGAACCTCTTCATCAGAGGGCTCCGGTGTCTCATCCACTACTTCACCGGGTTCGTCTTCTTCATCGGCTTCAGCTTCCGGTTCCTGCTCCTCAATTTCGCCCTCTTCCACCTCTGCGTCCTCGAGAGCCTGCTCTTCCTCCGATTCAACCTCGGCCTCTGCTTCTTCCGGGCTCGGCTCAGACTCAACTTCAGGAAGGTCTTCAACCTCTGCATCTGCCGTCTCGTTTACAACAAGTAATTCCTCGGCACTCTCATCTGCTTCGATCAGAATTGTCCTGATCTCGTCAACAGGCTCATCCTCCTGCGTCCGACCGACTTCCTGGGCCAGAGCCATCTTCCAATCCAGGTCTGCATACGCGGGAGAATCTACCTTACGCAGGCTTAATCCGATGCGGTGTCTTTCTGGATCGATCTTGATCACCCGCAGAGTCACTTCATCTCCTTCGTGAACCACCTCTTTGGGGTGCGCAATGCGTTGTTCACTCAACTCTGAAACGTGTATCAGCCCTTCCAGTTCATCGCCAATCCTGGCAAAAGCACCGAACTTGGTCAGGTGCGTGATCGTTCCTTCGACCAGCATACCATCTTGAAGATGCTCAACTTGTTTGACCCAGGGGTCTTCCTGTAACTGGCGCATCGATAGGCCTATGCGTTTACGTTCGCGATCTATGCTTATCACCTTCACATCAACTTCTTGTCCTACTTCGAGTACTTCACTCGGATATTGAATACGATCCCAGGATATCTCGGAAAGGTGCACCAGGCCGTCCGCACCTTCAATGTTGACAAAAGCACCGAAATCCGCCAGACTGGTAACGCGCCCACTGCGAACATCCCCCACTTGCAGCTCGTCCAGCAAGCGATCTTTTAGGGATTCCCTGGTCTCTTGCAACGCCAAACGCTCTGAGAGGATCAGTCGACGACGATCGCGATCTACCTCAATAATACATACCTTAATTGGTTCTTCAATCATCTGCCCCCAACGTTGTTCCGGCGTATCACCACTGGCAGACATGCGCCGCAATAAACTAACCTGAGAAGTAGGTACAAAGCCTCGCAAATTACCGATTGGTACGAGTAAGCCACCTTTATTAAACCCGATGATCTCGCTCTCAACAATGTCCCCACTCTCAAGCATACCGCCCACATCTTGCCAGTCTTTTTCCTCACGGGCGCGGACATAAGAAAGAACTACATTACCATTCGGATCCTCCGGAGTAACAACATAAACCGGGATTTCCTTCCCAACCTCAAATGCATCTCTCTCTTCGTCAGGAATTAATTCTAACTCTCGCCCAGAGAGCACCCCCTCTGATTTGGTACCTACGCTAACCAGTACCTCACCTTCACTAATCGTGGCGATTATTCCTGAACGGATTTCTCCTTGTTTTGGGAAATCTAATTCCAAGCCTTCATCTTCAAGAAGCTCTTCCATCGATTCGGAAGCTGATTGGTCGGCTTCTTCGCTTGCTGTCTCTACTTCTGTTTGCTCATTTTCGAGCTCTTCCTCTTGCCCCATCAGGGCATTATTCTGCTCCATATAGTTAATGACTCCGGTTTTTGGTTTAGATCACAGCTCAATACACGGCGTAACTTTCTTATGCAGAGAACTAACTATTCTCTTTGAGACCATGACCCGGTAAAAATACAGTGCGTATCAGAAATACGCGCTGTATTATAAAGGTGAAAGGGCATCTTGACAACCTTTGTGATAAGATTAGGTTTTGGAGAAACAATCCATCTCAACCGTCGGGATAACTACTGATCGTTGCATATGTTACTAAACGTCTCTTGCGTTGTTTGATCGCTGATTGGGTTTAGCCTTCAATGCAAGGATCAGTAATTGTGCTTGTGTCGGTTTTCTTGTGTAATTTTTTGTGTGCGTCTGCGACGCACACAAAAAATTACACACATTTCAGTACACAATCGTAATTGTTCCCTCAATATGAACCTGCTTTGGGATGGAACCTGAGGTTTGAAAATGCTGCCTATTTATCCATTTACTGCGGTCGTGGGTCAGGAACGAATGAAACGCGCACTCGTTTTAAACGCCGTTGACCCTCGCATTGGGGGAGTATTGATCCGGGGTGAGCGGGGGACAGGGAAATCCACCGCTGCGCGCGCCATGGCGGCTTTGCTCCCACAAATAGAAGTATTCCTTGACTCACCATTCAATGATG
>Ga0209013_10000915_pt1 | contig 27079 bp, 22 predicted proteins | sample Cruoilmetagenom2_FD_187291 | JGI IMG/M metagenome (GOLD analysis project Ga0209013, IMG submission 187291) | Oil polluted marine microbial communities from Coal Oil Point, Santa Barbara, California, USA - Sample 2 (SPAdes) (version 2) | ecosystem: Environmental > Aquatic > Marine > Oil seeps ...
GCTGCGCAACCTGGCGTGGATCGAGGCCAATCGCAAGAAGGTCGAGCAAGCCACCGATGGTCGGGTGGGGTACATCTACGTGCCGGACACCGGTCGGGGCGGCCAGACCGAGCTCTACCGGATGTTCCGAGCTCAGTACGAACTCGGAGGTCTGATCATCGACGAGCGCTTCAATAGCGGCGGTCAGATTCCCGACCGCTTCATTGAGCTCCTGAATCGCCCCGTCGTCAGCTACTGGGCGGTGCGTTCGGGAAGGGACGGCCAGACGCCCACGATCGCTCACAACGGGCCACAGGTGATGCTCATCAACTCGTGGAGCGGTTCCGGCGGTGATGCGTTTCCCTACTACTTCCGCGCTGCCGGGCTGGGCCCGCTCATCGGCACCCGCACCTGGGGCGGCCTGATCGGCTACTCGGGCCGACCGGGATTGATTGATGGAGGACGGCTAACGGTCCCAACCATCTCCTTTTACAACCTCGAGGGGGAGTGGGAGGTCGAAGGACACGGAGTCGATCCCGACATCGAGGTGGTGGACGACCCGTCCCTGATGGTGGACGGCGGGGACCCGCAGCTCGACCGGGCCATCGCCGAGGTCCTGCGGATGATCGAGGAGAACCCGCCGGTTCGCCCGAATCGTCCTGCGTATCCGGTACGGTGATATTCAGACGTTAGGACGTTCAACGTTCGAGTAATACAATTGAAGGCAATCATGGGACGCATGTCAATCCGCTGGTTGCTGTCCGAGCTCCCGAAGCTGGAGGCGGAGGGGGTGATCGACGCTGCCGCCGCCGAGAGGATCCGGGCGCACTATGGAGAGCCGGTTGCCTTTTCGAGCAGCCGCCTCGCGCTGGCCGTCTTCGCAGTCTTCGGCGCCCTGTTGATCGGCTCGGGTGTGATCCTCCTCCTGGCCCACAACTGGGAGCACCTCGGCCGAGGCACTCGGGCAGCCATCTCCATGGCGCCGTTGCTGGCTTCGCAGGTGCTCGTCGGTTGGGTGGTCCTGAAGCGATTCGGATCCACCGCGTGGCGGGAAGGATCGGCGACCCTGCTAGCGCTGACCATCGCCACCGCCTTGGCCCTGGTGGATCAGACCTACCACACGGGAGGCGATCTCGAGTCCTTCCTATGGAGGTGGTCGTTACTGCTGGCGCCGCTGCCGTGGCTTCTCAACTCGACCTCGGTGGCGATGATCTTCCTCGCCGCACTCACCTGGTGGGCGGGCGCGGCACGGGCCGAGGGTTCACAGGTGCTCATGATGTGGCCCCTGGCGGCGGCGGTCATTCCGCATCTGGTGCAACTGCTCCGCGCCGATCGCCGCGGTCTGCGGGCCGCCAACCTTCAGTGGGCCTGCGCCCTGTTTCTGTGTGTTGCTGCCGGCCTCGGTCTTGAAAACCGCGTTCCGGGGCTTTGGATCGTGGTCTACTGCGGGCTCTTTGCGCTCATGATCACGGTCGGCGCCGCGACGCGACGCGACGAAGATTCAGCGTGGCGGCGTCCCTTTGAGGCAGTGGGAGTGGCCGGCAGCCTCGTCCTGTGGCTGATCCTGAGCTTCGTTTACCCGTGGGAGCACATCGGGTGGGACCACGTGGGCTCGGCGGAACGCTTTCACCGCGTGGCGTCATGGGTTGATGTTCTGCTGGCGGTCGGCCTGCCGCTGGCCGCAATCGCGGCCATGGCATTTCTCCTCGATCGACGTCGGCATCGACTGGCCCTGTTGTGGGGGCTCTCGGTGCCCCTGGTGGCGGTGGTGTGGCCGGTTGTGGCCGCGACCGGTGCCGAGTGGCTGGGAGCGTACGTCTTCAACATCGTGCTCTTCGTGGTTGGTGTCGCGACCATCGCAACAGGCCTGAGGCGTCAGAGTCTCGCCACCGTCAACCTGGGAATGGTGGTGGTGGCGGCTTTTGTGGTCGTGCGGTTCTTTGACTCCGAGTTCGGTTTCATCGCCAGGGGCCTGGCGTTTATCGTGGTCGGTATCGGTTTCCTGATCACGAATGTGGTGCTTTCCCGCCGGTTGCGGGCGTCGGGAGCCGACCGATGAACCGCCGGCTGCTTTTTGCCCTCTTCGTGGTGGTGGTGGTGGTCCAACTGGCGGTGGCGGGCGGTGCGATCATCCGCTCCGAGCTCGCTTTGCGATACGGTGAGAGCGTCCGCTTCCGGGTGCAGCCGGTCGACCCGGTGGATGCCTTCCGCGGTCGCTACGTCGCCCTCCGGTTCGACAACGTCGGGGCGGTTCTGCCGGAGGGTCTCGATCTGCCGAGGAGGGGTTGGGTCTTCGTGCCCTTAGTGGAGGATGACGACGGATTTACCGAGCTCGGCGCCGTGAGTCTTGTGCGGCCTGCAACCGGACCTTATCTGCGGTTGCGGTCGGGGGTGGAGTACAGGGACGATGAGGGCCGACGCATGGTTTCCATCGTCTTGCCCTTCGGGCGGCTCTACATGGACGAGGAACTCGCGCCCGAGACCGAAAGAGCGATGTGGCGCCGCGGCCAGCGCGAGGCGTTCGTGACCGTGCTCGTGCGCGACGGTTTTGGGGTCATGAAAGACCTCTACGTCGAGGACCTCCCTGTGCGCGAGTGGCTCGCCCAGGGCGGCGCCGATCGACCTCCGCCGACGCCGTGACCGGGCTACGCACCCGCCGTCAGGAGATCGTCGAGCGACTGCGGTCCGAGGAGTGGGCCTTCGACGATCTGCGTCACGATCTCAGCCTCACCGTGCGGGTGCTCGAGGAAGACCTGAAGCACATCCAAAAGAGCGTGCGAGCGGCCGGCGATCGTCTTCAGGTGAGATCGGCATCATGTGAGGGGTGCGGGTTTGAGTTCACAACCAAAGCACTGCACCCGCCCGGCCGCTGCCCGAGCTGCCGCGAACGCCGGATCGTCGGACCATGGCTGAGAATCACTTCGTGATTCAATTCTCAATTCTTAATTCTCAATTTTGAATTCCGCCACCCGGGTGCAGGTGTCAGGTCTCAAGAAAGTTTCAGAAAGGCCTTGACATCGCAGGAGCCCAACCAATGATCTTGGTGTGACCTGTGACCTGTGACCTGTGACCTGTGACCTGTGACCTGTGACCTGTGACCTGAATCCTGTATCCGGGCGGGAGGGCGGCTCCAAACTCAACACCCGCTCACGGTGGTGGGTCACGGCGCCCAGTAACTAAAAACTCAAAACTAAAAACTCACCCAGCGGGGTGAGTGGGGGAATTCGAAATTAAGAATTAAAAATTGAGAACTGAGAACTACTCCTCTGGTGTCCACCGAACCTTGAGGTTGCGCGCCGCGCGCACCTCGTCGACGCGGCCCACCGGGGTCTGGTGCGGGGCGTTCCGCACCGTTTCCGGTTCCTCCTCCGCTTCCCTGGCGATCTCGAGCATGGCATCGCAGAACGCCTCCACCTCGTCGGGAGCGACGCTCTCGGCGGGCTCGATCATCAGCGCACCGTGCACGATCAAGGGGAAGGACATGGTCGGGGGGTGGAATCCGTAGTCGAGCAGGCGCTTGGCGATGTCGGTGTTGTGAACCTCGCGCCGAGCCTGCAGGGAGTCGTCGAAGACCACTTCATGCAGGCTCGGAGCGTCGAACTTGAGGTGGTAGGCGCCCTCGAGGCGGTGGCGCACCAGGTTGGCGTACAGCACCGCCACCTCCGACATCTCGCGCAGGCCGTCGGCGCCGAGGCTCCAGATGTAGGTAAGGGCCCGTACCAGGATGAGAAAGCTGCCGTAGAAGCCGCGCATCGGCCCGACCGATGCCGAGTCCTCCCACAGAATTCGGAATTGACTCTCCTCCTTGACCACCCGCGGTGTCGGAAGGTGGGGCAGAAGCGCTTCGGAGACCACCACCGGACCGGCGCCGGGTCCGCCGCCGCCGTGGGGTGTGGAAAAGGTTTTGTGCAGATTGATGTGCATCGCGTCGGCGCCCATGAGTCCGGGCGACGCACGCCCGACGAAGGAGTTCAGATTGGCGCCGTCCATGTAGATCATGCCGCCACGATCGTGCACGAGATCCGCTATCTCCAAAATGCGGTGCTCGAAGACGCCGAGGGTGTTGGGGACCGTGAGCATGATGGCGGCGACCCTGTCGTCCATCAGGCGGTCGAGGGCCTCGATGTCGACGGTGCCGTCCGCACCCGAGGGAATTTCGACCGAGCGGAAGCCTGCGAAGGCGGCGGTGGCCGGGTTGGTGCCGTGGGCCGAGTCGGGCACCAGCACCACTTCGCGCGCCTCGCCACGGGCCGAGAGCGCCTTGCGGATCATCAGCATGCCGGTGAGCTCGCCGTGGGCCCCGGCCGCGGGCTGCAGCGTCACACCAGGCATGCCGGTAATCGTCTTGAGCGCCTCTTCGAGCTCCCACACCAAACGCAGCGCACCCTGAATTTGGTCCAGCGGCTGCAGGGGGTGGATTGAGGCGAAGCCGGACAGGCGGGCGATCGCCTCGTTGATGCGCGGGTTGTACTTCATCGTGCACGAGCCGAGGGGATACAGGCCTTCGTCCACCGCGTAGTTGAGCTGGCTGAGGCGGTGGAAGTGCTGGACTACCTCCATCTCGGAAACGTCGGGGAAGTGGGGGTCGGGGTCGCGCAGCTGTTCGGTCGGCAGCACTTCCGCGGGATCCACTACCGGCACGTCCAGGGGCGGTAAAAGGTAGCCCTGGCGCCTCGACCTGAGCGGGTTGCGCTCGAAAAAGAGCGGCTCGGCGCGTAGGGCGCGCCGCTTCATGACACTCTCTCCAGCGCCGCCACCAAGGCCTCGATGTCGGCTGCTGACGACCGTTCGGTTGCCGCCACCAGGATCCCGTCCGGCCACGACCCGCCCCAGGTTGTGGCCGGCACGCCGGCGAGCACACCCTCCGCCGCCAGCCGGTCGACAAGCTCGACGCCGGGGCCGGGACCGACGAGCAGGAACTCGTTGAAGGTGGGGCTCGACGGGTAGGCCAGCCGCCATGGTCCGTCGAGCGCGGCGATGCGGTGCTTCAGCTCCTCGCTGCGGGCCAGGCACGAGGTGGCCAGCTCGCGAAGACCGCTGCCTCCGACCGCCTCGAGCCAGACGGTCGCGGCGAGGGCCATCAGGCCCTGGTTGGTGCAGATGTTGGAGGTGGCTTTGGCCCGCCGAATGTGTTGCTCGCGGGTCGACAGGGTGAGGCAGAAGGCGCGGTTGCCATCCTCGTCTACGGTCTCCCCGACCAGTCGCCCGGGCATCTGGCGAACGTGCTTCTCGGTGCAGGCGAAGAACCCGAGATGGGGCCCGCCGAAGCCCGGCGCCACACCGAAGGACTGTGCCTCGCCGCAAACGACGTCGAAGCCGGAGGCGCCGCCCCCCGCAAGGAGGCCGAGGGAGACTGCCTCGGTGACCACCTGCACCGCGAGGGCGCCGCCATCGTGTGCGGCTGTTGCCAGCCGCGGGAGGTCCTCGACGATGCCGAGGAAGTTCGGAGATTGAACGGCAAGACAGCAGGCGTCGTCACCGAGGGCGTCACGAACGTTCGCCGGGTTCAACCTGCCGTCGTCGCCGGGTTGGAGAACCTCCACCTCGAAGCCGGCGGGTTCGGAATAGGTGTCCAGCACCCGCCGGTACATGGGATGGACGGTTTCCGCGACCACAACCCGGTCCCGCCGACCGCGCAGCGTGCGGTTGCTGAACAACGCCGCCTCGACAAGGGCGGTGGCGCCGTCATAAAGGGAAGCGTTGGCGACCTCCATCTCGGTGAGACGGGTGATCAGGGTTTGAAACTCGAAAATAGCCTGCAGGGTGCCCTGGGAGATCTCCGGCTGGTAGGGCGTGTAGGAGGTGAAGAACTCGGCCCGCGAGAGCACCGCGTCGACCACGCTCGGTTGCACGTGACGATAGACGCCGGCGCCGAGAAAGCAGGGGAGGGAGTCCATGGCGACGTTGGTCGCCGCCATGTCCGAGAATAAGCGGCGAATCGACTCCTCGTCCCTCGCCTCGGGCAGGTCCAGCCCGTGCACGCAGACCTCGGGCGGGATGGAGGAAAAGAGCTCGTCGATCGAAGACAGACCCAGCTCGGCGAGGATGCTTTGCCGGTCCTCTTGACCGGCGCCGATCCATGGGTGCATCAGTCGCTCTCCTGCTCCAGCAGCTCCTGATAGCCCTCGGCATCGAGAAGATCCTCTCCCTCGGTGGTGCCGCTGATCTTGACCAACCAGCCGTCGCCGTAGGGATCCTCGTTCACGAGGTTGGGCTCGTCCTCGAGACGCTCATTGACCTCGAGCACCTCGCCGGCGACCGGCGCCAGGAACTCCGACACCGCCTTCACCGACTCGAGCGTACCAAGTTCCTCACTGGCACTGACGCCGGTTCCGACCTCGGGCAGCTCCACGTAGACCACCTCGCCGAGCTGGTCCTGCGCGTAGTGGGTGATGCCAACCACCACCGTCTCGCCCTCGACCCGGATCCATTCGTGCGAACGGTTGTACAGCAGTTCATTGGGTACCGACATCGCCTGTTCCTCCTTCAATTGAATCCATCAAGCCTTGTTTTTCTTTCGTGAGTAGAACGGAAGCTCCACCACCCGGGCGCGGGCGGCGCGGTTTCGGATCTGGACAAAGAACTCGCGCCCGATCTGTGCCATCTCGGTGGGAAGGTAGACCATCCCGAGCGCCTTGCGCAAGGTCGGCGACTGGGTGCCGGAGGTGACCTCGCCGATCGCCTCGGCCGATCCTTCCTCGAGCATCACGGGGTAGCCGTGACGGGCGATGCCGCGGTCCACCATCTCGAAGCCCACGAGCGTGCGCTCGACGCCTTCCTCCTGCTGACGCTCGAGCACGTCGCGGCCTATGAAATCGCCCTTGCCGAGCTTGACGATCCATGCGAGACCGGCCTCCAAAGGCGTCGTAGTCTCGTCGATATCGTTGCCGTACAAGCACATGCCGGCTTCGAATCTTAGCGTGTCGCGGGCGCCGAGACCGGTTGGCTGGACACCCCTGGAGCTCCCTTCGGCGAGGATCGCCCGCCACACCTCGGGAGCTTCGGCGGGATCCAGATAAAGCTCGAAGCCGTCCTCGCCGGTGTAGCCGGTACGGGCTATGAGTGCCGGCTTGCCGAGGACCATTCCATGGACGAATCGGTAGTACTTGATCTGGCTCAGATTCTCCGGAGTGAGGGGTTGCAGGACCTCCAGAGCCAGCGGGCCTTGCAGGGCGAGCTGAGCGAAGTCGTCCGAGGAATCGACGACCTCGACCCCCTCCTGGTCGTGGGCGAGCTCGTTGAGGTAGGCGACGTCCTTACTGTGGTTGGCAGCGTTGACCACCAGCAGGTACTCGTCCTCGGCCATTTTGTGGACCAACACGTCGTCGACAAAGGTGCCCTCCGGGTACATCAGACCGGTGTACTGAGCACGGCCGACGGTCATCTTCGAGTGGTCGTTGCACGACACCAACTGTACGAAGTCCAGTGCGCGCGAGCCGCGGATGAACACCTCTCCCATGTGGGAAACGTCGAACAGTCCGGCCTTCGAACGGACCGCGAGGTGTTCCTCGGTCACCCCGGCGTACTGCACCGGCAGCTCGAAGCCGGCGAAATCTACCATCCGCCCGCCGGCGGCCAGGTGCTCGTCATGCAGGGGTGTTTTGTGAATCTGTTCGGACTCGCCCACGTCTTCCTCCTTTGGTGCAGATTACCATCGCTAGCCAGTTCCCATCTGGAAACTCCGATGGGGATAGCAGGGTTTCCGATACGGAAACGAGCGGTTTTTGTGCAAGCTTTAGGAGATCAAGGATTTGCGCGGAGGCGTACTCCTGTACGCCGCACAAGGAAATCCGCAGATCGACGGCTGTTTGCCAAAAAAACGCCGTTTCCGGACGGGAACTAGCTGGTGGCGAGCATCCTGGCGAGCATCTCCTTCGCCCGCTCCAGCTCCTCGGTGGGCGATTCCACCTGGGAAATCAGGTAGCGATAGCTCTCACCGAGCTCGTCGAGGTCGCTCGTCCGCACTATCTCGAGGAGCTTCTCCAGCGGTTCGCGGCTCGCCGCTTTGCTGCCGGCTCTGCCGATTTCTCGTTCGAGGATCACTCGCACCAGTGACAGGACGTCGCTCTGCTCCTGGCGTTGAACGGGCCCCGGTTCCCCCTCACCGTCCGGTGCGACGAAAACTTCCCCGGTTGGAGCTTTCTTCGGGGCCTCCGGCGACACCCCGGCGGGGATCCTGCCTCCGGCCTCCTGGCCTACGAAGATCCCGTTCGGAAGGTCACGGAGCTCGCGACTGAACCGTCCGAGCATCAGGTAGAGCTCCTTCTCGGAGGCGAAGTTCCCGACGAGGCGTGCGTTGCGGTCCAGCTCCAGGATCTCGGACTCCTGCAGCATGATGTTGGCCTGGGCCCCCTTCTCGAGGGTGATTTTCTGCGCGCGGACCCGCCATGCGGTGAGCTGGCCGGCAACGAAACAGGAGTCAGCGGCTTGCACCGATACCGCCTCGACCTCCACTTCCGGGTCGATCCGTACCGAGCCGTTGCCCGACTCGATCAGCGAGTACACGCCCGAGTTCTGGATCACCAGATTGCCCGGGGTGCGGATGGAGAGCTGGCCGTTCTCGTTGACCGAGACCTCGGTGCCCTTGGGGATGATCATGGTCGGGAAGTTCTTTGCATCGTCCATTCGGTTATCTCCTTGTGACCCTCGACGGAAGGGGGTCGAAGGCCGGCGCGGGGGCGCTGCGGCCGCGGACCAACAGCTCCTCGTGCCCTGTCCATTGGTAATTGAGGATGTAGATGCGGGGGTCGGCAGGAACCGGCTCGTGTCCTTGCTCGGCGCGTACGCGCACCTCGTAGTGCAGGTGCGGTGACGTGCTCCAACCGGTGTTCCCGACCGTACCGACCCGCTCACCGCGGCGCACGGTCGCACCCCGGCGGACGTCGATCTCCTGGAGATGGGCATAAATTGTGAGGTATCGATCTCCGTGGTCGATCACCACCACGTTTCCATAGCGCCACCAGCGCACGTTTCGGCTCAAGGGGAAACGCCCCGCAAAGACGATTCGGCCGTCGCCCGTCGCCAGCACCGGGGTACCTTCGCGTGAAGCGAGGTCGATGCCGGAGTGGAAATCGACCGTGTTCGTGAAGGGTGAAGTGCGGTTGCCGAAGGGGGAGGTGAGCACGAATGTACCCACCGGCAGGGGACAGATGGAGGGTACGGCAAGGGTGAGGTCCTCGTGGGATCGTGCAAAGCCTGCGAGCTCGTCGGCGAGCGTCAGCAGCGCCTTGGTATCGGAAGCGAGCTTGAGCCCGCGGCGAAGGGCGAGCTGCGCCTCGGGAACCGTCACTTCCAATTCGGCGTGTTCGGGGTAGCCGCCGAGACCCACGGAGTCCTGCGGAGCTCCGAGAATGAGGCTGATCTGCCGCTGCAGGGCGCGCGCCGAGGCTACCTCGCGCTCGAGGCGGTCCAGCACCTTCTCGCGTTGGTCCAGGACTTCGTGCTGCAGATCATTCTGCTGGGACAGGGAGCGCAGGCGACCGCTGAGGAGAAGAGACTGCAGCCCGAGCGGAGCGAGGATGGCCCCCGCAGCGAGAACCAGGGCGAGGATTGCTCCGCCAGCCACCAGCCAGTGGAAGGCACGCCGGCTGAGGAAGTAGTAACGGACCTGCTTGCGGATATCCGCGGGGTGGAGTTGGATTTCGTACATGGTTCGTGGGTCGATTTTCTCCGATTCCGCCCCGAACAGATGTGCGCGGGCTCACCACCGGGTCGAGACGGTCGTCTGAGAACTTTATCCCGAAACGCCGATCAGGTCCAGGATCGAGTACCCAAAGGACTGAGTCCTTGGGTGTTAGCCAGCATATCTCACCGGGTTTCTGCTGCGGACGCCGAATCGCGGCGTCCCGCCGTGCTTGTCGCAAATCGTGCTCGTCGACGTAGCGCAACTACGACTGCGTCGCCCGATTCGCGACAATCCCAGCGGATACTTGCCCTTCGCCGCCCTCGCTACGAAACCCGGTGAGATAGGCGGGCTAGACTGCGCGAAGGGCCACGACAGGGTCCTGTTGGGAGGTCTTCCACGCCGGCCAGACGGAGGCCAGGAGGACCAGCAGAATACAGACTCCGGCCACAGCGGCGAGGTGAAAGGGCGTGGTGATCAAGGGAATATGGTCCACCATGTAAACTTTCGCGAGACCGGGAGGAAAGCGGATTGCTCGAACCGCACTCATGATCCAGCTGGCGAGGCATCCGAGGACGATTCCAGCGCCCACCCCCGAGCCGCCGAGGAGGAGCCCGGAAAGGACCAGGATCTTGCGGACCCGGGCCGGGGTGGCGCCGAGGGCCTGGAGCATGCCGGTCGAGCGTTGCTTGTCGATGGCGAGGACTATGAGGGCGGAGCTGACCTGGAAGGACGCGACCGCAACCACGAGGCAGAGAACCAGAAAGAGGGATAGCGTCTGCCAGCGCAAAGCGGCGAAGAGGGCGCTGTTCATCTCCCGCCAATCGGTGAAGAGGAGACGCGAGTCGATTTCCTCCAGGGCTTCGCGCGCCCGATCCACCGCCATCGGGTCCACGAGCTCGATCTCGATACCGGCGACCGCACTGCCCGGGAGCGCGCGCAACGCCTGGTCCAGAGGCACCACGATCCAGTGCTCGTCGAACTCGGCGAAGGCGAGGCTGAAGGTGCCCACGATATCCAGGCGCAGGGTGGGCAGAATCCACGAGCCGGCTTCGGGCGGGAGGCGAACGGTGGCGACATCGCCCTCACCTATGCCTGTCTGATGTGCGAGCCGCTGGCCCAACACGGCGCTTAACCCCGCCCTGACAGGCCAGCTCTCAAGACCGGTGTAACTCGGCGGATCGGCCACCGCCTTGAGGGTCACCGGGACCGGGTTGGAGGGTTCCCCGGGATCGTCCATCAACCCGGTGAGATAGGTGACGGGCGTTGTCCGCGATACGCCCTCCACCCCGGCCATCCGAACCGCGAGGGCGGAGGCCTCGTCAGCGGCCAGTCGGCCGAGAGCGAAACCCACCATGTGGGCGTTCCCGCGCTGGAGGGCCGCGGAGATTGCTTGGGAGTACCCGGCCATCAACGCCAGAGTGATGACCAGCGCGGCGGTGGCGAGGGCGATGCCGGCAAAAGCTGCGAGGGCGGTCCCGCGTAGCAGCAGGGCGGTTCGCCTGCGCAGAAAACGGATGGCGAGCTCGAGCTCCAGTGTCACCTGGGGAGTCTACTTCATCGATTCCTCTTTTCTTGCGCGCCCGCAGGGGCGAGGCGCGCTAAAGAGAAATTGGGGTGTGGTTGTCATGCCTTTCGGGCGCGGTAGGTCACCGACCGCACGACACCGCGGACGTCGTCGATTGTGATGCCCGTTGAGGCCGCAATTGCCATGACCTCGGCCGGTGCGGCCTTCTCGGTCATCTCCAGGAAGTCCACGTCCTTGAGGATCTCGATCTCGGCGAGGCCTGCTTCGGCGAGAAGCCGGAAGTAGTTCTCGCGCTGCTCGGCGCCGGCGACGCAGCCGACATACGCGAGAACGTCGTGGGTGATCGCCTCCGGAAGCTCGCCGTCGAGCACTACATCGGAGATGACGAGGCGTCCTCCCGAGCGCAGGACGCGGGCGATCTCTATAAACACGGCCCCCTTGTCGGGCACCAGGTTGATGACGCAGTTCGAGGTCACGGCGTCCACCGAGGCGTCGTCCACAGGGAGTTCCTCCAGCCGGCCCTGGCGGAACTCGATGTTTTCCCGGCCGGCGGCGTTGGCCCGCGCCTTCTCGATCATCTCCGGGGTCATGTCGACGCCGATGACGGTGCCGCTCGGGCCGACCTCGCGCGCCGCGATCAGGGCGTCAATGCCGGCGCCGGACCCGAGGTCGAGGAAGGTCTCGCCCTCGGCGAGATCGAGGTGTTGGAGGGGTGCACCGCAGCCGAGGCCGAGGTTGGCGCCGTCGGGCAGGAGCTCGAGATCGACCATGGCGTAGCCAAGGCCGCTTGCCACCTGGGCGGCGTCGCCGCAGCAGGTGCTCCCCGATGGACCGCAGCAGGATGAACCGGCCGCGGCGATGCCGGCGTAGCGGTCGCGGACGGTCTGCACGACGGCTTCGGAGTCGGAGGGATCGGGCATGGACTTTTTGGTTTTCTCACTCATGGATGGCTCCCTTGGATTGCTTCCTTGGATGGCGACGGAGGAATCTCCGTCATCAAATGATCGTAGGCGCCCGGACAGCAGCTCTCGGTGGCGGCGCGGATCGCGGCCAGGAGCTGGTCGAGCGCGGTCAGCGTATCGGCAACGTCTTGAGTGGGCAGGCGGTCGAGGACCGTTCCGGCGAACGCTTCCTCCTGACGGCGGACGCCTTCGGCGGCTAGCTTCCCGGCAGGACTCAGGACCGCCCGCTGGGCGCGCCCATCCGAGGGGTCGGCGACGCGCTCGACCAGCCCGCGTTCCTCGAGCCGGGCGAGGTTGCGCGTGAGGGTGCTGGCGGTGATTCCCAGCCGCTGGCCGAGTTCGCTGAGACGCAGGTCACCGTCGGCGAGCGCCTCGAGGGTGGCGGCCTGAGCCACCGTCATGCCGCAGCATGAGATGTCGGCCCGCTCGGCGAGCGAGAAGCGGCGCACCAAGGCGCGGATGCCCTCCAGCAACCGCCGCGCCTGCTCGTCCGTGTGGGTTTGTGATTCGGTCATTCGGCCTCCAAATATAGTTGTATATTACAAATAAATTATTGTCAAGACCCCACACCGATCAATCGCCCCTGGTCCCTCGGAGCGTGAGGGGGTGAGGAGGTGAAGAATTTTGAATTCTCAATTTTGAATTATCGACGCGGGGAAGCGACCGGGGTCCTCAGAGCGATTTGTCCGCGCTTGGCCGCGATCCCGAAGCCCGGGACAGCGCGTTACTGGCGCCCTTGCCGGCTTCGCCCGTCGGGCTACGCCGTGACAAGGCGGGCGCCGTGACCCCCCACCGTGAGCGGGTGGCCGCTCGCCGGCGATCCTCGGCTGCGGCCACATCCGTACCCGTCGGCGGGTTGACCGGGCGAGCCGTCTTTGATGGTTTTGGGAGCAGCCACGCTGAACAAAGCACACCGCCGAGTCCCAAAACCTCAAAGGGGGCTCCCTCGGCGAGCGCGACGACAGAAGATCGCGTCGAAATCTGAAGCGCCCTACAGGACATCGGGCTCGGGCTCGGGCACAGGCACGGGCACGGACGCGGAAAACCGGCTCGGGCACGAACGGGCGCCCGTGATGTAGAATGCCTGACTTATGGGCGACTGGACCCCCACCTCGTGGCAGAGCAGGCCTGCCGGCCAACAACCGACCTACCCCGAGCCAGAGGCTCGCGAGTCGGCTGTCGAGCACCTGGCCTCACTGCCGCCCCTCGTCACCTCGTGGGAGGTGGAGAGGCTGAAATCGCAGCTCGCGGAGGCGGCGGCGGGCAAGCGGTTCCTCCTCCAGGGAGGGGCCTGCGCCGAACGTTTTGACCAGTGCTCGGCCGAGACCATTACCAACAAGCTCAAGATCCTGCTGCAGATGAGTCTGGTCCTGACCTTCGGCCTCAAGCGGCGCATTATCCGGGTCGGACGCTTTGCCGGCCAGTACGCCAAACCGCGCTCGGCCGACACCGAGGAGCGCGACGGCGTGACCTTGCCGAGCTACCGGGGCGACATCGTCAACGGACCCGGGTTCACCGCCGCCGAGCGCACGCCAGATTCCGAGCGCATGCTGCGCGGTTACCACCACTCCGCCCTGACCATCAACTTCATCCGCGCCCTGGTCGACGGCGGTTTCGCCGACCTCCACCATCCCGAGTATTGGGACCTCGGCTTCGTCAGCCACTCCCCGCGGGCCCAGGAGTACCAGCGGATGGTGGAATCAATTTCCGACTCCCTCCGCTTCATGGAGACCCTGGCCGGGATCCAGGCCGGCGAGATCAGTCGGGTGGACTTCTTCACCAGCCACGAGGGGCTGCTCCTGCCGTATGAGCAGGCGCAGACGAGACAGGTGCCCCGCCGCGACGGCTGGTACAACCTCGGAACCCACTTCCCGTGGCTCGGCCTGCGCACGGGGGAGGTGGAAGGCGCCCACGTCGAGTATTTCCGCGGCATCCGGAACCCCATGGGAATCAAGGTCGGTCCCTCGGCCAACCGTGAATGGCTGCTGGAGCTTCTCGAAATCCTCGACCCCGAGCACGAGCCGGGCCGACTGACGGTGATCCATCGCCTGGGCCACGACAAGGTCGCAGATTGCCTGCCGCCCCTTGTGGAGGCGGTGCAACGCACAGGTCGATCCGTGCTGTGGTGCTGCGATCCGATGCACGGCAACACCGAGACCACAGAGTCCGGCTTCAAGACCAGGCGGTTCGAAAACATCCTCTCGGAGCTCGAGCAGAGCTTCGACATCCACGCCGGCCTTGGTTCCTATCAGGGCGGGGTCCACTTCGAGCTCTCGGGCGACAACGTCACCGAGTGCGTCGGCGGCGCCCGCGGTCTGTCCGAGGTGGACCTGGAACGGGCCTACGAGTCCCGGGTCGACCCGAGGCTGAACTATGAGCAGGCGCTGGAGATGGCGCTGCTCATCGCGCGCCGGATGGCGAAGATGAATGGATGCACGGTTTAGGGCTTGAGGCGTTTCGAGCCACCTACTCACGCGATTCTCGATCCGTCCACACAACCGATACTGGATTCTCGATACTGGATACTCAATTCCACCCGCTTAAGGTCTCAGGTCTCAGGCTTCAGGTCTCAGGCTTCAGGTTTTTGAACGCACGGAGGTCGTGGAGGAAAGGTCTAGAAAAGAAAACGCCTGACATCGCAGGGTTCCAATCGACAATTTCTTTGCGACCTGGGACCTGAAACCTGCATCGAGCATCGAGCATCCCAAGCCTCACCTCCTTGACGAATGGGCTACACTCTCTCGGTTTGAAAAAGGGCTGGAGGGTCGCCATGCGCCGTTTGATTTCGTTGGTCTTCTCCCTGACCATCACTCTTCCTTTCCTATACGCCGAGGAACCTGTGGACCTCGACGCGGTGACCAGGATCCGCAACGAGGGCTTCCGCCATTCCCAGGTTATGGATCTCGCCTGGCACATCAGCGAGGCGATCGGACCGCGCCTGACCGGCTCGCCGCAGTCGTTGCAGGCCCACGAGTGGACGAAGACAACCTTCGAAGAATGGGGTCTCGAAGCCTGGCTCGAGGACTACGAATTCGGTCGCGGTTGGGTGGTGGAACGTGCACAGGTGCGTATGCTGAGCCCCTACGTGCAGCCGCTCGAAGCCTTGCCCGAGGCCTGGACGGTCGGGACCGATGGCCCGGTGCAGGGGCCCGTCGTCCGTGCGAATCTCGAATCTGAGGAGGATCTCGAGGAGTGGAGCGGCAAGCTTCAGGGCGCGATCGTTCTTCTTGACGACGCTGAGGAACCGGAGCAGGTGGATGCCGTTCTCTTCGAGCGCTGGAACGAAGAAGGACTCGAGGCGCTCAGCCAGTATGACGTCCCGGGCGACCGCCGCGGTGAGTGGCGTCAGCGCATGCTCAAGCGGTTCAAGTTCTGGGAGAAGCTGGCCGCCTTTCTCGAAGGGGAAGGCGTGTTGGCAACCATCGAACCCAGCTCGCGGGACAACGGTTTGGTTCGGGTGACAGGGAAAAGGTCCAACAAGGACGGTGACAGGCCGCTCGGAGTGCCCGCCCTGTTGATGACCACCGAACACTACAACCGGCTGATGCGGCTCCTCGACAAGGATTTCGAGCCCGAGCTCGAGATCGACGTGGCGGTGCGCTGGTTCGAAGAGGACGGGAAAGGATACAACACCATCGCCGACCTGCAGGGATCGGATCTCGCCGACCAGATTGTCATGGTGGGTGGCCACCTCGACTCCTGGCACACCGGCACCGGCGCCACCGACAACGGCGGCAACTGCGCGGTGGTCATGGAGGCTCTGCGGATCCTCAAGGACGCCGGGCTGCAACCCCGGCGGACCATCCGTGCTGCTCTGTGGAGTGGTGAGGAGCAGGGATACATGGGCTCGAGAGACTATGTCAAGCGTCATCTCGCCACCCGACCCGAAACCACCGACCCGGAGCAACTCGCCCTGCCGACGTTTGCGCGCAAGCAGACCTGGCCCATCGAACCGCTGCCCGGGCATTCAACGATCTCGGCCTACTTCAATATCGACAACGGCGGCGGGCAGATCCGGGGCATCTATGCCGAGGAGAATGCCGCGGTCGTTCCTATCTTCGAGGCCTGGTTAGAGCCTTTCGCCGACCTCGGCGCGGACAACGTCACCATGAAAAACACGGGTGGAACGGACCACCAGCCATTTGGCTGGGTTGGGGTCCCGGGCTTCCAGTTCATCCAAGACGAGATGGACTACATGGGTCGCACCCACCACACGAACGTCGATACCTACGATCACCTCAATCCCGACGATCTCAAGAAATCGGCGGTGATCCTGGCCTCGTTCATCTGGCACGCCGCCAACCGCGACGAGCTCATGCCGAGGAAGCCGATGCCGCAGGAGCCGGCGGAATAACCGTCAGCTGTCAGCACAGCCAAAGGCAATATTCCTGTCATCCTGAGCGAAGCGCCCCGGTAGGGGCGCGTAGTCGAAGGATCCCCCGAAGAGAGAGATAGGCTGCATAACAGCACTCTCCGACTTCAGGGGATCCTTCGACTCGCTTCCGGCTTCCGGCTTCGCGCTGCGCGCTACGCCGTGACAAGTCGTCTTCGGCTCCGCCGTGAATTGTCGGGCCTCTGCTCGCTCAGGATGACAGATTTTCCGGTTCACGCTCTCGCCGGCGCGCTCCGCTTCCAATGACATCAGGGTTCCGACCCGACCGCGTGCAGGCGAGACGCCCGAACCACAAAAACCGTCATGCTGGGATTGTGGTGCGGGCGTCCCGCCCGCACATCGCCGATGCCGGCCCGGTGGGGTTTTGAAATTCGATGTTGATTTTTGCAGGAGGCTCAGCTGTCAGCAATCAGCTCCCGAGCTGAAAGCTGATCGCTGATGGCTGATAGCTTCTACTCCGCAATCAGCTCCACCCCACCCGACGAGGTGTCGACCACCACGTTGACCGCGCCCACTCCACCGCTCAGCTTCAGATGACTCTTCTGCAAGGTGCCGGGGAAGTCGGTGCGGATGCCGCCCGAGCTCGTGTCGGCCGAGCCCGAGAGCACGGTGCCGGCCGGAAAGCGCAAGGTGACGCTGCCGGAGCTAGCATCTGCGCGCACCTTGGCGTCGGCGGGGATGGCGTCCCACTGGGCGGTGATACTCCCCGAGGAGGCGTCGAAGCCGGCGTTGCCGAGGAGCCCGGCGAGGCTGATGCCGCCCGACGAGGTGTCGACCTTGGCCGTTCGGGCGCCGCCCTTCAGGCGGACGCTGCCCGAGGAGGTATCGGCTGTGAAGGCATCGAGAGGCCGATCCAACTCGGTGCGTACCGAGCCCGACGATGTGTCACTGTGCAGCTCGCGCATCGCCCCCCGAACGGTCAGGCTTCCCGAGGAGGCGTCGAAGCTGACCTTTGCGTCGCCGAAGTCGCCCGTGATCTCGGCGCTGCCGGAGGAGGAGTCCACCACGAGGTCCATTCCGGGAGGCATCTGGACCTTGACGAGGCCCTTGGCCGAGACCGGCTTCCAACGGAAACCGTTCTTGCGGGTGGAGCGGATGATGAGCTTGTTCCCCTCCTCGAGGAACTTCGGCTGCAGCTCGTTGAGGGCCTTTTCCGAGCCGCTGCCGTCTCCCTTGACCTCGATGTCCACCGTGACGTCGACGGTGTCTCCCGGCCTGGCGACGACCTCGACCTTGTGGAACGAGACGTCCACGACGACCTTGGCGCCGGGCCTTGCTGAGAAGCTGTGCTCCTGGTGGAGCTCGATGCCGGCATGGCCGGCGGCGGCGATGCACAGAACTGCAAATGCGATCAGGGATACACGGGTGCGCATGATCCAACCTCCACTTTCATCGATCGATAAGAGTAACGGAAAATTAACCCGCATGGTTCTGCCACCCGTTCAAGGTGGTGGGCGACAGTGCTTTGCAGCAGAAGGCTCATGAGTAATGCGGGTCAGTCCAGGCGGAAGGAAAACGAGCCGCCGTCCTCGTTGGTGACCTTGACCTTGATCGACGACCGAATGGCCTCGTCCACGGTGGTCTTGCGGCCGAGGAGGCACTCGGCCACCGCCCACGGCATGGTGGCCTCGATCTTCCCGGATCCCGAACCGCTGATCTCGAGGTGGAGCTTGCCTCCCCGTCGTCGGGCAGCGACCGTGGTGTCCTCGTCACGGTAGGCGGCGCTCGAGCGCGGCCCCTTCTTGTCCAGGGTCTGCAGCATGGTCTCGACCTCGGCATCGAGCTCGCCCTTGCAGTCGAGGTCGGAGCCGATGAGCTCCTCCATGATTCCCCGCGCGGCGGCGGAGGAGATGGCGACCGTGAGGTTCTCGTCGTCGTCATAATCGACCACGAGGTCCGGTTGCTGTTTCGAGCTCGTGCATGCCACCACCAGGGCGAGAACCGCAACCACCGTGAAGATCCGTGGGATATGGAACGAGCTGATCATTTCTACCTCCTGCCTGCCAGGGGAAACGGCTGTGAGATGAAAAGGTTCGCGTCAGCAGCTCCGGTGGCCTAACCGACCTCCAACACCCGCAGCAGGTTGGTGCTGCCGGAGACTCCGAGGGGCAAGCCGGCGGTGATCACCACCCGACTGCCGGAGGTGTCGAGGCCGCGGGCGGCGAGGGCGTCGCTCACCATCTCTTTCAAGCCGGCGGCGTCGGACGCCTGCTCGGAAACGGCGGGGAAAACCCCCGACGAAAGACTGAGCTGACGGGCCACCGCGGCCGAGGGGGTGAGACCGAGGATCGGCGAGGCGGGGCGTAGGCGCGCGACCAGCCGAGCGGTGCTCCCAGAGGCCGTAGTGGTGACGATGGCGGCGGCGCCGATCGCCTCCGCGAGCTCGCAGGCGGCCCGGCTGATCGCGCCGGTGAGCTCGGGCACGCAGGGCGAGAGCGAATCCTCCAGCATCGTCTGGTGGTCGAGGTAGGGTTCGGCCTCGAGCGCCACCCGGTCGAGGACCCGCACCGCTTCGGTCGGGAAGTTTCCGACGGCGGTCTCCTCGGAGAGCATGACCGCGTCCGTGCCGTCGAGAACTGCATTGGCCACGTCCGAGGCCTCGGCCCGCAGTGGGCGCGGGCTATCCACCATCGAGCGCAGCATTTGGGTGGCGGTGATCACCGGGCGGCCGGCGCGGCGGGCGGCGGCGATGATCTTCTTCTGCACCATCGGCACTGTCTCCGGGGGCATCTCGACCCCGAGGTCCCCGCGCGCGACCATCACACCGTCGACGACTTCCAGGATCGGCAGCAGCCGATCGACAGCCTGAGGTTTCTCGATCTTCGCGATGAGCAGGGGCGGGTGATCCTCCCTCGCCAGGCGGGTTCGCACTGGTTCCATGTCGCGTTCGTGGCGCACGAAGGAAAGGGCGACGAAGTCCACTCCCTCCTCGAGACCTACTTCGAGATCGGCGCGGTCCTTGTCTGTGAAAGCGGCCACCCGCAGGTTTGCCTGCGGGAGATTGACGCCCTTGCGTGAGCTCAGGGGGCCGCCGTTGAGGACCTGACACACCAGCCGATCGGTCTCGACCCGGCTCACCTCGAGCTCGACCAGACCGTCAGCGAGGAGGATGGACTCCCCCGCGGAGACGTCCTCGAGAAGGTAGGGGTAACTGACCGGGAGGATCTCTGCCTCGGCTGTCCCCTCGGGAGCGAGACCTACCGTCCCGCCGGTCTCGAGCACGATCCCTTCGGGCGGCAGCTCGCCGAGGCGGATCTTCGGTCCGGCGAGGTCCTGCAGAATTCCGATATCGCGGCCGACTCGCTCCGACACCTCGCGAATCCTTCGAATGGTGGCGCGGTGGGTTTCGTGATCGCCGTGGGAGAAGTTCAGCCGCACCACGTCCATCCCCGCCTCCATCAGCTCGGCGATACCTTCAGCCGAATCTGTGGCGGGGCCGAGAGTGCACACGATCTTGGTCTTGCGGCGGGTCATGACGCCTCCGGGGTTATCGTAACTCATGGCATCGCCGCTGCCGGCTGGAGAGTCGGGGCAGGTGCCGATTTCGGCGCTCCCTCGAGGATCTCGAGCATGCGGTCCGGGTAATTGGTGAAAATGGCGTCGACACCCATCCCGAGAAATCGCCGCATCTTTTTGGGTTTGTCGATGGTATAGATCCCGACCGGAATCTCGTGCTCGTGGCAGCGCCGCAGCATCTTTTTCGTGAGACGACTGCCTCTGATATTGAAGGCGGAGGCGGCGAGGCCGGTCACGATTTCGACCGGGTCCATTCCGCGGTGGATTTTGGGGTTGAAAAGCACCGCGGTGCGGATCTCGGGCGCCGCCGAGCGCATCTCTTCGAGAGCTCGGGGAGAGAAGGACGAAACGATGACCTGATCGACCATTCCCCGCGCCCGGATCGCCGCTGCCACCTTGGCGGCCAGACCGCGCTCCACCGCCTCCGATTTGATCTCGACGTTGAGCAGGATGCGCCCTTCGGCTTCGGCGAGGACCTCGTCGAGGGTCGGAATGCGCTCGCCGGAAAACTGAAGTGAGAACCACGAGCCGGCATCGAGCTGCTTCAGCTCGGTGAGAGTGAAGCCGGCGACAAGGCCGCGGCCGTCGGTCGTTCGCTGGACATCTTCGTCGTGGATCACAACCACCTGGTCGTCAGCGGTGACGGTGACGTCCAACTCCGCCATGTCGGCACCGATCGCGATCGCTTCGCGGATTGCCGCCAGCGTGTTCTCGGGCGCCCGACCCGAAAAGCCGCGGTGGGCGATGACCCGGGCCGTGGAGTTCGGGCTCATGAAGGCCTCGATGGTGACCGGACGCTCCCCGGCGAAGCAGATACCCGCGGTGAACAGGACGAACCCGACGACTGCGGTGGTGAATCGTTGCATGGCGACTATTGTAAGTCTGACCTAAGGCAGAATTCGGAATTCGGAATTGCCGGCGCGGGGAGGCGGTCGGGGAGATTGGACCGGGTCACCCGCGTTTGGGCGCGATCGTTCGGAGGTGCCTGACATCCTCTCGGAAAGCGCGACGATAGAAAGGCCTCATTGAAACGAGAAGCGCCTAACCTGACGTCGGGCACGGGCACGGGCACGGGCACGGAGGCGGAGACGGTCGCACGCTGCCAGCAACTCAAAACTCAAAACTCAAAACTAGAAACTCCTGGATCAGTGGGTGGCCGCCTTCGGGGTTAGCGTCCCGGGCCGCGAGGATATATCTTGGGAGGAGAGTCTTCCAAGGAGGTGTCCTATGCCGAGGTTCGTCCTGATGACCCGTCTCGCCCCGGAGAGCGTGCATGATGCCGAGGTGCGCCGTGCCATGGGGCGCGCCTGGCTGAAGAAGGTCAAGACGGTGTGCCCGGAAGTGGAGTGGATCGCCCACTACGCGATCCTCGGACCCTACGATTTCATGGACATCTACGATGCGCCTTCGGTCGAGACGGCGCACAAGGTGTCGCTGATCACGCGCGCCGAGGGTGCGGTTTCGGCTGAGAGCTGGCAAGCCATGCCGTACGACAAGTTCATTCAGCTGTTGGAAGAAGTCGAACCGTAGCCCGTCTCCGTGCTCGTCTTCTTGCCCGAGGGTAAAGAGTTAAGGATAAGGGGGTTAAGAGTTCAGCCTCTTGCAATAATCCGCGGTTTTCGAATTCGCGTAGGGGTAGATCACGAATGGGAAAGGACTGCCGTCGCGTGATTCGTTGAAGGCGCGTCCTTTAGGGCGCGCGAGAAGGGCTTTGAAAAATCCGTTGGCGGGCCCTGAAGGACCCGCCTACAGACGAAAATGGTGATTTTGCACGAGGCTGAGTTTTGAGTTCTCCGGCTCTTCACCTCTTGACCTCTTAACCTCTTGACCCCTTCACCCCCTCGCTCCTAACCTCCGGGCTCAGTCGTCGAACGGGAGCGGCTGATCGTCGGCATCCTTGGGCGGCAGTTTCCCGCCGCCGTTCGATCCGTTGTCGTCGTTCGAGGGGCCGCCGCCATTGCCGTCGCTCTTGACCCTCTTCACCTTCGCCACCGGTTTGGGGGCGAGGCGGCGGCCGCGGGCTGTGACCCCGATGAACTCGAGCACTGAAAGGTCGAAGCTGCCGCTGTGGACCCGCTGGCGCTTCATGGGCACGAACTCGACGTGGATGGTGTCCTGGGAATCGCCGTGGATCAGATAGTCGACCCTGCCCTCCTTGCCCTTGACCAGCTCGTACTCGCGGTCGCGGATGAAGGCCTTGATGTGCACCTTCTTGCCCCAGGCGATCTTGCTCTTGTCGCGGTAGACCACGGTGAAGCGGGCGCCTTCCGATTGGTCGAAGACCTCCGCGTGGATGAGCTTGTCGGGGATCAGCACCTTGTCCTCGGGGGCGATGATGCGGAAGGAGCCGTCGCGGCTGATGAGCAAGATGCGGTCGTACTCGCTGACCGTGAACAGGTACTTCGAACCCTTGACCTCGCTGCCGAAGAAGCCGGTCTCGGGGTCGTAGGCGAGCTTGATGTTCTGGCGGGCCACAGCACGCACGTCCACCGTCTCGAAAGGGGATATCTCGGTGCGCCGGGGGTAGCGCTCGCCGTAGGTCTTGAGCAGGTGCTCGAGGTATTTGATGGTGGTCTGGGTCAACCGCCGCAGCTTGCCGCGGAACTGTTTGATGGCCTTGAGGGTGGTTGCGATCTCCTGCCGGTTCTTCTCGATGTCGTACCGCGAGATTCTCCGGATGGGGATCTTGAGAAGGGAGTCGATGTCCTCGTCGCTCACCTCCCGGTCGAGCTCGCCGAGGTGGGGCTCGAGCCCGGTCCGCACCTCGGACACGACCTGCTCGGCTGTGGTCGCATCTTCGATGCGCTTGTAGATTCGGTTTTCGATGAAGATTCGCTCGAGGTCGAGCCAGTGCTTGCGGTTCTCGAGCTGGCCGAGTTCGAACTCGAGCTCTGATTGGATCAGGTCCCGCAGCCGGTCTGTGAGGTAGCAGAGGACCTCGCTCACCCCCATCTCCACCGGGCGCCGGTCCTTGATCATCACCATGTTCGAGGTGATGGAGACCTCGCAGTCGGTGTGGGCATAGAGCTGTGGAATCACCTCGTCGGCGTAGACGCCCCGCGGCAGGCCGATCTCGATCTCCACCCGGTCGGTGGTGAAGTCGTTGATCGAACCGATCTTGATCTTGCCCTTCTGGGCCGCGTTTTCCATCGAGGCGGTGAGCCCCTCGGTGGTGGTCGAGAACGGGATCTCGCGGATGACAACGGTCTTTTCGTCCTTCCGTTCAATGCGCGCCCGCACCTTGACCTTGCCGCGGCCGTCGTCGTACTCGCTGAGGTCGGCGATGCCGCCGGTGGGAAAGTCGGGGTGAATCTCGATCGGCTCGTTCTTGAGAATCTTGATCTGGGTTTCCAGAAGCTCGGGCAGATTGTGGGGGAGGATCCGGGTGGCCATGCCGACCGCAATCCCTTCGGCGCCCAGCATCAGCAGCACCGGCAGCTTGCTGGGCAGTACGACCGGTTCCTCGTTGCGCCCGTCGTAGCTGGGTCGGTACTCGGTGAGCGCCTTGCGGAAGAGGGTCTCCTTGGCGAGGTCGGTGAGTCGGCACTCGATGTAGCGTGGCGCGGCGGCGGGGTGGCCGGTGATGATGTTGCCGAAATTGCCCTGGCGCTCGATGAAGTAGTCCTTGTTGGCCAGCACCACCAGGGCGTCGCCGATCGAGGCGTCGCCGTGGGGGTGCAGCTTCATGGTGTCGCCGATGACGTTTGCCACCTTGTGGAACTTGCCGTCCTCCATCCGAAAGAGGGTGGCGAGGATGCGCCGCTGCACCGGCTTGAGGCCGTCGCGGAGGTCGGGGATCGCCCGGTCGACGATCACATAGCTCGCGTACTCGATGAAGTTCTGCCCCATGAGGGGCTTGAGTCGGGTCATTTCCTCTCCGGTGAAAGAGCTGCCTCGAACCCCGGGGTCAGCTCCGGCGACGGTCCGACACCTTGGGGGGACACGAATTCGGAATTCGGAATTCGGAATTCGGAATTCCCGCCCAGCCCCGAATAACAGCGAACCGTGGGTGGTGATAACTCAAAATTCAAGACTAAAAACTCAAAACTTATGAACTGAACCCTCGAGATCGGGCACGGGATTACGCGATGTCCGCAATCAAATGCTCGATAATGTATTCCCGACGCTCCGGGGTGTTCTTGCCCATGTAGAAGTCGAGCGCCTGCTTGACGTCGCCCATCGAGCCCACGGTCACCTGCTGCAGGTGATCGTCGTCCGAAATGAACTGCTTAAACTCCCCGGGACTGATCTCACCGAGGCCCTTGAATCGGGTGATCTCGTGGTTGCGAAGGCTTTCGGCCGCCGCGTCCCTCTCCGCCTCCGAGTAGCAGTAGACGGTTTCCTTCTTGTTGCGCACCCGGAAGAGGGGGGTTTCCAGGATGTAGACATGGCCCGTGATCACCAGCTCCTCGAAATAGCGCAGGAAGTAGGTGAGGAGAAGATTGCGGATGTGCATCCCGTCAACGTCGGCGTCTGTTGCTATCACCACCCGGTTGTAGCGCAGCCCCTCGAGCCCATCCTCGACGCCGAGGGCGCGCATGATGTTGTAGAGCTCCTCGTTCTTGTAGACGGCCTCGCGGCCGAGACCGTGGGTGTTGAGCGGTTTGCCCTTGAGCGAGTAGATGGCCTGGGTCTGGACGTCGCGGGCCTGGATCATCGCCCCACCCGCCGAGTCGCCCTCGGTGAGGAAGAGGGTGGTCTCCTCACGGCGCTTGCCCTTGGCGTCCGACAGGTGGACCTTGCAGTCGATCAGCTTGGGGATGCGGATGGCCACCTTCTTGGCCCGCTCCCGCGCCTCCTTCTTGATCGCCGATAGCTCCTTGCGGATCCGCTCGTTGTTCTTGACCTTGTCGATTAGATTGCTCGCCGTCTCGGGATCCTTGTGCAGCCACAGCACGACCTGCTCCTTGACCGCGTTGACGATCCACGAGCGGATCTCGGTCGTGCCCAGCTTGTTCTTGGTTTGCGACTCGAAGACAGGATCCTGGATCTTGATGGCCACGGCGCCGATGAGCCCGTCGCGCACGTCCTCACCGGCGAATCCGTTCTTGGCAAACTCGTTGATCCCCTTGAGGATCCCTTCACGGAAGGCGCTCTGATGGGTGCCACCGTCGTTTGTGTACTGCCCGTTTACGAAGCTGAAGTAGGTCTCGCCGTAGGCGTGGGTGTGGGTGAAGGCGAACTCCAGGCGGTCGAGGCGGCAGTGGAAACCGTCGTAGACCGTGGGTTCGGAGCCGATCTCCTCCGCCAGGAGGTCGGCGAGACCCTCCTTGGAGGTGTACTTGGCGCCGTTGTACTCGAGCACCAGACCGCTATTGAGGTAGGCGTAGTAGCGCAGGCGGTGCTCGAGGTACTCCTCCCGCCAGTCGTATTCCGAGAAGATCTCGGGATCGGGGATGAAGCGGATCAGGGTGCCGTTCTTCTCCTTCGCCTCCTTGCCCCCCTTCTCCTCCACCTTCCTGCCCTGGCTAAATGCGGCCCGCTTGAACTTGCCGTCGCGGTAGCTGATGACCTCGAACTCGGAGGAGAGGGCGTTCACCGCCTTGTTGCCGACCCCGTTGAGGCCCACCGAGAACTGGAAGACGTCGTCGTTGTACTTGCCGCCGGTGTTGATTCTGGAGACACAGTCCACCACCTTGCCGAGGGGGATGCCGCGCCCGTAGTCGCGTACCGTGACCTCGGGGCCGTAGCGCTTGATCACGATGCGCCGGCCGTGCCCCATGATGTACTCGTCCACCGAGTTGTCGATGACCTCTTTGAGCATCACGTAGATGCCGTCGGCCGGGTTGGTGCCGTCACCGATGCGCCCGATGTACATGCCGGTGCGAAGCCGGATGTGCTCCAAGGCGTCCAGCGTTTGGATGGTCTTCTCGTCGTAGGCAACCTGTGTTTTCTTTGCTGTCATTTCGCCTCAGTTACACCCCTCTGTCGTGCCTAGAATAGCACTGCTGGGGAGGCAGGTCGCAGGGTGCAGGTCACAGGCTTCAGGCTTCAGGTCTCAGGTCTCAGGTCCAAAACGGTCAAGAATCCGAGCATTCTGGTCGCGCTTGGAAGAGCTCGAAGTTTCGAGTACGGGCGGGGGCACGGGCGTGGGGCTATCGGTCCGTGATCTGGAATCCGGCGGCCGTCAGCGCGCGGCGGGCGCGGGAGAGGTCCTCGGAGCGGACGAGCAGATAGTCGGTGTCGAAGGTGGAGATCACGAAGATCGGGACCTTCGCCTCCGCGAGCGGCGTGCTGAGACCGGCCACGACGCCGGTGAGGTTGAACGCCAGCGGGCCCGCGACCGCGAGGCACCTGAATTCCGTCTCCGCCGGAACACCGGCCGGCACGGAGTCCGCCGGAGAGACGACGGAGACCTCGTCCGGGGTGCGTGTGACAGAGAGAAAGCCCGCTCCCTCGATCCTCGGTAGCAGCGCGTCGGCCGGCAGCTGCCAGACCGCGTACTCTCCGGGTAGTACCTGGATCTCCAATCCCACCCGGGTCACTCTACGAACCGGCCGTCGGAGCGCGTCTTTCGCCCCTTGACCTTCTCGAGCCAACCCATCCGAACGTCGGTGCACCGGTCAAAGTCCGACACATAGGGCTTGATGTCCAGCAACGGGGTCCCGTCGAGGATGTCGAGGTCCTGCACCGAGATCTGGCCGCCCTCGATTCCGAGCAGGCGGACCACCGAGAGACCGATGGGATTGGGGCGTCTGGGCGCTCGAGTGGCGAAGAGGCCTCGCTCCCGGGTATCCAGGAATGGCGTGACCCGGAGGCTGAAACCCTTCGAGCGGTGGAGGTGGTAGAGCAGCACGACGTGTGAGAAACCGTCCAGATCGGCGAGACCGTCGGCGTACTCCGGGAAGACCTCGACCATTCCCTTCGCGCCCTTGCCTCGCGAAGGTTGGATCGGCATGCCCTCGAGATCAGTAAAGGCTGTGTGAATCACTCCGATGGGCCGGTACTCGATCTTCATGTCCCCTACCCCGCCTTTCGGCATTATCCCTCAATTCCTCCTGCCGATGTCCCCAGGTCTAGCCCGCATATCTCACCAGCTTTCTGCTGCGGCCGGCGATGCACCGCACCCAGCGGTGTTT
>Ga0209013_10000916_pt1 | contig 27039 bp, 9 predicted proteins | sample Cruoilmetagenom2_FD_187291 | JGI IMG/M metagenome (GOLD analysis project Ga0209013, IMG submission 187291) | Oil polluted marine microbial communities from Coal Oil Point, Santa Barbara, California, USA - Sample 2 (SPAdes) (version 2) | ecosystem: Environmental > Aquatic > Marine > Oil seeps ...
ATTTTCAACCAGTACCCGTTGGTGTGCCGGGCGAGCTGTTGGTTGGTGGGATAAGTCTGGCGCGCGGATATCTCAATCGACCCGAGATGACGGCGGATAAATTCATACCTGATCCCTTTGATGGGAAGAGCAGCTGGACTATCTTTGAAGATGAGCTTCCACGCCTATATCGTACAGGTGATCTGGTTCGTTATCGTCCGAATGGAGATATTGAATTTCTTGGACGGATCGATCATCAAGTAAAGGTGCGTGGGCACAGGATTGAACTTGGAGAGAACGAAACGGCACTTCGTTCATTTTCTAGATCTGATTACTTCCCATTACAAGATGCCGTTGTAATCGTACGTGAAGATGTACCAGGTGATAAACGGCTGGTTGCGTACGTTGTGGTTGATGATGATGGCGTCTCTGAGCTGGAAGCACCCACACCCTCTGTTCTACGCCAGTTTTTGCGCGAGATTCTTCCAGAATACATGCTGCCATCGGCGTTTGTGTTTAGGGAAGCGCTGCTGCTTACTCCGGCAGGTAAGGTTGATCGTATTACTTTGGCGAAGTTACCTGCTCCTGAAATTGGACGGCAGGATTTAACCATAGAGTATGTTGCCCCTCGCACGCCTACCGAAGAAGAATTGGCCAGTATCTGTGTCGCTTTATTGGGCATCCAGCAAAAGGGCGATCAATCCCCGATCGGTGTGCACGATAATTTCTTCGAGTTAGGTGGGCACTCCTTGCTTGCAACCCAATTTATATCGCGTGTGCGGGAGGCATTCCAGGTAGAATTACCGCTGCGAACTTTGTTTGAACATCCAACGGTGGCAGAGTTGGCTATCGAGATGGAGATTCTGAAACAGCAAGGTGACCAATTTCAACAGCCCACCATTGAGCGTGTCTCCCGCGAATCCCGGAGGAGGAAACGTTCATCATTGATGGATAATGAAAACGAATGAACCACTTCGGACGGACAAATTTTGCTGGTAATGAGGTTTTTGTATGTCGGATTCTTATAATTTCGACTCTCAAGAAATGAATAATCCCACGAACACTGAGCGGGATCAAGAGGTCGGAATGAGCGACGATGTCTATATATTTCCAACATCGTTTGCCCAAAAACGTCTATGGTTTCTGGATCAATTTGATCAAGGCAGCCCATTCTATAATATTCCCACTGCAGTGCGTCTGCGGGGAAAGTTTGACGTTGATATCTTTGAACGATGCTTAAATGAAATAACAAGTCGCCATGAAACCCTCAGGACCACGTTCGAAGTACTAGATGATGAGCCAGTACAGGTTATCGCTCCTGAAGCAAGCCTATCCATCCCTTTCATTGACCTAACCGAACTACCGAAAGAACATCGCGAATCGCAAGCCATGCGCCTTGCGAATGAGGAAGCTCGAAAGCCATTTAACCTCAGTAAGGGTCCACTCTTGCGAGTCAGCTTGATCAAGATTACAGACGAGGAGCACGTGGTGCTTTTAACGATGCATCACATCGTCTCGGACGGGTGGTCGATGGGGGTGCTGGTAGCTGAGATTTCAACACTATATGCCGCCTATTCACGTAATTTGCCGTCTCCCTTACCCGAATTGTCCATCCAATACGCGGATTTTGCCGAGTGGCAACAGAGTTGGCTAACAGGGGATGTGTTGGATGCGCAGCTTGATTACTGGAAGCAAAATTTGGGCGGCGATGTACCCGTGTTGGAATTGCCGACAGACCGCCCACGACCGGCTGTTTTCTCGAGTATTGGTGGAGCGATATCTGGGAACCTTTCAAAAGAGCTGACTGAAGGATTGAAAGTGCTTAGTAGAAGAGAATCCGCCACCCTATATATGACCTTATTGGCGGGCCTGGACACAATAATTTACCGGTATGCGAATCAGGATGACATCACTGTAGGTTCCCCGTTAGCCAACCGCACGCGGGCTGAAGTAGAAGGTTTGATCGGCGTGTTTATCAATACTCTCGTTTTCCGTGCTGACCTATCTGGAAATCCAACGTTTCGAGAAATGCTGCGTCGTGTACGTGAATCTACTTTAGGAGCATTTGCGCATCAAGATTTGCCGTTTGAGATGTTGGTTGAAGAACTACAGGTTGATCGGGATATGAGTCGCGCACCTCTTTTCCAGGTGATGTTGATTTTGCAGAATGCACCCACAGGCGGTCAACAACCTGCTGGCCTGTCGATGGAAGCTATTGATATTCATATGGGTACATCTACGTTTGATCTGACATTTTCTATAGCGGAAACGGTCAATGGGATGGATGTATCGATTGAGTACAACAGCGATATTTTCGATGAGAGTACGATCGAGCGGATGTTGGGACATTACCGCAAGCTGCTCGAAGCCATTGTGGTAGAACCGGATCTTCATCTGGACGAGATTCCTATCCTTACAGATGTTGAATGCCAGCAGATCCTCGTGGAATGGAACGATACGATCACGGACTTCCCACCAGATGTTGAGCGTAAAAATTTGTGTGTGCACCAATTGTTTGAACGCCAGGCAGTCCGTATGCAAAATGAAGTCGCTATCGTAGTCCCAGCGTTAGATGGGAGACCACGCGCTGAAATTGCGTACGCAGAATTGGACAGCCGCGCAAATGCATTGGCAGCCTACTTGAGACGTTATAGTCTGGAGGCGGATACATTAGTCGGAATTTACACTGACAGGTCTCTTGAGATGTTCATTGCTATTATGGGAGTCCTTAAAGCCGGCGGTGCTTATCTACCCATCGACCCAATCCATCCTCAAGACCGTCTGGCGTACATGCTGGAGGATTCCAGGGTAACTATCCTGTTGACACAGGAATCTTTGTTGGATAGGCTTCCTGATCACGAGGCTCAAGTCATCTGTATAGACGCTGAATGGCGCGAGATCATGGAAGTTACTCAAGAAGAGTTAGAGGAACTCAAAAATATCGATGCCAGACCGGATGATCTGGTTTATATGACCTATACTTCTGGGTCGACCGGCCAGTCAAAGGGTGTGATGATCCAACATCAAAGCCTGGTGAATTCTTACCTGGCCTGGGAAGAGGCTTATGCGCTTGATAATGTACGCTCGCACCTGCAAATGGCTAATTTTACGTTCGATGTATTTTCAGGCGACCTGGTACGAGCGCTGCTCTCCGGTGGAAAATTAGTTCTTTGCCCTCGTGAATGGTTATTGGATCCAGAGCGATTATACCGGTTGATCATTCAGCAGCAGATCGATTGTGCTGAATTTGTACCTGCTGTGCTGCGGCATTTGGTTGAATTCCTAGATAAGAACAATCAGCGCCTGGACACATTACGCGTTCTGGCGTGTGGTTCTGATAGCTGGTACGTCGGTGAGTACCTGGAATTCCTCAAGTTTATGGGTTCCGAAACGCGCCTGATCAATTCTTTTGGATTGACCGAGGCGACCATTGATAGTACATATTTTGAGGGTTCTCTTTCAGGGCTGTCCGCCGATCAAATGGTGCCCATCGGGAGACCTTTTTCTAACACTCATATTTTTATACTTGACAGGAATTTACAGCCTACTCCGATCGGAGTTCCAGGAGAATTGTACTTAGGTGGACCTGGTGTTGCACTAGGTTATCATGACCGGCCTGAAATGACATCTGAAAAGTTTATCCCCAATCCATTTATAGATTTGTTAGGGGAAGCTGCCGGTGATGGTGATGGCTTCCAACGATTGTATAAATCTGGAGATCTTGCGCGATATCTAACTAATGGAAATGTTGAGTTTCTTGGAAGAATCGATGAGCAGCTAAAATTGCGAGGATACCGCATCGAGCCGGGTGAAATCGAATCAGTACTAGGCTCTTATCCTCTTGTACACGGTGCGGCCGTCCTGGCTGTTGAAATACAGCCGGGGGATAAACGCTTGGTGGCCTATCTGGAGCAGGAAGGCGACCTTGAACCCGCAGCAGGCGATCTGAGAAGACACGTGCAAGAACGTTTGCCGGATTATATGGTCCCCTCAGCATTCGTTGTTATGGACTCCTTACCTCTTAACGCCAGCGGCAAGATAGACCGCAGAGCACTCGCTGCATTGCCACCACCAGAATTGTCGCGAAGGGAATTGTCGGAGGAGTATGTCCCTCCAAGCACCCCCGTGCAGGAGAAGCTGTCAGCGATCTGGGCACTAGTTCTTGGCATCAAACCATCAGACAGTGGTAATGGTGACGGCGCCCATGCAGCTGTTGGAATCTATGATAATTTCTTCGAATTGGGTGGGCATTCACTGCTTGCAACACAGCTTATTTCGCGGGTTCGGGAGGGATTCAAGGTTGATATAGCTTTACGTCATATTTTCGATTCGCCAACCATCGCAACTTTTTCCGAGCACGTCGAGATCGCGTTAAGTGGTGGTACAGGTGGAGAGGCCCCACCCATTGTCGCCATGCGACGCGACCCTGTTACCGGGTTACCTGCTGAATATCCGCCACTCTCTTTTGCCCAACAGCGTTTATGGTTCCTTGATCAACTGGAACCGGGGAGTCCATTTTATAACTTGCCCGATGCAGTTCGGCTCACTGGTCCTTTGAATGAAGAAATGATGGAAAAAAGCCTGAACGAGGTCGTGCGAAGGCATGAATCATTACGAACTACATTCCAGGTAATAGATGGTAACCCTGTACAGGTTATCGTACCGGAGTATGAATTAACGGAAGAGAGTCCGTTTTACATTAAGCTCCCGATAGACGATCTGCGGAGCTTGCCGGAAACGAAACGCGAGGCAGAAGCTATGCGGATCGCCCGCCGAGAGGCGGGGCAACCATTCGACCTGGCGAAAGGTCCTCTCTTGCGTGCTCGTCTTGTTCGATTAAAAGGTGATATTGAACAAGCAGCATCAGTACAATTAGAAAGCAGCACCGAAACATTCGAGGCAGGTGGTAATGGGCATGGAAATGGTAGTGAGCCGCCTGAATACATCGTTTTGCTGACCATGCATCACATAGTCGGAGATAACTGGTCATCTAACGTGCTTATCCAAGAAATTGCTGTCCTCTACGATACATTTTCACGTGAAATGCCAGCTTTGCTGCCTCCTTTGCCGATACAGTATCCCGATTTCTCCTTCTGGCAAAGAAATTGGCTTCAGGGAGAGGTCTTAGAAGCAGAGATCAATCACTGGACGGAGCGGTTGGCAGGAATACCTCCTCTGTTGGAGCTGCCCACGGATCGACCACGACCGCCAGTACAGACTTTCAACGGCGATTACCACTCGTTCGTACTGCCAGAGGACTTATCCCGCGCTGTGCGGAGCTTGAGCCAGGAAGAGGGAGTAACGATCTTTATGATGCTCCTGGCAGTCTTCCAGACAATTTTGTACCGATACTCCGGAGAGGAAGATATCAGTATCGGCACCCCGATTGCCAACCGCAACCGAGTGGAAATTGAAAATTTAATCGGTTTCTTCGTGAATACACTTATTTTGCGAGGGGATATGTCGGGAGACCCTACTTTCAGAGAACTGCTGCAGCGGGTACGCGAGACAGCTATTGATGCATACGCTCACCAGGATGTGCCATTTGAAATGATCGTAGATGCAATGCAACCGGATAGGGATCTGAGTCATACCCCGTTGTTCCAGGTGATGTTTGCCCTACAAAGCTCCCAGATAGTCTCTCAAACCTTGCCGTCTTCCGGGTTATTGTTAAGCCCCGTTGAAGCTCACAGTGGTACATCGAAATTTGACTTGACCCTCTTTATGGTTGAGGAAGAGATGATCAGTCCCGCTGGACCTCAGTACAACCTGAGTGGGGCAATGGAATATAACACCGATCTATTTGATACTGCGACGATTGAACGTATGATGGAGCACTTCGGGATCCTGCTGGATAGCATCGTCGCTAATCCGGATCAGCCCATTTCAACATTAGGTATATTATCAGAAGGTGAGATAAACCAACTGATCGTGGAATGGAACAGGACGATGGCTGATTCTCCTCAGGATCTGTGTGCACACCAGCTCTTCGAAGCTCAAGTGATTCGTACCCCGGATGATCCAGCAGTAAAAATGCATCCAATCGCACTGACGCAAAGTCAACAATCCGGTATCGAACAATTGACGTACGCAGAATTGAATACACAAGCCAACCTGGTCGCACAGTATTTGCAAAATCGCGGTGTCGGACCTGATACATTGGTCGGGCTATGTATGGACCGATCTCTGGAGATGGTGATTAGCTTGATGGGTGTTCTCAAGGCTGGAGGTGCATATCTACCTCTGGATTCTACCTATCCCCGTGAGCGGTTAGCCTTCATGATAAAGGATTCCCGCATACCTATCTTGCTGACACAAGAACACTTGTTGTCCACATTACCAATAAATGGGGAAGCCGGTGAAGATATTCAGGTGATATGTATCGACCGCGATTGGAACCAGATCGATACGGAAGTATCAGCCCTACCCAAGGGGAAGAAGAACCCGATAAGTTACGTCGCTCAAGATAACCTGGCATACGTAATATATACTTCCGGTTCGACCGGCAGACCGAAAGGAGCGATGATCGAACATCGTGGTCTGGTGAATTATTTAACATGGGTAGAACGAGCATATCCTTTAACCAAAGGACAGGGAGCGCCAATCCACTCTTCAATATCATTTGACCTGACCGTTACAGGTATGTTCGGGCCGCTTGTTTCTGGTGGCTGCGTTACATTGCTTCCAGAAGGACTTAGTGTTGAAAACTTAGGAGAGACCTTGCGTGTTGAAGCGGAAAGTGGATATTCTGATCCATTTAGCTTGATTAAAATCACGCCGGCTCACTTACAGCTCTTAGGTGAGCAATTATCACCCGAGGAAGCATCCGGAAGGAGTTATGCGTTTATCGTCGGGGGAGAAAATTTATTGGATGAGCATATTGAATTCTGGCACATAAATTCACCAGAGACTGAGCTGGTGAATGAGTACGGCCCAACAGAGACCGTTGTAGGATGCTGCGTTTATTGGGTGCCAACAGGTGAAGAGCATGGCGAACAGCATCCAGCAGGTATTATCCCCATCGGACGACCGATCATCAACACCCAGTTATACATCTTGGATCAATATCAACAGCCAGTCCCAATTGGCGTGCCAGGTGAACTCTATATTGGCGGTGCGGGTGTCGCGAGAGGTTACCTGAACAGGCCTGCATTATCTGCTGAACGCTTCATTCCCAATCCATTTGTCGACATATTACAGGATTCGGGAATATCGATTGCAGATGACGACCGATTGTATAAAACTGGTGACCTTGCGAGTTATCTATCGGATGGGAACATAGAGTGCTTAGGGCGGATTGATTTCCAGGTAAAAATTCGCGGATTCCGGGTGGAACTTGGTGAAGTCGAATCGGTTCTAGCCCAGCATGATCATGTGAGCGAAGTGGTCGTTTGGGTCAGGGATGACAGAGGTAGTAAGCGATTAGTCGCTTACATTGTTCCTGAGACCGATGAGTACCTGAGCGATCCTGCTCGCAGCAGTTTAATCATCGAATTACGCCAGGAGCTCCAAAAAAAGCTGCCAGAGTACATGCTGCCTGCGGCATTTATGATGCTGAATGTACTGCCCTTAACCCCAAATGGCAAAGTGGATAGGAATGCCTTACCAGCACCTGAACTTGTCCGAGTGGATCTCGAGAGAGAGACAGTTCCTCCACGGAATCCCCAGGAGGAGATAATCGCCGCGATTTGGTTGGAGGTGTTGGGGATGGATCTCTCTGGCGAACAAGCAGAGTTTAGTGTTTATGACAATTTCTTTGATTTGGGTGGGCATTCCCTGCTGGCGACGCAGGTGATCTCTCGTCTAAGAGATGCTTTCTCAGTCGAAGTCCCGTTGAGAATGATTTTTGAAGCCCCGACGATTGCCGGTATGGCTGTGCGCGTAGACCAGGCGAGGCACGAGGTATTTGGTTTGCTGGCTCCGCCGATAGAACCGGTGCTGCGTGATGAAAGAACCGGTTTACCGATAAGTCCGCTGCCCCTTTCGTTTGCACAACAGCGTTTATGGTTCCTCGAACAGCTGGACCCTGGCAATCCCTTCTATAACACTCCCGCAGCCGTTCGACTCAAGGGATCATTGAACATAGAAGCCCTCGAACGTAGTTTGAATGCAGTATTATCACGTCACGAATCCCTGCGTACCACATTCGGCGACATCGATGGGCGACCCGTGCAGGTGATTGCACCCGAATTGCGATTGAAATTAGATGTTAAATATTTGCAGGGTGATTCTCATGCGGAGAGAGAATTAGAGGCCATTAAAGTTGCGGCTGAAGATGCTCTGCTGCCTTTCGATCTTGAGGCAGGACCGCTCCTCCGTGTAAGCCTAGTTCAAGTAGATGAAGATGAGTATATCGTGCTGCTGAATATGCATCACATAATTTCGGATGACTGGTCATTAGGTATATTCATACAAGAGATTGCTACGCTCTATTCGGTGTTTTCGACAACCGTTGACGAAGAACTTGATATTGGAACACTCCTGCCTCCGATGGCGATTCAATACGCTGATTATGCCGCATGGCAGCGTAACTGGTTGAAGGACGATGTATTAGAGACACAATTAGATTATTGGCGGCAGCAGTTGGCTGGTTCACCTCCGCTGTTGGAGATGCCATTGGACCGCCCTAGACCGGCTGTGCAGACGTTCTGGGGAGCTCAGAAAACGTTCGATCTAGACACTGAACTGTCATCAAAATTAAACTCGCTTGGTCGCGAGGAGGGGGCCACACTGTTCATGGTGCTGCTGGCAGCATTCCAGACACTGTTGTACCGATATACGGGTCAGGATGATATCAGTGTGGGTACACCAATCGCTAACCGAACGCGTGCTGAAATCGAAGAACTGATTGGATTCTTCGTGAATACACTCGTAATGCGCACTGATTTGTCTGGAAGTCCTACATTTAGAGCGTTGTTAAGCAAGGTGCGAGATGTCGCATTAGGAGCATATACACACCAGGACGTCCCGTTTGAAATGCTGGTTGATGAGCTGCAGCCCGAAAGGGACATGAGTCACAGTCCATTGTTCCAGGTTATGATGGTCTTACAAAATGCTCCCAGGGAGAGTGTTGATGTAACATCCGATATGCGTCTCAGTATTGTTGAAGCTCATGACCGTGTTGCACGGTTTGATATCACACTATCTTTCACCGAGACGCCCGCTGGGATCAGTGGGGCGCTAGAATACAATACGGATTTATACAACGAAGACACGATTGAACGGATGGTGGCGCATTTTAATAATTTGCTGGCGGCAGTTGTCAACAACCCCGATCAACAGATCACCAGCTTCCCTATTCTCTCCGATGTTGAGAAGCGACAAATACTTGTTGATTGGAACAATACTTACACAGAACGATCCTTAGAAACCCCGGTCCACGAATTGTTTGAAGCTCAGGTTGCATCCAATCCTGATGCAAGCGCTCTTTTATTCGAAGATCAGGAGCTTACATATTACGAATTGAACCGTCGTGCCAATCAGCTGGCGCATCATCTGCGAACAATGGGTGTTGGACCTGAGACAATCGTCGGTATAAGTGTTGAACGATCCATAGAAATGATCGTTGGTTTAATTGGAATTTTAAAGGCTGGAGGTGCCTTTTTACCCATAGATCCCTTGTATCCGGAAGAGCGAATAGCCTTTATGCTCCAGGATGCCCAGATACAAGTGTTGTTAACGCAGGAGCGGTTACTCGAGAAAACAGCCATCAGTAAGAACGAGCAAACCGTAGTGTGTCTGGACTCCGATTGGGAGGAGATTGAAAGAGGTGGAGCAGGTAATCCCCGGAGCGGTGTACGGGCCGACAATCTAGCTTATGTGATCTACACATCAGGTTCGACAGGACGGCCAAAAGGCGTGATGCTGAGACATCGCGGATTGGCCAATCTAAGTCACGCTCAGTCGGTGGGATGGGGTATTGATGCGCATAGCCGTGTTTTACAATTTGCGTCTGTCAGCTTCGATGCATCGGTGTCAGAGATATTTAATGCTTTATCCAATGGGGCGGTGTTGATTTTAGCACGGAAAGAAACTCTAACATCAATACCGGAATTGCTTGACCTCATGCGTACTCAGTCAGTAACTCTGGTTACATTACCGCCATCTGTATTGAAGGAGTTGCCTGCCGATGATGTGCCGCATCTGAAGACTTTAATTTCAGCAGGTGAAAGTTGTACACTAGATATTGCCGAGAAATGGTCAGAAGGTAGGCAGTTTATAAACGCTTATGGCCCAACCGAAACAACCATTGGACCGACGTACCACTTATTGAAAGATGTCCCTTCTGAGATGGCCTCAGTACCCATTGGTAAACCGATCGATAATTACCTGCTCTATATATTGGATGATCAACAACAGCCTGTCCCGGTTGGCGTGCCTGGAGAACTATGTATCGGAGGAATAGGCGTCGCGCGCGGGTATCTAAAGCGTCCCGAGCTCACTGCAGACAAATTTATCCCCAATCCATTCCTTGAATTGCAAGAGAATAAATCCGGAGATTTGGATACGCGGGTATATCGTACGGGTGACCTGGCGCGTTATCTGCCAGATGGGAATGTGGAGTTCTTAGGTCGCATTGATCACCAGGTAAAGGTAAGAGGATTCAGGATCGAGTTAGGTGAAATTGAAGCAAGCCTTGCCCAACATCCAGCGATTAAAGCAGTTGTTGTTCTGGCGCGCGAGGATGTACCAGGTGATCAACGACTGGTTGCTTATATTGTTCCTTTAGACAGCCCAATGCAAGCGGTGGGTGAGATACGGCGCTTCCTGCAAGAAACGCTCCCAGAATACATGATCCCATCAGTATTTATTGAGATCGAAGAGATACCTCTGACACCAAATGCAAAGGTAGACCGGCGTGCACTTCCCGCTCCCGAATACACAAGACCTGAATTGGAAAATGTTTTTATAGCCCCACGAACTCCGACAGAAGAGATATTAGCCGCGATATGGGCACAAGTGCTCGGTCTGGATGTTGGTGAGATTGGGGTGCTTGATAACTTCTTCGAATTGGGTGGACATTCATTACTTGCTACTCAAGTGAATTCCAGGGTAGGAGAGGCGTTTCAAGTTGAGCTTCCTCTGCGTAGTCTCTTTGATTCTCCCATTATTGCAAGTTTTGCAGATGAAATTAAAATAGCACAGCAAAATGCATTAGGTGTATTAAAACCGCCTATCGAGAGATTGCCGAGAGATGAAATTGATGGGACACCACTCATAGAACCATCGCTGTCATTTGCGCAGCAGAGGATGTGGTTCCTGTATCAACTCGAGCCTGATGTCCCGTTCTATAATCTGCCGGGCGCTTTCAGGTTGAAAGGTCAGCTAGATATTAATGCCTTTGAGAAAAGTATCAACGAGGTCGTAAAGAGGCATGAGGTTCTGAGGACCCGGATTTTCACTTCAGATGATGGCAAGGCAGCTCAAGAAATCGTTCCAGATCTGGCACTCTCCATGCCGGTTGTGGATTTAACCGGGCTCGAATCAAAGGTGCGTGAACGAGAACTTGTAAGACTTGCACAGGAAGAAGCTCAAAAACCATTTAAGCTAGAGGAACTGCCATTACTGCGAGTATCACTCGTGAAACTGGCTCCAGAAGATCATGTCATCTTGATGAATATGCACCATATCGTCTCAGATGGATGGTCAATGGGAATATTCGCTCAAGAGATTGTTGCATTATATGATGCTTACGCCAACGCGCGGCCATTGTCGCTTCCAGAATTGCCAATCCAATATGCTGATTATGCCCACTGGCAGAGAGGTTGGTTGCGAGGTGAGGTATTAGCAGAGCAGCTCGATTATTGGCGTGAGCAAATGGCTGGGGTGCCCCCAATGCTTGAGCTTCCGACAGATCGTCCGCGCCCCCCTGTACAGACATTCAATGGAATGACTATTTCATTTGATCTAACTGAGGAATTAAGTCGAGCGATAAAACGACATAGCCAGGAAGAGGGGACGACATTATATATGACCCTCCTGGCTGTATACCAGATTTTACTATACCGATACTCTGGACAAGAGGATATCAGCGTTGGAACACCAATCGCTAATCGTACTCGGGCAGAGGTTGAGGGGTTAATCGGATTCTTTGTTAATACCTTGGTAATGCGTACAAAGTTGGGTGGAGATCCTGGATTTCGGGAAGTACTGCGTAGGGTGCGTGAAGTAGCTTTGGGTGCCTATGCTCACCAGGACATTCCGTTTGAGATGCTTGTGGATGAGCTCGCAATCGAACGCAATATCAGTCACAGCCCATTATTCCAGGTCGTATTTACTTTGCAAGCAGCGCCCACCCAGACCCAAGGCGTTTCTAGGCTCGCTGTTAGTTCCGTTGAAGCAGAGACGGGAATTGCCAAATTTGACATGAGTTTGACTATTGTAGAAGAGGCTGATCGATTGAGTGGTTCTATAGAATTCAATACCGATCTATTTGACGTATCCACTATACAGAGGTTGGTCGCTCATTACCAGGAATTGCTGGAAGGTGTGGTCGCGGATCCTACTCAATCTATTTCTTCATTACCCCTCCTGCGAGAATCGGAAGAGCAGCAGATGCTTCATGATTGGAATGACACATTTGTAGATCATTCATTCGAGTTATGTGCGCACCAGATATTCGAAGAACAGGTGGAAAAATATCCGGACACAATTGCGTTGGACTTCGAAGGTGAGTTAGTCAGCTATAAAGAACTCAATCGGCGCGCAAATCAATTGGCGAATTATCTGCGTAAATTCGATGTCGGGCCGGAAAAGATGGTAGGAATTTGTCTGGAAAAATCGATCGAAATGATTGTTGCTGTCTTTGGTGTATTGAAAGCGGGAGGTGGATACGTACCACTTGATCCGGAATATCCAATTGATCGGTTGAAGTTTATGATCGAGGATGCACAAGTATCCGCATTAATTACTTACTCCGAGCTTATTGAAACTTTGGATATTGGTGGCATACCAGTCGTTCAGGAGGGAGATTGGGAGAAAATATCCCGAGAGGGTGATGAGAATCCTGCTCGGGAAGCCACCTTACAAAATCTGGCTTATGTAATCTATACGTCTGGTTCAACTGGATTTCCAAAAGGGGTCATGATCCAACATAAGGGGCTGGTCAATCTTGTTTATGAATATCAGGATCGTTTTAATGTTGGACCCGGTGTGAACGTGTTGCAATTTTTCTCATTCGCTTTTGATGGATCCGTCATAGATATTTTTGCTTCACTGCTCACTGGTGGAACATTATGCTTGCCCAGGCGAGAAACAATCGTATCGATAATTGATCTGTACAAGTTTATAAGGGATCATCATATTAACTTTATGGTCATAACGCCATCTTCTTTAGCTGTACTACCTTCTCAAGATCTGCCTGATTTAACTACACTTCTCACAGGTGGAGAGGCGTGTACCCCGGAATTGGTGGAACAATGGTCAGCAGGGAGACGGTATTTCAATGTTTACGGGCCGACTGAGGTGACTGTAGTTTCAACGGCCTACTTCACAGGAAACTTGCCGCCTGATGCATCGAACGTTCCCATCGGTAAACCGATCAGTAATACATCAACATACATACTCGATCGTTCTTTTCGCCCTGTCCCTATTGGAGTTCCAGGAGAGCTTTGTATTGGGGGCGTGGGTGTTGCGCGAGGATATCTGAATCGTGCGGAACTTTCAGCTAAACAATTCATCCCTGATGTGTATGGTGAGGTACCAGGGGCACGTTTATACAGAACCGGTGACCTGGCGCGCTACTTACCTGATGGCGATATTGAATACCTCGGACGAATTGACTTCCAGGTAAAAGTAAGGGGCTTCCGCATAGAGTTAGGAGAGATTGAGGCAGTTCTGGAAGAAAACCCTGATGTTCGATCAGCTATTGTAATCGTGCGCGAGGATACACCAGGTCATAAACGATTGGTCGCTTATCTGGTTCCGGAAGGTGAGTATGCGCCAAGCTCGGGTGAACTGCGCAGTTTCCTGAGTGAGATATTACCGGATTATATGATCCCTGCATCTTATGTTTTCCTGGAAGAATTACCTCTGACATCTAGCGGCAAGGTGGATAGACGAGCTCTACCTGAACCAGAAGCCACCAGAGTGGAGACAGGGGCAGAATATGTTGCTCCTCGCACTCCTATGGAGGAGTCCCTGGTAGATATCTGGGCGAGTCTTCTTGGTGTTGAACAGATAAGCGTTCACGATAACTTCTTTGAAATTGGTGGGGATTCGATTGTTGCCATCCAGATGATCGCACGCGCCAAGCAAGCTGATATTCACTTCACTCCGAAATTACTCTTCCAATATCCAACGATCGATGGCATAGCGAGCCATGCGAGTACAGAAGACGCTGTCCACGCTGAACAGGGAATTGTTACCGGTGAATTGCCGCTCACACCCATTCAGAAGTGGTTCTTTGAACACATGACGGTCGAACCCCACCAATGGAATACATCGATGTTCTTAGAGCTTTCCGAGCCATTGGATATTGACCTGATAGAAAAAACTATTGAGTATATCCTCCAGCATCATGATGCTTTGCGATTGCGGTTTGAGAGAATTAACGATGAATGGCAGCAGTTTAATGTTGGCGTTGATGATTATATACCTTTCTCGTACTACGATTATTCAGAGATCGGGAACAGGAATCTCCGAAAAGTGATTGAAACAGAAGCCGCGCAGCTACAAGCCAGCCTGAAACTATCCGAGGGACCATTGATGCGGGTGGCATATTTTGATACTGGTCCTGAGCGCTCTGCGAGATTATTGTTCATCTTCCACCACCTGATCATGGATGGTTATTCATGGCGCATATTCCTGGAAGATTTCCAGGTCATTTATGGTCAATTAAGCGTCGGGATGCAACCAACCCTCCCACCCAAAACGTCATCTTACCTGTACTGGTCAACGCGCTTGAAGGATTACGCGCAATCGCCTGAGATTGTGGGGGAGCTGCCTCACTGGCAGGAAATCGGAACCAAGGAGTTTCCGAGAATTCCGGTAGATAATCCAGAAGGGGCGAATACATTTGGTTTGACAGAGCATCTCGACCTTTCTTTAACAGAAGTCGAGTCGCAAGCATTATTACAAGCTGTGCCTGCTGCTTACGGGGTACAGATAAATGATGTCCTACTAACGGCTCTGGTAAGAAGTATGAGACGTTTCACTGGAAAAAGTACTTTACTGCTGGAGATGGAAGGTCATGGCCGTGAAGATATCCTGGAAGGGGTGGATATCTCCCGGACGATCGGTTGGTTCACGACCACCTTCCCTGTGTTAATAGACACGGAAGGCATTGATGAACTATCGAAACAAATAAGTATCGTGAGTGAGCAAGTTAGAGCTATCCCAAATCATGGAATAGGGTTTGGGATGCTGCGGGAATTGTGCGAGATCGATAAGATAAGAAATCAGCTCGCGTCGTTCCCTGATGCTGAGATAAACTTCAACTATCTTGGTCAATTCGATCAAATGCCCGAAACAGAATGGGTGCCATTTCGTATAGCCAAAGAGTCTGTCGGGCCTGAACAGAGCCCAAATGCATCGCCTACGGCATTGTTATATGTTGTGGGGATTGTAAGCGGAGGAGCGCTACATTGGCGGTGGCTGTACAGCACAAAGATGTACAATCGCACGACGATAAAAAGGTTCGCAGAAGAATATTTGAGGGAATTGCGCAAAATAATCGAAAGTGTGTCACCAGAGAGTGTCAGTACAACTCTCGAAAGGATAATATCTCCTCTATCAAGGAGAATTCGGCGTGGGTGATTGTTCGTGTGGAAAATCTCAATATATATATGCCCCACGCCCAAACATGGAGCCGGAAAGAATTTATACACTATGCATTGGAGATATTGGGACACGTGGAAACATTATTAGGATTTAGATATGGGGATTGGACAAGATTACTTCGAGAGAACCGATTTTCAATCGATCGCAAGTATTGGAAACGGGTTGCATCTGTTACGCTGATGAGTCTCGCGACTTCAAAGGATAAGCGAAAAGAAGATAATCAATATGCTGAATTATATTCGCAGGTGCAGGTTAAAAATCCTATCTTTATCATTGGACATTGGCGCTCTGGTACGACCCTAATACACACCCTCCTTTCTCAGGATACCCGGTTTGCATATCCAAACTTGTTTCAGGTAACGCATCCCCATACATTTTTAATTCGTGAAGAAATGGTGAATAAGATCCTGGCGAATAACAGTGCAGAGAAGCGACACATGGATAATATGCGGATCACGTTCAAGAGCCCTGGAGAAGACGAGCCTGCGCTTGCGGTTATGAGCCTGAGATCAGCACAAATAGGGTGGTTATTTCCGAATAATTTTAAACATTATGAAAGGTATCTATCATTTGACGATGCCGCTGATGAGGACCTAGAAAGATGGAAGGCAGCCTTAACCACATTTAGTCGTAAGCTCACTTTCAGGTATAATCGTCCAATTCTGTTCAAATCACCAACGCACACGGCTAAGATAAGGATATTATTGGATTTGTTTCCTGATGCAAGATTTGTTCACATATATCGTGATCCTTACGAGGTATTTCAATCTACAAAAAATATGTATGAAAAAGTGTTGCCTGACGCATGTTTGCAGGAAGTAAATTTTTCGTCTTTAGATAATCTTATTGTTCGTCAGCATCGATTAATCTACGATGCATATTTTCGGGATGTTGGATTACTTGCGAGTAATCGAGTGGTTGATATATGTTATGAAGAATTAATAGAAGATAAAATTGGACAGGTAAGAAAAATTTATGAAACATTAGAGCTTCCTGAATTTAGTATAGCTGAGCCTTCACTCAAAGAATACATTGAATCGGTAGCGGGATATAAAAAGAACCCGTACCCCGATTTGCGACCAGAGGAACGCCGATTTATTGCTCAAAACTGGGAGCGAAGTTTTGATATCTGGGGATACCCGGTGTAAACGGTGATTTAACTATTCACCTAAGATAATAATGGTGATGAGTTGCCTCTGCATTAACGCATACAAACAAAACTAGGAGATAAGCAAGTTATGGAAAATAACTCGGCTTCACCAACGAAATTATTCAACAAGAATTTTCTACTTCTCTGGCAGGGTCAAACCGTCAGCAGATTTGGTTCACAGTTTTTTCTAATGGCAATGGCATTGTGGGTTGTTGACGTAACAGGGTCAGGGACAATAATGGGCAATATCCTTCTTGTCTCTGGATTAATTGCTGTTCTGATGGGTCCGATTGGCGCGACTCTGGCTGATCGTTACTCCAGAAAGAAAATCCTCATCTTTGGTGACCTTACCAGGGGTATCCTGGTTCTAGGTCTCACTCTACTGATGGTAAGAAATCCGGAACAAATAGAATTGATAATAGCTGGAATTTTTCTTGTGACGATTTATAGCGCCGTTGTGGCTACATTTTTTGGACCGGCTATATCGGCAAGTTTCCCAGACTTAGTGCCAAAGGAAGCTCTAGCAGGTGCAAACTCTATGGCGGCAGGTTCAGGCCAAATTACCACAATGGTCGCGCAAGCGCTGGGTGGAGTTCTATATCCTATTATCGGTGCGCCACTGCTGTTTTTGTTCAACGGTGTATCATTCCTGTATGCTTCTATTAGTGAAAAATTTGTGCATATCCCCCAAGATATCCCAGAGAAGAATACGGGCTTGAAAGATGAATTGAAATCCTTTTGGGCGGATCTTGTAGAGGGTTTCCGCTACATCAATCGATGGCCTGGATTACGAGATACGGTTATTATTTCGGCGATTCTCGCATTTTTTACTGCGCCTGCAGCTTTGCTGCTTCTGTTCTTTATTAATGACTATCTTCAGGTTTCCCCGGGTTGGTACGGAGCGATTTTATCCGCTTATACTTTAGGTACTTTGATTGGAACCATATTCGCAGGCACATTACGATTATCACCCAAAACCCGTGGTAATGTATTGCTATTCTTTATCTTCGCTCAATCCATTGGATATGGACTTTTTGGGTTGGTTCGTAGTACTTACTTAATGATATTTTTAGGTTTTCTAAACGGTCTCTTTACTGGTTTTATTTTAGTTTTTTTTATGACCATTGTGCAAGTCGCAACGCCAAGCGAGAAGCGAGGAAGAGTAGTTGGGATACTGGCAACTATTAATAGCTTATTTACCCCTATTGCAATTGGAATATCAGGCCGGTTAGTTGATATATTAGATAAAAATGTCCCGATAATTTTTATCGTGTCTGGCGTGATCATGACCGTAATTGTAATTATTGTCGCTTTCAACCCGCAATTCCGGGCTTTTCTTGCCACAGATAGTGAACTCGAAGATTCGACTACAGTTATTGATCAGGCTGGTGCATGAAAAATTCCTGGATCACATTTCCGCGCCCCAATCCTCGCGCTAAAGTACGCCTATTCTGCTTCCCGTATTCTGGTGCCAGTGCATCGATGTATTACTCATGGACGGATGTATTACCGGTATCAATAGAAGTATGTCCTGTTCAGTTTCCAGGTCATGGTAACCGAGTATCTGAAACACCGTACACAGATTTACCCGGTTTGATAGACGCCCTTGAAGAGGCGATTCTCCCTTCTTTAGATAAACCGTTTTCGTTCTTCGGTCACAGTATGGGAGCTCTGGTAAGTTTTGAGTTGACCCGCAGGTTATTGAGGCGCCATAATTTGTCCCCCGTCTATTTATTTGTATCTGGTCACAATGCACCACAAATACCAGATCCGACTGAACCTATCCATGCGCTTCCGGAAGCGGATTTTCTGGATAATTTACGTATGTTGAATGGTACACCGGAGGAGGTGCTGCAGGATCCTGAATTGAGAAATTTGCTCATTCCTGTTTTACGAGCGGATTTTTCAGTCTGTGAGACATATAACTACACCGATGAGATATTGTTAGATTGCCCAATTTGTGCTTGCGGTGGTTTGCAGGACAAATATGTGGATCGTGAAGGTCTAAAAGCCTGGAGTGTCCATACTACGAATACATTTACAATGAGATTGCTGCCTGGTGATCACTTTTATTTGAATTATGATCGAATGTATTTGCTTCAGGCAATTGCACAGGAAATAAATCGGGTCGTTGATTTAAGGACATAAAAATTGGGGAAAAAATCCAAGTAAACTACTCTAACAGGATTATTCTGTAATCATCAAGAATACCTTGTCCAGACGACATTTCTTCAACATTCCATTCCTCGCAATGACAGGTAAAAAGTAGCCATGTTCAACTTACTGTTGACGAATACACAATTCTGATTGTTTTATTAAAATCTGATTTGAACTGTTACAAATTCAGGCTGAACTCGTTTATATATGTAGAAAAAAACTAATCATTAGAGAGATTAATAAGGAGACATATTATGACAAAATCAAATAAACGCTATCCTTGGTTATCACTTTTTGGATTGTTCCTCGCATTGGTGCTCGTAATGGCGCAAAGCCAATTCGTGGCGATGGCTGAGGATTTGGACGATGTAGTTTACGACCACTTCATCACATACAAGTATGCATCGCAGCATACCCTTGGACCGCAAGGTTCAGTGACGTTCACGATCCTGTTATATAACAGTGGTACTGATACTGTAACCGCGGATGTGGTTGATACCATGCCGGCTGAATTAACATACGTCACTGGGACAGCCAATAATGGTGGTGTGTATAATGGAGACGATCATCAAATCTCCTGGACAGGGATCGAGATCCCTTCTACCACCCAGGTTTTGCTCACATTTGACGCAGCGGCGCAAGCTGTAATTAGAGATAGCGTTGAGGTCGTGAATAATGTAATTGTGACTACGAACCAATCTGTGTACGATACAGAAACCTGTGTATTATTATTGCCGACTCAGCCAATGGACGATGTGGAATTTCCGGTTGTTGATAGCGTAATAATCGATGAAGGGGATGCACTAACATCACAGGAAGTCACGCTGTATATCAATGCAAAAGATAATATTGGCGTGGAAAATATGATGATAAAAGAATATCAAGTCATCGAGAAACCAAATTCTGGAAATACCTGGGATGTCGTTGAGTCGAGTGAATGGGTTCCATTCGAAGAAGAATATGAGTGGATGTTAGGTGATTTGCCAGGAGTGCATTTCATCGGTGTATGGGTAGCTGATGCTGCGGGAAACATATCGCATGCTACTCAGGAAGCTTTTGATTTTGCCAGCTACCTAGAGCAAGAAACTACCATTACCAACAAGATCGGTATGATCCCATATGCAGTTTACTATGATGCGGGAGTGGACGTTGATGCAGACTTGACCCGCATTTCCGCTGAAGGCAGCGTGAATCTGCTTGTCTGGTACCCGGAAAATTATGATGCTCCTGATGCTGTTGCAATCGATCCGGATCTCGAACCGATCACTTTCAATACTCCTACCGCAGGTACTTACTTATTTATGGTAGATGCACAATCAGATGTTACATACAATCTATCGATTAGTCCAGTTGGTGGACCGTCCGCCTGGCATAAAATGCCAGAGGCTGGTGTAGATGAGAATGTGGAGGTGTCTTCGCTATTTCTTTTAGGGGAGATTGGACTGGACCCAATATCGCAAGCTATCTCTGATCAACCTGGGAATGCACCTGTAATTCCCCTTGTACCTCCGCCAAATATGAAGAAATTTTATCTGCCAAGCGTCTGGCGGTAGTATTGACCATTATTAGCCTAGTCTTGTTTGCTCGTGTACCACGGTCTGTCCAGGACAGTATGATTTGAAGGAATGACCTTCTCCTCTGGAATGAAATTACGATGAGAAGGTCAGCAACTTCGAGTTTGAACTCACTTTCGAATGTCAGGTTTGGTATATAATGGCTCCAGGAGACAATTTGCCTGATGCCGGAAACCAACCCAGACGAAACCATTCTCGTTGATCGCGCAATCGAGGGTGATGAAGATGCTTTTGGAAATCTATATACGCTTCATATTGATGCGATTTATCGGTATGTTTACTATCGGATTGGTAATGTTGAAGATGCCGAAGATCTAACAGAGCAGATTTTCTTAAATGCCTGGGAAGCTTTACCTGGATACAAGCAGCAAGGAAAACCATTTACCAGTTGGCTGTACCGGATTTCTCATAATATTGTCGTTGATTATCATCGAAATCGACAGAGAACCGAAATATCAGTCGAACAATTAAATCCCGATGATCTACAGCGAGGTCAGAGGAGTACCTTGCAAACGGTGATTGAAAAAGAAGAGGTAGAAATTTTGGCAAAAGCAATTTCTCAATTGTCAAGTGAGCAGCAACAGGTGATTATTTTGAGGTTTATCGAAGGATTTAGCCATAGAGAGGTCGCCCAGATACTTGGTAAGAAGGAAGGTGCGTGCCGAATGATCCAATACCGAGCCTTGTCATCTTTGCAGCAGATATGGACAGCTTTTGAAGCATAGCTATATGAATCAATATAACGATCCTATTGAAGTAATCCTAGAACGTTGTGTCCTCGAAGTACAATCGGGTGATAAGAGCATCGAGGATTGTTTGCACGCGTATCCGGAGAATAGAAGAGAGTTGGAGCCGCTTCTAAGGCTTGCAATTGATCTGCGGGCTGCTCCAAAAGCGACCGCGCCATCGAAATTTAAAGCCGGGGCAAACACCCGGATGGCGAATTTGATCAACGCTCGCTCTCTTCGATCGAACGGATACGAATCAGGGCAGTCTTTCTACCAACGTTTTGTGCGTTCATTGTCTGGCAGTTGGGTAGGGGCACCAGTACAATTGGGGCGTCGACGATTATCGGTATTGGCATTGATGGTAATATTTATCCTTACTATAGCTACTATCTCCAGTGGGGTTTTGGCAGTATCTGCGAATGCTTTGCCAGGTGATATGACTTATCCGGCGAAGACAGCCTTGGAAAAGGTTCGGCTCACATTATCTCAGTCTGACATCGGTGATAGCTACCTGTACCTGACATTCGCGAACCGAAGAATGAACGAAGTATCCACGTTAGTAGAAAGGGAGAATTTCGAACACATGGATAGTATTCTTGAAGAATATGTACGGAATATTTTTTACTCGATGTCTATTTTGTTTGAAAGTGATTCACTGTCCAACCAGGAGCGAGCGTCACTTGCATCAAAACTGGCTGAAGTATTCACTCAAAATGAAGAACAGATCAATAATTTATTAGAGCAGACCCCAGCAACCTATAAGATATCCTTAGAGGAAATACAGAAGTTATCCCATTACGAACACAGAATTGTCCGGGAACTACTGCTCAACGCTCCGTGGGGAATTTATCGTGATACTTCCCTATTGGCAGGTATACCAACAATAACTTTGGAATATAAATGTCTCTTGCCTACTTATTTCCCAGAGATTGACTGGGCGGAATTTCCTGGCGAATTGCCCGCCATCGATCCAGGGAACAAGGTGACGAGAACCGTCTTTCCTGTTAATCGTGGGACACCGATTCCATGGTGGTGGATGAATCTTTCTTTTCGGCCATCTGATATTGACTGGTCATCGATATGGCCGACGTTCGCGGATCAAACCCCCGAGTTTCCGCTGGGAACGGAATTACCATCGAATCGCCAGACGCCACCGAATCTGCCTACCGATATTCCAACCAGGGCTCCAGAGCAGCCGACGGAGAGACAACCCTCGTTACGCACACCACGTCCCCCGCGTCCTTAACACTAATAATTTATCGATTAGGTTACAATATTCTGGTAATATGAGCATTACCAGTTGGAGGTCATGGATTCCGTATGAAAGAATCACCAATTAATGATCAAGGTCAAGCCGATAATATCGAAAGTTCTAACGGTCGGTTTAGAGCAGAAAGCGAGTTTTTGGTAGATTTGCGTGATGTTGTTAAAGCTTATGAAAGTCCCGCCGGTCGATTCACCGCACTAAAGGGAATCAACCTGGAGATTGAGGATAAAGAGTTTATTGCTGTGGTTGGCAAATCTGGAAGCGGAAAATCGACATTGATGAATATGATTACTGGTATCGATCGCCCGACTTCAGGGGAGGTGTACATCGATAATTTGGGAATACATGAGTTAGGTGAAGGAAGAATCGCTGTATGGCGGGGACGCACAATGGGTATTGTGTTCCAATTTTTTCAATTACTTCCAACCTTATCTGTGATTGAAAATGTAATGTTACCCATGGATTTCTGCCACATGTACTCGCTGCGAGAAAGACAGGAGAGGGCCAAGTACCTGTTGGACCAGGTCGAACTGAGTGATCAGGCAAACAAATTACCCTCAGCTCTTTCAGGAGGTCAGCAGCAAAGAGTTGCCATTGCCCGGGCTTTAGCAAATGACCCACCAATAATTATCGCTGATGAACCAACGGGAAACCTGGATACGCATACAGCTGCTTCAATCTTTACATTATTCGAACAACTTGTTGATGATGGCAAGACAATCATAATGGTGACCCATGATCAAGATATGGCACAGAAAGTCTCACGAACCATTTATCTTGTTGATGGTAGAATTGTTGACGAAGATCATTTTACTCAAGCTAGAGCTGATCTCAACGTTGACGAGTATGAAACAGTGGCTGCATCCAGAGGTAAGAAGGACAGCCCTCATTACGAAGAAATTGAGCAATTACGTAAAGAAGTATCAAAGATATTGGATCATCCAGAAGAAGCCGCCGTACGATTAAAGACAGACGTGTTTCCGTCCATCACAGATGATGATCTTGGTGGTGAAATTTTCCAAATGATATTTGATGAGGTTAGTTATAGAGCTAAACAGGCAGAAGAAGCCGGAAAACAAAATGAAGCCCAAATGCTTTGGAAAGTCATCGTTGAAGCAACGGAATAACATTTCTATCATCTCTGCATGAAGCCAAACGGACCCATAAATGAGTGAATCCAATTCTGAAGTAGGTTGCCCATATCTAGGCATATTAGCAGATCCAGAAACACGTGTTGAACATGCTGATTTGCTAAATCACTGCTTTCGCTTAAAAGAGGCGCTCGCAGTAGATGTTGTTTATCAAGAAGAGTACTGCGTAAGCAAAAAATTTAATCAGTGTGAAGTGTATAAAAATGAGAATATTGGAAAGAGACCTGATGCCATAAACAAAGACTTTATTGAACGAAAATCAACGATAATTGGTTTATCATTCATCAGATCTCTAAAAGAGAAGTACAAACTACCATCTAATATTGAAAGTGATCCAGGAACGGGTATGGAGGAAAATAAATTGCCTCGAGATAATGATCAATGGAAAATAAAGCTTCATGATGAAGCGCAATCGCGATACGATGACGTATCATCGTCGCGAAGAGGGAAGCGGATATGGGGATTAATATTATTTTTGGGATTAATCATGCTGGTTGTTTTTGTTTGGGGTGCATACACTCGCTATAATGATTTGATTGCCCTAGCCCAACAAGGCAATAATGGCTCTTCCCAGGTTTCAATCGCCACAGCCGTGAGTGAGATGGGTGTGGCAGCAGACGCATGGGCTACCGCAGCGAGTGCGATCGATGCCGGCTCGCAAGTTCAACCAACGAGTCAAGCCGCCTCGGATTCCGCAAATGGGCCGCAAGCGACATTACCAGCAGATACAGGGACTGAAAATATGATTGCAGCTTGTGAGGATATGAATTCGGTTGATTTTGTCATATTAGAGGGTCCGACTCTGACCCCGAATCAAGGTTATTATTATGTAGCTGGATCAGAAAAACCTGAAATCCAAGCCTCGTGGTTTGTGGAAAATACGGGTAATTGTAATTGGGAGAGTGTAAGTTTTCTATCACTGTATGATGGAAGTATAATTTCACCGATCTTGAAAAAAGATGGTCAGGAATTAGGTCTAACAAGCCCGGATGGGAAGGTACTCGTTGAACCAGGCGATCAAGTGGAGATTGTGCTTCCATTTGATATTACACAGGCCAGGAATGTTGACAACGAATTTATAGTCATGGTGAATGGAATCTCCTTGGTCAGTCATGCTCATACAATTTTGCACGTAGAACGCTGGGTGATTATCATCAGTCCAACAAGCCAGGCTGCTCCGGTTACGCAACCTACTCAGGACAAGGATGAGGAACCGCCATCAAGTGGGCCTCCTGTTCGCCCGACCCCGACACCGCCTCCCCATTAGAGATTGATAAATACCATAGTCAATAGGTGTTCACTCAGTGACCCGGCAATAACGCCTTTACTATTTAATTATGATCGCCCCACGCTGGCGTAAAGTATTACGCGACTTATGGAATAATAAAACAAGAACCCTTCTTGTGGTATTTTCTATTGCCATCGGAGTAGCAGCGATCGGCATGGTAGCCAGTGTTTACACGATAATTACACGGGAGTTACCTGCCAGTTATGCCGAGGTAAATCCCGCAGCGGGGAGAATCCTTACTACACCGTTTGATGATGAATTGGTGTATGTGCTGCGAAACATCGAAGATGTAAAAGAGGTTGAAGGAAGAAAGAGCACCAGCGTACGAATAAAAACTGGACCTGATACATGGCGTGATCTTGAGCTCATAGTCTTCGATAATTTTGACGGTATCCGAATAAATAAAATATGGCCGGAATCAGGCTCGTGGCCGCCGGATGAGGGTGAGTTATTAATTGAACGCGCGTCACTGGTGTTGACGCAATCGGAAGTCGGGGACACGGTACTGATTGAAACGCCAAACGGTCAACAACGAGAGCTGAAAATCGTTGGACTTGCACACGATCTTACTACCCCCGCAGGTACATTTACTAATCAACCGAAGGGTTACATCAATTTCGAGACGCTTGAAACTTTCGGATATGCAAAAGACTATAATGAGCTGTTGGTAACTATTGATGGCGATTCAATAAACAGAGAATATGTTCGCCAGGTCTTAAATCGTGTCGAATCAAAGATTGAGAAAGGGGGTAGAACCATATTTGGGACGATCATACCGGATCCGGGAAGACACTGGTTTGAGTCGTATTTGACACCAATGGCTGCAGTTCTGGGAGTCCTTGGAATTGTGATTCTGTTGTTGAGTGGCTTGTTAGTGATAAACACGATATCAGCAATGCTGGCTCAACAAGTACGACAAATCGGAATGATGAAAGCCGTTGGTGCGCAAACCTACCAAATTTTCATCCTCTATGAGATCTCTATGCTCATAATTGGTCTTCTATCCCTGGCGATAGCTGTTCCTTTCGGTCAGCTAGGGACGCGTATGACGGTCGGTATTATTACCGGAATTATAAATTTTGATATCAGTAATATCAGTATACCCCCGCAAGTTTTTATAATTCAATTGATGTTAAGTGTTCTCGTTCCGATGCTGGTAGCGACAATACCAATATTGTCGGGTTCAAGCGTAACCGTTCACGAAGCAATCAATGATTATGGTCTCACACGGGTCAACTTCGGTGATAGTTTTATCGATAAAGCATTAGGTTATGTACGCGGGTTACCAAGACCTCTCTTACTTTCGTTGCGTAATACGTTTAGAAGGAAGCTGCGGCTGTCGCTCACATTAATTGCATTAACACTAGGTAGTGCTATCTTCATTGCAGTACTTAGCGTCTACGCAGCTTTGATGTCGACTTTGGATGAAGCCTTGGATTATTATAGCTTTGATATCCTCGTAACGTTTAGCCGCCCTTACAGGATCGAGCAAATAGAGGCCGAAGTAAGCAGGGTTCCTGGCATCGTAACTGCGGAGTCATGGGGGATAGCCAGTACTCGAATTAAGAATCTAGATGGAAGTGAAACCAATACCATTATCCTCGTCGCCCCCCCAACTGAAACCGAGCTGGTTGATCCCACCGTACTCGCGGGGCGTTGGTTGCTACCCGAAGACGAGGCGGCGATCGTTATCAACACCGATGTTTTAACGGAAAAACCTGATATCAGAGTGGGTCATGAGATTGTAATGAACATCGATGGAAGTGAGAAAAGTTGGCGCGTTGTTGGTATTGTTCGTTCTGTGATGACTGGACCCATGGCGTATACGAATTATCCCTATTTCTCCCGTGTTACAGGGAGGTACGGATTGGCAAGTGCAATATATCTGGCCACGGAGAGGCACGATCCTTCCTACCAGATGGAGATGGCAAAAATGTTGGAAGATTATTTTGAACGAGTAGGAAT
>Ga0209013_10000917_pt1 | contig 27034 bp, 19 predicted proteins | sample Cruoilmetagenom2_FD_187291 | JGI IMG/M metagenome (GOLD analysis project Ga0209013, IMG submission 187291) | Oil polluted marine microbial communities from Coal Oil Point, Santa Barbara, California, USA - Sample 2 (SPAdes) (version 2) | ecosystem: Environmental > Aquatic > Marine > Oil seeps ...
TGATGTGCCAGAACCATTTTCATTCTCGCGCGGTTGGGGTTGGAGGTTATCGATGGTATTGCTCGGTATAGATTTGTCATCAGAAGTTACCTTCACTATCTGAGTTCCAAGATTCGCTGCATCTACATCCATCCCCTTTGTCGCCGCTGCTGCTGCTAAATCTGTTTGTACCTTACTTTCTACCGGCTGTATATTGATGTTCTCTTCGTCGCTAATATCGCTATTAGCAGATAAATCCACAGTATTATTTTTGGAACCACTCACGCTCTGTTCTTGAATTAAGTTGTCCTGTTTCGTGGATATTGACTGTTCTTCCTGAGCCATGTCCCAAGAGAATGGGAAAGGTTCAGGGGGGAGTGGCATTTGACCATCCAAGCTGGTCTCAACTTCATCCTGATGCGACGATTTCGGTTCTGCTTCTGTGCTGTTTGGTGGAGAATTCTCCATCTCATCAGCGTTAGCATCAGAGAGTTCATCGCCAGGAGATGCGGGGGGTTCATTGTGCTCTTCTTGTGGACCGGAATCATTCTGGGTTGATTCCTGCGAATACACCATTGTGAAATCTGTCGAGACAGTATCCACAAGCACTTTCGGTTCAGCACCCTGCGAGTCAAGCCGGCCTTCAACCAATATTATCTTATCGTACACAAGGAGATTAGCAACCTGCGTCCAAGTCCGCGGGAAGATCACCAGTTCAATCGTGCCTTGCATGTCTTCAACAGCTGCGAACGCCATCGGTTTACCCCTCTTGGTCTGGTAAGGCCGTACATTTACAACGATTCCTGCCACTCTTACACGCTCATTATGCTCAGCTTCCGCCAGTTGAGCGGAGAAATGGGTTACTGCCTGGGTTAATTGATCTATAACTGGATTTAGAGGATGGTCTGATACGTATAGACCGATCAGCTCCCGTTCCCAATTTAATATTTCCCGCTGGTTGACTTCAGTATAAGTGGCAGGTAAAACGATTTGATCTTCGAGACCGTCTTTACCGCCAAATAGGCTCAACTGCCCCATTTCTTTAGCGCGAAAATGGGAGGAACTCACCGAAGTGACAAGGTCAATACCTTCAAGCAGGGAAAGACGGGAACCAAATTTGTCGAGTGCTCCGACCCTTATTAGGCTCTCTAGAGCGCGACGTCCTACATGTCGTAGGTCAACACGGTGGGTAAAATCATTCAGATCTTTGAAAGTCTGATCTAAACGCCCTTCGAGGATGGCATCGACAGGAGCATGCCCCACGTTCTTTACGGCTCCAAGTCCAAACCTGATCTGTGAGGCACCTTCTAGGAGATCCTCAATGGTGAAATCCCAACCGCTAGCATTGACGTCTGGCGGGGAAACAGTGATCCCCATACGGCGGCAATCAGCCACATAGAGTGCGACTTTACTGGTATCGCTCTGGTTGACGGATAGCAAGGCCGTCATGTATTCGTTCGGGTAATGTGCTTTTAGGTAGGCGGTTTGGACCGCGATGGTGCCATAATCGGCAGCATGAGCTTTATTGAAACCGTAGCGGGCGAACTCCTCCCAATCTGTGAAAATTTCTTGAGCGATCTTTTCAGGAATGCCGTTCTTAACGGCTCCTTTGACAAATTTTGCTTTATGCTTGACGAGTTTTGATTTTATCTTTTTGGAAACGGCTTTCCGCAAATCATCAGCTTCTGGGGCTGAATACCCCGCTAAATCCATCACCGCGAACATCAATTGCTCTTGGTAAACTGGGTAGCCATACGTCTCTTTAAAGATAGGCTCTAAAGTTGGATGGCGGTAGGTTATCGGTTGATCCCCGTGCATTCGAGCAATGTAATCGGGAATAAAATCCATTGGGCCAGGCCTGAACAGAGCAACCATGGCGACTACATGAGCCAACTCAGTCGGTTTCATCTCAATTAACCAGCGCCGCATACCTGAGCCCTCGACCTGAAAAACACCAGCGGTATCGCCGCGGCCGAGTAATTCAAATGTCTCTGGATCATCGATAGGGATATTATCCAGATTCAGGTCAACACCGTGGCGTTCTAGAATCAGCTCGCAAGCGCGCGCCATGATGGTTAATGTGGCTAATCCCAGGAAATCAACTTTCAGGAGACCCAATTCATCCAGGGTCGACATTGAGAATTGGGTGACGGTCTTCACTGGGCTGTCAACCGCCGAGCTCCCAGTGGGCCGGTGGAGAGGGATATACTCAATGATAGGTTTATCGGTAATGATGACTCCCGCTGCGTGCGTGCCAGCGCTGCGAACAACTCCTTCCATTTTCTCAGCTGTATCGATTAAGTCACGGATATAGGGTGTCGACTCATACACCTGGTTAAACTCGCTGACTTCACGCAAAGCTTCCGGAATTGTGACAGGTTTACCAGGAATATTGGGCACCAATTTTGCCACCCGGTCTACTTCATTCAGTGGGATATCCATCACCCGTGCGACATCACGTATCGCGGCACGCGCACCCAAAGTACCAAAAGTAATGATTTGGGCGACCTTATCATCCCCATATTTTTTGGCAGTATATTCCATCATCTCTGCCCGGCGGTCATCTCGAAAATCTAAATCGATATCCGGCATAGAAATTCTGCCCGGATTCAAGAAGCGTTCAAAGATCAATCCGTGCTCGATAGGATCAACGAGTGTGATATCCAGCGAATAAGCAACAATTGAGCCAGCAGCTGAGCCGCGTGCGTTGTACCAGATATCACGATCACGTGCATAACGGCACAAATCCCAAACGATGAGAAAATAAGTGTCGAATCCCATTCTATGGATAATATCTAGCTCGTAGTTCAGTCGCTTTTGAACATCGCCTTCCGAGGCTCGCTGACCGTAGCGTCGTTCAAGACCGGCTTCGCAAAGTTCTCTAAGGTATTTCTGCGGTGTGGACCCATCTGGGACTTCGAAGTTTGGTAATCGATACCCCTTGAAGCCTAGGTCAACTTGGCAGCGTTCAGCCACCAGCAGCGTATTACTGATCGCATCAGGAACGTCGTGAAAGATTTCGGCCATTTCCTGCGGGCTGCGGAGGTAATATGAATCGCCAGTCATCCGCATGCGGTTCGGGTCGCTCAATACCGATCCAGTTTGAATAGCCAACAGGATATCCTGGTAACGGGCGTCCGCTTTATCAACGTAGTGCACATCATTTGTAGCCACAAAAGGAGAGTCGTAGCGCCGGCCTAGCTGAAGTAAGTGCTTATTGATCTGCTCCAGCTCATCGATATCATGGGATTGCAATTCTAAGAAGAAATTATCTGCGCCAAAAACATCATAGTACCAATCGAGCTGCTTACGGGCTGCCTCAACTTGCCCGTTCTTCAGCATGCGCGGGACTTCAGCAGACATGCAGCCCGACGTACAGATCAGACCTTCTGCATGGCTTGCTAGGAAGTCGTGATCAATGCGCGGGCGGTAGTAAAAACCATCCAGCTGGGCAGCACTAGCGATTTTTAGCAGGTTCTGATAACCGGTTTGGTTCTCAGCGAGCAGCAGCAAATGGGATGAACGCTTATCAAACTGAGGGTCGCGGTCCTGCATAGCCCGGGCAGAAAGATAGGATTCGATCCCAATGATCGGCTTGATGCCTGCTTTCACCGCTGAGTTATAGAAATCTATCACACCGAACATGGTCCCATGGTCGGTCAATGCAAGCGCAGGCATATCCATTTCTTTTGCGCGCTGAACCAATTTCGTAATATCGCTGTAACCATCCAGAAGCGAATACTCTGAGTGTACGTGGAGATGGACAAAAGACATAAGCTAAACCCGCGTTGTACCTACTCCTGCTGCTCCAAGTCTGGTATATAGATCCTATTTGATTGCATTCGGATTGACTGGGCAATCTGAACCAACACCCAAAAATATTATAGCACCATGAAGTTAAAATAAACCCACGGATTACTTAAAAATATTTCACCCAAGTTTGTTTTACTTTCTTTCCATCAGATTTCCAAACTGCGGAACCATCACACCTCACTTTGATACAAGCTATACATTACTCCATATTATTAATCAGGCGTTTAACCCGGTATGCTATAATCGCTCTCTTGAGGAGCAAGTATGTTAAAGAAAATAGTACAAGTATTCGGGGGAGACCCCAACAAGCGCGAAATCGAGAAATACTCCCAGGTTGTCAGCGAAATTAACACCCTGGAAAACGAATTCGAGGCATTAAGCGACGAGGCGTTAAGGAATAGAATTACTGAATTCCGCCAGAGACTATCGGAAGGCGCCTCGCTTGACGATTTATTGGTGGAAGCTTATGCGACCGTGCGGGAAGCGAGCAAACGCACGATTGGTCTGCGGCATTATGACGTCCAATTAATTGGCGGGGTTACGCTGCACGAAGGTAAAATCGCGGAGATGCGCACCGGTGAGGGCAAAACCCTGGTCGCGACATTACCTCTCTACTTGAATGCTTTGACAAGCAAAGGAACGCATCTCATCACCGTCAACGACTACTTAGCACGCCGTGACGCCCGTTGGATGGCACCCATCTATGATCTTCTAGGCCTATCGATTGGTGTCCTGCAGATGGCTGCTCGCACTGAGAACGGCAAGAAAGCTTTTATTGTTGACCTTGAGCGCGAGTCCCCGCATGAAGACCAGCACCAACTGCGCATGGTCCCCCGAAGGGAGGCTTATCAAACTGATATCACCTACGGGACGAACAGCGAGTTCGGTTTCGACTACCTGCGCGATAACATGACGATGCGGTTGGAAGACCGCGTCCAGCGTGCTCACCACTACGCCATCATCGATGAGGTTGACAACGTGTTGATCGACGAGGCACGGACGCCGCTGATCATCTCCGGGCCTGCCCATGATGACGCTGAGTGGTATCTCCGCATGGCAATGGTAGTGAAACAGCTGCGCCCAGAACATTATGAGATCAGCGAGCGTGACCGCACGATCACCCTAACAGAAATTGGTGAAACTCGAGTAGAAGAACTGCTCGGTATGCCGTTGCGCGATCCAGATCGTCCGGAAGATGTCACCCTCGAACAAGCCCGATTGCTGGGCTACCTCGAGCAGGCTTTACGAGCTCAGCACTTGTTCAACCGCAATAAGGATTATCTGGTCCAGGCAGGTAAGGTCGTCATCATCGATGAGTTTACCGGTCGGCTCATGCCGGGCAGGCGCTGGTCTGATGGGCTGCATCAGGCAGTGGAGGCGAAGGAAGGTGCGCGAGTCCAGGCAGAAAACGTTACCTACGCAACCATTACGATCCAAAATTACTTCCGTATGTATGAGAAATTATCCGGGATGACCGGTACTGCGGTAACAGAAGCAGAAGAGTTTTCCGAGATATACAATCTGGAAGTGCTGGCAATTCCGACAAACCTCGAACATCAAGCGAATCAGGAGGAATCCGGTCTGGAGCAGATCGAAGATAAGGATGAACACGGGTATAAGTTCACCTACTATGCGCTCCGCGAAGACCCCCTCCACGCGCCAGTGTTTTGGAAGCGCAAGGATTATCCGGATGTGATTTACCGAACCGAAGAGGCAAAGCTCCGCTCATCAACCCGTGAGATCATGCAGTTCCACGTGCTTGGTCGCCCAATCCTTGTTGGGACCACCTCAGTGGAACTTTCTGACCGGGTTTCAAACCGGCTGCGCGCGGAACCGATCCGGCGCATGGCCCAGGTACTACTGATTCGCGATGCCTGGTTCGAAGCTCACGAACAGATCGAGGATGGCATGCAGGTGGAAGAACTGCAGCCATTTAACGTTCCCCTCGACCGACTAAACACTTCAGCCATGCGGAAAATGGTACGCGAACTTGAGATCTCTTTCAACCCAGAAGACGAGCAGAACATCCAGCGCTTGTTGAATATCCTGGGTTTGGAACAAATACATAAAGACCGGCTCGTATCTATCCTGCAGGGCGGTGTTCCGCACAATGTGTTGAATGCCCGTAAGCACACTGAGGAAAGCCAGGTCATCGCCGGAGCAGGTGCCTTCGGTGCAGTAACGATCGCCACCAATATGGCCGGGCGCGGGGTCGACATCAAATTAGGCGGTGAGTTGGCGGAGGAGGTCCTGAGTTCAGTCAACCGTGTTCTACGGCGGGCGGGTCATGAAAATCCGTATGACATGACCCACGAAGAACGCAGATCCGTCCTCCAAGGGCTAACATCAGAAGATTACGGTATTTACGAATCGGAAATCAACTACTTATTCAAGCACCTTGAAGAGATGGCAAAAGTCCGCGAACTCGGCGGACTGCATGTGATCGGTTCTGAACGGCACGAAGCACGGAGGATCGACAATCAACTGCGTGGTCGTTCATCCCGCCAGGGTGATCCAGGTTCATCACGCTTCTTTCTCTCCATGGAAGATGAGCTGATGCGTCTGTTCGGCGGACAACAAGCCGATTCTCTGATGCAGCGTATGAAGATCGATGATGCCATGCCGATGGAAGTAGGCGTCGTCAGCCGTCTGGTTGAACAATCCCAGACCCGTGTAGAAGGCGCAAATTTCGATGTCCGTAAGCACCTGCTCGAATATGACGATGTGCTCAATACACAAAGAGCCAAAATCTATATTCAACGAGATCGTATCTTCACCAAGGATGACTTAAGCGAAGATGTGGCAGAAATGCTGCAAATCGAAATCAAGCGCCGCATCCCAGAAGCCTTGCAGGATGAAGAAGGCCCTTGGCGGTTAATCGCCTGGCTAGATCAAATCCAACCGCCACTGCAGATGGGTCCAATCGTGTACCCATCTTATACACTTAACCTCCTGGTCAAAAAAGTTTATGAGCAGCTTTCACTTGTCGGGAACAATGGTGATGTGTATAAACCCGACCAGGTCGTCACTGCACTAGTCGAGATAGCCGGGGAATCGATCAAGGCTGAAGAAGCCCATCTCACAGTAACGGTTAACAACTTGCTGATGCAAACTGAAAGCAGTCTCGAGAATCAGATTGAAGACCGCATGGAAGCCATTGAAGCGTTTTTCGATACCCTCGAGATAGCGGACGAAACAGACACACGAAGCACGCGCGAGCTTGCTGACGAGCTGCAGTCCATGGCACGCACACAACTCAGACTAAGTTCTCAACAACAAAAAACGCTGCGCGATGACCCGCAAGAAGTTATCGATGATGTGCGAAACCAGGTTGAAATGTTCCTTACTGCAGCTGTGACCATGAGATTAATATGGTCAGTCGAACGTCGGTTGAATGATTCTCTAAATTTAGATGTCAAAGATCTCAGCGAGCAAGACTGGCCTGATATCGAGGATGCCATTTTAACCGCTATCCATGATATTTATAAACGCAGGGTGGAGCGGCTAATTGGGGACAATGCGGAAGGACAAATCGCTAATGATTTAGCAAAAGCAATCGGGCGTGTCGAAGGGCGCATAGATAAGAATACGCTCTATCAGCTCATCATGCTTATGCCGCAAGGCTCAGTTGCGGTTTTTGATAAGAAAACCCACCGTCGGGTGATATCCCGGACTACCCGCTTCTCATATACCTACTACGCCGCCCAATTCCTGCAGTACCAGGAACCTGAGCAGCTGACCAGTGAAATCCTCTCCCACCTCCAAAACGCCCAGGATTACATGCACCAAGCTTGGGGAGTTTATGAATGGAACCGCATCGCTTCATCCACGCCAGCCGAATCGAGTGAGGCGGCACAAAATCGGCTGCGTACTATCTTGGGCGATGAACTTTATGACAAGCAAGAACAGGAACCGATCCAAAACCTTCCTGATGAATATCGAGATCAGGTCATCGAAGCGTTCGGACGACAGGCACTGACCGAGATCTACCGACAGTTGCTGCTTCAGGTGATCACAGAGCTATGGGTTGAATACTTGACTCAAATGGAAGCGCTGCGGGTATCGATCGGCCTTGAAGCTTATGCCCAGCGCGACCCATTGGTGCAGTACAAGAATCGCGCTTATGGTCTCTTCCATGAGCTGCTAGCAAATATGCGCACCGGGGTGGTGAACCGCATGTTCACCTTCCGCCCGCGTGATATGAGCACGGTCGAAACCAGCAGCCTACAACCTGCGATAACCGCAGAAATAGACACTGCCACTTCCGAGACGAACGAGAAACAAGCAGCTTCAACCCAGGAAAAGAAAACCAAACGAAAGCGAAGAAGACGACGCCACTAAACTTCATAGACGCTGCACTATGGCACTTCCCGACGATTCCAAACAAACCGGCGAGTTTTATAAACAACTCCCAAAAGTTGAACTCCACCGGCATCTCGAAGGCTCACTCCGCTTCGAGACAATCCAGGAGCTAGCCAGTGACCCTGCCCTGAATTTGCCCCTTGGCACCCAGTTGGCCAGATTGGTACAGGTTCACGACAACGATCCACGTACATTTAGCAATTTCCTCGCCAAGTTTACCCACTTAAGACAGCTCTATCAATCGCCAGAGATCATCAAGCGCATCACAAGGGAAGCTATCAAAGATGCAGCAGAAGATAATATTCGCTATCTAGAACTGCGTTTCAGCCCAGTCGCCTTGAGCAAGGCGCAAGGATATGTTATCGGACAGGTCATGGATTGGGTACAGCAGAGTGCAGAGGAAGCCGCGCGGGAATTCGATATTCCCACCAGGCTAATCGCCACAATCAATCGTCACGAAGAGGTTGACCTAGCTGTTGAAGTCACCCAAGCTGCTTCTGAACGACTCGGGGATGGTATTGTCGGCCTCGACCTGGCAGGTCATGAAGTCGGTTACTCATCCGAACCATTTAAAGCAATCATCCAGCATGCCCGAAGATCTGGATTACATATCTCTATCCATGCTGGTGAGTGGGGACCTGGTGACAATGTCCACTATGCGCTCGAGCACTTGGCGGCGGAACGTATCGCACATGGTATACGGGTGCTCGAGTCGCCGCCTGGGATCGAGCTTGCCTGCGAGAAGAATACGGCTTTTGAGGTCTGTCCTACCAGCAATTACCAGTCTGGTGCAGTTGCCAGCATGGAGTCACACCCACTCCCCCGAATGTTAGCTCACGGATTGAATGTCACAATTAACACCGATGATCCTGGAATCTCACAAATCTGTTTGAGCGATGAATACCAGCTGGTGTGCGAGGTTTTTGGCATCAGCCACTCGCAATTATGCGAAATGACTGTTGCAGCTGCACGTGCGGCATTCATCCCCCATGCGGAGCGGGAGACTTTAGCCATCGATATCCGGACTGAATTTATCAGAACTGCTGGTATTGAGGAAGAGTAATCCCCTAATCTTTCCAGTTACGGTTTTCCCACTCCTTAACCGCAGCGTTGATAACCTTGCGTATGTCCTCGTCCGGAACGCTATCAATATCGGGGTACTTAACAAGGCCTACTAATACTTGCACCCCTTGATCCGGAAGTTCCATCAAGCGGATTCCACGCCGCTCAAGGTCCGTACCCTCCAACATTTCCTGCAGGATATCATCAATCTGTGCCGAGATGCTGGGACTTTGTTCGGGGATTTCCGGGACATCGGCCCGCAGGGCATTTGCGAAGATGTTGAACGGATTGATACGCCGTCCATCGGATTTAGAGGACTCATCCAGTTCAGGATTTTTGGGTGGTATTTCTTCCTCCACGTACCGAGTGTCCTGGGTTCCCTGGCGGTCTGAGCTTGCTGGTTGGGATTCTCCCCACAACCAGAGCTGCTTCATGCTCTTTGACAAGCGCTGGCGCTGTTGGGTGTTTAAATCTGCTGGATTCTCAATCACTTTACCATCCATTTCAAATAACAACTCACCTCGCTCGTCCTGCCACAAACGGCCAATTTCCTCATAATCTTCCCGAGGTGGTATGGTGGTCTCAGATCTATCATCCTGCTCACCTCGCATGCTCGTGACGAACAACCCCAAGGCAAAGCCGATACCCACTCCCAGAATAACCATAACGATCGGGACAGCGATTGAGTTCATATCACACCACCTCAATAATAATCCTTCAGCGGTCTGTTGGCAGCTCTGATCAAGCTGGTGCTGGCTGGCACACTGGACAAAAGTGTGTCCCGCGCTGCCCGACCAAGATGCGTTCTACTGGGGTCGCACAGTCTGGACATGGCGATCCGGTGCGGCCATACACTCGCAGCGAACGCTGGTAATCACCACCGCGGTAAATCCAATCGATGCTGGTACCATGCCTTTCGATCGCCTGCCGCAGCACCCGTTGAATACATTGGAGCAAGTTTTGCGCCAGGTCGAAGGAAATCGCATTCGACCTAGTTAGCGGGTGTATCTTCGCCATATGCAGTGCCTCATCCGTATAAATGTTACCCATCCCAGCCAGAAAAGTCTGGTCAAGAAGGAGTGGTTTTATTTGACGCCGGTACCTCTGCAGCTGATTGTAGAAGAGGTTTGGAGTGAAGGCTTCATCTAATGGTTCTGGTCCGAGTGCGCCCAGTATAGTATGTTTTTCTGCCACCAACCATGCCCGGCCAAATTTACGCGGGTCAAGAAATGTCATCCGCAGACTATGCTCGAAATCTATCACCAAGCGAGCGTAAGTGTCTAACGCCTCCCTCTGTTCTGCGATCAAGATATCACCACTCATGCGGAGATGGATAATAAGATAATCGGCAGAAAGAGAGAAGACTAAATACTTGCCGCGGCGAGAAATCCCCACTACCTGCTGGCCATTTATACGCTGGTGAAATTCTGTCAGGTCGGGTTCGGCTAGTGTTCTTTCCCACAGAACAAGAGAATTTTGGACCGTGAGGCCAACAAGTGAGGTTTGAGCGCCATTTCCAGTTGTCAACCGCTTGACGATCGTCTCAACTTCTGGGAGTTCTGGCATTGGCTCACTCGTCAAACATCTCGCCTACGCTGCGGCCTTCATGGGCGCGGATGATCACTTCGGCCAGTAAAGGAGCGATGGACAGCACTGTGAGTTTATCCTTGAGTGGGTCGAATTTCTCGGAAGGGATGGGAATCGTGTTCGTAGTAATAATCTCCGTTAATGGTAGCGCAGCTAATCGTTGAACCGCGTCACTCGATAGCACGGGGTGCACACTGATCATGTAGATGCGGCGGGCGCCATTAGCTTTCGCCAGCTTGACAGCCTGGGAAGCGGAACCGCCAGTATCGATCTCGTCATCTACGACGATCACATCGCGGTCAGCGACATCACCGATCATGGTTAACGCCTCCGGATGGTCATCACTGCCTGAGCGGCGTTTTTCGATAAAAGCGATCGGGGCATTTATGCTAGCTGCGAAGTTGCGACCTTTCTTTGCAAATCCCAGGTCCGCTGCTAATACGACGGGGTCATCCATTTTGGGCAATATGGTATGGACATAATCAGTCAGAATGTGGAACGCGGTCAGCACATCACCAGGGATTGAGAAAAAACCTTGGATCTGACCAGCATGCAAATCTAGGGTCATATAGCGATCGGCACCCGCAATCTCAATCATATCGGCAACCAACCGGGCTGTTATTGGGACGCGCGGTTTATCTTTCTTATCCGAACGGGCATAGCACAGGTACGGGACTACCGCTGTCACCCGGCTAGCCGAATCCAAGCGCAGGGTCTGCAGCATGATCAGCAGTTCCATCAGGTTGCGGTGAACTGGCGGGCTGGTAGTCTGAATCACATACACATCCTGCCCGCGCACACTCTTGTTCAGCTTGATGAACAGGTTGTCATTCGGAAAGTGAATGACATCTCTCCCGTTAAGCGGCAGGTTTAGATAACTAGCGATCTCTTGGGACAGCTCCGGTGAAGCTGTGCCAGCGAACAGCTGGATCTCACCATAGATGTTGGCATCACGGATAATATGGTGTGGTGACATAGGTATTCCTCCCAAAAGTAAGCGTTTCTATTTGGTAGTCCATTCAGAGCGTAAAACACTCATTAAAATGACATCCCAGTATTCGCCGCTCTGGAACTCAGCTTGGCGCTGGCGTCCTTCTACTGTAAAACCGACTTTTTCATAAGACCGGATAGCACCTGGGTTATTCTCATATACACGCAGTGCTATCCGGTGTAGATTGAGTGTCTCGAAACCATGCGCTAACAAAAGGTGCATCGCTTCGGTTCCAAAACCTTGGTTCCAACGATTTACTTCGCCAATAAATATACCAGCTTCCGCTGATCGTTTGCGCCAGTCGATATTGTGCAGTCCGCAGTTGCCTAGCGGTACCCAACTATTCTCTTCCTTGACCTCAATTACCAAAGGCCGCTCTTCCTCCGGGGCATTAAGCATATTTTCAAACCAGCGCTCCTCATTGCTGATCGATAGCGGCATATATAACGTCAAACCTGCCCTGACCTGTGGATCATTTAACCACTGCACAAATCTAGGGATATCTTCTCGTTCCGGGGCTCGTAGGCGCAGTCGTTTCCCGTAGATCATGCTTCACTCCCATCCAAGAGGTATTTCACCGCCTGCCAAGGCGACACCTGGCGTCGCACAACCTGCTCCAATGTTGAAACATATTTTTCTTTAGGGAGCGAAACCCGCCAGCGCGAGACCAAGGTTGCCTGGAGTAAAGAATCCAGTTCGGACTGCAGGCGGTATTTTTCTCGCCGGGACCACCCTCCACCGCTTTTCAAATAAGCGCGATGCTGGTCGATAAATACCCCTAACTTACCTACTCCCTCCCCAGTCGTCGCAACTGTGCGTGTGAGCGGTATCTCCCATAAGCGTTCATCACCGACATCTGCTGATTCTGTGGGTTGCTGCTCGGGGTATAGCTGATGGTGAGTAACCTGGTCCTGAAATACATGCTCGACAGGGTGCGCCAGCTGCAGCATAGATTTTAGCGCTCGCTCTGTGTTCTCAACACCAGGTCGGTCAGCCTTATTAATCACCAGGATATCTGCAATCTCCAAAATACCGGCTTTAATCGCCTGGATATCATCCCCCAGCCCAGGTGCTTCAATCACTAATGTGGTGTGGGCCAGCCGGGCGATATCAACCTCCGCCTGCCCAGCACCCACAGTTTCAATCATCACCAACTCGAAACCAGCTGCATCGAGCGCTTGAACCACTCCGGAAGTAGCAACTGCTAGACCTCCCAGCGAGCCGCGCGATGCCATTGAACGGATAAAAACACCCGGGTCACCAGACAAGTCGCGCATACGGACACGATCACCTAGGATAGCACCTCCGGTAAACGGACTCGACGGATCAACTGCAACAACGGCAACCCGCCGGGATTTGGAACCATCCGGCGGATTACGGTAATAACGTGCAAGCTGATTTACGAGGGAGGATTTCCCAGTTCCAGGTGCTCCCGTCACCCCCACCAGGTGCGCTTGACCAGTGTGCAGGAAGAGTTCATCAAGCACACGGCGTCCTTCAGGGGTGTTATTTTCAATCTGAGTCAGGGTGCGGGCAAGCGCCAGCCGGTTTCCATTTAGAAGCGATTCTACTGCAATCATAGAAAGCTAGCGCGTTCGTTCCCCGGCGAATGTCTGCCGGATATCGCGGATGATATCAGTGGTAAGGGTGCCTGGGCCGTAGACACCACTCACCCCCAGCGCCAACAGCTCATCCACATCTTCATCCGGAACAATGCCGCCGATGAATACTTTGACATGTTCCTGCTGGTTCGCGCTCAGCAATTCAAAAATACGCGGCACCAATGCCATGTGAGCACCAGAGAGGATTGACAGACCGATCACGTCGACGTCTTCCTGCAGCGCAGCTTCAGCGATCATTTCCGGCGTCTGCCGCAGTCCAGTGTATATCACTTCCATACCTGCATCTCGTAGGGCACGGGCGACGACTTTCGCCCCGCGGTCATGCCCATCTAAGCCAGGTTTGGCGATCAAAACACGCAGTTTTGGTTCGTCCATATAATCCTCTCGTAACACCAGGGTTTGATTCGATTATACACCAAGAAGATCCAATTTCCGGTTTCCAATGCTCTAAACTATGCAGGTAATGAGACTTAAATGGATAGTTCTGTCATCAATTGGAGCACGCAAAGCATTATGAAGGTCCACCTGGAAGAAAGCCATCCGAGCAGAAAAAACACCACCGCAACCAATGACACACTGTCCACCAGAATATTTGTCACAATGTGGCCCAAGAGGTACTCGTGGTCCCCTTGTGTGAACCTACACCTAAACCAATAACAGTCAAATTAATGCGGAACAAATACTGGATTTATTCGATTTCCACCTTCAATTCGTTTGAACCAGGCTGCTTAAGACAAGAAGCCGCCCAGATGGACGGCAACTTGTGTGCGCTGCGGCAACCTTATCCGTTCAGGAGGAGGGATGCCGCAGCGCTGATTATGGTACTACAATCATTCATTGGCATCACCTCCTCTTAGGTGGGATGGCAGAGTCGGTGGCAGGGGTAATCATTCACCACCTGCGATGTGCTTTGCATGGTATCACATAAACGAAAATGCTGTCAATAGACGTATTTTTTCCCGAAATCAAGTAGACAACGGCTAATTTGCCTCAGAAATCAATTGGTGTGTCCAAATAGATATGACTTTCTAAACATCTTCCCGCTGATGCAATGGAGATAATCGCGGACTGGCTTAGAGGAATGGGGAATGATATTGTAGGTCACATTCCACTGGAAGATGTTGTATTATCCCTCAATGCTGGTTGTCGACATCAGCTGCATGCTGTTCGATGCCCGGTAAGAGGTCATTTAATTCTGCTGGTTTGTGAATCAAAATTGGTAGGTGCTGCGGACATATCCACGTCGATTGCCCTTTGTACAGTAGTTGAAGTAATGGGATGAGGCCTGATTCGCGGCCGCATTTCAAACATTGCTCTTGCTGTTTTGACATATTTCTCTCCAAGGTAGGTTATTTTCGCGGATTGCGGGGATTTGAACGGGGGGCACCTTGATAGCTGGGGACAGTGATTCCGTATATGGTGCATAAGCGGCGGTCCAACATACGGGTGCGTATCCGTGGGTCGATATCATCCATGGCATCAGCAGTGGTGATGACAGTCGGCAGCTTGGCGTTGTAGCGGTAGTTAAAGAGCTGGTAGAGCTTCTCGCGCACCCAAGGTGTCATAGACTGTGTACCGAGATCGTCCAAAACCAGCAAGGTGGCTTTGCGCACCTCTTCAAAGCGACGATCGAGGGAGACTGGACTGGTGGGGTTGAAAGTCGCCCGCAGGTGATCGAGTAGATCCGGCACGACGACAAATAACGGCGGCGTCTCCATATCTGTGCGGTAATTGGCGATCGCAGCTGCCAAATGTGTTTTCCCACAGCCATATGGTCCGGTGAGCACCAGCCAGCCGTTTGGCCGGTCGGCATAACCGCGGGCTGCGTCAAATGCCTTTTCCAGGCTTTTTACCTCTTCCCGGGACAAGCCCTCCTTCTTGCGCAGATCAAAATTCGCAAAAGAACGATCATGCAGGTGGGTTAAAGTGGACAACTCCGGATGACCGATATCATCCAACGGTCGGCGGTAATCTGGCGAAAGGATCCGAATCCGAGCTACTATGTCTGGGTCCTGTAAACGCGAGCTGATCCGTTCCTCAATTTGGTCAAGCCCCAAATTCGTCGTAACTACCAGCGGCAGCTGGTTGATATAGCGATAGTTAATGATCTGGAATAACTTCTCCTGCGCCCAGGGGGTTGCGTTCTGCGTACCAAAATCATCCATGATCAAGAATGGGATCCGCCTTACTTCATTGAACTGCTCTTCGAAGGTTATATCCGGTGTCTGGTACGAATAACGCAGTGAATCAAGCAGATCAGGCACAGTGATAAAGAGGGTCGGAACCCCAATTGATACCGTGAAATTGGCTATCGCAGCCGCGAGGTGTGTTTTCCCACAACCGTACTTGCCATGAAGCAGCAGCCAGCCATTGAGATTCTGGGCATAATGTTGAGCTTGATTGAAAGCGTTCTCTAAGGAACCGGCTTGCTGCGCCGGGATACCGATGTGACCGCGGCGCTCAAAATTCTCGAAGGTCAGGTGGGTCAATTCGGCAAGATTGCTGTGAGCAAATAAGCGCTGGTGAACTTGATTGCTCACTTCGCTATCCCGACAGCTGCAGATTGAGAGCATGCCAAAGTCCGGATGACTCACAGGCAGGTCCTGGCGCAAGTATCCTACACCATGACAAAGTGGACAATCCGGGTCACCAGGCAGTGGAACATCCCGGCGATTTAGCAGGTCAGTGTTCGATGTAGTCTGAGTACTCGCCTTCGATGTACCGGCGGCGATCTTCTTGAGAGTCTTGTCGATCTTTTCGCTCATCTTTACCTTCATTCTGCCAACGCTCTAAGATTGCGGCGATATAACGCCAATTACGTACGTTTTTCGTTACCGCAATTTGGAGCGCTTCCTCTATCCAAGCGTTTGGGTACGTATCCTCAGTATCGCGCAAGGTCTCCGCGATCATCGGTGTTAGCGGGCCGATATTGGCTTCGTAGAGTTGGTAGATATTGCGCTTATCTGGAAGTTCAACTGGTAAGCCTGATTCCACTTCTGGGAGCCACTCGCCTCGACCCAGCGCTTCCACAGATGCCCGGCCACGCGGTGTGTTCAGGAAGTATAACCTGGCTTCATCATCGCCGGGAGGGCTGGTGCATAGCAGGGTACAACGAGCAGTCGCTAAGCCTAAGCCATGGTGCAGCTGCTGACGTGCTTCTTCAGGATCGGCAGCCAAACCTGCTAATAGGGCTTCGTCCGAATCCAGTCCGGACAGGCGGAGATATCGCAGTGGTCCATCCTGCAGGCCTATCTGCCAGAAGAGATAAAGCGTTACCCTCAACTCTGCCAACTCATCGATCTGTGGCAGCACCGCGGTAAAGAACTCTTCCGGTATCTGGATCATACCTGGTTGTTCTGTTGAAAAACCTTCGAAATCGGCCATCGCACGAATAATTAGAACGCTGTGAAATCCTCAGACTTTGCTTAAGTCAACCACATGGGTAGCCGCATTCTCGAATTTGGCCAAATTATGACGGAAGATCAGTTCAATCGTTCCAACCGGACCATTACGATGCTTAGCGATTTTGATCTGCGCTATATTCTGCTTGAGTGTGTCTTTCTCATACACTTCTGGCCGGTGGATGAACATAACGATATCTGCATCCTGTTCGAGCGAACCGGATTCGCGCAGATCGGAGAGCTGAGGTTCTTTATCAGCCCGTTGCTCAACAGCTCGGGAAAGTTGGGCAGCAGCCAGGACGGGGACATTCAGTTCACGCGCCATGACCTTAAGATTTCGCGAGATATAAGAAACCTCCTGGACACGGTTTTCGACGCGAGTACCGCTGGACATCAGCTGTAAATAATCAACTAAGATTAAATCCAGGTTGTATTCCAGGTGCAGACGGCGGCTTTTGGTACGCAGCTGCAACGGTGTGAGCGCAGGTGTATCATCCAAGAATATGCGTGAGTCGCTGAGCACTTCGATCGCATGGGTGAACTTCGGCCATTCATCATCCTCCAGTCGACCGGTACGCAAACGCTGAGAATCAATACCTGTCTCCTGGGCGATCAACCGCTGGACAAGCTGTTCATTTGACATCTCGAGAGAGAAAATTGCAACGTGCTTCTTATGGATCTGGGCAGCATTCTTAGCAGCTGATAGCATGAATGCGGTCTTACCCATCCCTGGTCGCCCTGCGATAATGCTCAAATCGGAGGGCTGCAATCCCATCAACAAGCGATCGAGGTCAATAAACCCGGTTGGGACACCGAACATTTCTTCATCGCGGCTGGCTAACTGGTCAATGCGATCGTAGTAATCGCTGAGCGCCTGCTGGATGGACTGTAAATCGCGTGTCATGCGCCGCTCGCTGACATCGAAGACCGCCTTTTCGGCATCATCCATTACCGCTTCAACACTTTCGTCTTGTTTGTAAGCTAGCTTGGCAATCTCATTGGCGGCATTGAGCATCCGCCTGCGTATGGATGTCTCCTCCACAATGCGCCCATATGCTTCAGCATGCAGTGAGGTTGGTACGTTATTGATCAAGGCAGAGATATACGCGGCACCACCGACATCAGCTAACACTTCCATTTGCTCCAGTTCTTCGGAGACGGTGAGGAAATCAATCGGGCTGCGTTTCTCATGTAGCCGGGTGAACGAGTCCCAAATCCAACCATGGCGCTGGATATAAAAATCGTCTTGCTGCAAGAACTGGGCAACGTCATAGTATGCTTCAGGATTGATCAATATGGAACCGATAACAGATTCCTCCGCTTCACGGCTGTGTGGCACAACCGGAGCAGATGCATCCCGATCAGAAGACTTATAATCATTCATCGCAATAATTCAAATCCGTTTTTAAGATTTTAAGGGTCAACGATGACATTTCGGTCAGCCGCGAAAGATACGCCTAAAAACCTAGCATCTTGACAAAAAAACCGGGGTGTATGGCCTGAGTGCTGTCCAGTTTAGTGTCAGCGTTCGCCGGCGTACCCCGGTAAAATACTCCGCTGGCAGCAATCAATTCACCGCTTTATCCTCGTCTTCATCCTCATCCTCATCCTCACCCGTATCAATATCCAGACCCTCAAGGAAATCTTCAAAAACAGATAGCCGCTCTTCGCTCGATTCCGCCTCTTCCTCAAGCATATCCTCGGCTTCTTCCGCGGGTTCCTCTTGCAGATCATTTTCGGGGATAATGCCGACCGAATCCATAACCGAACGGGCAACGAAGATGGGCACGTGAGTGCGGACGGCCAGGTTTAAGGCATCTGAAGGACGAGCGTCGATGTTAAGTGTCTTTCCGTTAACCTCAGCGACGATATTCCCAAAAAACGTTTCATCTTGTAATGCTGCGACTTCAACCCGCAGCACCGATACATTGAATTCTGTGAAGATATTCTTAAGCAGATCATGGGTAAGAGGGCGGGCGACTTCGACTTCCTGTAAGGCAATCGTAATCGCTTCAGCTTCATATATGCCGATCCAAATTGGCAAATAGCGCTCTGCATTTACCTCACGCAAAATCACTATGCGCTGCTGTGACATCAGGCTGACGCGGATGCTATCAATCACAACTTCTACCATATCCGACATAATCACATTTCCCAGGATTCTCAGGAGATCATAGATTAGGTGATGTTACCAAAATATTGTTCTTACGGCATTCGAGAAATCACCTATCTGATGGAAGTATTCTATCATGGGGTGAGATGTGAGGCAACACAGGGTTGCCATATAAATAATGAATAAGTACTGAAAGACTATTCCCGGTTTTTTAAGATTACGGTATAATCATTATTCTTGGACGACCGGGCCGCGTTCAAGAAACATTCCGGGAGAGCAAATGCAGGTGAGGATGAATGCCAACGTTATATGGATTGAAGGTGCCCGTACGGGAAATCCGTCTTTTGTACCTGCTTTACGTAAAAAAGGACTTCATATTGAAGTCGTCCCATCAGGTTCCGCAGCCTTAGAATTAATTAAAGAAACCAATCCACATTTCGTAATTATCAATGCTGCTTCTTTTCGGTCAAGCGGCATCCGGGTATGCCGTACAATCCGAATATCCGCGGATAACCTGCCCATCATTGTCATCGAAAATCCTGATCACCCTTTCACCGATAATACCATTCCCAACGTGATCCTATCACTGCCGTTTACGTCTCGGAAACTGGTCAACCGTATCAAGCCTTTCGTCCCAGCAGAGGGGAAAGATGTTCTGGTAGCAGGACCAATCAAACTGGACCTAGAACGGAAACATGTTGCCTGTGAGGACCGAGAAGCCCAACTAAACCCTCGTTTAACCAGCCTGCTAAAAACCCTTATGGAACATGCCGGAGAGGTAGTATTACGAGAAACACTTTTTCACCACGTATGGCGGACAGAATATTATGGTGATACGCGGACTTTGGATGTCCACATCAGTTGGCTGAGAAGTGCGATTGAGGAAAACCCCCGCAAGCCAAAATATCTAAAAACCATCCGCGGAGTCGGCTACCGGCTAGATATCGAATAGCTGGTAACGAGACAAGCCAAAATTTTTCGCCGCTCCACCAGGAAGCGGCGTTTTTTTACTATTGGTGGAATAACTGCAGTGTCTCTAAGTAAGATAGAGGTAAACCGATATCAAAACGGCTTCCCGCGATCATAAGCCCCATAAATCCATCTTCCTGACGCAGGCGGTCCAAAGCGGATGTCAGCTGGAATTCACCAGCTTGGCGGACATTATTGGCGATATGTTCCTCCAGATAGTCAAATATCCGGGGTTTGACCACGTATTGACCAAAAACAGTCAAATACTCCCCGTCTGGTAATCCAGGGATATAAAGATTTGTGCGTGCATAATCGATGGTCGGTTTTTCAACGAATTCAGTGACATTCAACACGCTGTTATCTTCAATCCATACACCAGCAACCGCATCGAAATTCTGGATCTGCTGCTCAGGTGTATGCCGCAATCCAAGAACACTGACCCCATGTGCCTGGTATGACTCTAATAGCTGGCGTGCACAAGACACATCGTTGTCAGCCCGGTAGATATGATCACCGAGCATTAAGAGGAAAGGTTCATCACCAATTGCCTCCCGGGCGGCATATACTGCATGCCCAAATCCCTCCTGATTATGCTGAATCACGAAACTTACACGGTGGCCAATATTCAAGAGGTGTCTAGCGTAATCTTGAAAATGGGGGGGAAGTTTGTTGAAGTTCTCTATAGATAATGGCGCTTTGAAAAAAGCCTCGAAATCTTGGATATCGGCTGCTTGCACGATAACGATGACTTCTTCAACTCCAGCCTGAAGCGCTTCATCCACATTATACAATAGCGCTGGTTTGGCAATCCCATCCCGATCGATAATTGGAAACAGCTCTTTCTTAGTGGCTTTTGAAGCCGGAAACATTCGCGTACCGAAACCCGCGGCGGGAATTAATGCTTTGCGGACTTTAAGTCCCGGGCGGACAGTCAGCTTTAGTGCCGACAGGCCTAAGTCACGTTCTACGATCTCTATGATCGCATGTTGATCGTTTTCGCTGCGAGCCAAGAATTGGGCTGTTCCATCACCTTGTGAACCAACACCTTTCCCGCCAAATATGTGGGGGGTGATTGTTTCATAATTCAAAATCTGGTGTAGAAGCGGAGCAGTCAATTCCTCCGGACAAACCGGGATCGCGTAACGATCGAATAAATCCTGGGCTTCAGCCATCAATCCGCCTAATCTCTCACCATCAGAGAGGCTGAACGCTTCAACAGCCTGATTGACTACCCGCTCGTTTATCGGTCCGAGCAGTTCCTGTACGCCGCTATCAACCTCTGAACCTGCGAATGGATAACAACGGTTCAGGCACTTGAGAATGCCCATTGTATCCTTTTGAGCATGCAGGTCCACGATCACGTAATGAAGTGTCTCAGGAACTTGCAGGAGTTGAGTCTGAAGTGTGTCACCATCAAATGTCATCAACACCGGGCGGTTTCCGTATGCGCAGCCCTGATCCATTCGCCCACAGCGTGATGGGGTGGTGATTTCGCCTTGATATGCTAATTCCATTTCACCACGGGTAGTCAGCTTTAGGTCATAAACTCGGTTGAATGCCCGCGTGGTTAGAACACTTATCGCCGCACTAGAAGATAGTCCTTTCTTCACTGGCAAGTCTGTCTTGAAGTTGTCGATGATCAGTCCACGTACATGGTAGTGTGTGAGGGCTTGATAAGCTCCTCCTGCGATAAAGCTCCAAAATCCGCCCTCTTGAGCTATTTGTAAAAGAGTCTCGGCATTCATTGGAATCTCATGCGGACCGAAACGAGAACCATCGGGCAAAGTGGATGAGAGCACTAAACTTGTCGGATGTGGTTCTACATCGGCGTAAATGCCTTGATCGGTTCCGCAAATCAATGTATAGCCTTTTGTGATTTCAGCATTGATCCGCCGATAGCCACCCGCCCAATCTGAATGCTCACCAAATAAACAAACCCGGCCAGGAACGAATAATCTCATCGTCCGCTCCGTGCAAGGTATATTTGCCGGAACGATCCTGCCGAGCTCACGACCCGGACACAAATGTCACCACGAGGGGAGTCTTTTGGCATGGGTAGCCTTGTATTTACCTGACCTTTCCGCAGTGGTCGCACGTCTTGGTTGGCGCTATAAAAAACTTCCCCGTTCCACGCCGGATCAATCTCCCAGTAATCCACCTGCTCAATGAATTTTGGATTCAAGCAAACAACATCGGAATCACCAGTGGCCGAAAATGTCACCAGTTCATCCTCCGCGGCAGTAGAAAAGCTTGAGAGGATATCTTCCGATGGGGGCGATTCCTCAGTATGTGAATCAGATCGTTGCAGAATCTCAAATGGCGGAGCCGCAGCCCTGACTAGTCTTGAACGGCTGGTGTGAATGGCGCGCCAGGTAGCATCGCTAGCGATGAAACAGCGCTCTAGCTTGGCAGCCACCTCCATCGTCGTCCCTGATCCGCAGAAGAAATCGGCGACTACATCTCCCGGGTTGGATGAGGCTTTGATTATACGATCCAGCAATGCAGCGGGTTTTTGGGTTGGGTATCCGGTGCGCTCGTTATGCATGCGAGCTACGACCGGGAAATACCACCAATCTTCAGGTACTTTCCCGCGCTCCAGATCGGGTGTTTTCCCAAACCCCGCTTTGCTTGAGGACTTAAACGTCTTGACCGTCTTATCATCATACGGTACACGGATATCATCTACGTTAAACGTATAGGTATCGCTCTTTGTGTAAACCAAGATGGTATCGTGCTTACGTTTAAACGCGCTGCGAATGGGCGATGGACCGTGATATACCCAGACAATTTCATTCAAAAGCCGGTTCTGCCCGAAGATCTCATCAAGCAGTACACGCGCGTAGGCGTCAGCATGCCAATCTAAGTGAAGGTAGAGGGTGCCGTGTGAAGCAAGCAAACGGTGCATCAGCCATAAGCGCGGGTAAAGCATGTTTAAATAATCTTCTAAGTCCGACCAATGATCTTCATAGCCCTCAGCCAATGTCCAAAGCTGCGGTTGGCGCGAGTCTTCTTCCCGACCAATGCGTGTTTGGTAGCGCCGATTGGAGTAGAAAGGCGGATCTGCATAGATAAGATCAATCTTGCCTTCGTATTCCGGCAGCAAAGCCATCATCCCTTCTAAGTTGTCCCCAAAGATGAGCTTGTTTTTCGAGGTCTGATCTGGATATCCTACCCCATTCGGGAAGATCACGCTTTCTGTTTGCAGCTGTACCGGGTGGATCGGTGGGAGGGATTTTGAATTCCAGTTTAAGTCTGGCATGGTGTGAAAAAATCGGAGAGGTATACTCGGTTGGGGCACACCTCTCCCAAAGTTTGTTAGACGGGGAACTTTTGCTTGAGGATATCTCCTAAAGTCGGTTGGCCGATCTCTTGTAATTCGTAGCGCACCCTTTGGAAGGGTTTATCGATCTTCAACACGCGGCTCAAATCGATTGGTGTGCCAATAATTACCAGGTCGGCATCTGTTTTATTGATCGTCTCTTCCAGTTCACTGGTTTGCTGGGCACCATAGCCCATCGCTGGAAGGACATCGCCAGTGGAGGGATACTTTTCGTAGGTCGCCCGGATTGAACCGACGGCATAAGGTCGCGGGTCAATTATCTCGGCGGCACCATATCGACGAGCTGCGACCCAACCTGCCCCATACGCCATTCCGCCATGAGTCAATGTAGGGCCATCCTCAACTACCAAAACTCGTTTGCCTCGGATCGCGGCAGGATCATCGACAAACAATGGTGATGCGGCTTCGACCATGATCGCAGAGGGATTCAGTGCATAGAGCGAATCACGCACCTGGATTACCGCTTCAGGGTCAGCAGTATCGACCTTATTAATCACAAATACATCTGCTGTCCGGGCGTTCACTTCACCTGGATGATAAGAAGATTCATGACCCGGACGATGTGGGTCTGCAACCACAATCTCTAAGTCCGAAACATAGAATGGGAAATCATTATTCCCACCATCCCATAATATGATATCCACTTCTTGCTCAGCTAGACGTAAGATACGCTCGTAATCAACGCCGGCATAGACGATGATCCCATTGTCAATATGCGGCTCGTACTCCTCACGTTCTTCAATCGTGCAATCGTGTTTATCTAAATCGGCGTAATCCGCAAAACGCTGAACAGCCTGTTTTACAAGATCGCCATAAGGCATTGGGTGACGAATAGCCGCTACTTTGTAACCCATATCCCGCAGAATAAGCGATACGCGCCTTGTAGTCTGGCTCTTTCCAGAGCCGGTGCGCACAGCACAAACCGAAACAACTGGTTTATTAGATTTCACCTGGGTTTCACGCCGGCCCAGAAGCCGAAAATCTGCACCGGCAGCCAAGACTGCAGAAGCTTTGTGCATCACATACTCGTGGGGAACATCGCTGTATGCGAAGACAACCTGATCAATGTGCTGTTCAACAATTAGTTGCGTCAAATCATTTTCCGCATAGATTGGAATACCCGCTGGGTAAAGTGAGCCAGCCAGTTCAGCCGGGTAGACCCGACCTTCGATATCTGGTATTTGGGTGGCAGTAAAAGCGATCACTTCATAAGCCGCATTATCGCGGTAGAAAACATTAAAGTTGTGGAAGTCTCGACCTGCTGCCCCCATGATCAAAGTACGTATGGCGGTCATATATTGTTTCTCTCCTATAGTATGGAATAAACGATTTACCCACAATCAGATCTTAATTGCGGGAAAATATCACATCATCTGTGGAGCTGGAATCCCCAAGATATTTAACAAATTCTCCAATACCTGGCGAGCTGCGGCAACCAAACGTAAACGGAACGTTCGTTGGTCGTCTGGCGCTTGGATAACCGGGCACTGCATATAGAAGTCATTGAAAGCCCGTGCCAATTCGAAGGCTAAACTTGCCACCAGGAGGGGTTTGAACTTTTTGGCTGATCTTTCAATTTCTCCTGGAACACGCGATATCAAATCGATTAACTCAATTTCGGACGGTTCTAAATCATACGCCGCTAGAGTAGATTCGGGCAGCGCTTCAGCCGCACGGCGCAGGATGCTGAAACCGCGTACGCAGGCATATTGAATATACGGTGCAGCTTGACCGTTGAAATCCAATGCCGATTCCCAATCGAATGTCACGACGCGGGTTTTATCCCTGGAGAGCATCGGGTATTTAATCGCCCCTAATGCCACCGCCTGCGCAACAGCTTCCTTCTCCTCAACGGATAGGGAGGGGTTTTTCTCCTGAACTACTTGCAGGGCGCGCTCTTCGGCTTCGCGGATTAAATCTTCAAGCAGTACGACTGTACCTTCACGAGACGCAATCGTAACGTTCCCCGGCAAATTTACGATTTCGTAACTCATGTGATAACATCGCTCAGCCCATTCTGGATGCCCCATGATTGCTAACGTTTTAAATATCTGTTGGAGATACAGAGATTGGCGCACATCGATCACATACACAGATCGATGGGGGTTGAACTTCTTGAATTTCGTTAATGTCAACGGCAGGTCTTTGGTCGCATATAATGAAGTGCCGTCAGATCTCAATACAACCAGGACTCGGTATTTCTCCTTCTGCAAACCGAGCAAATCATCGAGCCGGATAATCACCGGGCCATCTGGTCGCTCGTCTTCAGCAATCCCTTGATCAATCAAAGACTGCACCAGCTCCTGTCCCGGCTTCTCCATCTCATGGTCATAAAATATATGATCGAATCGGATGCCCAACGAATCATAGATCTGATCAAAGCCCTCTAAAGACCACTGCCGGGTCTCCTGCCATAAAGCCATAACTTCCGGGTCTCGCTGATCCCATCGGGCATACAAGGCGCGGACTTCCTGCTCTGCTTCTGGAGAGGCGTCAATCCGCTTGTTTGCCTCTGCATAGAGGTCTCCCATCCAGCGTGTTTTATCCTCACCTGGTTTTTCACCAGCATGAAAGCGCTGATAATTCCACAACCATCTGATAGTATGCAGACCAGTATCATTGATATAGTTCGCACGGATCACATCATATCCAGCAGCATCCAGGATGTTACAAATGGCATCACCCAAGACCACATTTCGCAGATGGCCGACATGAAATGCCTTGTGGGTGTTGGGCTGGGAGAACTCAACCAATATTCGTTCGCCATTCTTCTCTGCTCGTCCGAAACTCTCCTGGTGGATCAACACGTCATCAATGACGCGCCGGGCGTAATCTGCAGTGGCAAAGTATAAATTTAGATAGCCGCGCAGTGCTTCAACCCGCATAAAACCTGGCGGTGTCCCAAGATACTCCGCAACACCTTGGGCGATTTCTTGTGCCAAATCGGGTACGCTTTCCCCTTTTCCGGTTCGCGCCTTAATGGCGCGTACCTGCTGCGCAGCTAGCTGAAAGAATGAAGTGGAAATCCCCCACTCACCACCAAATGGGATTGGAACCCAATTTAACTCCATGTCATCGGGTAAATTGTGCTCGAGGCAATATGCTCGTATTTTCGCATCAGCGGCATCCCGCTCAGCTTGAAACATGCTTACTCCTCAGTTTCTTATACTCGCAACACTCCCCCCTAATATGGGCGAATTATATCATGCCCAGCAGCGGGCTCTTCTAACCAAGCAAGCGTTTCCAAGTACAAAACTAACCCATCCGCGTAAAAGCGGGAGCTGTTATTGCTCCCGCTGGAATGGGTCTTTTATGCCTTGCTAAATTCAGAACTAGAGGGAAACTACGCTTCGGACTCTAACGCGGACAGGCGTTTCATCAACCGACTCTTACGACGAGCTGCGTTATTCTTGTGAATGACACCTTTTGAGGCAGCTTTATCTAATGCACGTACGGCGATCAGAGTTTCTGCGCGGGCCGCTTCCAATTCACCCACTTCTAAGGCATGCCGAGCCTGTTTTACATAAGACCTAGCTTGACCAAGAAATTGACGATTGCGTAAGCGACGCTTTATGTTCTGGCGATTGCGTTTCATCGCCGATTTGATATTTGCCAAGGTAATTCCTCCAACTATGCTTTCTTTGCTATTTTCGGAGCAAAGTATTTTACCCTATTCGACATCATTTGTCCAGCAAACGTAGTATTAAACTTTAATATGTCACACTCCATGAGAAACTATGGAGATGAGACAAATGACAAAGATAGTCCTTGCTCAAGAATTGTTGGAAGAAGGTG
>Ga0209013_10000918_pt1 | contig 27016 bp, 28 predicted proteins | sample Cruoilmetagenom2_FD_187291 | JGI IMG/M metagenome (GOLD analysis project Ga0209013, IMG submission 187291) | Oil polluted marine microbial communities from Coal Oil Point, Santa Barbara, California, USA - Sample 2 (SPAdes) (version 2) | ecosystem: Environmental > Aquatic > Marine > Oil seeps ...
TACTTAAATAAGTTTTCAGGATACGATATTTCCGAGATTTCAGCAATTCGGAACCCTAAAGTATAATTGAATTACACGACAGATATAAATAAAAGCCTTGGCGTTAAAGTCAGGGCTTTTTTTAAGCCTGAATTATAAAAATTGTGGGCCTTTTATGGAGTTCAACAGATTCTGATTTTCAATTACCAGCTAATTTGGTTAAAATAAATTCTGTGGGTAATGTAATGTCAGTTGCCACACAGAGCCAGGTATTTTTTGAAAGTGTTTTGACAAACTCCTCAAGCAGATTATTATTTCTATATGGAGTTTCTATAAACAACTGACTTTGATTATTTTCCCTGGAAATTTTTTCAAATCTCTTAATAGCTTTTTTACGCTCCGCAGCTTCAATAGGCAGATAACCGTTAAATGCAAAATTTTGACCGTTAAGACCACTCGCCATAAGAGCTAATATTATAGATGAGGGTCCGACCAGGGGTACTACTGATATTTCTTTCTGGTGTGCAATTCGAACTACTTCAGACCCAGGATCAGCAATTCCCGGGCATCCGGCTTCAGATAAAACACCCACATTCTGGCCTTCTAAACATGGATTAAGAAAAGAGGGAATGATTTCTGTGTCAGTAAATTTATTGAGAAGAGAGATGTTTAAATTGGGTTGTGATTTTCTGGGACTAATTTTTTTAATGAACCTTCTTGCAGATTTTTCATTTTCTACGATATAAAAATCAATTTCTTCTATTATTCTCTTAATGGATATCGGTAATACTTCTAATGGTTCATTTTCACCCAGAGTAGTAGGGATCATATATAACTTACCCTGTGAAGTATTTTTATTTTTCATTTTATGAACTCTGTTTTGAATTTAATTTTTCAGCTATCATATTACAAGCTTGATTTATAAGTTTATAAACTTCTTCAAAACCATCTGCTCCACCATAATATGGATCAGGGACTTCTCTTACGGATGAACTTCCTTCCTCCAATAAAAGTTTTACCTTTTCAATTTCATTTTTATCATCAGTCAAAGCTATGATGTCATGGTAATTACTTAAGTCCATGGCATAAATTATGTCAAATTGAGTAAAATCGATTTGGCTGAATTTTCTGCATCTTTGACCAGAAATATCTATACCATATTTTTTGGCAACAGATACAGACCTTTTATCAGGATTATTTCCAATATGATATCCCGCAGTACCCGCAGAATCTACAAACACAATCTGCGAATCGGTTTTTGACCTTAGTATGCCTTCGGCTAATGGCGACCTGCAGATATTCCCCAGGCATACCATAAGAACCCTTGTTTGCATAACTTGATCAGGAAAATTTCTTAGTTAAATCTTCAATGTATTTTCTAAACTGCTTATCTGTTTCGGCCAGATTATCTACTGTTTTGCACGCGTGAAGTACAGTTGCATGATCCCTTTTGCCTATCTGCGAACCGATACTCGCCAACGAAGCTTTAGTAAATTTTTTGGCAAAAAACATGGCTAGCTGTCTTGCTTGAACTATATGTCGTTTCCTTGTTTTGGATTGTAAAGTAGCTACATCCATTTCAAAGTAATCAGAAACAACTTTTTGTATGTAATCTATGGAAACTTCCCTTTTGGTGTTTTTTACAAATTTTTCAACCACCTGTTGTGCCAGTTCAAGGGTAACTTCTTTCTTATTGAAGGAAGATTGGGCGATAAGGGAAATTATAGCACCCTCCAATTCTCGAATATTTGTCTTAATGTGTTTGGCAACATATTCAACTATATCATCGGGCATTTCAACACCATCACGGTATAGTTTATTTCTTAAAATGGATATGCGAGTTTCATAATCAGGGTTTTGAAGCTCTGCTGATAATCCCCATTTAAATCGCGAAAGTAAACGTTGTTCAATATCCTGCATGTCTACAGGAGCCTTATCTGAAGTTAGAATAACCTGCTTTCCATTTTGGTGTAAATGATTGAAAATATGAAAGAAAACATCTTGTGTACCCGATTTCCCTGATAAGAATTGTACATCATCAATTATGAGTACATCAATTAACTGATAAAAATGAATAAAATCATTTCTGGTGTTTTTCTTGACAGATTCAATGTATTGCTGTGTGAATTTTTCGGCAGATATATAGAGTACAGTACGTTCCGGATATTTATCTTTAATTTCAACACCTATTGCATGTGCTAGATGTGTTTTGCCTAGTCCTACACCTCCAAAAATCAAAAGAGGATTAAAAGAAGTTCCGCCAGGTTTATTGGCAACTGCCATACCAGCAGACCTTGCCAGCCTGTTGGAATCACCTTCCAGGAAATTGTCAAAATTGTAATTAGGATTAAGCTGAGATTCGATCTTTATATTTCGAATTCCGGGTATTACAAATGGATTCTTTAATTCCGGATTTTTAGATTTTATAGGAACATCCATTTCCTGAGGATTAACACTTCCCCGGTTTGAACTTGGAATTTGCTCTGTAAATGGTTCTCGGTTTCCATATGTATTCTCCATCTTAATGATATACACAAGCTTGGCATTTTCTCCAAGTTCTTTAGTGAGCGCAACCTTAAGTAACTTTACATAGTGTTCTTCCAGCCATTCATAAAAGAACTTACTGGGGACCTGAATGCTTAATGCGTTGTCGGATAACTTTACAGGTTTGATGGGTTCAAACCATGTCTTGAATGCCTGCGGTTGGATATTATCTTGAATAAAAGCCAAGCAATTGTTCCAAACGGAATTAGCAGTAACACTCATATTAAAGAATATCTTATTTTGTTGGTTAGAGATTTTACTAAATTGGTCAAAGGAAATACCTAATTTGGCATTCTTAAGAGCAAGACAAATATGTGAACAAATATTCTAAAAAAAAAATCATTTTAGGTTGAATATTTTCTTTTTTTTTTGCATGTTCACGCCCCTCTTTAGGTCACTTAATAAATATATACTTTTTAGCTGATAAATTATGCTTTATTATCAATTTTCTTTTAGGGTTCGTTATGGAGAAACTGATCAAATGGGAGTGGTGTATCATGGTAATTATGCACAATACCTGGAGATGGGAAGAGTTGAATGGTTAAGGGCTCTGGGTATTTCTTACAAAAGTATGGAAGAAAACGGAATCATATTACCTGTAATTTCCTTACAACTAAAATTTATAAAATCTGCTGTTTATGATGATCTTATCACAGTGGTTACAAAACTTAAAAAAACACCCTCTGTTAGAATAGAATTTGATTACGAAATTTACAATGAAGCAGCCGAACTTTTAGTGGAGGCAAACACCGTTTTGGCATTTATAAATGCAAAGACTAAAAAACCTGTTAAATGCCCTGATTATCTGATGAATAAACTGGAAAATCAGGATAATGATTCAATAGGTGATCTAACTTAGTCCTGAAGCAATATTCTGTTAAAATACTAGTCATCTAATTTTGATATGGAGACTCCGTGAATACCCTTAAAGATGTTTTCTATCTGAACCTCATCGCTAAGTTTTACAGATATTTCAATAGTACAGTCCAGTGACATTTCCTGCTTAATGATATCAATTGGATTTTGTTTAATTACCCGCATTACTCTGCTAAGTAGTGGATAGCTAAAATTAAGATCATAATTGACTTTAACCGACTTTTCAATAATTAAAGAAGATTCCAGGGCTAATTGGGCTGCTGTCCGATAGGCAGATATAAGTCCACCAACACCCAGTTTAGTACCTCCAAAAATACGTGCTACGGCTATCAGAACATTGGTTAACCCGAAAGATTTTATTTGACCGTATATTGGGATTCCGGCTGAATTATTAGGTTCACCATCGTCATTTGCTCTATAACTTTGTTTTTCTACACCAATTCTCCATGCATAACAAACATGATTCGCCGTTGGGTGCTTTTTACGAAGATTTTCTATAATTGGTTTTATTTCCCTTTCATTTGTTATTGGAAAAGTATAAGCATAAAACTTACTTTTACGGTCTTTATAAAGTATAACTTCTGATGCCTTGGATACTGTTTTATATAAACCAATTTTATTTTCCATCAAAAGAATGCCACTAGGATGATACTTATAACTGCCAAAAAGATACCTCCCCAGTTTTTAGAGCTGATCTTTTCTTTGAATAATACAATACCAAGTAAGGTCGAAAACATTACAATGGCAACATTATTTAGTGTAAAAATCGAGGCGCTGTTCAGTGTTTCATTTTGAAGTGCTCTTAATAAAAAGAAAATAGAAAAGAAATTAGGAATCCCGAGTACAATACCCCCCAAAACATTTTTGAAATTGAGTTTTAAGGGTTTTTTAAAAGATCTTAATAAAATAAACAAGATTCCGGTACAGGCTGCTGCACCAAATACAGTCGCTGAAAATATTGGAAATTCATTGGTCGAAACATAATTTTCTTCTATGTTTTTTATACTCGCATCAATAATACCAGAACCTAAAAACACCATCACAGGCAACAAAAGAGATTTTTTTTGAATAGCCCTGGGTGTATCTTTCACAGATGCAAAATATACCGCAGCCAGTGCCAATATAATACCCGATGTTTTAAAGAAACTTAGTTTTTCATTATACAATATAAGTCCCAGTATCACAGGGATCACGAAGGACATTTTGGTGGCGACGGATGCTACCGATACCCCCAGACGCTGTGAAGTTTTTGCCATAAGATTAAAGACCAGGATGAACAAGACACCTAAAAACAAGGTGCCATAAAACCAATCATTTTTTGGAATTTCATATAACTGAATGGGCTTGTTGTAATATAGAACTCCTACCAGACATGCGGTAATATAATTTATAATTATCGCATAAAAAGTTTGGATCTTGTGTGTGTCAAATAATTTAAAAATTACAAATATCAGACTTGAAAAAAGGATACTTAATAAAAGGTCTAACATTTTAATATTTTAGTATTTAGGTCTAAAATATCCTCTTCACCAACCTTAAGGTTCCAGCATGTAATGCCTAATTTTGCAGCTGAAGATGTATGCTCCCCACTGTCGTCTACAAAAAACGTTTTTTCGGGTCTGAGATTATTTGAATTAAGTACATATTCAAAGATGGCAGGTTCGGGCTTTCTCAAATTAATTTCATGAGATAAATAGAACTTTTCAAAGCAGTTCTTAAAACGCGCATATCTTGTGTTACCCATTTTCTGTTTTACATATTCTATGTGCAATTCATTCGTATTACTTAACAGAAATAGACGATAATCCTTTTCTTTAGCCATTTTTTCTATAAATTTTAATCGTTGTTCTGGGAAATCAAGAATTATAGAATTCCAGGCGTGAATTAAATCCAATCGGCTTGCTTTGGGAAACAAATTATTAGTTTGATTAAGAAAATGCTCAGTCGTTATCAATCCTTTTTCATAATCCTTAAACAATACTTCCAGATCAGGGGTGAGATTTTTAAAGCCATATACCTGCATTTCCCTTGCTGTGGCTTGTTTGTCCAGGTTTATAAAGACATCTCCAAAATCAAAGATGATATTCTCAATCATGTAATAGTGTCTTTATGGTATTATTACCCATGATTTCTGTATCAATCTGTTTGCCTTCAATATAAGGTGCTTTTGTGCCGGCACCAAAAATTACATCTCCAGTAATTATTCTCGCTTCATCCCATAGTCCGGCATTGATAAAAGTAGCTAAGGTAAGAGCACCTCCTTCAATTAGAACACTGGCTATATTTTTTTGAAACAGTATCCTGCAGGTTTCTTCGGCCAGATTCTTCTCAAAATCAATGATTTCATATTGCAAACCTTCACGAAACTTCGTTTCATCCTCAACCTGAGTTAGGATTATGGTTCGGGTAGAATTGTCATAAATATTAAGATTCATAGGTAGTTTTAACGCTTTGTCAATAATTATTCGAATTGGGGAAGTTCCTTTCCAATAGCGAACATTTAATCTTGGATTATCTTCTAAAACGGTATTAGTCCCTGCCAATATTGCCTGTTGTTCACTCCGCCATTGATGTACACGCTGCTTCGCATAGGAATTACTGATCCAATAAGGTTCAGGCTTGGCTTTACGCCAGTCTGCCTTGGGGGCAATAAATCCATCTTTAGTCTCTGCCCATTTCAGAATAATAAAAGGTCTGTGTTTTTCATGAAAGGTCAAAAAACGTTTGTGATGCTTCCTGCACTCATCTTCTAAAATTCCTAGTAATACTTCACATCCGGCATCCTTAAGCTTTTTTATTCCACGGCCAGATACCTTTTTATTAGGGTCCTGAATGCCTATAATCACTTTTTGAAAGTTATTTTTGATTATAAGATCGGCACAGGGTGGAGTTTTTCCATAATGGGAGCAGGGCTCCAGGGTAACATAAAGTATAGCTTCTTTTAAAAGTGATTTGTCGGCTACAGAATTTATTGCATTCACTTCCGCATGTGGTCCTCCATACTGACTGGTGAATCCTTCCCCTATTATTTTATTTTGATGCGTTATTACGCTGCCAACCATTGGATTTGGAGAAGAAGAGCCCAGGGCTTTTTTGCCTAATTCAATGCAACGACGCATATATTTTTCATGTATCTTCACCTTGCAAAAGTAGGGTATTCCTGAAGAATAGGGATGTAATAGGAATTCAGGAAACAGCTGATTTTCGGACTGTCAATATTGGGAACTTAGCATTAAAAAAATGTTGTTAAAGGAGATCAAGGACATATATCACAAGGAATTGGATGAAAACTATCCCAAAGAGGAGGTGGACAGTATGTTTTATTTAATGATAGAACACTTTTTAGGTTTGGAGCAATTTATTCTTGCAATAGATCCGGGGATTGTTATCACTAAGGAGGAAGAACAATATATGTTTGAAGGTTTGTCAAAACTAAAGAAAGAACAACCTATTCAGTATGTTTTGGGTGAGACCACTTTTATGGACTTCAAAATCATGGTAAATGAGTCTGTTCTAATACCAAGACCGGAAACTGAAGAATTAGTAAACTGGGTGCTTGAAGATATTGAAAATTTGGATGACAATCTTAAGATTATTGATATTGGAACCGGAAGTGGTTGCATTGCAATTTCTCTCTCTAAACTAAAACCAAATATAAGAGCTACAGCAATGGATATTTCGAAATCTGCGCTGGAAGTAGCCAAAAAAAATGCGTTAGAGAATGATGTGAATATTGAATTTATTCAGGCCGATATTTTAAAGATACCCTCCTTAAAAGAAAACTATGACATTATAGTTTCTAATCCTCCTTATGTTAGGGAAATGGAGAAAGACAAAATGCATAATAATGTCCTTAAAAATGAGCCTAATTTGGCATTGTTTGTTCCTGATGAGGACCCGTTGCTTTTCTATAAGCCTATAGCCAAACTGGCAAAAAATAGCTTAACTCCCAAAGGTGTTCTTTATATGGAAATAAATCAATATTTAGGAGAAGCGATAAAAGAGCTTATGGAAGAATTTGGTTTTACTGAAATTGAGCTTAGAAAAGATATCTTTGGAAACGACAGAATGATTAAGGCTAAGCAAACCGGATGAATTCAAAATGCGTTTTAATTGTCTTTTTTAATATTTTTAAAGTCCAGAGAACATTTAGAAAATGAATAGTATTGTTGTCTTTTGTGGCAGTAGTGAAGGAAAAGACCCTCTTGTATTGGATAAATCTTATTCCTTGGGGAGAGAAATGGCAGAACGATCTATTCAACTCGTTTATGGAGCAGCCAGAATTGGTGTAATGGGTAAGTTGGCGCAGGGTGTACTGGACCATTCAGGAAGCGTTGTTGGAATTATACCGGATTTCCTCAAGCTTAAAGAAGTATTTCATACTGATCTAACAAAATTGATCGTAACGGAAAATATGCATGAGCGCAAACTCAAAATGCATGAAATGTCCGAAGGTGTAATTATGCTGCCTGGAGGCTTTGGTACTTTGGAGGAATTTTTTGAAATGATAACATGGGCTCAGTTGGGATTGCATCACAAACCCATTGGCATCCTAAATATTAACGGATTTTACAACAGTTTAATGGAGATGCTTAAAACAATGGTTGATCAAGGATTTGTCAAACAAGAAAATTATGATATGATACTTGTAGACCATTCAATTAACGGTTTATTGGATAAGATGATGCATTATCGCCCTCAACATGTACCTAAATGGATAAATAAAGATCAGCTTTAAATGACTATAAAGGAAAAAATAGAAGTCTTACGCACGGAATTGCGGGAACACAACCATAAGTATTATGTACTCACAAGCCCAACGATTTCGGATTATGAGTTTGATATGAAATTAAAGGAGCTACAGGTATTAGAGGAGCAATTTCCTGAATTTATGGATGCAACTTCCCCGACCATGCGAGTAGGAGGTACAGTCACTAAGAATTTTGAAACGGTAGTTCATGAGCATAGGATGTATTCATTAGACAACTCCTATTCCAAAGAAGAGTTATTGGACTGGGAAAAACGGGTATTGCGTCTATTGGGAGATTCCGAAGTTAACTTTACATGTGAACTAAAATATGATGGCGCCTCCATTAGCTTGACTTATGAAAATGGAGAACTTGTTAAAGGGGTTACAAGAGGTGATGGATTTCAGGGCGATGACGTAACTGCTAACATAAGAACCATAAGATCTGTGCCCCTTAAACTGCAGGGAGATTTTCCATCAAAATTTGATATTCGGGGTGAAATTGTACTCCCTATAGATGGTTTTGCTAAAATGAATGAAGAGCGTATCAATAATGGGGAGGATCCTTATATGAATCCCCGGAACACGGCGGCTGGAAGCCTTAAATTACAGGACAGTTCACTGGTTGCAGAAAGACCGTTGGAATGTCTTCTATACGGAATTACCGGAAGAAACTTAAATTTTTCATCCCAATTTGAAATGTTACTAAAAGCAAGTGAATGGGGTTTTAAAGTTCCTACTGCTGCGAAGCTTTGTAAATCGACTGAAGAAGTGATGGAGTTTTTAGAAGTTTGGGATATTGAGCGCCATAGTCTTCCTTATGAAACCGATGGGGTTGTTGTAAAAGTTAACAGTCTTCAACAACAGGAAGAGTTAGGTTATACAGCAAAATCTCCCAGGTGGGCTCTGGCCTACAAATTTAAGTCAGAACAAGCAGTTACAATTCTTAATGAAATTAGTTATCAGGTTGGCCGAACAGGGGCTATAACACCGGTAGCAAATTTACATCCCGTCCTACTCGCAGGAACTACTGTTAAAAGAGCTTCATTACATAATGCTGATCAAATAGCCAAGCTTGATATTCGTGAAGGGGATACAGTACGTGTAGAAAAAGGTGGTGAGATTATCCCTAAGATTGTGAGTGTCGATTTGTCAAAACGGCCTGCCAACTCTAGACCTACCCTGTATATTACAAACTGTCCTGAATGCGGTACGGAGTTGATTAGAAAAGCAGGGGAAGCTCAGCATTTTTGCCCTAACGAAAGCGGATGTCCGCCTCAGATAACAGGGAGAATTCAGCATTTCATTTCCAGGAAAGCCCTGGATATTGAAGGTTTGGGAAGTGAAACAGTAGAATTGCTATATAAGGAGGGCTTAATTAATAATTATGCTGATTTGTATACGCTTACTAAAGAACAACTCATGCCTTTAGAACGCATGGCAGAAAAGTCTGCCGAAAATTTGATTAATGGTGTAGCGGCATCTGTTAATATTCCTTTTGAACGCGTGTTATTTGGACTTGGCATACGATATGTTGGCGAAACGGTTGCTAAGAAATTGGCCAAAGCTTATAAGAATATAGATGCATTAATGGTTGCCACAGCTAATGAGCTGGAAATGGTGGATGAAATTGGAGAGAGAATCGCAGAAAGTACAGTGAATTTCTTTAGTGATGAAAAGAACAGAGATATCATAAACCGACTTAAGGAGTATGGTCTGCAGTTTTCACTTACTGATGAACAACTATATGGGCAAACTGAAAAACTTAAAGGTCAGACCTTCGTGGTCTCCGGGGTATTTGAGAAAGTAAGTCGAACGGAATTGAAAAAACATATTGAAGATAACGGAGGAAAAGTAAGTTCTTCCATTTCCTCAAAGACTTCTTACGTAGTGGCGGGCGCTAATATGGGGCCCAGTAAAAAAGAGAAGGCAGATAAATTGGGGATTCAAATTATTTCTGAGGACGATTTTTTGGCAATGATCAATTAAAAACCCTCTTTTTTTTTAAAAAAGAGGGTTTAAAAAGTATATTTTACAGAATATTAGTCTCCACTAAGCTCTTTATCATATACCCATATTTCATCCCAACTATTATCCATTACCTGATCCATGTTTCGGACAAAGGCGTCCCATTTATCCTCCCCATGAACTTTAGAAAAAGTTTTCTTAAATGTAGGCGCTTCATCTAACTCTGCCCAATTTTTATAAAATCCTACAGTAGCAATATGTCGGCCAATTCTTGTTCCTTGTCTAAATTGGTTATAATAAACACCCCATGCATTGTTACCTTCCATAGCTTTAATAGTTTTGCTAATAATGGTTAACATACCTTCCGCGTTATGAGAGTGCTCAAGATTAACTTCCCAATATCTGATAAATTGAATAGGGTAGAGTGAAGGATCATCAGTTAACATATCTGTATTGGACAGTTTAACATCGCCTTTCCAATATTCTCCATGCTCCATTTTCTTTACATAAGCCATTACGTTATCTCGCCAGTCTTCATCATGGCCTCCTGCAGATGGTCTGGAATCGAGGTGTGCATATTTTAGTGGTCCCATCATCCATACAATTTTGCCAATATCAGGGCCACTGGAAATTTGGTAAACGGTAGCCTTGTAGGCTCCCTCTTTATGGTATTTTTGATTGTGTGCCCTCATGTTTTCAGAAAGAACTTTTAACTTCGTATTATCGGGAGTTAAGACAATAGATTCCCACATGGGCGCGTCTGCCTCCTGTGCGTTAGTTATTCCTATGGTACTTAGAAAGAAAGCAGCCATTAATAAATAAGAAATTGAAGTTTTTTTCATAATAAATGTGTTATGTTTTAGATTATTTTTATAGTAATTATCAAGAACGGTTTATTCTCTTCATAATTCAAATCAAAAAGGACCAAATAGCGGAAAAAATGTCCGAAGTAAGTATTTAATTTATCCAGATGCAATATGAATATCCCAATCAGTTATGAGGAATTCTTAAAAACTTGCAAAAATGAGCATCCACCAGCGCTTTGGCCATTACCCTTACAAGCGCTTTGGTATGATGCCAAAGAAAATTGGAATGCGTCTCATGATATTGCACAAGATATACCCTCAGATATTGGATGTTGGATACATGCTTACCTGCATCGCAAAGAGGGTGATAAATTCAATGCAGAATATTGGTACCGAAGGGCGAACAGGACTTATCCGAATTATACCCTACAGGAAGAATTCAGAATATTAGTGGACTATGTCGTTAACAGCTAAGTACCTAATCAGTTAAGATGATATATAATTCCGAATGCAATAGATTGCTATAACTTGAACAATTGTAGTTGTTCATCTACAATTTCAATCTCAACCTTCATCCCATATGAAAGTCCGGAAATTCTTGGCAGAATTAACTCCAGGACAGACGGTTCCTGAATATGATCAAACTTGGTAAGTGGGTCAGGCATATAAATTAGTCCTTTGTACTCCACATCTCCGAAAAAGAAAGTAACATCAAAAAAATAAAAATTTTCTGGCGGGATATAATCGGACCATGGTATACCTTTAAAATAATATTTAGGCTTTTCTATTTTATGATGATAAGGCGAAATATCCAGATTGATAGTGCCCAAAAAAAATGCAGATAGATCTAATCCTCTTTCTTTAAAATATGCAAGCTGTTGATTTAGTGTACCCCCGGGATATCTTTGATTGTCAGATTTACCTGAAGCTACTCCATGACCTTCACATATAAAGCCATTTACTTTCATGGTATTTTAAAAAATTACGATTTATAAAGATCAGACAGTAATGGAAACCCCCTCTGACTTAATATTCTTTTCAGAATCAAAATAAAAATCGATTCTACCCAGATTTATTCCATAACAACCAACCTGATTCACCAAAACTGATCTATCTAAACGGTTTTGTCTAATATCAGGTTTATCTAAAAATGTATGTGTATGTCCGCCTATTATAAGATCAATATTATCTGTTTTTGCAGCTAGTTTTAGGTCACTTGGCCTTTCAGTATCTTGGTAGGAGTAACCCAAATGCGATAAACAAATTACCAAATCACATTGTTCTTCTTTTTTTAATAAAACACTAATATCCTGTGCAATTTCAATAGGATTAAGATAAACGGTCTCTTTAAAAAGGTCCTTTCCAACAAGGCCAGTAAGTTTTATTCCCAATCCAAATACGCCAATCTTGATTCCATTAAGCAAAAATGTATTGTAGGCCTCTACAAAACCATGCATCACAGTATTGGTAAAATCATAATTTGCCGAGAGTAATTTAAACCTAGCAAATGGCATCTGGGCCAAAAGGCCTTCGATACTATTGTCAAAGTCATGGTTACCAATTGTGGCAGCGTCATATTTAAGCATGCTCATCAATTTAAATTCCAATTCTCCCCCATAAAAATTAAAATAAGGTGTACCCTGGAAAATATCTCCGGCATCTAATAAAAGGGTATATGGATTTTCCTCTCTGATTTTTTGAATCAATGTGGCCCTTCTGGCAATGCCGCCCATATTTGGAAAAGAATTATGTCCTTTTGGAAAAGGGTCTATATGACTGTGCACATCATTGGTATGCAGTATTGTAATGTGTTTTGAATTCTGAAAATTACAACTATTCAAACTTAGTCCACCTACACCTATGTAGGTGCCGCCGGCAAAGGAATTTGTTACAAAGTCCCGTCTTTTCATTTCTATTCAATCTTAATAAAGCGGTCGTCCACTTTGGCGGTAAGGGTATCTACTTTTTTAAAATAATCAATCATTGCATTCCTAATCAAATAATTTAGATCAACGGTGTTGAGACCATCTTTAAAAAATCCCATATCGTCACCACCATCTGCCAGGTAATTTGATGTAGCTACATAATAAGTTCTATTTTCATCAAAAGGCAAGCCCTGAATATTCACATCCTTAAGAGTTTCGTTATTATTCAAAACAATCTGTATACCCGCTATAGGGTGCGGATTTTTTGCGTTTATTAGAAAAGAAATAAGCTCCCTAACAGACTTGCCCTTAATTTCAACAACCACTATTGAATTATCAAACGGCATTACTTCATAAGCTGTTCTCGCACTTACTTTTCCTTCAGATATTACACTTCGAATACCGCCATGATTTGAAATTACAAAATCTACTTCTTGTCCAGTTCTCGATTTAAAAATGGGGTTAGATTCACTAAGTATTATATCAGCCATTAAGTTTCCTGCTGAGGTATTGTATTTACCATCTTTCTTGCTTATTTGCTTAGGAGAATAGGCCAAAGCACTATCTAAAACTTCGTTAACGCGCTTTCTATAAGGGGCTACGAAACTATCTATTGAATCTGTAATATCTATGGAATCAGTAATTGGTAGTTGCTTACCAGATATTTTACTAAGCTTTTTCGGAGCGTCATTGCAGGCACAAAGACAAGTAATTGTTACAAAAATAACAAAATGTTGTATTTTTAAATTCATTATCCTTTTTATCTTAGCATAATAATTGCTTGGATATTAATTACATTTGCCTAAAGGTAAAGGTACATGTTTTTAAAGGCACTTAAAGATAAATTTAAATACAAATCCGGGTTAAAATATTTAAAGGAACAATTTGAAAATCCGCCAGATGCTGTATTACGCAAAAATGGTATTTTGTCGATCGCCATTATTGTAGATCTTGATAAATTTGATAAAGCGGAATTGTTCTATGAATTTGTAGAAGACTTTAACTTAAGGCCCAATGCGGTTAAAATTATCGGGTACAAAAATTATTACGATAAGAATTCACCTTATGCAACCCCTGTTTTTTCGGATAAAGACCTTGGTTGGAACGGGGACATAGAAAATAGTTATGCCCTGGAGTTTTTGAGCAGGGAATACGATATGCTGGTGAATTATTATAGTGAGGAGAATTTAATGCTCCAGTTAATGTCCATAAAGACCAGAGCAAGAATTAATGTTGGTTTTGCGGAGATAGACGAAAGGCATAATGATCTAATATTAGAGACATCGCTCTCAGACTTTAAGACTTTTAAGAAAGAGCTTAAAAAATATCTTAAAGTTTTGGGTGAAATTGATGCTTGATATAAGTAACTATGAAAAATTTATTAGGAACAGGGGTTGCATTGATAACTCCTTTTAAACTTGATTTGTCTATTGATATTGACGCCTTAAAACGCGTGGTAAACTTTTGCATTGAAGGAAATGTTGATTACCTTGTTGTATTAGGTACTACCGGAGAATCTGCAACACTTACCAGTTCTGAAAAACAATTAGTAATTGATGTGGTTGTTGAAGAAAACGCCGGAAGGCTTCCCCTTGTTGTTGGCATCGGAGGCAACAATACACAACTTCTAACTGAGGAATTACTTAAAACCAATCTTAAGGATTTTGCGGCGGTCTTATCCGTATCACCTTACTACAATAAACCTACTCAGGAGGGAATTTACCGCCATTTTAAAACTTTGGCACAAGCCTCTGAAAAGCCTCTCATTTTATACAATGTGCCTGGAAGAACCGGAAGCAATATTGAACCGGATACGGTTCTCAGACTTGCAAATGATTGTTCTAATATTGTTGGAATAAAAGAAGCTTCCGGCGATATGGCTCAGATTAGAAGTTTGATAAATAAATTACCCTCAGATTTTTTGGTGATTTCGGGCGATGATTTTACGGCATACCCAACGGTTATAGCCGGTGGGGTAGGGGTTATTTCTGTTTTAGGACAAGGTCTGCCCAATGAATTATCCAGAATGATAAGGTTGGGATTACAAGGTAAGGAAGAAGAAGCTTTTGCATTACATAATGCGATGATAGAGGGAATGAAATTAATTTTTCAGGAGGGAAATCCCGCAGGGATAAAATCGATTTTGGAAGCTCGAGGAATTTGTAGACCAACAGTGCGTTTACCGTTGGTAGAAGCATCCTCAGAACTTAAAGGGCGTATAAACGAATTTATGAGGGCTTTTACAAAAATTGGAGCTTAAGTTAATGGTTGAATTTTTTCTCAAAACCGCAATTTGCAGTATTATAACAGATTTGAAAAAGCCAAATTTGGGTTAAATCTTCATTAAAATCCCCTTTTAATGCCCTTAGAGGTGCTATCTTAGCCTTTAATTAATGTTTTTTATTCCGTCAATTATTCCTAATTTTGCAAAATGTTTTTTAGAACCAAATATCTTTTCATCTTACTCATTGCCACATTTGTCTTAAATTCATGTGGTGAATACCAGAAGGTATTAAAAAAGCCTAATACAAAAGCAAAGTATGAACTTGCAGAAAAGCTATATGATGAAGGGGATTTTAAAAAAGCCAATCGCTTATTAGAACAAATTGCTCCGGGATATGTGGGTAAACCACAGGGAGAGCGAGTAATGTTCTTTTTTGCCAACAGTTACTTTGAAATTAAGGATTACAATTTTGCCGGTTATCAGTTTGAACGCTTTTTGAAGTCCTATCCTAAAAGTGATAAGGCCTCTGAAGCTGCATTTCTTGGAGCGAAAAGTTATTATATGCTTTCACCCAAGTTTTCTGTAGACCAGACTGATACGGACAAGGCCTTAACCAAATTGCAGTTGTTTATTAATCTTTATCCTGAATCTGAGTACTTTGCAGAGGCAAATATTATGGCAAAGGAATTAACAACCAAGAAAGAACGGAAAGCTTTTGAAGTTGCTAAACAATTTACAAAACTTGGAAAGTCATATATATTGGACTATAGTGTTTCCGCCATTGCATCCTTAGATAATTTTATTTCGGATCACCCCGGATCAATTTATTACGAGGACGCACTGTATCTGAAAATTGAAGCAACTACGAATTTAGCCTTAAACAGTACAGAGAATCGCAAAAAAGAGCGTCTGGATGATGCCAGAATGGCATATAATAATTTGTTCAAATACTTTCCTGAGACTAAATATAAGGAAGTTGCCAATGATTTGATTGAAAAAGTAGATGAGCAATTAAACAATTTTTCCGAACAAAAAAACCTTTCAAAATGAATATGAACGATTTGAAGAATTCCAAAGCCCCGGTTTCAACTGTTACCGTCAACAGAAATGAGTTTGATGATAAGACAGATAATATTTATGAGGCTATATCAATAACTGCCAAAAGAGCGATCCAGATTAATTCTGAAATTAAAAAGGAACTTCTGGAAAAACTTGAAGAATTTGCCACATATAGCGATAGCCTTGAAGAGGTATTTGAAAATAAGGAGCAAATTGAAGTTTCAAAATTTTATGAAAAACTTCCAAAACCACATGCTTTGGCATTAATGGAATGGTTAGAAGATAAAATTTACCATAGGAATACAGAGAAAGACCAGTAGTAATATGTTAGGCGGCAAAAAAATCCTATTAGGTATTACCGGGGGTATCGCTGCTTACAAAACTACTTTTCTGGTTAGATTATTTATAAAAGCAGGCGCTGAAGTTAAAGTTATCTTAACTGAAAGCGCTCTTTCATTTGTTACCCCTCTTACTTTAGCTACCTTATCAAAGAATCCTGTACTAACCAGTTTTATCAAAGAAGAAGAAGAGAGCGTGGATTGGAACAACCATGTAGATCTTGGCTTATGGGCTGATTTAATGCTTATTGCTCCGGCTACGGCTAATACCCTGAGTAAAATGGCAAGTGGTACTTGTGATAATTTATTGCTAGCTACTTACCTATCAGCTAAATGCCCGGTATTTTTTGCCCCAGCGATGGATCTGGATATGTATAAACATCCAACCACAAAAGCGAGTCTTAAAAAATTACAGACTTTTGACAATATCATGATTCCAGCCGGAAAAGGTGAATTAGCAAGTGGATTATTTGGTGAAGGACGAATGGCAGAACCCGAAGATATCGTGCAGTTTATTCAGGACTATCTTTCCAGTAACTTGCCGTTAAAAGGAAAAAAAATATTAATTACAGCCGGGCCCACATATGAAGCCATAGACCCTGTGCGTTTCGTTGGCAATCATTCCTCTGGTCTTATGGGATTTGAATTGGCAAATGCAGCTGCCAAACTTGGGGCAGAAATTGTATTGGTATCAGGTCCTTCAGGCTTAACAACGAATAATCCTTCTATTGAAATAGTAAGGGTAGTGTCTGCTCAGGAAATGTTTAATGCGGTTCATAAGTATTATAATGAATGCGACATCGCTGTATGTGCTGCTGCTGTTTCTGATTACAGACCAAGCAAGGTATCCGAACAAAAAATAAAAAAAGAATCTGAAACCCTTCAAATTGATTTTGTTAAAAATAAAGATATTCTATTATCAATGGGAGATAAGAAGAAGGATCAATATTTAGTGGGCTTTGCATTGGAGACTGAAAACGAGCTTGAGAATGCCAAAAAGAAATTGCAAAAAAAGAATTTGGATGCCATTGTTCTGAATTCACTTAATGACGAAGATGCTGGGTTCGGGAAAACAACAAACAAAATAACATTTATAGATAAGAATTTAGAGATAAAAACGTTTGAAGTTAAGAATAAGGCTGAAGTAGCCTTAGATATATGGAACGAAATCATCAGTAGGGGTCATGCGTAATTTTTTTATTCTCTTATTTAGCCTTCTTTTTGCTAATTACATTAGTGCCCAGGAACTTAATTGTACAATAACAGTTAATGCGGATCAGGTAAACCAGACAAATAGGCAAATATTTGGGACTTTAGAACGTGCATTGAATGATTTTGTTAATAAAAGTCAATGGACAAATAGGATTTACAAGGAAAATGAGAAAGTAAATGCCAGGATGTTTATTACTGTAACCGACTACGCGTCAGACAGATTTAGTGCAAATATTCAGATCCAGTCTTCTCGTCCTGTATTTAATACCTCTTACGAAAGCCCCATTTTTAATTATAAGGACAATCAGTTCAATTTTCAGTATATAGAGTTTCAACCTTTGGTTTATAACCCGAATGTTTTTGATTCTAACTTGGTTGGAGTTATTTCCTATTATGTATATATATTACTGGGACTTGATGCTGATACTTTTGCTTTGGAGGGAGGGACAGAATTTTATAAAGAGGCACAGCAAATTGTGACCCAGGCTCAGGGTAGTAATTTTTCGGGTTGGAGGCAAACGGCTTCAGATAATAGGACACGATTTGAGTTGGTTGATAACCTTCTGTCAAATACTTTTAGAGAATATAGAATTGCCATGTACAATTATCACCGAAAGGGTTTGGATATTTTAGGAGATAACAATAGCACTGGCAAACAAGTGATAGCAGGGTCTATGAGGTTGTTTGAGACTTTGACGCAGAGAAGACCTAACGCATTCTTAATACAAACTTTCTTTGATGCCAAATCTGAGGAAATACAAGACATCTTTTCTGATGGGCCTAAAGTTGATATTGTTGCCCTAAAAGAGACATTAAATAAAGTAGCTCCATTTTATTCCACAACTTGGGATGAAATAACATATTAACCACTTCATTTTCATTCCAATAATAATTTATCTTTACAGACCATATTATATTATATAGCTGTGCTGATAAATCTGTCTATAAAAAATTATGCATTAATCGATAATCTCAACGTAAACTTCACTGGGGGATTTACTACTATTACGGGTGAAACGGGTGCCGGTAAGTCTATTCTTTTAGGAGGCCTTTCCCTGGTTTTAGGAAAACGTGCAGACATGTCTTCTCTAAAGGATAAAGACAGTAGATGTGTAATAGAAGCTGTTTTTGATATAGAAAATTATGATTTAAAATCATTTTTTAATGAGCATGATCTGGAGTATGACTCCAATACTATTGTTCGTAGGGAAATTCATCCCAGTGGTAAATCCAGAGCATTTGTAAATGATTCGCCTCTAACGCTCGACATACTTACACAACTGGGGAAACGCCTGATCGATATTCATTCACAACATCAAACGCTGCAATTGACAGAACATGATTATCAATTGAAAATGCTGGATGCCTTTGCAGACAATACAAAATTGTTAGGCACATATAATCGTAAACTCCATACATATAAAACCAACTTAAGAGAGTTGGATGAGTTAACTGAGTTTCAAAAAAATGCAAATAAGGAGTATGATTACAATACGTTCTTGTTAGATGAATTGGCTGCTGTATTTCTTGAAGACGGACTCCAGGAAAATTTGGAAGAGAAATATCAGCAATTGAACAATGTAGAGATAATTCTTGAAAATCTATCTAAGGGGAATCACCTTCTGAGTGATGAACATAGGGGTATTATAAGCATGCTTTCGGAACTTAAACTGGTATCCTCCAAGCTTTCTGGAATAGGAAATAAATTTGAGGATCTTAAGAAAAGAATTGATTCTGTTTTTATTGAAATAAAGGATATTGCAGAAGAAATGCTAATGCTTCAGGAATCTGTTGAACCAGATCCTGCAAAGCTTGAGGAAATAAGCAATAGATTACAGGTTTTATATGACCTCCAAAGAAAACATGACGTAAGCAGCATCTCTGCGTTGCTTGCAGTAAAAGAAACAATTGCAGCCAAGGTAGGTGCTACACAAAATCTTGAAGAGGAAATAGAAACAAAAAGAAATTTGCTTTTGAAGTTAAAAGATGACCTGGATGAAGATGCCAAGCTATTAACTTCACGAAGGGCTGTTGCAATTCCTGAAATCAAAGAAAAACTTGAACTTTCTTTGCATTCCCTCGGATTGCCTAATGCTACTTTCAAGATTGAGATTATTCCAACCGAAGATTATAAAAGTAATGGCCGGGATACCTTATCTTTTTTGTTTTCCGCAAATAAAGGCTCAGATTACAATACTTTAAAAAAGGTAGCTTCAGGGGGTGAACTTTCCAGGATTATGCTTGTAATAAAATCAATACTCGCCAGATATGAACAATTACCCACTCTGATGTTTGATGAAATAGATAGTGGTGTTTCCGGTGAAATATCAAACCGGATGGGTGATATTATGCACCAAATGAGCCAGAATATGCAGGTTTTTTCGATAACACACCTTCCGCAAATTGCTTCAAAAGGCGATCATCATTTCAAAGTATTTAAAACAGACAAGGACCATAGTACTGAAACTCAAATGAAAGAATTATTGGCAGACGAAAGAGTATTTGAACTGGCAGAAATGCTTGGCGGGAAAAAATTATCAGACTCGGCAATGGCCCATGCCAGACAGTTGCTCAACTAGGCTTATTTGTAGCATGGCAATTTCAAGTCGTTCTTTCAACTAATTTAAATATCTTTGACCTCATAATCAAACTAACAGAACTGGAATATGGCTTATAATTTATTAAAAGGTAAAAAAGGAATTATTTTCGGTGCACTAGATGCAAATTCAATTGCTTGGAAAACTGCTGAGCGCATTCATGAAGAAGGCGGTACGTTTGTACTAACTAATGCACCAATTGCTTTAAGAATGGGAACTATTTCTGAACTTGCAGAAAAAACCAATTCTGAAATCATTCCTGCAGATGCTACATCGATGATGGATCTTGAAAACCTGGTTGATAAATCAATGGAAATTTTAGGCGGAAAACTAGATTTTGTATTACACTCTATTGGAATGTCGGTAAATGTTAGAAGAGGTAACCCATATACACATCAGGATTATAATTTCACAAAAACGGGTTGGGATGTTTCTGCATTATCATTTCATAGAACAATGAGTGTGCTTTATAATAAAGATGCTGTCAGGGAATGGGGAAGCATACTTGCCTTGACGTATATGGCAGCACAACGGGTATTTCCGGATTATAATGATATGGCTGATAATAAAGCCTATTTGGAATCTGTAGCGCGTAGTTTCGGGTATTTTTTCGGTAGAGATAAAAAAGTTAGAGTTAACACGATTTCCCAGTCGCCAACACCTACAACAGCAGGTAGTGGCGTTAAAGGTTTTGATGGTTTTTTGGCTTTTGCAGAAAAAATGTCTCCACTTGGTAATGCAACGGCATCAGAATGTGCAGATTATATTGTGACCATGTTCTCAGACCTAACTAAAAAAGTAACACTACAGAATTTATTCCACGATGGAGGTTTCTCTAATATGGGTATAAGCACCGCTATAATGGATGATTTCATGAAAAACAATGCTCCAGAAGTAACAGTAGCAGAGACTGTGAAGAAAGAGCGTAAGAAATAGAAATTGACTTTTAACTATATATACAAAAGGAGGTCTTCATAAGACCTCCTTTTTTTGTGCCATTTTTTCCCAAGTATGAGTTATGTCACCTTTTTGACGAAAGAGATGTATTATTTTTGGAAATATTCATCAGATAATTCAAATAACACTTATGAGACCACTCAAAATAGTTGTGCTTATTAAGCAAGTGCCAGACACAAGAAATGTTGGTCCGGATGCAATGAAGCCAGATGGTACTGTAAATAGAGGAAAGTTAGATACCGTATTCAACCCTGATGATTTGCATGCTTTGGAATTAGCACTTAATTTAAAAGACCGTATCCCTGGAACCGAAGTTACTGTTATGACTATGGGTCCTAGACGAGCAGCTGATATTATTAGAGATAGTTTATATAGAGGCGCAGATAATGGAATAATGATCTCAGATAAGCGTTTCGGAGGCGCAGATACTTTGGCAACAAGTTATACGCTTGTTAGAGCAATTCAAAAATTGCCTTCATACGATATCATAATGGGAGGAAGGCAAGCAATAGATGGTGATACTGCTCAAGTTGGCCCGCAATGTGCAGAGAAACTAGGAGTCCCCCAAGTAACTTATGTAGAAGAAATTATTTCAATTACAAATGATGAGGTTATTGCAAAACGACGATTATCAAAAGGGGTTGAAACCGTTTCCTCACCACTTCCATGCTTAATGACCGTACATGGTGCCTCTCCTGCATGTAGATCTAAAGAAGCAAAACGAGTAATGCAATACAAATATGCTAGAACTAACTCCGAAATTCGTAAAAATGATGAGTTCGTAAAAGCATTACATTCTAAAAGACCATATTTAACTATACCGGAATGGGGGGTAGAAGATATTGATGCAGATGTTACCAAAATCGGACTATCAGGTTCACCGACAAAAGTTAAGAGTGTTGAAAGTATAGTTTTAACGGCGAATGAAGCAAAAGTATTATCAGATTCGGATTTGGATATAGAAAATATGATTAAGGAGTTAATTGACCACCATATAATTGGATGATCACCACTAAATAAATTAAAATGAAAAGCGTATTTGTTTATTGCGAAGTTGAAAATCATAAAGTTGCAGAAATAAGCCAGGAATTATTATCAACCGGGAAAAAACTAGCTACAAAACTAGGTGCTCCTCTTGAAGCAATGGTTTTTGGCAGTCAGTTAGGTGGAATTGAAGGTCAGATTTCCCAATATGGTGTAGATAAAATATTTGTGGCAGACGATAAAAGATTAGAGCCTTATAGAACCTTACCACACTCAGCTATTGCAACTGATGTTTTAAAACAGGAAGAACCTCAAATAGTGTTATTCGGTGCAACATCTGTAGGTAGGGATTTAGCTCCACGATTAGCATCAGCCTTAAATTGTGGTTTAACTGCCGATACTACTATATTGGATATTGGAGATCATTTTGTGAAAAAAGAAAAGAAAGAATATAAAGATTTACTCTATGCGATAAGACCAGCTTTTGGAGGTAGTATTATGGCAAATATTATCAACTGGGATCAACATCCACAAATGGCAACTGTGAGGGAAGGTGTAATGAAAAAAGAGATTTTTGATGAAAATTATAAATCAGAAATTGTTGAAGTAGATGTAAACTCAATTGTAAGCGATGAAGATTTTGTTGTAAAAATTATAGAACGACATATCGAAGAATCAGATGTAAATCTTAAAGAAGCTCCAATAATTGTAGCAGGTGGTTATGGTGTTGGTTCCAGGGAAAATTTTGAACACCTTGAAGAATTGGCCGATTTATTGGGTGGTGAAGTAGGAGGGTCTAGAGCTGCTGTCGATGCAGGGTTTATAGACCATAATCGTCAGATAGGTCAAACAGGAACAACCGTAAGACCAAAACTATACATAGCTGCGGGTATTTCTGGAGCAATTCAACATACAGCAGGAATGCAAGATGCTTCAATGATTATTTCTATCAATAGCGACCCTGAAGCACCAATTAATAGTCTTGCAGATTTTGTGATTCAAGGAGATTTAGGAGTTGTAATCCCTAAGATGATTAAATTTTATAAAGCAAATGCTAAGTAAGCGTTTTAAAAATAGAGTTATTCAATAACCCAAAACCAAAAAAAGTAAAAATGGATAATTTTTTTAACGATACACCCGATTTTAAATTTCATTTAAGGCATCCTCTTTTTCAAAAAATTGTGGCACTTAAGGAAAAGAATTTCACAGAATCTGAAATTTATGATTATGCACCATTAAACCATGAAGATGCTCTAGATAATTATGAGAAAGTATTGGATATTGTTGGTGAGATTTGTGCGAATACAATTGCCTTAAATGCAGAATCGGTAGATTTAGAAGGACCTCATATTGAGAACAATGAAGTGATTTATGCAAAGGGAACAACGGAAGATTACAAAGCACTTTATAATGCAGGGTTGATCGGAATGGCTTTGCCTAGAAAATATGATGGTTTAAACTTTCCCATGATACCCTATGTTATGGCAGCTGAAATGGTAGCTAGAGCGGATGCAGGATTTGCAAACATTTGGGGATTACAAGATTGCGCCGAAACTATTTATGAATTTGGTTCAGAAGAACAAAAAGATAAATATTTACCACGATTTAATAGGGATGGAGCAACTGCAGCCATGGTCTTAACAGAACCAGATGCTGGATCAGATTTACAATCCGTAAAATTGAAAGCTACTTTCGATGAAAAGGATAATAGTTGGAAGTTAAATGGGGTAAAACGGTTTATCACAAATGGCGATGCGGATATTTCTTTAGTTCTTGCCAGATCGGAAGCTAATACAACTGATGCACGTGGATTATCAATGTTTATTTACGATAGAAACGACCATGCAGTTCAAGTAAGGCACTTAGAGAAGAAATTAGGAATCAAGGGATCACCAACTTGTGAATTGGTATTTAAGGATGCACCAGTAGAATTGGTAGGAAAAGAACGTTTCGGGTTAATAAAATACGTAATGGCCTTAATGAATTCTGCGCGTTTGGGTGTAGGAGCACAATCTGTTGGTATAGCCGATGCTGCCTATCGCGAAGCTTTAAAATATGCAGAAGAAAGAGCACAATTTGGAAAGATAATTCTAAAGTTTCCGGCTGTATATGAAATGATTACAAATATGAAAGTTAAGATAGATGCCTTACGTTCATTATTGTATGAAACTACCTTGTTTGTAGATATAACAAAAGCTTATGAAGAAGTAATGAAGGAAAGACGCTTAGAGAAAGAAGAGCGTATGGAAATGAAACATTATATGAAGTTGGCTAATGTGTTTACACCTTTGATTAAACTTACTTCAAGTGAGGCGTGCAATGCCATAGCTTATGACTCGCTTCAAATTCATGGAGGAACTGGATTTATGAAAGATTTTCCAATAGAACGTATTTATAGAGATGCAAGAATTACTTCAATTTATGAAGGGACTACTCAAATGCAAGCCATAGCAGCTATTAAGGGGGTAACGACTGGAGTTTATTTAGAACAAATCAAGTATTATGACGCTCAAGTTTCTGATAAAAACTGTGAAATCAGAACAAAACTTCATAAAATGACCGAAGCCTACGAATCCATTACGAATAGGGTAATAGAAATTGATAATAATGAATTATTGGATTTTCATTCAAGGCGATTAGTAGAGATGGCGGGTAATATAATTATGGGCTATCTTTTGGTATTGAATAGTCAAAATAATGAAGCCTTCTCCAAGTCGGCAAGATTGTTCGTGAATCTTGTAAGATCTGAAAATTTTGAGAGTTATGATTTTATCGAAAATTTCGAAGTTTCTGAGTTAGAATCATATAGAGTCTTAAAACCTGGAGCAGTTTTAGAAGAAGTTTCTTAATTATAATATGTGTCTGTATATTGCTGCAAAATTAACCTTGCTTGAAAGTAGCGAGGTTTTTTTTGGCATTAGATTTAATATGGATTAATTACTTTTGTTTAGACTAATGAAAACAAAAGATATTTCTTTAATAATCAGGTTAGTAAATTTAGATTGGTGAGGTCCATTTTAAATAATTGCATCCTTCAACAAAAAAATAACTAATTGGTTCCCTACACTAATTTGCCTTGGCTTTATGATATCTTCGTTCTGATGTGGTTTCCTAACTAATTCCAAGACTTTTATGGATATTTCTTTTTCTTTAATCATTCCTGTATTTAACAGACCCGATGAAATTCGCGAACTGCTGGAGAGTCTATTGCATCAGTCCTATAATAAATCATATGAAATAGTCATAGTTGAAGACGGCTCTGTTACCACCTCTAAAACTGTAATTGAAGATTATAAAGGAACATTAAATATTACTTATCTTTTCAAAGAGAATACTGGTCCTGGGCATTCCAGAAATTTCGGTATGCAGCGGGCTAAAGGGAATTATTTTATAATATTGGATTCAGATTGCGTAATTCCTGTCGATTATCTCGAAAAGGCAGCAATTAGCTTAAACAACAAGTACGTAGATTGTTTTGGTGGCCCTGATGCCGCGCATCAGTCATTCTCAAATGTTCAAAAGGCGATAAATTATGCCATGACTTCTATCTTTACCACAGGAGGTATCAGAGGAAATAATAAAACTGTCGATAAATTTCAGCCCAGAAGTTTTAATATGGGGATTTCCAAAAAGGCTTTTGAAGACTCGGGAGGCTTTGGAAATATACATCCGGGTGAGGACCCGGACCTAAGTATGCGTTTATGGGAAAAAGGGTATGAAACCAAATTAATTAGTGAGGCTTTTGTTTACCATAAGCGAAGAATAAGTTTCAATAAATTCTTTATACAGGTTAAAAAGTTTGGTATGGTACGTCCAATTCTTAATAGCTGGCATCCAGGTTCTTCCAGAATCTTTTATTGGTTTCCTTCCCTTTTCTGTATTGGACTTATAATTTCTCTAATAATGCTATTCATTGAGTCGGGAAGATATCTATGGCCCATTATACTTTATGTTGCGTATTTTGCGTTTATTTTTTTAGATGCTTTAATAAAGAATAAAAACCTTGTAGTTGCCTTTTTGGCTATTATTGCTGTTATGATTCAGTTTCTTGGTTATGGCTATGGTTTTCTAAAATCAGTAATCTTAGTTAATTTTAGCAAAAGAAAACCAGAGGAACTTTTTCCCGAATTGTTTTTTAAATAAATTTAATGGAGCAGAAAGAAGTCAAAAGGAGTAGTGATAAAAGAAAGATAAATATATTTTTAATCTTCCTTTTGTGCTCTTTCCTGGCCTGGCTTGTAAGCAGATTATCTGAGACCTATGTTGACCGTACATCTTTTGACCTGGAGTATATAAACGTACCTGACAGTCTCCTTTTGGCTGATGACTCTTTGAAAAATCTTGATGTAAGACTTAGAGCCAGCGGGTTTCAGTTCTTGGGTTTTAATTATAAGAGTAAAAAAATTGAGATTGATCTGTCTAGTATGGCTAATAACCAATCAAAATTTTTCGTTACCCAACTTGATTTCAGGAAACAGATAGAGAGTCAATTATCTGGTTCTATAACCCTTTTAGAAGTAGATAGGGATACGCTGTTTTTGGATTTTTACCAGGTTGAATTAAAAGACGTTCCCATCTCTCCCAATATTATCTTAAACCCTGCCCAGAATTATCTTGTAGACGGCAAATTAAGTATAGAGCCTTCACTAATTTCAATATCAGGACCAAAAAAGGAGTTGGATTTAGTAAATTCAGTTTCAACATCGGAGATTGAACTCAATGAAATTACTGAGGATTTTTCCATAGTAGTTGATTTGGTTTTGCCCGAAGAGCTAAAGAATTCGGTACTTTCCGCAAAAA